>Ga0224555_1000436_pt1 | contig 63206 bp, 61 predicted proteins | sample 714S23034metaG_FD_180687 | JGI IMG/M metagenome (GOLD analysis project Ga0224555, IMG submission 180687) | Peat soil microbial communities from Stordalen Mire, Sweden - 717 S2 30-34 | ecosystem: Environmental > Terrestrial > Soil > Wetlands > Peat | place: Sweden: Norrbotten County, Stordalen... | reverse complement strand
GGAAAGCGGGCGGGGCGGGTTTTTTGGGGAGATGTGTGACTGGGTTGGGCTGGGTGCGGCGAGGGGCTAGGTGGGGGCTGCGGGGCGCGTGGGATTTGCCGGTCGATTCCGGGCAAGGCTATCCGCGCGACGCCCTTCCTGCCGACCGTCCATCATCCTAAGTCCGGCAGTTCGGGACCTCGAGTCGCCCGAAAGGCGTTTGAGCGCAGCAACTTTCAACTGCTCCGCAGGCGGGCAGACCACAAAAAACGATGGTCTGCCTCACGGGAGCTTCACGCTCTCCGCCTGGCTCGACGCCACCTCCTGGCCAAAAGCATTCCGGCGACGGCAAAGCAGCCGATCCATGACAGCCCGGGCGGTTCGGGTGTGGGGGCAGGGGCCACGGTCACGCTGCCATCCACGGTGGTGAACGGGATAAAGTTGAAACTGGAATCGAGCAGGAACTCGTTGGACAGGGAAACAGCGCTGGCGCCCGTATCGATGGCCTGGAAGGTAAAATAAACCAGATCGCCGTCGCCGGACGCGCCCGGGATATCGCCAACCAGGGTGTCGGCGGTGGCTGTGGCAGTTCCACCAATGTTGTCGATGGCGCCGGGGATGAAGATGGTGCTGCCGGCGGAAGGCAAAAAGCCCCCTTCGAAGACGCTCAGCAGTTGCAGAATGGTGGGATCGAACGCAAGGTCAAACTGGAACGCGTAGAGATCCGAAACGCCGGCGATGTCGACCGGCAGCGTGAAGACCTGGTTGACGAAGACATCGGTGGAACCGGGCGATATTACTGCCTGGGCTGTGAGCAGCGGTACAAACAAAATTGCGGCCGCCAGGACTACGACCACGGAGACTATTCGACTTTGACGCATTTGTGTATCCTCGATTATCCTCGATAGTAAGATTAGTAAGGCTCAGTGCATTGCCGCGGCGCCCGAAGGTATGGCTTTACGGGCACTTCGTTCCAGGAGCGAGTTTCTGCGAGACGATGGCGAGGTCCAGAACGTTGACCACGCCGTCATGGTTGACGTCGGCGCTGGGGTTGAAGCCGGGCTGGCCGGTGCGCGTGCCGAAAGCAGCTTTCACGAGGGCGATATCGGCGCAGTTGATTTTGCCGTCGCCATTGACGTCGCCGGGCATTTGCGGCACGTGCGTGGTGGCCTCGGCTGCCGTTTTCGGGTTCTCCACGTTACCGGCGTTGTCCACGGCGATGCTGTAGAAGCCGTAGGTGTTCAGGAGCGAGCCCGTGTAATAAGCCTGGGTGTAGGTGACGTTCGACAGCCAGGGAGCGAAGGGGCCGCCGTTGTCGGAGACGTAGATGGTGTAGTTGGCGAGGCCGGACGTCGCGTCGGTGCCGGACCATTGGACGCTGAAGTTGGGGGTGGTTGCCGTGGCGGGCAGGGCGGTGACGTGGCTTACAGGTTTGGCGTCAATACTGATTGTTTGCCCATGGGGCGTCTCCTGGTTACCGGCGGTATCGACGCTGTAGAACATGAGCTGATTAGCGCCGGCGTTTGAGATCGCGAATGGACCGCCATAGCCCTGGTATGGGCCGCTGTCCACGCTGTAGTAAGTGGCGGAGACGGGGTTGCTGCCGGGTGTGGCGACGAGCGTTACCGTTACGGCGCCCAGATACCAGCCATTGTTTCCCGAGGGACCGCTCAGGCTTGCCGTGGTCACCGGGGGTGAAACGAAGGAGCCGAGGCTCAGCTTGGCGACAAAGCCACTATAGTTATAGTTCCCCCCCGTATTCGTGGTCTGGAAGGCACCCGGCGTAGTGGGGAAATTGGAGGACTCGGTCACGCCTGTGAAGTAGGCGTTGCCCGAGGCATCGACCGCTATGCCGCGGCCTAGGTCGTCGCCGCTTCCGCCCAGATAGGTGGAGTAGACAAGGACCGAGCCGGTGGCGTCCAGCTTGCTCAGGTAGGCATCAAATCTGCCGCCGCCGTAAGTAGCCTGGGCGGCGCCAGGCGTGATGGGGAAGCCGGAGGAGTCGATCGCTCCTGTGACGTAGGCACTCCCCGAGGCGTCGACCGCTATACCATTGCCGAAGCCGTTACCGCTTCCGCCCAAGAAGGTTGAGTAAATCAGATCAGAGCCCGTGGCGTTTAGCTTGGTCACAAAGGTGCATCCGTACGCGGTCTGAAAGGCGCCGGGCGTGGTGGGGAAATTGGGGGAGGTGTCTCCTATCACGTAGGCACTGCCCGAGGCGTCGACTGCGATGCCGTTGCCATAGGTGCCAGAGCCAAGGGCGCTGTTAGTTCCAACTAGGTAAGTAGAATAAACCAAGGCAGAGCCGGCGGAGTTCAGCTTGGTCACGAAGGCGCCCCCTGGGCTGGTGGTCAGGAAAGCACCCGGGGTGGTGGGAAAATCGGAACCGGTCGAGCCTACGACGTAGGCGTTGCCTGATGCATCGAGCGCGATGCCCTGAGCATTGTCGCCATCGCTTCCGCCCAGATAGGTGGAATAAACCAAGACAGAGCCTGAGGCGTTCAGTTTCGTCACGAAGGCATCCCGGTTTCCGCCGTATGTGGTCTGGAAAGCGCCCGGGGTAGTGGGGAAATTGGAGGATCCAGTCGTGCCCGTGACATATGCGCAGCCCGAGGCATCGATCGCTATGCCATAGCCCCAGTCATCTTCGCTTCCGCCCAGGTAGGTTGAGTAGACAAGGGCCGATCCTGTTGCGTTCAGCTTGCTCACGAAAGCGTGTACGATGTTGTTGGGGTCGCCGCTGAAAGTGGTCTGGAAGGCACCCGGTGTTGTGGGAAAATTCGGGGAATCGGTATCGCCTGTGACGTAGGCGTTCCCAGAGGCATCAACCGCAATGCCTGCACCCGTGGTACCGCCGTTTCCGCCTATGTAGGTGGAGTAGACCAGGGCCGAACCGGCGGGGTCCAACTTGCTCACGAAGGCGTCCTGGGCGCCGCCGGGAGTGGTCTGGAAGGCGCCCGGGGTGGTGGGGAAATTGGACGGCGAGATTTCGCCTGTGACATAGGCGTTGCCTGAGCCATCCACGGCGATGGCGGCATAGTCGTTTAGCCAGCAACACCCCAGGAAGGTGGAATACACCAGCGTGGGATCAATCACCAGTGGCCGGCTCCGGTCATACTCCGCCACGCTGAACCCCACGTGACCCCTGCCGCGCAGCACATACCGTCCGGCCACGATCTGGCGCTGACCGGCGATCTCCTGGTACACGACGGGCGCGGGTTCGATCACCTCGCTGCCGCCAAGCGCGATTACGAGCGCGCCGTCGCGGTTCACCGTCAGCTTCCGGGCGCCTTGAAAACGGATGCCGATGGCCTGCGGGTCGGCCCCCGGCGCCACCAGGAAATCGTATTCCAGCAGCCGCTGATTGCCGTGGTACACCAGGTCGATTCCGGGATAGACGGCTGCGTACTTCACCGCGCCATAGGTGGGAACATTCGTGCGCCACTGGTTCGGATCGCTGCCGATGAAATAGTTGCTCTTGCCGGGCAGCGCATCGGCTCCCGTCACGCTGGCAGGGGCGTTGGCGCCTTGCAGTTTCATGCGCAAGACGGCGTTGGTCTTTTGGCGGCCGAGCGACAGGACGGCGGCGTCCGGGGTGAGAAACAGCGTGTAGCCGGGACCGCGCGCCAGAAACTTCACCTGGGGGGCGGTTTGGCCGCGATTGGCCTCGAAGCTCAAGGGCAGTTTGCCGTAGGAATCCACCACCCGCGGGGGTAGGGCGGGTTCGGTCCTGGCAGCGGCGCCCAACAGCAGGGCTGCCGGCAGGAGGGCGCAGGCGCGGAACGGCTTCATATCCTGGAAATAATGCATCATGCGGAACTCCTTCATTCGGCGCTGGACGCCTTTCAGGCCCGAAACACTGAAATGCGAGTGCGCCAAGCCGCGCGCGTGTCTGTCACATTATGGTGGTGATCGTGCCGGAAAGGGCTTCCCTGGCGCGACGTTGCCGGCGGACGGAGGCCCCGTGCCGCCGAGCCGAAGACACACAGCGTGGTACTACATCCAAGGATATAGTAGACCTTTTGGGGCGTCCGCACAAGCGAAATCGGGCTTGGGGGCTTGGTTGGGAACAAGGCTCCGGTGCTCGGACTTACGGAGGCGCGCTGGCGCTGCCGTGGGCAGGCCAGGAGGCACGCCCCACATTGCGGCCCGCCGCAACCAAAAGAGGCGGCCTGAGAGGCCGCCGCAGGCCGAGGGCCTGCCCCACGAAGAATCCGCCGAGGCTGCGAAGATTCCGAGCAGTTGTAATACAAATTAGAATTCCAGGGTTTGGCCTAGGTTCAAGCCCAGGCGCCTCGCTTCGCCTCCGCCCAGTTCCAGCACGAATTGCGCGTTTTCGTGGCCGCCGTAGTTCGGGCACAGGCTAGCTTTCGTGTGGCAGGGCGGCGTGTCGGCGGAGATTTCCACGATGCGATGACGGGTGTCCATCCAGAGCATGTCCAGCGGAATCTTGACTTGGTACATCCAATACGGGTAAAGGCCGGGCGCTTGATGGATGAAAAGCATGCCGCGGCCGCGGGCGAGGGAATCCCGGAACATCATGCCTTTCTGCATATCCAAGTCGTTCATCTCCACTTCGGCGCGAATCTGCTGGCCGTTGGGCAGGGTGACCTTGCGCATGGCGAGGACTTCGGGACCCTCGGTTTCCGGGTTGCTGCAACCGGCCCCTATGAGGGCCAACAGGAGCACCAGCACAAAATGGGGCACAAAACGGCAAGCCGCGAACGGGCGGCCGATTGACAATCGGCCTGCAGGCTGCCAGCCTGCCCCACATGACGGCAAGCCGCGAACGGAGGGCGGAAGAGGCGGCCTGAGAGGCCGCCGCAGGCTGAGAGCCTGCCTCACGGGCACAAAATAGCGCATGCGATAAAATGGTAACGCTCTTGTTGCGCCTATGTGGAAACGTATCCGGCTCACGCTGGAGATGATCAAGTTCGAGCACTCGGTCTTTGCCATGCCCTTCGCGCTTACCGGGGCGCTGCTCGCCATTCGCCATTCGGGGCTGAGCGCGCGGGCGGCGTGGGGGAAGATTGGCTGGATCGTGGTGGCCATGGTGGGGGCGCGCTCGGCGGCCATGGCGTTCAACCGCCTGATCGACGCGCGGATCGACGCGCGCAATCCGCGCACGCGCATGCGCCACTTGCCCGCCGGGGTGCTCTCGCGCGGGTTTACGTGGGGCTTCGTGACGGTCTCCGCGCTGGTGTTCGTGTTCGCGGCGGGCGCGCTGAATCCGCTTTGCTTCCGGCTGGCGCCGGCGGCGCTTGGGATTGTGTTTTTTTACTCATTCACCAAACGCTTCACCGCGTTCTCGCACCTAGTGCTGGGATTCGCGCTGGGCGTGGCGCCGGCGGCGGCCTGGATCGCCATCCGCGGCTCGCTCGATCCGCGCATCCTCTGGCTGACCGCGGCGGTGACCTTCTGGACGGGCGGCTTCGACGTGATTTACGCGTGCCAGGATTACGAGTTCGATTCGGCGGAGGGATTGTTCAGCCTGCCGCGCCGGCTGGGCATCGCGGGCGCGTTGCGGGTGGCGCGCCTGTTCCACGTGCTGATGGTGGCGTGCCTGCTGGCGCTGGTTTACGGCCTGGGCTTGGGCGCGCTGAGCCTGGCGGGCGTGGCGGCCGTCACGGGGCTGCTGATCTACGAGCACAGCCTGGTGAAGGCCAACGACCTGTCGCGCGTGGACGCGGCCTTCTTCACCCTGAATGGGTATGTGAGCATGCTATTCTTTGTATTCTGGGCTGCCGATGTTCTATGGAAATCGTAATTGACGACCCGCGCCTGAGGCCTATCCGGGAAAAAGTCGAGTTGGGCCAACGTCTGTCTTATGAAGACGGCGTGACGCTTTACCAGACTTCCGACATTTTGTCAGTCGGTTACATGGCGAACCTGGTGCGCGAGCGATTGCACGGGTCAGTCACTTACTTCAATGTGAACCGGCACATCAACCCGACGGATGTGTGTGTGGCGAGTTGCCGATTGTGCGCGTTCGGCAAGCGGGCCAAGGACCCCAAGGCCTACACCATGTCGCTCGAAGAGGTGTGGCATCGCGCCGGGGAAGGCTGGAGCGAGGCGGTCACGGAGTTCCACATCGTGGGCGGGCTGCATCCGGAGCTGACGCTGGATTGGTATTGCGAGATGCTGCGCGGGCTGAAGACGCGGTTCCCGCAGGTGCATCTGAAAGCGTTCACCATGGTGGAGGTGGCGTACCTGGCGCAGCGCGGGAAGGTTTCGGTCCGCGAGGTGCTGGAACGGTTGCGCGATGCGGGGATGGACTCGCTTCCGGGCGGGGGCGCCGAAATTTTCTGCGACCGCGTGCGGCGCATCATTTGCGACCACAAGATCACCGGCGAGCAGTGGATCGAGACGGCGCGCATTGCGCATTCGCTGGGGCTGCATTCCAATTGCACCATGCTGTACGGCCACATCGAGAACGCGGAGGATCGGGCGGACCATCTGGTGAAGCTGCGCGCGTTGCAGGATGAAACCGGGGGATTCGTGACGTTTATTCCGCTGGCGTTTCATCCGGATAACACGCCGCTGCAGCACATCCCGAAGACCACGGGGTTCACGGACATCAAGAATATCGCGGTGGCGCGCCTGATGCTGGATAACATTGCGCACATCAAGGCGTATTGGGTGATGATGACGCCGCGCATCGCGCAGATCGCGCTGCGGTTCGGGGCGGACGATCTCGACGGGACGGTGGTGGAGGAGAAGATTTATCACGACGCCGGGGCGACGACCAGCCAGTCGCTGCGGCGGGAGGAGTTGCTGCAATTGATTCGCAAGGCGGGACGGGAGCCGGTGGAACGGGACACGCTTTATCGGCCGGTGACGCGGACGGAGACGGCGTTTACGGTGCTGGTGTGAGGGGAGGGAGAAGACAGAAGTCAGAAGTCAGAAGTCAGAAGAAAACGGCCTCGGTGGGCGGTCCGGGAACCTCTTCTCGAAGTCGGCTTCCACGTCCTCCTGGGATTTCCAGCGTCCTTTCCGATACTCGGCGTCGGATTGAGACAGAATCTTAAGGATAATCAGGGCATTCTGCAACTCTTCGTAGCTGGAGGCTTCCATGAGGCACCTAATGTAGCACCAAAGGTGCCATCACCGCAGCGCCTTCCAGAGTAGAAACAGCGCGCCGGCCAGGAAGCCGGCGGCGGCCTGGTACTCGCGGTTCTTCAGGTAGAGCTTCCATTGGAACGCGCGCGGCTGGCCGGCGGGGGTCATGCGCGGCAGCAGGGCTGGCACGCGCGCGGCGTAGGCCGCGTATTCCGGAAAGAGGCTGCGCAAGTGCTGCTGCTCAAGTTGAATCACGGGCAGGTAGATGCACAGGAACACCGCGGCGAATAGCGCGCCGAGGCCCGCGCTGCGCGCGGCAACGGCCAGGCCCGCCGCCACCAGCAGCGTTCCCAGATAGAGCGGATTGCGCGTATACGCGTAGGGACCGCTGGCGGCCAACGACTGGTTCTTCGCCAGGTGGCCGGCGGCCCAGGCGCGCACTGCCAGCCCGATCAACGAAATGGGCAGGCCGTAAGCGAGCGAGCGCGCATCCGGGTGCGAGAACCAGGCAAACGCGGCCACCAGCGCGAAGCCGCTCGGCACGCGCAGGCGGGCGACGAAATCGGCGTAGGGTTTGGGAAAGAGCAGTCTCAAGCCAGACAATCCGCCGGATGGGTTCGCCGCGCGAGCCGCGGCTGAAGCGCGTCGAACACCGCATCGGGAGTCACGGCGCGCATGCTGGGATCGATCTCGGTGCGGCGCTTGTAGGACGTGACGGCGCTGGGGCTGCGCAGCACCGTGAAGCTGCCGCCGTAGGGGCCGGTCTGCGCGGGATCGGTCGGCCCGAAGATTGCGACGCCGGGTTTGCCGAGGGCGGCCGCTACATGCAGAGGTCCGCTATCGACGCCCACCACCGCGGCGGCGCGGCGGGTCGCGTCGATGAGCCCTTCGATCGACGACAGATGGAGCACGGCGCCAGCGACACCGGCCAGCTCGTCGCGCTCGCCCGGCGGACCGTTGAGCACTAGCGGGACATCGGCCTCGCGGCGCAGACGATCGGCCAGGCGCGCATAGTATTCCAACGGCCACTGCTTGGCCCGCCAGCCGCTTAGCGGACTGGCCAGGACAAACGGGCCGGCCGGCAAATCACCCTCCGCACGGCCTGGCGGCAAGGGGAACGAATGCAGAGCGGTCGATGCGCCGGCGGCCGCCGCCAGTTCCAGATTCCGATCCACGCGGTGGGCGGATCGGGCCGGCACTCGATCGGAATAGAACATGGCGGCCAGGGGCTCCCGCGCCAGCGATCGATCGAAGCCGTAGATCCGTTCGGTGCGGGCGGCGCAGGCGACCAACGCGGATTTGATCAACCCCTGGAAATCGACGGCGAAGTCGAAGCGTTCGGCGCGCAGTTCGCGCCAGGCACGCGCCAGGCCGGCGCCGGTGCGCCGGTCCAGATGCACCACGCGGTCTACGAACGGGTTGGCTTGGAGCAGCGGCGCCCAGCGCGGCTCGACTACCCAGGTCACCTGCCATCCGGGGAAGCCGAGCTTGAGCGAAGCGGCGGCCGGCAGCGCGTGGATAATGTCTCCCATTGCGCCCAGCCGCACCACCAGGATACGGCCGCTGTTTCGGGGATTTCTCACCCCAGTAGTCTAGCATCCTCACAGGCTGAAGCCTGTGCTACCAGGTCGAGTGCTACGGCGGCGACGCGATCAGCGGTGACGCGGGTCATGCAACGGTGATCGATGGGACACGCGCGCAGCAGGCAGGGGCCGCACTCCACCTGTTCGCGCACGACGCGCGCCCAGGCGCCTGTGGGTCCGGTGGTGGTGTCGTCGGTGGCGCCGAATACGGTGACGGTGGGCACGCCCAGCGCGGACGCAATGTGCATGGCTCCGGAATCGTTGGTCAGGAACAAGCGGCACGCGGCGGCCAGGTCGATGAACTGGCGCAGGGTGGTCTCGCCGGCGAAGTTGCGCGCGGCGATGCCGGCGGCGCGGATCGCCGCAGCCAGCGACTCGCATAGCGGACGCTCAGCCGCGGAGCCGAACAGCGCCACTGACGCGCCATGCGCGCGGGCTGCCAGCACCGCTGTTTCGGCGAAGCGCTCCGGCAGCCAGCGCTTGGCATCGCCATAGGCAGCGCCGGGGCTGACTCCCACCACCGGCGCCGGTACGCCCGCGGCGCGCAAGGCATCCAGACCGGCTGCGCGCGCCGCCTCGCGGCTATCCAGCCGGATGTCCACACACTGCGGATATTCGTGGATAAGGCCGGCGCGGCGCAGCAGTTCCAGGTAATAGAAGCGCTGGTGGCGCGGGATCTCGCCGGGCTCGGGCGGCGGAATCGCGTCGGTGAGCAGCCAGCCGCGCCCGTCGCGCCGGTAGCCGATGCGGCGGGGAATGCGCGCCATCCATGCTGCCAGCGCGGCGTCGAAGGAATTGGGCAGCAGGATGGCGCTATCGAAATTCTCGCGGCGCAGGGCGGCGGCGGCCTGGCGGCTGCCCGCGCAGAGTATCACGGCGTCGACGGCCGGTTCGCGGGCGTACAGATCGGCGACCACGGGGCGCGCGGCGACGGTTACATGCGCGCCTGGGAAGGCTTCGCGCACGGCACGGATGGCCGGCAGCGACATCACGGCGTCGCCCAGCCAGTTGGTTGCGCGGATCAGGATTTTGGTTTGGTTTCGCGGCAGACAGCTATTTTAGCAAGAGCGGGGCTCAAGCCCGCCCTCCACATTTTGCTTTGGGCGCAAGGAACGGATAGTTTTCCAGCGCCACAGCGGGTAACCTCGAACTATGGCTACCTTGCTCGAAGCGAATTTCTGGGAGGCGCTGTTGACCCGCGACACGCACATGGACGGCGTTTTCTTTTTCGCCGTGATCACTACCGGCGTGTACTGCCGTCCGTCGTGCCCGTCGCGGCGGCCGCGGCGCGAGAACGTGATCTTTTTCCAACGGCGGGATGCCGCCGAGCGCGCCGGCTTCCGGCCCTGCCTGCGCTGCACCCCCGATCGCGAGCGGGCGCGCGACGCGCAGTCGGAGATGGTCGAGAAGATCTGCCGGTACCTGGAGGGGCATCTGGACAAAGCCGTCACGCTGGACGGACTCAGCCGCCAATTGCATCTCAGCCCGTTCCACCTGCAACGGACGTTCAAGGCAGCCACCGGAATCACGCCGCGCGCCTACGCCGATTTCTGCCGGCTGGAGTCGTTCAAAGGCGGCTTGCGCGAGGGCCGCTCGGTCACTACTTCGCTCTATGACGCTGGTTACGGGTCCAGCAGCCGGATTTACGAACGGGCGGCGTCGCAGCTCGGCATGACGCCCACCGCCTACCGGCGCGGCGGCGCTGGCCTTACCATCCGCTACGACATTCTGGATACGCCCGCCGGCATGCTGTTGGTGGGGGCCACCGGCAAGGGCGTTTGCGCGATCCAGTTTGGCGGCTCGGCGAAGAAGCTCGAAGAGGCCGTACGCGCGGAGTTTCCGGCCGCCGACGTGCAGCGGGATGCGGCGTTTCTGAGCGTATGGGCCGGCCAGTTGCGCGCGCACCTCGGCGGGCGATTGCAGAAGCTGGATGTGCCGCTCGACATACAGGCGACCGCTTTTCAGCGGCGCGTCTGGGAGTATCTGCAAACGATCCCTTACGGCAGCACGCAATCGTACGGCGAGATCGCCCGGGGAATCCGGCAACCGCGCGCGGCGCGGGCCGTGGCGCGGGCCTGCGCATCGAACCCGGTGGCCGTGGCGATCCCATGCCATCGGGTGGTGCGGAGCGACGGCGAGGTGGGCGGCTATCGGTGGGGCGCCGGCCGCAAGCGCAAGTTGTTGCAGATGGAGAGTGTGGGGCGGAGTTAGCGGCGATCCGCAAAAAGAGGCGGCCTGAGAGGCCGCCGCAGGCCGAGGGCCTGCCCCACGTTACACTTTTTACAGAACTTTTACAAGACCCAAACCACCTCCCAGCTTACTCGCTCGTAGCATCAGTATAGGCGAAACGCTTAAAGGAGACTTTGGATGGGACCGTTTCAGAATACTGCAACGCAGGAGCACCGCTACCATGACCAGCACCTGGACATGGATTTCGAGCACAAAACCACATTGCTGGATGCCAAACCGCTGGGACTGACCCGCAAGGAGTACGACCTGCTGGCCCTGCTGATTCAGAATGCAGGCGAGGTGGTCACCCGCGAAGCGCTGCTGTTGCGCGTGTGGGGTTACAGCAACCAGATCCGCACGCGGACGTTGGACGTACACATCCGCCGGCTGCGCAAGAAATTGGGCGAGCACAGCGGCACGTATATCGAGACGATTTTCAGCGTGGGGTACCGGTTTCAGCCCTTTCGTGCGCCCCGGCTGGTACAGAGGGCGCCGCAGATGATGGCTTTGGGCGCATGATGAAAAACCGCCGCCTGAAAGGCGGCTGCGGGCATGATTGCCCGCCCTCCAGGGCGTTAATTGAGGAGGCGGCCCTGGCGCATGTAGGCCGGCGTGTCGAGGTCGTCAGGATCGAAGGCCGGCTCCGGTTCGCCATTCACCAGCGGCTCCGGTGCTGGCTCGGGTGGGGCTGCCACGGCCGCTACCGGCTCGGACCAGAATGCCTGCGGCGGCGGCGCGGGCGGCGCTTCCGCGGCAGGCGCGTACTGCGGCTGGAAGCCGGTGGCGATCACGGTGATCTTCACGGCGTCGGCCATGGACTCATTCATCGTCACGCCGAAGTTGATCTGGCCGTCCTCGCAATCGGCGGCTTCGCGGATGATGGAGCAGGCTTCATTGACCTCGTGCAGGCCCAGGCGGCTGGATCCCGTGATATTGATCAGCACACCGCGCGCGCCGCTGATGCGCGAGTCTTCGAGCAGCGGCGAATTGATGGCCTGGCGGGCGGCGTCCACGGCGGCATTTTCGCCGCGTCCCACGGCGGTGCCCATCATGGCGTAGCCCATGCCGAGCATGGTGGACTTGACGTCGGCGAAATCGCGGTTGATGATGCCGGGCGTGTTGATGATGTCGCTGATGCCTTGCACGGCCTGGCGCAGCAGATCGTCGGCCAGTTTGAAGGCTTCGAAGAAGCTGGTGCCGCGGGGCACCAGTTTCAGCAGCCGGTCGTTGGGAATGGCGATGACGGTGTCCACCGTGGAGGCGAGCTTCGCCAGGCCATGGTCGGCCAGGCGCATGCGGCGAGCGCCTTCGAACGAGAAGGGCTTGGTGACCACGGCGATGGTGAGCGCCTCCAGCTCCTTGGCCAGCGAGGCGATGACGGGCGCAGCGCCAGTGCCGGTGCCGCCGCCCAGTCCGGCGCTGACGAAGACCATGTCTGCGCCTTGCAGCAGCTCGACGATTTTGTCGGTGTTTTCGAGCGCGGCCTGGCGGCCGATCTCGGGGTTGCAGCCTGCACCGAGCCCGTTGGTGATCTTCGGGCCAAGCTGCAGCTTACTGGGCACCTCGCATGCGGCCAAGGCCTGAGCGTCGGTGTTCATGGCGCAGAACTCGACGCCGGGCATGCCTTCGCGATGCAGACGCGCCACGGCGTTGCAGCCGCCACCACCCACGCCGATGACCTTAATGCGCGCACCACCGGCGGCTTCTTCTTGAATCTCGTATTTCAAATCGGAGTCGATCAATGCCATAAAGGCCCCTTTCGGAAGAAGACAGAAGACAGAAGACAGAAGTCAGAAGACAGAAGTCAGAAGACAGAAGTCAGAAGACGGAATGCGGCTTCTTACTTCTGACTTCTTACTTCTGTCTTCTTGCTTCATTTCAAGATTTTTCCCAGCAGCCCATAGGACTGCCTTTGCAACTCGTGCTGCGATTTCAGCTTGGCCGAGTACATGGCTAGCCCAGCCACCGTCGTCCAGGCCGGGTCGGAGAGTTCGTCCGGCCAATTCCGGATACCTACGGGCAGCGCATTCGAGACCTGGCATTGGAGCACCTCCTCGGCAACTTCGCAGAGGCCTTCCAGGCGTGCGCCGCCGCCGCACAAGAACATGCCGCCCATCAGCGCTCCTTCCATGCTCACGCGGGCCAGTTCCCGCTGCACCATCTGGAACAGATCCAGGGCGCGGGATTCCAGGATGCAATTCAACGTGCGCCGCGACACATCGCGATCCTCGCGGGAGGCCACTTCGACGAAACTGTTTTCGGCCGTGACATCGGCCCTGGCGCTGCCGAATTCGTGCTTGATGGTCACGGCATCCTCGAAACCGATGCACAACCCGCGCGCCACATCGCGCGAGAAGTGGTCGCCGGAGATGGGCAGGCTCACAGCCAATTGAAGGGCGTCCCCGTAGTAAACCACCAATTCGGAGGACTGCGCGCCGATGTTGAGTACGGCGGCGCCTTCGCGGCGGTCCTCCGGCAGCACCGCAGCGTAGCAGGCGGCCAGGCCTTCGCAAACGGTGTCCTCCACGGCCAGATGCGCGAGGTTCACGGCGGTGACCAGCGATTCGTGCTCCCTTTGCGAGGTCATCACCAGGTGGACGTTGGCTTCAATCTGGTCGGCGATCATTTTGCGGGGATCGCGGTGGCCGGGATGGCCGTCCACCAGGAAGTCCTGCGGGAACATCTGCAGGATCATTGCGCCTTCCGGCAGGCGCACGCGCGTGGCGCGTTGGACGGCGCGGTTGACGTCGCGCTGTTCGACGCTACGCGAACGCCCGAGATCGTGCAGGCCGCGGCAATTGGCTCCGCGGACGGTCGCGCCGACTCCCACCACAGCGCTCTCCACGGAGACCTGGGCGTCGGTCTCGGCCACCCGCAGCGCGGCCAGCATGCATTCCGAGACCGCGGACTGGTCGGCGATCAGTCCCTTCGCCCAGCCCCGGGAGGGGACCGATCCGCACCCCAAAAAGCGCATGCAGTTATCTTCGAGGAGGCAAATGACGCAGCGGGTCCAGGCGCTCCCGGCGTCCAGCCCCACGGCGTTGTATGTTTTGGGCGTGCTCATTGTTTGGACTGCTCCTTGGCGGTAATGCGGTCGTCCAGACGCAAATCGAAGGTCGTGACATTGGCCGCGTGCTTGCGGATTTCCGGATAGTGGAGCAGGAAATTCTGCAGACGTTTTGCGTAATTACCGTCGCCGAGCTTGAGTTCGAGCGGGCGGCCCTCCACCTGGGCAACTACCGTGAGGTCGTCGGGAACGGCGGCGTTGATTTCGGAAACGTTTTGTCCGGCAGGGCCGAGGTCGTCCATGAGGGTCTGCATGGCGCGTACGCGGACGCGGCGCTCGGTATCGGTTTGATCGTCGCTCAGGCCGGTCATTACGGGAAAAGCGAACTGCGCGCGCAGGGGCGGATCGAGCAGGACGCCCTGCGCATCCACCAGCAGGAAGCGCGCGGCCGAGCCGGAGCTGCGATGCAACGGCAGACTGACGAAGGCCACCGGCTGGCGCTCGGTGATGCGCACCAGGAGGCGGTTCGGCCAGACGCGCGAGACGGCGGCGTCTTCCACCCAGTCGACCGCCAGCAGGCGGCGGCGGCGCTCGTCGAGCGGCACGGCGAAGATGCTGCGGCCATAATCGCCGGCGAAGACGCGCAGCAGTTTGGCACGCGCGGCGTAGGTGACGCCCTGGAGGGTCAGCGCGGCGCGGTCTTCGCTGGAGAAGATGAATTGCGGATCGCGGAGCACGTAACGATGCGCCTGGCGAGCGGCCAGCGCGCTGGAGACGAAGACGGCGCACCAGGCGCAGGCGGTCAGCCAAAAGCGCCAGCGAAATGGGGGACGCGCTTTTTCGCGCGGCATCAGTTTGGCCCCCCTTCCTGCTGTTTCAGGCGTGCCAGCAGCAGATCGCCGGCCTGCCAGACGTTGCCGGCGCCCAGGGTCATTACCAGGTCGCCTTCCTCGGCCACCCGCAGCAGGGCTTCGACGCCGCGATCGATGGTACCCACGTATTCCACGCCGCGATGTCCAAACTGCCGGATACGCTCCGCCACGGCCTCGGCATTCACTCCTTCGATGGGACGCTCGGAGGCGGCGTAAATGTCCAGGATCAGCACGGTGTCCGCGTCGTGGAACGCGCCGCCAAATTCATCGAGCAGGTGGAAGGTGCGCGTGTAGCGGTGCGGTTGAAACAGGGCGTGGATGCGCCGGAAGCCGCACAGGCGCGCCGCGGCGAGGGTGGCGCGGATCTCGGTGGGGTGATGTCCGTAGTCGTCGATGACGGTGATGCCGCGCTCCTGGCCGCGCGTCTGGAAACGGCGGTCCACGCCGCTGAAGCTGGCCAGGGCCTCGCGAATTTTATCGGGTGCGACTTCCAGTTCCAGGGCCACGGCGGCCGCAGCGGTGGCATTCAGCACGTTGTGCCGGCCGGGGATGCGCAGGTGGAAACGGCCCAGCGCGGTTTGGCGGTAGCGCAGGCTGAAATCGCTGGCGAACGGGCCGCAGCAGATTTCGCCGGCCTCCAGATCGGCCTGGGTGCTGGCGCCGTAGGTGATGGTGCGGCGGCGGATGGAGGGCAGGATGGTCTTCACGTTATCGTCGTCCACGCAGACGATGGCGGCGCCGTAAAAGGGAACCTTGTTGACGAACTCGATGAAGGCGGCGCGGATTTCGTCGAGCGAGGCGTAGTGATCGAGGTGTTCGCGATCGATGTTGGTGACGATGGCGAGGATGGGCGCGAGCTTGAGGAAAGAGCCGTCGCTTTCGTCGGATTCGACTACCAGAAAATCGCTGTGGCCGACGCGCGCGTTGGAGCCGCCCATGGTGGCGACGCGGCCGCCCACCATGACGGTGGGGTCCAGGCCGGCATGATTCAGGATGGTGGCGGTGAGGGAGGTGGTGGTGGTTTTGCCGTGGGTGCCGGCGATGGCGATGCCGTACTTGAGGCGCATCAGCTCGGCCAGGAGCTCGCCGCGCGGGATCACCGGGATTTGCAGGCGGCGGGCTTCCTGGACTTCGGGGTTCTGTTCGTCGATCGCGGAACTGACCACCAGGGCGCGCGCTCCGGCAACGTTGGCCGCGGCATGGCCTTCGTGGATGGCTGCGCCCATGGCGGACAGACGCTCGGTGATGGGGGTCAGCTTGAGGTCCGATCCGCTGATGGTGTAGCCGAGATTGAGGAGCACCTCGGCGATGCCGCTCATGCCGATGCCGCCGATCCCCGTGAAGTGCAGGTGCTGCCGTCTAAAAAACATTATCTCCTCATATTGTTTCGGGTTTTTGGGGCTTGTGTCAATGAAAAAATACAGAAGGCCGATTGACAATCGGCCTGCAGGTTGCCAACCTGCCCCACAGAGCAGCATGGCCGCAACCAAAAGAGGCGGCCTGAGAGGCCGCCGCAGGCCGAGGGCCTGCCCCACGAGAAACCGTACTAGGCACGCGCCACCTCTTCCAGCACGTCGGCGGCGCGGCGGGCGGCTCCGGGATGGGCGAGCGAATGCGCGGCGGCTCCCATGCGGGCCAGGCCGTCGGGATCGGCGGCCAGTTCCGCGACGGTTGCAAAGAGTTTTTCGGCGGTCATCTGGCGATCCACCACCAGGCGCGCCGCGCCAGCGCGCACGAAGGCTTCCGCGTTGCGCAACTGATGCTGGTCGGCGGCAAACGGAAACGGCGAAAGAATCGACGGCTTGCCCGCGGCCGCGAGTTCGGCGACGGCTCCCGCGCCGGACCGGCACACCACCAGGTCGGCCTGGGCGAAAGCGGCGGGCATGTCCGCGATGAACGGCAGGACTTCGCCCTCGATGCCGGATTGCGCGAAGGCCGCGCGCAACTCGTCGCACGCGGCGGGGCCGCTCTGATGGACGATGCGCACCGGCAGCGCCGCCGCGCGAAACAGCGGCCAGCTTTGGCGTGCGGCTTGGTTGAGCGTGCGCGATCCCTGGCTGCCGCCGGTGATCAGCACGGTGAAGCACTCGCCGCGCGGCTTGGGCGGGATGGCAAAGAACTCCTCGCGCACCGGCAGTCCCGTGAGTTCGGTGCGGCCGCGCGGGAAGTAGCGGGCCGTCTCGGGGAAGCTGATGAACGCACGGCGCACATACCTGGCGATACGGCGATTGGTGAAACCGGGTACGGCGTTGGGCTCCATGACGACCACCGGCACCCTGCGGACCAGCGCGGCGAGCACCGGGGGTCCGGCGACGTAGCCGCCCATGCTGAAGACCGCCGCCACGCGCCGGCTTCTCAAGAGCCGCCCGGCGTAAAGGGTGCTGATCGGCAGTTGCATCAAGGTTGCGATCCGTTGACGAAAACCGACGCGCTTGAGGCCGCCGATTTGGATTAGCTCCAGGGGGAAGCCTGCGCGGGGCACCAGGTGGCTTTCGAGGCCGCGCTCGGTGCCGACGAAGAAGGCGTTGTGTCCGCGACGGCGGAGTTCGCTTGCCACGGCGAGGGCGGGGATGATGTGGCCGCCGGTACCTCCGCCGGCGAAGAGGAAGGCGCGGGCGCGGGCGCCTTCGGCGCCGTGGCTGGTGGTTGGTGGCTGGTGGCTGGTGTTTAGCTCGCTGCGCTCGGTCATTTGCGCGCCTCCAGAGCGTTGCGCAGAGCGTGGATCTGCTTGCCTAGTTTTTGGATGGCCGTAACGGCGGCGGTCACTTGTTCCGCGGTGAGGTACTTGAGCCGGACCGAGATTTCGAGCTGGGTCTCGACCTCGGCCAGGGAAGCCTGTGCGATCGATAGGTGGTTTAGGAATTCCTTCGTCGACGCGCGGGACTGACCTTCCGCGATGTTTGACGGAATTGAGACGGCAGCCCGGCGTATCTGCGACCTCAGCCCGTAGTTCTCTTCCGGAGGAAATGACGCAGACAACCCATACAACTTCTCGACCAAATCCATGGCCCCTTGCCAGACGCGAAGCTCCTTATAATTCCGAACCGTTTCCGTCACAACCACCAGCCACCAGCCACCAGCCACCATCCACGGCGCCGAAGGCGCCTCAGGCGCCTCACCCCGCGTGTTCAGAGACGTTCATCAGGATTCCCAGCGAGGCCAGCGTGGACAGCAGCGAACTGCCTCCCGAACTGATGAGCGGGAGCGGGATTCCTTTGGTCGGTATCATGCCCAGCACCACGCTGATATTCATCAAGCCTTGCACCACCACCACGGTGGTGATGCCCAGCGCCAGATAGCGGCCGAAATCGTCGGGCATGCGCATGGCGGCGCGCAGGCCGCGCCAGAGAATCACGCCGAAAGCCAGCAGCAGCCCCACCGATCCCACCAAGCCCAGTTCCTCGCTGACTACCGCATAGATGAAATCGGTATGCGCTTCGGGCAGATAGAGCAGCTTCTGCTTGCCTTGCATGAGACCCGCGCCCACCACGCCGCCAGTCCCCACGGCGATCTTGGATTGCTCCAACTGATAGTTGGTGTCGCGCGAGGTGAGCGATTGGTGCAGGTATTGCTCCAGGCGGCCCGCCGGGTCGATGCGCGAGACGATCTTGAATCCGGGGTCCACAAAGGCGACGACGCGCGCCAAGCGGTAAGGCTTGAGGGCGACGAAGAACACCAGGCCCAGCAACGCGACCCCGCCGGCGATCGCGCAGAAGCGCCAGCGCAGGCCCGCCACAAAAAAGACTACGGTGGCGGTGACACCCAGCACCACGGCGGTGCCGAGGTCCGCCACGACCACCGCCAAGATCACCAGCCCACTGGCCAGCGCGGCCGGGTAGAGCGTAAAGCGCGTGTTGATGGCCGGTGCGCGCCAGGCGACGAAGAACGCCAGAAAGACGACCAGCGCAGGCTTGGCCAGTTCGGAGGGCTGCAAACCGAAGGGACCCATGCGCAGCCAGCGATGGTGCGCCGAATCCACGAAGAACACGATGCCGAGCAGCATCAGGACCAGCCCGATGGCGGCGAAGGCGACCATGGGATTCTGCAGCTTCTGATAGTGCGTCCGCTTGAGGAACATCATCAACAGCAGCGAGGGCACCAGCCACATTCCTTGCCGCAAGACGAAGTGCCAGGAAGAGTGGAACTTCATCTCGGCGATCACGGACGACGCGCTATAGAGGATCACCGCGCCGAAGGCCACCATGCCAATGGTGGTTCCAAAGAGGGTCCAATCGGTCTTGAGTCTTTGCGCCATGTTAGTGTGCGGGCTCCAGTTGTTGTACGAGACGTTTGAAGACCTGGCCGCGATGCTCGTAGCTGGTGAATTGATCGAAGCTGGCGCAGGCCGGCGCCAGCAGGACTGTATCGCCGGGATGGGCGTGCGCATGCGCGAAGCGCACGGCGTTCTCCAGCGTTTCGGAACGCTCCAGCGGCACGGCGCCGTGAAGCTCGGCGGCGATCTTGGGGGCGGCTGCGCCAATCAGCAGGGCGGCGTACGCTTTGGCGGCGAGCGGCGCGCGCAGGGCCGTGTAGTCCAGGCCTTTGTCCTTGCCGCCCAGGATCACCCAAAGGCCGCCGGAGAAGGCGTCCAGCGCTTTGAGGGTGGCGTCCACGCTGGTGGCTTTCGAATCGTTATAGAAGTCGACGCCATTGAGATTGCGCACAAATTCGAGACGGTGCTCGACCGCTTTGAAGGTGCGTACGGCGGCGGCGATGGAGGCGAGCGGCGCGCCGGCCAGACGGGCAGCGGCGGCGGCGGCCATGGTGTCTTCGATATTGTGGCGGCCGCGGATGGGAAGCTCGCGCGCGTCCATCAGGAGTTCGCCGTCGAACCAGATTTTGTCATCGGCCAGCCAAAGGCCCGGCGTCACCGCGTGCGTGGAACTGAACCAGAGCGGCGATGCGGCGGTAAGCGAAGCGTAGGCTACGCAAGTGGCGTCGTCCGCGTTGAGAATGGCGAACGCGCCGGGGCGCTCGGTTTCGAACAGGCGTCCCTTGGCGGCGGCGTAGTTGGCGAAGGTGTGATGGCGGTCGAGATGGTTCTGGGTGACGTTGAGGGCTACGGCGATATCGGCGTGAAACTCGGCGATGGTTTCAAGCTGGAAACTGGAGAGTTCCAGCACGTTCCACTGGTCCGGCCGCGAGGTTTCGACCATGGCGGTGACGGGCGTGCCGATATTGCCGCCAACTTGGGCGGCGATGCCGGACTCGTGCAGGATGTGTCCGACCAGCGCGGTGGTGGTGGTCTTGCCGTTGGTGCCGGTGATTCCGATGGTGCGGCCCTGGAGAAGCGGCGCGGCTAGCTCGACTTCGCCGATGACGCGCACTCCGCGTGCGCGTGCGGCATTCAGCGGCGAAAGGTCAGCGGGCACGCCTGGAGAGATGACGATCAGATCGCAACCGTCAAAGACCTCATCCGACTGTTGAGCAAAGGGAACGCACAGACGTTCCAGCGTTGCCTCGGCCTCCGGCATTTGCGAGAGTGGCTTCACGTCAGTGGCGCGGACGCTCGCACCTTGCTGCAGAAGCAGTTGGATCGATGCCAGCCCAGACTTCTCCATCCCGACTACAAGTGCACGTAAACGAAAAGAGGCTTCGCCGTCTGGGGTCGCTTGCTGTTGCGGACTACTTGTGCCTGCTTCCGCTGGGCGGCTCGCCGCAGGTTGCGCAGGGCCTGCTGGACCAGTTGACCGCCCCGCTCGTCGATAGTCAGTTCCCTGGGCGGCTTGGTAGACGTGCTGAGATTCGAGGATGCCATAGAGATGCTCTCTAGTTTCAAGATAGTCCAGTCCGGTACCGAGTCGAATCATGTCAGTCGCCATGCGCCAGCCCCTCACCTTAGTTTCAACGTCGTAAGCGCGAACAGCGCCAACACCAGTCCCGCGATCCAGAAGCGGGCTATGATTTTCGATTCCGTCCAGCCCAGCGCCTCGAAGTGATGATGCAGCGGGGCCATTTTGAAAATACGCTTGCCGCGCAGCTTGAAGCTGCCCACTTGCAGGATCACCGAGAGCGTCTCCAGCACGAAAATGCCGCCGATGAAGAGCAGCAGAATCTCCTGCTTGATCAGGATGGCCACGATGGCCAGCGCGGCGCCCAGTCCCAGCGAGCCGACATCGCCCATGAAGATTTCCGCCGGGTGGGCGTTGTACCAGAGAAAGCCCAGGCTGGCGCCGGTCATGGAGCCGCAGAAGATGGTCAGCTCCGAGGTGCGGGCGTTGCGGGCGATCTGCAGATATTCGGCCAGGGTGGCGTGGCCGCCGGCGTAGGTCAGCACGGTCAGCGCGCCTGAGGCGACCACCATCAAGCCGATCGCCAGGCCATCCAGGCCATCGGTGAGGTTCACGCCATTCGACGAACCCACGATCACCAACGCTACGAAGATAAAGAACGGCAGCACGGCCAGCACGTAAGTCCACGGACTTGCCAGCAGCGAGGCGATCAGCAGCGTCGGTTTGAAGCGCTTCAGGAACGGAACGTTCATCACCGTGGAATAGCCGCCGAAGGTGCGCATGTACATCAGCACCGCGGCCACCACAAAGGCCAGGCCGACCTGATACAGCATCTTGCGCCGCGCGGTCAGCCCCAGGTTGCGGTGCCTGGCGACTTTGGAGTAGTCGTCCACGAAACCGATGGCGCCGTAGGCCAGCAGCGTCAGGACCGCAATCCAGACATAGGAGTTGCGCAGGTCCGCCCATAGCAGCGTGGGAATCACGATGGAGACAATGATCAGCACGCCGCCCATGGTGGGGGTGCCGGCTTTTTTTTGGTGCGACTGGGGTCCGTCTTCGCGGATGTACTGGCCGATCTGAAACTGGCGCAGCTTGCCGATCAACCAGGGGCCCAGCGCGATGCAGAGAAACAGTGCGGTCAGGCTGGCAAACGCGGTGCGTGAGGTGACGTAGCGGAAAACGCGGAACCCCGAGATCAGCGGCGACAACTTTTCGTAGAGCAGGAAATACAGCATGATTAAGCCAGGGCTTTCTCCATCGCCTGTTCGATTTGGACGCCGCGCGAGCCCTTGAACAGAACGGCGTCGCCGGGCTGAAGCAGTTGCCAGACGAATTCGCCGGCGGCGCCGCCGGAACGTTCAAAAAAGTGCACGGAGTGTGGCGGCATGCCCGCGCGCACGGCTTCCTCGGCCATGAATTGGGCCGCGCCTTGTACGGTGATGAGCGCGTCGAGGCCGCTTTCCGCCGCGCAGCGTCCCACCTGCCTGTGCAGGAATTCGGCGGCATGTCCCAGTTCAAGCATCTCGCCCAGGACCGCGATGTGGCGGCGGGCGGGGGTGGAGCGCAGCACGTCGAGCATGGCGTACACGGCCTCGGGATTGGAATTGTAGCAATCGTTCCAAATGGTTACGCCGTTGCGCTCCAGCCGCTCACCGCGCATCTTGCCGATGGTGAAGGTGGCGACGGCGTCGCGCAGGCGGTCCAGCGGGATCTCGAAGGCGCGGGCTACGGCCATGCCGGCCAGCAGGTTGAGCACGCCGTGGCGGCCCGCTAGCGTGGTGTGGAAATCGATGCCATCCACTTGGAATTGCGTGCCTTGGGGCGTGAAGGCGACGCCGGTGGCTTGCACATCCGCTTCTTCAGAAAGGCCGAAGGTGATGGTGCGGCCGGGATGAATTTCACGAAAGCGCAGCACGCGTGGATCGTCGGCATTGAGTACGGCGATTCCCGAGTGCGGGTCGAGCGCTTCGATCAACTCGCGCTTGGCGAGCGCCACTTCTTCGATCGAAGGGAAGGCTTCTACGTGCGCGTATCCTACGTTGGTGACCACGGCGATATCCGGTTTGGCGATGGCCGCTAGCGCGCGGATTTCGCCTGCGTGATTCATGCCCATTTCGAGCACTCCTACGTGCGATTCGCCGGGCAGGCGCAGGATGGAGAGCGGGACTCCCACGTGGTTGTTCAAGTTGCCTACCGTCTTACCAACTGGCAATTCGACGGCCAACATGTGGGCGATGGCGTCTTTGGCGGTGGTTTTGCCCGCGCTGCCGGTGATGCCCACGATGCGGCCTCCCCAGTGCTGGCGCGCCCAGGCGGCCAGGGTTTGGAGGGCGGCTAGGGAGTCCGGCACGACGAGGACGTTGGGGCCGGGTGTGGGGTGCTCGACTACTACTGCTGCGGCTCCTTTTTGTTGGGCAAGGGGGACGTAGGCTTGGCCATCGTGATTTGGGCCTCGCAGGGCGAAGAAGGCGTCGCCGGGGGATAGGGTTCGGGTGTCTACGGACCAGCCGGTGACACAGCCGGGCGGGCTGAGAGCCCGCCGCAGGCCGAGGGCCTGCCCCACGTCACTTAGTTCCAGGATCATTTCGGCTCCTTGTGGTAACCGAAACCGCGCAGCACTCCGCGGGCCACCTCACGATCGTCGAAGGCGATGGTCTTTTCTTTCAGGACCTGGTAAGTTTCGTGTCCCTTGCCGGCTAGAATTACGATGTCGCCGGGGCGCGCTTCCTTGATGGCGCGGGCGATGGCGGTGGCGCGGTCCGGCTCGACGACGTGCGGCACGTCGGTGCGACGGATGCCCACCAGCGCGTCGTTCATGATGGCCAGCGGATCTTCCGAGCGCGGATTATCGCTGGTGAGCACTACGAAATCGCTCGATTCCGCGGCCGCCTGCCCCATGAGCGGACGCTTGGCGCGGTCGCGGTCGCCGCCGCATCCGAATAATGTGATGATGCGTTTGGGATCCAGGCCGCGCGCCACCGCGATGGTATTCTTGAGCGCGTCGTCGGTATGCGCGTAGTCCACCACCACGCCAAACGGCTGGCCTTCGTCGATGCGCTCGAAGCGTCCCGGCACGGCGCGGCATTGGGCGATGCCGGCCGCGATGGTCTCCGGCGGGAAGCCGTAACTCAGTCCGGCGCAGCAGGCCGCCAGGATATTGTACACGTTGATCTTGCCCAACAGGGGCGATTCCACCATGAAGCGCGACTTGCGGTTTTGCACCTCGAAGCGCAGCCCTTGCAGGTTGGAGGAGATGTGCCGCGCGCGCACGGTGGCGCTTTGGCCGAGGCCGAACCACAGCACTTCGCTGTGGCGCGAAACCGGCAGGCGGCGGCACCATTCGTCGTCGCGGTTCAGCACGGCCCAGGCGGGCGGCGGCGCGCCGGCGCCGGAGAAAAGCATTTGCTTGGCGGCGAAATAATCCTCCATGGTGCCATGGAAATCCAGATGGTCGCGCGTCAGATTGGTGAAGATGGCGGTGTGAAACGCCAGGCCGTAAACGCGACCCAAGGCCAGCGCGTGCGACGACACTTCCATGACGGCGTGCGAGCCGCCCGCGGCTTCCAGTTCGGCGAAGAGGCGCAGCAGGTCGAGCGATTCCGGCGTGGTGTTGACGGCCGGCAGAACACGCCCGGCAAGATGGTACTCGATGGTCCCGATGAGCGCGGTGGTCTTGCCCGCGGCGCGCAGGATGGCATCGATCAAATAGGATGTCGTGGTTTTGCCGTTGGTGCCGGTGATGCCGGTGAGCGCGATGCGCTCGTCGGGATGACGATAGAAATTGCGGGCGGCCAACGCCAGCGCGTGACGGCCGTGCTCGACTTCAATCCAGGGGGCGGGGAAGGCATCCGGGGCGGGGGATTCGGAGGCCACAGCCACGGCTCCGCGGCTGACCGCATCTTGCGCGAACTGGCGGCCGTCCGTCCGGCTGCCGGGGAAAGCGAAGAAGAGGAAGCCGGGTTGCACGCGGCGCGAGTCGTATTCGAGGCCTTCGACGTCCAGTTGGGCGAGAGGCGGCGAGAGTGGCGCGTGCAGCCGAACTCCCGCCAATATCTCGCCCAGGGTCATCTGGCAAGATCGACTCGAATCCTTTCTCCGCCATGCAGAACGGCGCCGGGGGGCGGGTCCTGCCTGCGGACGATGCCGGTGCCGGCCAGCACCACGGGCAAACCTTGGGCTTGCGCCAGCGTGACTACGGACCGCATCGACAATCCCATGAAGTTGGGCGCCTTAGGGCCGCTCGGCACTCGCGGCGCGGGTGGCGCTGGTGGCGGCTGCGGACCGAACACCGGGCTGGCTGCTGGCATTGCGGGCACTTGCGCTTCGGCCTCTTCCAAGACTGGCGGTTCGACAGGTCCGTCCATGATCGGCGCGTCATTCAAGTCGGCGATCCGAGTCGCCGGCGGGTCCGGCGTGTTGTCGGGCAAGTCTCTGGGCACGTCCAGCACACGCAACGCCTCCCCCGCCACTTCGTGGAAAACCGGGGCCGCGACTGCGCCCCCGAAGCCGGCGGTTCCGTGCGTGCCATTCAGCGTGACGACGACCACAATTGCCGGATTCGTCACGGGCGCAAAACCCATGAACGAGGCGTTGTAACTGTGGGTATAACGGCCGGTGGCGTAATCGAAGATCTGGGCGGATCCGGTCTTGCCGGCGGTCGAATAGCCGCTTAGCCTGGCTTTCTTTCCCGTGCCATTCAGCACCACGCCTTCCATCATCTGACGCATGGTGATGGCGGTTTCCGGCTTCAGAATGCGGTGCGGAGCGGCCACCGGCACGGCTTCGGCCCCCTTCTTCAGAAGCAAGCGCGGCGGCACCAGCAGACCGCCGTTGGCCACCGCGGAACAGGCCTGCGCGAGCTGTAGAGTGGTGACGCCCACTTCGTGGCCCATGGACACCGACATCAGCGAGGTGGTGCGCCATTTCGAAAGCTTGCGCACCATGCCGGGAGACTCCGCCGGCAGGGGGATACCGGTGCGCGCGCCGAGTCCGAAACGCCGGACATACTCATACAGCTTGGTCGAACCGACGGTTAACCCAACCTGGATTGCACCGATGTTGCTGGATTTGGCGAGCACCATCTCCATGGGCATGATGCCGTAGCCGTGGTGAGCTTCGTGCACGGTACGGCCGGCCAGGGTGAAGCTGCCGTTGTGGCAGTTGATCATACTGGATGGCTTCAACGTCGTGGTTTCGAGCGCGGCCGAGAGCGTGATCACCTTGAAAACGGATCCCGGCTCGAAGGGCACGGAAAGCGCGTGATTGAACCGCGCGGTGGGACTTTCGCCGCGCCCGGGCGGCTGGTTGGGATCGAACGGCGGATAACTGGCGATGGCCAGGATATCGCCATGATAAGGGTCCATCACCACCACGCTGCCGCTTTCGGCCTGGGCATCCTGGACCGCGCGCGCGATGGCGTCCTGGGCCGGCAACTGGATGCGCTCGTCGATCGTGAGCGTCACGTCGGCGCCGGCCCGCGGTTCGGTTTCCATTTTAGAATCGATGCCGCGCCTTTTGGCGTCGGTGAGCACGCGAACACTGCCCGGCAAGCCGCGCAAATCCGTCTCCAGGCTCTTTTCCAGGCCCCACTGACCGGTCTCCTCGCTATCCACGGCTCCGATCGCGTGCGCGGCCAGCGTCGACCGCGGGTAGTTCCGCCGGCTTTCCTGGGCGAATTGAATCCAATTGAAGGGAAGACTGCGCAGTTGTTCGTATTGCGCCGGCTCGATGGTGTGGGCGACCCACATGAAGCCTTTCTGGTTGGCGGCGTACCACTGCATGCGGCCGTAAAGCGAAGCCCGATCAAGTTGGAGCACGCCCGACAAGATATCGGACGCCATCTTCAAATCCGGCACCTGTAGAGGATTGATGGAGACGGAATCCCGCTTCACGCTGCCGGCCAGCAACTGTCCGGATCGGTCGAAGATCGAGCCGCGCGGCGCGGCAATTTCGACGGTCTCTTCCTGCTGCCTGTGGGCCGCGCGCACGTAATCGGCGTGATGGACGACCTGCAGGCGGAACAACTGAATCAGGATCAGCGATCCCCAAAGTAGGATGGCGCCGCCGAACCACATCAGACGTTTGCCGGCTCTGTTTCTGGCGACGGATTCCATAACGTCCAACCTTGCGGGGTATGAGATCAGCGGCGGTTCAGAGCCAGCTTGCTATCGCCCTTGGGTTCGAGGTGCACGATCTGTCCGGCCGTAGGCGCGCTGAGGTCGCGCCGCTTGGCGAGGACTTCGAGATTCTCCTGGCGCGACAGCCGCGCTTCGGAGATATCCAGATCGCGCTGTTCATCGAGCAAGTTTTGTTGTTCGGCCTTCAGCGACTCCAACTGATAACCCGCGAAGATGTTGGCCACGCGGGGCGTCAGCAGGCCCATGAGGAGAACGGCCAGGGCACAAGCGGTACCGATCATGCGCCATTCGCCGCGCGCGGTGGGATGCGGCTCGCGGACCACACGGCTGTTGTCGATGGGCTTGGAGTACAGGAAAATGTGCTCGTTGGGTAGCGCCCGCAACGAATAGCGGCCGTCTACCGGGACGAATGTGGATTGGGCGGCGCCGCTTGCGGCGGCAGGCGCGGCCAGGGGCCTCCGAAAAAACATTGCCAGCGTTGCCATGGGTGGTTACCTCTCTAATTCATCTGCAGCGCGCGCAGCTTGGCGCTGCGCGACGCTGGATTCAAGCCCGTTTCCTCTTCCGTGGGCGTCACCGGATGCCTGGTGAGGACGGTGGCGCGGCCCTCCTGTGCAAGGTCCCGGAAGCGCTGCTTCACTTTGCGGTCTTCGAGCGACATGAAAGAGATCGCCACCATGCGGCCGCCGCTCACCAGCAACTCCGGTCCGATTTCGAGCAGCCGGTCGAGTTCGCCCTGCTCGTCGTTCACAAACATGCGTAAGGCCATAAAGGTTTGGGTCGCGGGATGCAGACGATTCGTTCGAAAGACGGCCCGCTCCACTAACCCGGCCAGGTGTAGTGTGCTCCGTATGGGCCGTCCTCGAACGATGGCTCTGGCTATCTTCCGCGCCCTCCTTTCTTCGCCTAGCTGATAGATCAGGTCGGCGATCGCCTTTTCGGCGTACTGATTGACCACGTCCGCCGCAGTGATGCCCGTGGATTGATCCATGCGCATGTCCAGCGGCCCGTCGGCCATAAACGAAAATCCCCTGTCCGGCTCGGTCAGTTGATACCGGCTCACGCCGAGGTCGGCCAGCAGCCCATTCACCTGCCCGGCTCCGCACTCCGGCAACGCCGCGGCAAGCCTGGAGAAGGCCCCCTGGCGATAACAAATCCGATCGGCCCACGCGGCCGTGTTGCGCCGCGCCATGGCGAGCGACTCGGCGTCGCGGTCGTTGGCGATCACGCGGCCCGTGGTTAAGCGCCGCGCGATCTCCGCGGTGTGGCCGCCCAGTCCCGCGGTGGCATCCAGATACGTGCCTTCCGGCCGCACCGCCAGCCATTCGATCGCTTCGGCCGCCATCACGGCAAAATGCATAAGCCATTACTTGAGCCCAGCCCGTTGCAGCGTTTCCACATCTTCTTCGGAAGATTGCACGGCTTCCGCCTGCCGCGCTTTGAACCGCTCTTCGCTCATGACCTGGATGGCGCCGTTCACCACCAGCACCTTCACCGGCTGATTCTCCATGCGCAGCTCGCGGCGCAGTTCGGGCGAGAATAGCACCCGGCCCTGCGCGTCCATTTCCGCCTCCGACCCCAGTTCCTGAGCTGTGAACCAGACATTCTTCACCACCTTCGGATTTTCGCGGTGGCTGGCGAACAAGTTTTCGTTGTCTCTCCAGATGGCGATCGGATATACTGTGGCCATGTGGCGATCCAGACTGGTCACGAAGAGTTTCTTCTCGGGCAAATCCCCCAGGTACCTCTGGAACCTTTCGGGTAGCTTGAGGCGGCCTTTTTCGTCCAGGCGGGCAGGGTACATTCCTCGGGGTGGTTCCACCGGTACCGCGCCTTGAGGTGTTTCGTCGGCCACTTTTAAGCTACTTTCTGACCATTTTCAGGCCACAACAAATTGTGGCACGAACGCTTAGTCCATTGCAAGAGAAATCTTTAAGAAAGTGTTGATTGGATTTGGGTTAGTGAGATACTAGACGATCCACCGGCACCGCCCGACACCACAACATCTTGATTTCAAGGCGAACACATGGCGAAGAAGAATGGGGTTGGTCTGGCGTCTCAGGACGGGGTACCCGGCAAAAAAAGCGTGGCGGGCTGAGTTTGGGCTAGGCTAATGTCCGGACGAGCACATCCTGGCGCGTGCTCCGGTAGGGGTTGGCCTATCCCGTTCGGGCTACAAGTACCGGTAGCCAAAGGTGTTAGTTAATGTTGCCTATCCAAAGACATAATTGAGGTGGCGGTGCTCGTGGTGCTATTTCTAAATCCGAAAGGCCTACGCGCAGGGCGCACCAACTATGGCAAAACGAAAGAAGCAAGACGAGGATGTCGATCGGCGGATCAAGCGCCGTTTTGGTATCGAACAAGGGCTGCGATATAAGCTTCTCTACGGAAGCCGCGTGGCCGAAGCCGGGAGCGGACGGACGGTAAATATCAGCAGCAGCGGCGTCTGGTTTAGGACCGACGCCGTCCTGAGCACCGGGTTGCCGGTTGAGCTGTCGATGAGTTGGCCTGCCCGGCTGAACGACGTGTGTCCGATGAAACTGATGATCTACGGATGCGTGGTGCGCAGCGACCAGGACGGCTCGGCTCTGGCCATCGAACGCTACGAATTCCGCACGCAGGGCACGGCCGCCCTGCCGCTGTACGAAGAAACCGGCATCCGGCTGCCCACTTAGCCTCTATACTGTTTCACTTAACGATGTTTCGGTGGGGCAGACGATCGTTTTATGTCGCCTGCCAAGCGCTCCCCGAAGACGGCAGACCACAAAGTGCGATGGTCTGCCCCACCAAAGTGAACACACCTCCCGGTTCGCTCGCGGATGAGAGAAAGACCGCGCGCAATCCACCCTTATCTGTAAGCACAAGCGATGAGCGGCTCCGGCAGTTACGACGTAGCTCTGAAGTTGCTATTGCAGGGTCGAGCCACGCTCACCATGCGTGAATTGACGGGCACGGCGATCACGAAGTGGCTGGATGTGGAACTGCCCAAGGTGCAGAACCTGCGGTTGGACCTTCTCGGCGAGACTGTAGACGGCGGTTTGGTTCACCTGGAACTGCAAAGCAGCAACGACGCGGCCATGCCATGCCGGATGATCGAGTACTGCCTCGGCGTGCGTCGGCTGTTCGGGCAATTCCCGCGGCAGATTCTGCTGTACGTGGGTGAAGCGCCCATGCGTATGGAGAGCGAGTTGCACGGCCCGGATCTGTCGTTTCAGTACCGCTTGATCGACATCCGCACGCTGAATGGCGACCGGCTGCTGGAGAGCGCGGATGTCGGCGATAACGTGATTGCGATCCTGGCGCAATTGCGGGACGATAAGGAAGCGGTGCACAAGATCGTAGGGCGGATCGCCGGCCTGACGACGGCGGAAAAGGAAACCGCCCTGGCCCAGTTGACGATCCTGGCTGGATTGAGACACCTGGCGAGAACTGTGGAGCAGGAGACACGGAAAATGCCGATTGATTTGGATATTCGGGATCATGAGACCTTGGGTCCAATGTTCATAGAAGCGGAGCAGAAGGGTCGGCAGGAAGGCGAACTGGCCGTCCTTCGCCGGCAAATTGAGAAGCGCTTCGGCGTCCTGCCGAGGTGGGCCAGCGACAAACTGGCGGCACTGCCGGCGTCCGAGTTGGAAGATTTGAGCGAGCGGGTGCTGGACGCCAAGAACGTCGAAGAATTGCTAGGGTGAAGCCGCCCGGCCTAACCGCCCTGGCCCAGTTGACGATCATGGCCGGATCGAGACACTTTGGCGAGAACGGTGGCGCTGGAGAGACGGAAAATGCCGATTGATTTGGATATTCGGGATCACGAGACCTTGGGTCCTATGCTCATAGAAGCGGAACAGAAAGGCTTTCAGAAGGGCCGGCAGGAAGGCGAACTGGCCGTCCTTCGCCGGCTGATTGAGAACCGCTTCGGCACCCTGCCGAGGTGGGCCAGCGAGAAACTGGCGGCACTGCCGACGTCCGGGCTTGAAGATCTGAGCGAGCGGCTGCTGGACGCCAAAAACGTCGAAGAATTGCTAAGGTGAAGCGCGTCCGTCGATAATTCCGATCCACTCACCCGCGCTTTAAGCGCAAACTGTTGGTCACCACCGTCACGCTGGACAGCGCCATGGCCGCCGACGCCAGCACCGGCGACAGCAGCCAGCCGGTGAATGGGTACAAGACGCCCGCGGCGATGGGGATGCCGATGGTGTTGTAGGCGAACGCCCAGAACAGATTCTGCCGGATCACGCGCATCGTCCGCCGCGCCAGCTCCAGCGCATCGGCCACGCCGTTCAGATCGCCGCGCATCAGCGTGATGGAGGCAGCCTCCTTGGCGATGTCCGTTCCGGTTCCGATGGCGATGCCCACATCGGCCTGCGCCAGCGCGGGCGCGTCGTTGATACCGTCGCCCACCATGGCCACCTTCTTCCCGGAGGCTTGCAACTTCCGCACCTCGGCCACCTTGCCATCCGGCAGCACTTCGGCGAGCACGCGCTCGATGCCAACCTGCCGCGCGACGTTTTCGGCAGTGCGGCGATTGTCGCCGGTGATCATCCAGACTTCGATGCCCATCCCCACGAGACGCCGCACGGCGGCCACGGCTTCCGGTTTCACGGTGTCGGCGATGCCGATTGCACCCACAGGCTGGCCATCCACGGACACGGCCACGGCAGTCTTGCCTTCCGCGGCGAGCCGCTCGATTTCGGGCAACTCACGCGGACCCGTGACGGCGCCCACCGTGACATGGTGGCCATCCACGCGCGCTTGGACGCCGTGGCCCGCAACCGCGCGGAAGCCGGCGGGATCCTCCAGCGCGATGGCCAGCGCTTGCGCATGCTCGACGATCGCTCGTCCCAAAGGATGCTCGGAGTAGCGCTCGGCCGATGCCGCCATGCGCAGCACTTCAGACACGGCGTGCCCGTTCAGCGGGAGCACATCGGTCACTCGCGGTTGGCCGCGCGTGATGGTGCCGGTCTTATCCAGGATGACGGTGTCGATGCGGTACACGGCCTCCAGCGCCTCGCCGCCCTTGATCAGGATGCCGCGCTGGGCGCCGCGCCCCGTGCCTACCATGATGGCGGTGGGCGTGGCTAAGCCCAGCGCGCAGGGGCAGGCGATAATCAGTACGGCCACGAAATTCACCAGCGCGAACGGGAACGGCTTAAACGCCAGCCACACCAGGAACGTCACCACGGCGATGGCCAGCACGCCCACGGTGAAGTAGCCGCTCACGACGTCCGCCAAGCGGGCCACGGGCGCGCGCGAGCCTTGCGCTTGCCGTACCAGCTCGATCATCTGCTGGAGCGCCGTGGCTCCCCCCACCTGGCGCGCCTCAAAACGCAGGCTTCCGGAACGATTGATGGTGCCGCCATAAACCGCGTCGCCGGACTTCTTATCGAGCGGCATGCTTTCGCCGGTGAGCATGGATTCGTCGACCGCGGAATCTCCTTCGCGTACCACGCCATCCACGGGGACCTTCTCGCCAGGACGCACCACCACCATGTCGCCTACGCGCACCTGTTCGATGGGGACATCCTGTTCGACGCCGCCGCGCACCACGCGCGCGGTCTTCGGCTGCAACTCGCGCAAGTGGCGGATGGCGTCGGAAGCCTTGCCGCGGGCGCGCGCCTCCAGCACCCGCCCCAGCAGAATCAGGGTGACGATCACGGCGGCGGCTTCGTAATACACCTCATGTCGGCCGAGCAGCGTCTGCGCAAACGAATAAAGGAACGCAGCGCCGGTCCCCAACGCGATCAGCGTGTTCATGTTCGCGGAGCGATGCCGCAGCGCGGTCCAGGCGCCCTGGTAAAAAGGCGCGCCCGCATAAAAGAGCACCGGGGTAGTGAGCGCGAGTTGGATCCAGGCGATCGCGGCGAGATGCATTAGCCCCGGCCACATGCCCAGCACCACCACCGGCGCCGCAAAGGCCGCCGCCAGCCACAGCCGCCGCTTCAGCGCGGCGTATTCGCGTTGGCGCGCCTGTTCCTCGACATCCTCGCCGGTATCTTCACCGGCCGGGGGCTGCGGCACTCCATAGCCCAGTTCTTCGATAGCGCCCACCAGGTTGCGCACTGTGGCGCGCGCGGGATCGAACTCCACGGTCGCGGTGGACGTGGCGAAGTTCACATGCGCGCGCGTGACGCCGGCGGTGGCCGTAAGCTGATTCTCGATGGTGCGTGCGCAGGCGGCGCAGGACATCCCGGAAACCGGCAAGTCCACGCGCTCGCCGGCGCCGGCGGTGGGTGCGGCGCTCATTGCTGCACGGTGTAGCCGAGCTGCTCGATGGCTTGCCGCAGGTCGGGCAGCTTGGTGCGGTCGGCGTCAAACTCGACGGTCGCCGTACCGCCCGCCAAGTCCACGCGGGCGCTGGACACGCCGGGACTGTTCGACAGCTTCCGTTCCACGCTGCGGGCGCAATTGCCGCAGGTCATGCCACTCACGGGGATTTTGACGGTTTGAAAGCCCATACCTTAATGATGCATCAGCGCGGCTGGAGGTGCGGGGCTGAAGCCCCGCGCGGGATAAATCCCGCCCCCCATTGCGGGTTAGACTGCCCCGAGTCCGGGCCGGTGAAGCGTGGAGGTGTCCATCATGCCGTCGCGCACTTTGAAGATGCCGGGGAACTTGTCCTCCCACGGTTTGTTCGCCGCCGGCACATATTCGCGCGCGTTGGCTTCGATGGCGGCGACTCCCGGAATGTGAGCCGCAAGGCCGGCCGAATGGATCAGCGACGCGCCGGGGCAAGTCAGATCCTGCACGCACAGGAACATCTTGTGCTTCTCGGCCGCCGCGGCCATCAGCAGCACCTGGCTCTGCCCTTTACAGGCTTTAAGCGCCGCGCCCGAATAACCCATCTCGCGGGCCAGCATGAGGCTCTCGATATCGGTAAGCGATTCATCGATGACCACCGGCCGCAGCTTGGCGGCGGCATGCATCACGTTGGCACGGTCCGCCTTCAGGTCGCGCGCGGTGGGCTGCTCCACATATTGTATGCGCGCGAAGCCGGACGCGGTCCGCTCCTTGAGGCGGCGCAGAAATTCCAGCAGGTACTCCACGTTGGGACACTGCTCGTTGAAATCGAGCGAATAGAACCACTCGGCGACACCGCGTTCCCGCTGGGTTTCCGTGGTGGCGCGGTCGATGTCGATGACGCGCGCGAGATCCCAGGCGAGATCGTTGCCCGCCAGCTTGATCTTGATGCGGCGCAGTCCGTTGTAGCGGATCCACTCGGGAAGCGTTTCCGGCAGCCCGTCGCCGATGCGGGTGTGAATGTCGGATGCCACAATCGGGTCCGAAGCTCCCACGGAATGGTACAAGGCCATGCGCGGCGCGGGCTGCGGCAGCACATAGCGGCTCAAGTACTCGCCCTTGTAATCCGCGCCCAGGTAGTGCGATAGATCGTAGGGCATGCAATCGCTGCCGTAAGTCAGATAGCTGCTCAAGCCCAGCGCCTTGCCGTAGGCGTCGTGGATGGCCGCATCGAAGGGGCTGGCGGTTACCAGCGTGCATAGCTTCGGAATCGGTTCGGCAAGGCGCAACTCTTGCGACACCGCGCGGGCGGCGTCGAGGTAGGCGGGCTCCAGCGCGCAGTTGATATCCACCGGATGGCCGGGATCGCGATAGCCGTTGGTGATTTGGGCGATGCGCGCCGCCAGGGCCTTCATGGCGCCGAGGGTGGTATCGTACGACATGGTCTTCGATGGGAAGGACCAGGCGTTGCCCATGGTCATCGATCCGAAGCCGCGCGCGATATCGCCGGCGCCGGTGCGGAGCATGCAATCGACGTTCAGCAGCGTGACGCGGTCCACCGTTTGCGCGCCGAAGCGGTACGGAGTGCGGTAGCGGAAGTCTTCGTAGGAGAAGCGAACTTCTTCGATGCGGACGCTTACGCGCGCCGCCGCGCCGCGGGAGATGCCGAAAGCGGCGGGCGCCAGCGTGGCCGAGCGGAGGAATTCGCGGCGGTACATATCGAACCTGCCATGGTATCCTGTTCGCCAACGGGATGCACGTGCGCTCGCCCGTCTCCGTCCGGCGCGATGGGTGTTTTGCCGGTGTGCTTCGCATCGGAACCGCTCCCTGACAGTCGCGGCTCGGTAATGGCGCGAGAAGAGCCATGATTTGGGAGAAGAAACTTCGTTGAGTTGCGCGGTAGCTGTCATCGTGTGCGCTGTTAGATAGTTTTCGACATCAATCAATTGGATTTTCGACCGTTGGCCATGATACAGTAGTTTTCGACTAGGCAAGTCGTTTTGGAGTCCTTTTCGACCAGCTTAAAGGATTTTCGACCTTATGCCCGTCTTCCAGGAGAAGACCGTCCCCGGAGGCGCGAGACTGGCCGGCTGGGCGGCGCTTGTTCAATCGTTCGCCATTCGGGGACCGGTGCGGCGGCCGAGTTGCGTCTCGGAACAGCATGTTCGCGGCAGCCATCGGGAAGAGGAAGCCTGGACCGTCTTCGATAAACGTTACTGGCCCGGCGACACCTTTGCCGATCACCTGACGTTTGCGCTCCGCCACGAAGACATGGATCTCCCGATCTTGAAGCGGGTCTTCGAAGCCGTGTCCCAGGCGGAGGTGGAGGCCATGGTGCGGGCCGCCCCCACAGGCATTCCGGCGCGGCGCGCGTGGTATCTCTACGAAATCCTGACTGGCCGTGCTCTCGACGTGGATGACGCGCCCGGCGCCGCGGCCATCGATCTGCTCGACCCCGAGGCGTACTTTACGGGCAAGCCGCGCCTTTCAAAACGCCATCGTGTGCGCGACAATCTCTTGGGCACGGGCCGTTTCTGTCCAGTCATCCGGCGCACCCAAGCGCTCAGGGAGTTCCTGGCGCTCGACTTGGCCGCCAAGGCACGCGAAACCGTGGGGCGCACAGGTGCCCATCTGGTTGCGCGCGCCGCCAGCTTTATGCTGCTGGCTGACAGCCGGGCCAGCTTCGAGATTGAGGGAGAGCGTCCGCCGCGCAACCGGCTGGAGAGATGGGGCCGCGCGGTCCTGGAAGCCGGCAAGAACCGGCTCACGCTGGATGAAATCGTCCGCCTGCAGCGCGTCCTCATTGAGGACACGCGGTTCGTAAGCGCGGGCCTGCGTCCCGATGGCGTCTTCGTAGGCGAACGGGGCCGCTATGGCGACCCGCTCCCGGAATTCATCGGAGCGCGTCCCGACAATTTGGAAGATCTAATGGGCGGCCTGGTGGAGGCCAACGACCGCATGCGCGACGATGGCGTCGACCCTGTGCTGAAGGCAGCGGCAACCGCCTTTGGGTTCGTCTACGTCCATCCGTTTCAGGATGGGAATGGCCGTGTGCACCGCTGCCTGATCCACCACGTCCTCGCCGAACGGAAGTTTACGCCGCCGGGGATGGTCTTCCCGGTTTCGTCGGTGATGTTGGACCGCATTGACGATTACCGCGCAACCTTACAGGCCCATTCCCGCCCGCTGATGCCCTTCATCGAATGGCGGCCGACACCCGAGCGTAACGTCGAGGTGCTCAACGAGACCGCCGATCTCTACCGTTATTTCGACTGCACGGCGGAGGCGGAGTTTCTGTATGCGTGCGTGAGACGCACCGTGGAGCGGGATCTGCCGCGCGAGATCGACTATCTGCGCCGTCACGACGAAGCCATCCGCCGCATCATGGATGCGGTCGAAATGCCGGACCGGGTCGCCGAAAACCTGGTGCTGTTCATCAGACAGAATGATGGAAGTCTGTCCAAGAAGCGTCGTGAAGGCGAGTTTCGGAAACTGCACGATGGGGAAGTTATTTCGATCGAGGGCATAGTCAACGATGCGTTCGCGGGCTTCTGAACGACCCTGAAAGACCCTCCAACACAGCCCCCCTCCCGCGGTTGACGCAACCGCGCGGCGAGTGTTAAGCTAACCTCTCTTAAAGCTGCATCTTTTCCAGGCCTTTCTCAGTCAATCCAAATGGAAGCAACCTTGCACGCCTTGAGTGGGATTTTGCTGCGGGCGATCCCTACTTTTCTGCTTGTCGTCTTCCTGCACTTCTATCTGAAGTACATGTTCTTCAAACCTCTCGACAAGGTGCTGCACGCCCGCTACGAAGCCACCGAGGGCGCCCGCCTGCGCGCCGCCGAGAGCCTGGAAAAGGCCGCCGCCAAGACCACCGAGTACGAAGTTGCCATGCGCGCCGCGCGCGCCGAAGTGTATCAGACGCAGGAGCAGTTGCATCGCCGCCAGCAGGAAGAGCATGCCGCCCAGTTGCAAACTGCCCGCGAGCAGGCCGAGGCCGCCGTACGCGATGCCAAGGCGCAGCTCGCCGCCGAAATCGAGCAAGCCAAGACAGGGCTCGCCGCCGAGAGCGATGCGCTGGCGGGCCAGATCGCAGACGTTATCCTCAATCGAGGTGCGGCGGCATGAAGCGCCTGGCAGGTTGCAGCGTGGCCGCGCTGGTTTTGCTGCTATTCGTGAACTTGCCGGCGCGCGCTGAGGAGCACGGCGAATCGTCGGGCAAGACCGAAAAGGGGCCCAATATCTTTTGGGAATGGGCCAACTTCGCGCTGTTGGCCGGCGGTTTGGGTTACGTGATCAAGAAGAACGCCGGCCCCTACTTCGCCCAGCGGTCGGTGGAGATTCGCAAAGGCATGGCCGAGGCCGAAGCCGCGCGCGCGGCCTCGGACGCGAAAGTCGCGGACGTGGATCGCCGCCTCGCCAATCTCGCAGCCGAAATCGAGGCGCTGCGGCGCAGCGCGCAACAGGAAGCCGAAGCCGACGCGCAACGCGTCCGGCGCGAGGCCGCCGCCGAAATGGCCAAGGTTCAATCGCACATCGCCGAGGAGATCGCATCGGCTACCAAATCGGCGACCCTGGAACTCCGCCGCTATTCGGCGGAACTCGCCCTAGGCTTGGCCGAGCAGAAGATCGCGGCGCGCCTGTCGCCGGAAATGCAGGGCCGCCTGGTCGGACGTTTTGTGGCGAGCATGGCGCACGCCCCTTCCGGCATCGGCCGCAATTAGAATATGACGCACTCCGCTCTCGCCTCCCGATACGCCAGCGCCCTGGTGGATGTGGCCATGGGCTCCAAGTCAGCGGTGGACCCGCACCAGTTGCTGGGCGAGTTGCGCGGTTTCGAGGAAGTGCTGGCCGGATCGGCGGAGCTGCGCGCGGCGCTCACTTCGCCCTCCGTGCCGCCCGCCCGCAAGCGTGCTGTGGTGGGGAGAATCGGCGAGAAGCTGGGCGTCTCGCGCGTGGCGCGCAACTTTTTGTTCGTGCTCACGGATCATCGCCGCATCGCGATGCTGGCCGAAGTTCTGGAAGCGTTCGACCTGCTGTCGGACGAGCGCCTGGGCTTCACCCGCGCCGAAGTCAGCTCGGCCCGGGAACTGGATGGGCGGCAGCGCGACGCCGTGTCGCATGAGTTGGAGCGGCTCACCGGAAAGAAAGTGCGCATGCGCTACGCGGTGGATGGCGGGCTGCTCGGCGGGTTGGTGGCCCGTATCGGTTCCACCGTTTACGACGGCTCCGTGCGGGGCCAACTGCATGCGCTGGGCAAGCGCATGGCCGCGGAGTAACAGAATTCAGTTAGAGGTTTGAATGGCTCAGATTCGAGCGGACGAAATTACGACCCTTCTCCGTCAGGAGATTGAAAACTACGAAGGCGCGATCGACGTCTCCGAAACCGGATCGGTGATCTCGGTTGGGGATGGCATCGCCCGTATCCACGGCCTCGAAAAGGTGATGGCCGGGGAATTGATCGAGTTCCCGCACGACGTCGCGGGCATCGCCATGAACCTGGAAGAAGACCAGGTGGGCGCGGTGCTGTTGGGCGAAGCTCACGAAATCAAGGAAGGCGACGAAGTGCGGCGCACCGGCCGCATCATGTCCGTGCCGGTGGGCGAGGCCATGATCGGCCGAGTGGTCGACGCCCTGGGCAAGCCCATCGACGACAAAGGCCCCATCCAGACTACGCAGTTCAACCCCATCGAGCGGCTGGCGCCCGGCGTGGTCGACCGGCGGCCCGTGAAGGAGCCGCTGCAGACCGGCATCAAGGCCATCGACGCCATGATCCCCATCGGGCGCGGCCAGCGCGAATTGATCATTGGCGACCGGCAGACCGGCAAGACGGCCATCGCGCTCGACACCATCATCAATCAGAAGGGCGGCGACGTCATCTGCATTTACGTGGCGATCGGCCAGAAGCGCTCCACGGTGGCGCAGGTGGTGAAGACGCTCTCCGATGCGGGCGCCATGGAATACACCATCGTGGTGCTGGCTTCGGCTTCCGATCCGGCGCCCATGCAGTACATCGCGCCCTACGCCGGCTGCGCCATCGGCGAGTACTTCCGCGATACCAAGCGCCACGCGCTGTGCATCTACGACGATCTTTCCAAGCACGCCGCGGCCTATCGCGAGATCTCGCTGCTGCTGCGGCGCCCACCCGGCCGCGAAGCGTATCCGGGCGATGTCTTCTATCTGCACAGCCGCCTGCTGGAGCGCGCCGCCAAGCTCAACGACGAGAACGGCGGGGGCTCGCTGACCGCGCTGCCGTTCATCGAAACGCAGGCCGGCGACGTGTCGGCCTACATCCCGACTAACGTCATCTCCATCACCGACGGCCAGATCTACCTGCTCTCCGATCTGTTCAACTCCAATATCCGGCCGGCCATCGACGTGGGCATCTCCGTGAGCCGCGTGGGAGGCAGCGCGCAGATCAAGGCCATGCGGCAGGTAGCCGGGACGCTGCGCCTGGACATGGCGCAGTTCCGCGACCTGGCGGCCTTTGCGCAGTTCGGGTCCGACCTGGACAAAGCTTCGCTCGCGCAGATCAATCGCGGCAAGCACCTGATCGAAGTTCTGAAGCAGGGACAGTTCCAGCCGCTACCCATCGAAAAGCAGGTCCTCATCATTTTCGCCGGCACACAGGGCTATCTGGACGATCTCCCCGTGGAGCAGGTGCGCAAGTTCGAAGCGGAGCTGTACCGCTTCGTGGACAACGCGCATCGCGCGATGCTGGCCAAGATCGTCGAAAAGAAAATCCTGGACGACGCTCTCCGCGCGGAAATTGCCGCGGTGATCAAGGAATTCAAGGACCGCTTCGTCGCCGAGCTGCCCGCGGCCACCGCGCATGCCTAGCCTGATCGATATTCGCCGGCGCATCAAATCGGTGCGCAACACGCAGCAGATCACCAAGGCCATGAAGATGGTCTCGGCCGCCAAGCTGCGCCGCGCCCAGGATCGCGTGATCGCCTCCCGCCCGTATGGCGCCGCTCTGCGCAGCCTGCTGGCCGATTTGGCCGCGGCGGCCGGCGCGGATGAGCGTGTCGCCGCGAATCCGCTGCTGGCGCGCCGCCCGGAGCAGCACGTACAACTGGTCCTGGTCACCTCCGACAAAGGGCTGGCCGGGGCATTCAACGCCAACCTGATCAAAGCCGCGCAGCGCTTCGCCGAGGAACACAAGCCCGCCACCACCGAGTTCCTGCTGATCGGACGCAAGGGCCGCGACTTCTTCCGCAAGCGCGGCGTACCCATCACCGGCGAGTACCTCGGCATGGCCAAGGTGCAGCATGAAGACGCGGTGGCCATTGCGCGGAAGCTGGTGGAACGGTTCCGCAACGAAGAGATCGATGCGGTCTACCTGCTGTACAACGAATTCAAATCGGTGATGGCCCAGAGGGTCGCGTTCGCGCAGGTGCTGCCGATGGAGTTGCCCAAGCAAGCCGAACCGGTGGACTTCATCTTCGAGACGCCGGCGGTGGAAATGCTGGCGAGCCTGCTGCCGCGCTACGTGGAAATCGAACTGTACCGCGCGCTGGTGGAATCGGCCGCGGCCGAGCACGCCGCGCGCATGACCGCCATGGATGCGGCCACTTCCAACGCCGCGGAAATGATCGACACCCTGACGCTGTACATGAACCGCGTGCGCCAGGCCAGCATCACCAAGGAAATCATAGAAGTAGTCAGCGGCGCCGCCGCCGCGGAGTAACACAAGAACTTCGTTTTGAGGTTTAGATGAACGCTAACGCAATCGGCAAAGTCGTCCAGGTAGCCGGCCCCGCCGTGGACTGCCAGTTTCCCGAGGGCCAGATTCCTTTGGTCTATACTGCCATCCGCATCACCAGCGAGGGCTTCGATGTGCCCGCGCCCATCGATATCATCTGCGAGGTGGAGCAGCATATCGGCGAAGGCCGCGTGCGCACCATCGCGCTGCAGCCCACCGAAGGACTGGTGCGCGGCATGCACGCGGTGAACCTCGGCCATCCGGTGATGGTGCCGGTCGGCAACGAGACGTTGGGCCGCGTGATGAACGTGATCGGCGAGCCTGTGGACAAGATGGGCCCGATCAACGCCAAGAAGCTGTATCCCATCCATCGCCCCGCGCCTGCGTTCGACGAGCAGTCCACGCGCCAGGAGATGTTCGAGACCGGCATCAAGGTGATCGACCTGATCGAGCCTTACCTGCGCGGCGGCAAGATCGGCCTGTTCGGCGGCGCAGGCGTGGGCAAGACCGTCATCATTCAGGAGCTGATTCACAACATCGCCATGAAGCATGGCGGCGTTTCGGTTTTTTCCGGCGTGGGCGAGCGGACGCGCGAAGGCAACGACTTGTGGCTCGAAATGCAGGAATCCGGCATCGTGGACCCGCACGACTTCAACAAGTCGAAAGTGGCGCTGGTTTATGGCCAGATGACCGAGCCGCCTGGGGCGCGCCTGCGGGTAGGCCTGACCGGCCTGACTGTCGCCGAGTATTTCCGCGACGAACAGAACCAGGACGTGCTGCTGTTCATCGACAACATATTCCGGTTTACGCAAGCCGGATCGGAAGTTTCGGCGCTGCTCGGGCGCATGCCCTCCGCCGTAGGATATCAGCCGAACCTGGCCAGCGAAATGGGCGAGTTGCAGGAGCGCATCACTTCCACCAAGACCGGGTCGATCACCTCGGTGCAGGCTATTTACGTGCCTGCCGACGATTACACAGACCCCGCGCCGGCTACGGCTTTCGCGCATCTGGACGCCACCACGAACCTCTCCCGCGCTATCTCGGAACTGGGCATTTATCCGGCCGTGGACCCGCTGGCTTCCACTTCGCGCATCCTCGATCCACGCATCATTGGGGACGAGCACTACGATTGCGCGCAGAGCGTGAAGGGCGTGCTGCAGCGTTACAAGGATCTGCAGGACATCATCGCTATTCTGGGCATCGACGAGTTGTCGGACGAGGACAAGCTGACCGTGTCGCGCGCGCGCAAGATCCAGCGCTTCCTCTCGCAACCCTTCAACGTGGCCGAGCAGTTCACCGGCGTGCCGGGCAAATACGTGAAGCTGGCCGACACCATCCGCGGCTTCAAGGAGATCGTGGATGGCAAGCACGACGGCATCCCCGAGCAGGCGTTCTACATGCAGGGGACCATCGAGGACGTAGTGGAGCGCGCCAAGGCGCTGCAGGCAACCCATGGCTGACGTGCTGGCACTCGAGATCGTGACGCCGGAGCGCCTGCTGGTGCGCGAGGACGTCACCGCCGTGCAGGTGCCCGCCGCCAACGGCTATCTGGGCGTCCTGCCGGGCCACGCGGCGCTGCTGGCGGAGCTGGGCACCGGCTACCTGAATTACGACGCCGGAGGCAAGCGCTGGTACCTGGCGGTACACGGCGGCTATCTGGAGATCCTGGCGGACCACGTGCGCGTGCTGGCGACGGCCGCCGAGCGCGCCGAAGAGATCGACGTGGAGCGGGCCAGGGCGGCGATGAAGCGGGCGCAGGAGCAGATGTTCAATGCGTCGCTGGGGGTGGACCCGGCGTTTGCGTTGGAGGCTGTGGCTCGGGCGCAGGCGCGGTTGGACGCGGCGGCGCAGAAGCAGACGACGGCAGCATAGACCCAATCTTCTTCGCGGCTGGCGCGCTCAGCGCACTTTGGCCAAAAGCCAACTAACGAGTCCGCCGTCGACCACCATCTCGGACAAGCGTTCGGGCAGCACGAGTTCCACGGCGGCGCTACTCGGTTCGCCCGCCAGGTTCGGACTCGGGCTATGCACAATGAAGAACAACTTCCTGAAACCTCTCCCGGCAAACTGATCCCGGTACTTGGTGAAGTCGCCCAAATCCGCTGTGGCTTTGATCTGTACCTGGTACCGCTCGTGGTTGATGGGTTCCTCAAGCTCCAGGTCGGCAAACTTCATCGTCTCGCCCAGCACGCTAAGCCGGCGCCAACCCGCTTGGCGGAAAAGGAGATCAACCAGGGTTTCGAAGTCCTTCCAGTGTAATCCTCCCAGGGAGGCCCGAACTTCGTGAATGAGAGCAGCTCGCGCGTGTGCCACCGCTTGATGCGCTGCGCTCGGTTCAGCACTCAGCAAACTCCTTAGGCGGCTGGCTTCTCGAACCTTGCATACCGTTCCACGGAATCCTTGCAGCTGCGAAAGAACGCCGGGGATGTTCGCAGTAAGGAGTAGGCCGCCGCCCACGTCACGGTCGCTCCAGTCGCCTGCCGTTCGACGGAACTTGGACGTCGCGTCCTCCTCGACAGCACCGGGTGCTAATCGGCACCACCAGAGGCAGCCGGCGTAGAACGTGATCCAGACGTCCTCTTGAGTGGAGGTGACCACTTCTCGGAGGGCGTTGAAGTCACGCTTTGCCGCACCCGAATCGGCCATGTCGCTCCGGATCCGACACTCGATATCATTCCAGTTCCCAGCGTTGATGTCCGACACCGAGATTTGGCGCCACCCGATCCGCATCAAGCCGTGTTCGACGCTGTCCTTCTCCCATTTGCCGCCCTTGCCCAACTTGATGAAGAATGCATGTCGGAGTTGGACCGCTCCCTCTTTCTCGATGGAGCTCTTCTTTTGCGCGGCCATGGTGTTCCCCAGCACCAGCATAGTCTTAGCCGACAACTGCCGCAAGCCTTCGAGAGTCTCAGCGCTGTTCGGACGCATGCCTTCACCGGGTGGTGTGGGCCCCGAGTTTTCCTGCGGCCGGTCTATGAACGCCAAGATCCTCCGAGCTAGGCCACTCCGAGCTAGGCCACTTGCGAGCTGCCTCATAAGCGTCGTACCCTGGAAGTGCATGAACGGGGAGACCAAGACACGCATGAGCGAGATTGTGTCGGTTGATCCACATCTCATGCACGGAACCCCCTGTTTCCGTGGAACGCGCGTTCCGGTGCGTCTTCTGCTGGACGACCTCAGGACCGGCTTTACGATAGACGACTTCCTTGCAGGATGCCCGACGGTCACTCGCGAGCAGGTGGAGCGGTACCTTGAGCTGGCGCAGGACCTGGTTACCGAATGCGCCGTCTCCTGATCGACGAGTGCATCAATCCTCGACTCGCACGCCGTCTTCGAGCGGCTCTACCAGAGTGTTCGGTGGATACCGTCAGAGATTTGGGATGGGCCGGCCAGCAGGACCATGTGCTCGTCCCCAAAATACAAGGCCGGTTTGACGTTTTCCTGACGATCGATAAGGGCTTCGAGTTTGAACATGACTTGAAGAAGCTGCCCTTCGGGATCGTCGTCTTGGAGACAGCCAACAACCAGATGCCCTCTTACGAGAGGGTGTTGCAGGATCTGGTTCGGCTGATTCAATCGGTAGCGCCCGGACGGGTGGTCCGCGTAAGCGACCCGGAACGCTGAGGCTTCTTCTACGGCGCCGGCTCCACGTGTTTCCACCTCGCGCATCCTCGATCCGCGCATCATTGGGGACGAGCACTACGATTGCGCGCAGAGCGTGAAGGGCGTGCTGCAGCGTTACAAGGACCTGCAGGACATCATCGCCATCCTGGGCATCGACGAGTTGTCGGATGAAGACAAGCTGACCGTGTCGCGCGCGCGCAAGATCCAGCGCTTCCTGTCGCAACCCTTCAACGTGGCCGAGCAGTTCACCGGCGTGCCGGGCAAATACGTGAAGCTGGCCGACACCATCCGCGGCTTCAAGGAGATCGTGGATGGCAAGCACGACGGCATCCCCGAGCAGGCGTTCTACATGCAGGGGACCATCGAAGACGTAGTGGAGCGCGCCAAGGCGCTGCAGGAAACCCATGGCTGACGTGCTGGCACTCGAGATCGTGACGCCGGAGCGCCTGCTGGTGCGCGAGGACGTCACTGCCGTGCAGGTGCCCGCCGCCAACGGATATCTGGGCGTCCTGCCGGGCCACGCGGCGCTGCTGGCGGAGTTGGGCACCGGCTACCTGAATTACGAAGCCGGAGGCAAGCGTTGGTACCTGGCGGTACACGGCGGCTATCTGGAGATCCTGGCCGACCACGTGCGCGTGCTGGCGACGGCGGCCGAGCGCGCCGAGGAGATCGACGTGGAGCGGGCCAGGGCGGCGATGAAGCGGGCGCAGGAGCAGATGTTCAATGCGTCGCTGGGCGTGGACCCGGCGTTTGCGTTGGAGGCTGTGGCGCGGGCGCAGGCGCGGTTGGACGCGGCGGCGCAGAAGCAGACGACGGCGGCGTAAAGCGCGCGCTAAGCCCGCTTCAATCGTTTCCGAAGCCAGTAAACGACCACTTGGCAGAACGGCTGCAATTCACCGGCGTCTTCTTCCCCGTTCCATTGCCGGAGCAATCTCTCCAGGCTTGGTCGAGACAATTGGCCGCGCCCCAGCAAGCGCTGAAATGCAATGAGCGTTGCTTTGCGGTTGTTTTGCAGGAATTTAAGGTTGAGCTTCAGAACATCGTTGATCTCGCGATCAAAGATCGGATCGCTCGACGCGATTTTTCCATCACCCAGGCACTGGATCGCGTCTTCGATTCGATGTGATGGATTTGCCGGGTTTCGCGAGAGCTCGCGATCTCCTTTCCGCGCATCACAGTGCTGATCCTTTCCGGGCAGCCCCTGATTTCCCATGCACGTCCCGAGCAAGTTTGAATAATCGAGCCGCTCGCCCTCGTACCGATCCTGGGAGTGCCAGTGCTCTATCTTCATCTTGTTGTATTCCGGGTGAATCCGCGAGAGGCAGTAACAGCAAAGCCCCCGCTGTTCCCTTACCAGGCAGACTCTCAGGGTAGCTTTGTCGCGGTACCCGTCGTAGTCCGTGCCAGTGGCGGCCCGATGCTCGGTCAGACTGGCGGGCTCTCCGCCTTTCCGAATCGCCCTCATACTTTCGATTCCAGAAACGTCATCAAGGCGCGGGCTCGTGTCACTTCCGGATCATCCGGGCCGAGTTTCGACTCCACTTCCGCCAGCACAACCCTGGCGTTGTCGAAGTCCTCGTTGTCAATCGATTTGAACAACCGCGTCAACAGATCCTCCACGAACGGGTCGCGGGATCCGCCTCGCATCACCTCATCCAGAATGCGGCTTGAATCGACACCGAACGAGCGCGGAGGCGTCGCTGTCTCGCCACCGTCTAATAACATCACCTCATCGGGCAGAGCCTCACCGACCAACTGTGGCGAGTGTGTCGTAGCAATGAACTGGACGGATGGAAAAGCGGACTTCAAGTCGCGGATCACGCGCCGTTGCCACTTTGGATGGAGGTGCAAGTCCAGTTCATCGATAATGACGATACCTGGCGTGCCCTGCAGTGCGGTATCGCCTAGATGAGGGTTCAAAATGGCGGCTCTGGACGCCAGGTCGCCTACAAGGGTCAGCATGATCCGCTGTCCGTCGCTCAGGTTCGAGAAGAGTTGGGGTCCGTGCCCCTCCAGCACGACAACCAGATCCTTGTATCTGCCGTCATAATAAAGGGACCTGGCTCGCTCGACGCACCGCATAACCGCGTTCTTGACCACGCGCAATGCGAACGTGTCTTCTTTCGTCTGTAGAGAGACTGTACTCTCATCTCGGATCCAATCGATGAGCGCTGTCTCCTGAATGGTGAAGTTGAAACAGTCGCGATAGCCATCGAATCGCGACGGATGGCGGGCTGCGCCGTTAGGTGAAACCTTTGGAGCGTGGTGAGTCCTTTCAAACCACAACCGCTCAGTGCCGTAATTACAGATGAGTGGAAGAGTGATCTCCTGCCCGGTTCTCACCCGCCGCTCGGTATCGCTCGCTACTTCTGCGATGGACTTGGCATCTACAGTCGTTGTCCGGCCGCCTTCACGCTGCAATTCCCTGGCCCAACGAATGCGCTGCCCCATCACAACACCCGCGCATTCGATCCGCGAGGGAAACTGCTTCTCAAAAGTGTAGCTATCTAAATGTGGGTGCGCGGCGACGCGCACTTCCTCGGAACGAATTCCCGGACTATTCTCGTAACCACGGAGACCTAGAAACCAGCTACCGGCCGCCACGCCAAGCGCGTCAAGCACCGAAGTTTTCCCGGTGGCGTTGTCGCCCACGAGCAGATTGAAGTGTGGATTGAAGCTGAATGTGCGGTGCTCAAATCCGTTGAAGTTCTTGATCGTGAGTTCGTCAATCCGCATTAGTGATCCTCACCAGTTCCATCTGAACAGCGGGACATGAAGGCGAAGCACACATCGCGAAGCGTGGACATGGCGCGATACAATCACGACGCGGCATTCTCGCGGCCAGCCCCAGATCCCCCAGCCAGACGTCACCGGGACGTGGGCTCATCGAGTATGTCCAGCACTTCTTGCTCAGCACCCCGCGAGGGCGCGAGGTCGAGAGCGTCGTGGTCGGCGAGATCGATCACCTCCGCCAGGACCTGCCGTACCCGGGTAGCCGTCTCCGGTCTCCACTCGCGCAGCCCGGTATCCAGCTTTTCAAGGAGAGCTTCCATTGGGCGCCACCCTTAGTTTAGCCCAGTTGATAGCGTCGCTGGTCCAGCGAATACGCCCGCGATGAACAGAGCCAGGATGCCCTGTTGTTCCGCCCTACGCCAAACGCGCCAGCGGCCGGTTGGTCTCGGGAAAGTCTACGCCCAGGGCTGCTCCGGACACGGCGGCGAAGGCCAACGCCCAGAGCATGCCTTGCGTCGATGGCATCGGCGTCGGCGCTCCAGGTGCGCGCAGCGTGGTCACCAGTGCCCCGGCGACCACACTTCCCACAGCCATCCACTGGTATAGCCGCAGCCCCCCAACGACCGGGGTTTGCGGCTCGCCGCGATACGCTTCTTCGACGAAGCGAGCAATCCCGTTACCGATCAGATACACACCGCAGATCAGCGAGAGCGGGCAGCCTGAGAACCACAGACGAAAGAGCACCAGTCCCAGGAAGGCATTGCTTAAGATCGAGTAGAGTTGTGTAGGGTGGATTCCAACGCCGCCGAGTTTCGCCAGCCGAGTGACTCGCGAGCGTGCGTGCGTAACGCGGACGCCGGCACCGGGCGGCGCGGGTGCGCCGTGACAACAGCCGTTCACCAGGCAACGAAGGCGTCCGATCGCTTGCATCCAGGGCGCGCCGAGACAATGCGCGCCGAGCAGCGTCCACCGCTCTTCGAAGAAAAGGCAAGCCAAGCCGGCGCCGATCAAGCCCCCGTAGAAACCAAAGGGACGGCGCAGCAGCGTGGAGCCTTCGACCCACTGCGCCCACGCTCCAGCGCCGACGAGGCCGGCGAACGCGGTGACGAGCACCTTCCATTCCCGGCCAGGACCGAGGGCGGCGGTCACGATCGCGACCTGCACGAGGGCGGCGAGGGCGGCGTAGAAGCCGTGGTTGATGATGCGGATGGGGCCAAATCGCCACTCGCGCCAGGAGTTGGCGAGCCTTTCCGTCAGCCGGAGCAACCAATTCCACACGCGCTGCGGCTCAAGGAAAAGGGGCGCGATCGCGATGGATGCGATCACGTCGGGAATGTAGTGCATGCCTGTGGTGATGCAGCTTACCGCGACCGCCGCGGGATAGGCGATGCCCAACCAGCGCGGCCGATAGAGACGCCCCACGAAGATTGCCCAGAGAACATGGAAAGACGGAAACGCAGCGGCCGGCGGATAGGCAGTGCGCTCCATACCGAGCAGGCGTGCGGCCCAGGTGCCTGCGGCCAGCGCACGGCGCGGAGCGCTCGACGGCACTATCCAATAGAAAAGGAAAACGACCGCCGACGCCACCCAGACCGATATCATGAGCCGGCGCAGATCGCGCCGCGTCCGTGCACACCACGGCGCCAGGGCGGCGGTGACGTAAGAGCTTTCGTAAATGAAAAAAGTCCAGGGAAAAATCGGCAAATGGTCTTCGAATCTCAGGCGGAACGCGATGCCGGCGACACGCATGTCGACGGTGAATATGTAGAGCAGCATCCACGGAATGAGAACGAGGAGGAAGAACTGGATGCGGTCCCGATTCGACGGGGGCAGCGTCTCATCGGGAGGCAGCAGGTGCAGCGCGTCGCCGAAACGCCGTCTCAAATCGGGGCGTTCATAACCCAGCACCAGACCTGTGCATGCAAGGACGATGCTGGGAGTGACGAGCCACAGGCCGGCGGCGGATCGAGCAGCCATCGAGACACCCAGGCACAGCGCGACGAAGCCGGTATAGATAGGATCGGAAAGCCAGTGAAAGGTTCCGCTGGAAACCAGTTTCGCCGGGGGGAAGGCATTCATCGGAAGCCCACCGCCCAGGCGCCATAGTTGCCACATTGCCGCGAGCATCAGGCCAAGGCCGCACGCTGCGATCGCGCCGCCAACGAGGGGACTGCCGTAGGCAGGCAACGAGACATTGGGTCGCGCAGCATCGGCCCACAGGACCAGGAGGCCCGGCAGCACGGCGACAAACAATGCACCGTAAAGGATCTTCCCAAGCATCATTTCGGCCAATCCACTCTCTCGTGGATGGCCCAGCCTTCAACCGGCGATGCTCCCGGGCGCTCGAACCGCCCGCGGCTTCGCCACTTGCATTCGTTCACCCGGAGCAGACGCGCGGGAAACGTGTCCCGCACTCCAGGGATGACGGAGAGCGCCGTCGCCCCGAGCGGGCCTTCACGCAGGACGAGGGAGCGGTCCATGGCGAGGCGCGCCCCGTCGCGGAATTCGATTTGGCCGTCTTCGAGCACGGCGGTGGGAGCTGGCAGGCCGTTCCGGTAGACGATACGGCGCGTGAAGTCGCCCAGCCAGTCGATCCAGACGATCCAATCGGATGCCGTGGCAAACCGCCCCCAGCGGAGAGTTCGAATCGGCAGTTTCCATGGAGCGATGGTCATGTTCAGGTGCTCCGCGTATCCGAAGCCGAGGCGGTCGTGAAGCCGGGCCTGCGCACGCGGCATGAGGCAATGCCATTCTACCGAGCCGGCGCCGGAAGCGAAAATCGTCTCGCGCATCTCCGGTGAGTCGGCCCGCCACTCACCGTCTGTCTTGAGCGCTCGGGACCGCCAACGAAGCGAGCAGCGATCGATCTTCGGCTCAGCTTGCGGGCGTAGCGAGTGTTTGGTTGTCACGGCCCCGGCCGTGCTTTCGAGAAGGCTCGAGTAGTGCAACCGGACGGGTCCCCAACTGGCCATTCCCGTATATGCGATCGAGGCGTCACCCAGATCGGTGACACAATCCAGGTACCACTTGGATAACTCGAAGGCGGCCATAGCCGGACACCATCGTAGCGCGTTCCGGCTGGCGAGAGGCGGCCTGAGAGGCCGCCGGGCCCAGAGGGCACCCCCGAGGGCCTGCCCCACGAAAAACGTTACGGCGCGGGCTCCACGTGCACCAGGACGTCGGCCACCCATGGAAGTGTCTCTTTAATAACGATCCGCACATGCGTGGCGATCTCGTGGGATTGCCGCACGGTGATCGCGGGATCTACTTCCAGGTGCAGGTCGACATGGTATTGCAGGCCGGTCTTGCGCGCGTAACACTTCTCGACGCCGCGCACGCCGGGCACCGTCAGCGCAGCGTTGCGGACTTTCTCCATGCTTTCCAGGTCGGGCATGGTGTCCATCAGTTGCAGGGTGGTGTCGCGCGTGACGCGGATCCCGGTAAAGATCACGATCAGTCCCACCGCGAAGGCGCCCCAATGGTCCGCCGACGCAAATCGATGCGGCGCCACGATGGTGAACGAGACGGCTGCCAGGGCCGCCAGGGCCGAGAGGATATCGACAGAGTCGTTCCAGGCATCCGCCATGAGTGCTGCGCTACGGATCTTTTTCCCGTAGTGGAATTTGACGCCGGAGAGCAGGCTCTTCGCTACGGCCGAACCGATGAGCGGCCAAACCACGAACGGCGCGGGCGGCAGGGTGGCGGCGCCGGGCATTGCAATAATGGTGCGCAGCGCATTTGCCGAGATCGCCAGACCGGCCATCACCAACGTGAAGCCGACGAACAGGCCCGTCACAGTCTCGATGCGGCCGTGCCCGTACGGGTGATTCCAGTCGGCGGGCTTGGCTGCCAGCGTCAACCCCAGCAGCACGATGCCCGACGCAAACACATCGCCCGCGGACTCCAGTCCATCCGCGACCACCGCGGTGGAGTGTCCCATCAACCCAGCCGTAATCTTGATGGCCGCCAGGAGGCCGCTGACGACCATCCCGGCAAGCGCTACGCGTTGGCCGATTTGCAATGTCTCACCAACTCACCTGGAAGCCATTATACTGGCTGTATCGATGCGCAGAACGATTGTCACCTTATTGTTGCTTGCCCCGGGCCAGGCGTGGTGCTGGGGCGATGAAGGACACCAGACCGTGGCGCGTATTGCCGCGGCGCACTTGACGGAACGCGCGCGGCAGGCCGTTGCGAACCTCCTGAAACAGGACGCCACCTTTGCCGCGCCAGCGGGCGCGGGCGATGCACTCGCCGACGCCATGGCGCGCGCGGCGATCTGGCCCGACCACATACCGGGCGGCAAGGGCGCTACCGCCCCCTGGCACTACATCGATATCGGGCTGTTCGAAGGCCCTTCCCACATTGCCGAGCGCTGCCCGCAAGGGAATTGCATCGTCGCCAAGATGACCCAGTACCTGGTGAATCTGAAACAGCATCGCGCCGATGGCTCGTGGCCCGAATCGAAGGAACTGGCTTTCCTGATGCACTTCGCGGGCGACATTCATCAGCCGCTGCACTGCGTGAGCGATGCCGATGCGGGCGGCAATTGCGTGAACGTGACCGGGTTCGATCCCATGCACAATCTGCACGCGGTTTGGGACATTACGCTGGTGAACAAACTGATGGCGCTGGACGGCGCGGGCATGATTGCCGGCATGGAGTCGCGCTTCCGCGGCAAGATGCGAGGCTGGCAGGACTACGGCAGCATCGACAAGATCGCCGCCGAATCGTTCGGTCTGGCCAAGTCGCAGGTGTACGGCAAGGCGCGCCCGCGCCTTCCGGTGATCCCCAAGTTTGTTGACGTGCAGCCGCGCAATTGCTCGACCGAGGCGCCGGAAAGCTTGCGCAGCGTGAAGGTGGATGGGCCACGGTCCTACGGCGCCGGTTCGCTGAATGTGGTGCGCATGCAGTTGTATAAAGGCGGGGTGCGCCTGGCGGCGATGCTCAATGCGATTTACGGCGATTAGCCGAGTATTTCAGTGAGCGGAACGATCCACTCGGGATCGGAAGTGCGCAGCAATCCGTCGCGGACTTCGCGGATTTCATCCTGCGTGTATATCCAAGCGCGCCGCTCATAGGGATCGATGAGCCACACAAAGCGCACGCCGAAGCGCAGATAGTCGTCGATCTTTTCCTGCATCAGGCTGATCCGGTCCTCGGGCGACCAAACCTCGACGCAAAGGAACGGAGGTGCGGTCAGGATGTTCTCGTCAGGTTCCGGGCCGAGGACCACCAAGACATCCGGCACTCGGTAGCGCGAGGGCGAGATTCGCACGCGCAGCGACAGGATGACAAAGATGTCCCACAGATGCCGGCGTTCGTAAAAGTAAAACAGCACCTCCCGGATCGCGATCTGGTGAGTCAGCAGACCGACGTTCCGGTCCACCAGCACGCCGTCCACATAGTCGCAGTCCGGACGGTACAGAGTGTGCAGGTATTCCTCTACCGTTACCATGTTGCCCGATTATGTCACATCCGCGCCGCGACCCGTTTCTTGGGTATGCCCTTGGTGTGGCAATCCAAGCACTTGGCGGAGTGGATATTATGTTTGCTCTTGGGCGAGAGGAACGTGGTATCCATCTTCTCCACATCCAGCCCGCAGTTGGACAGGCGCGGATGGCAATTGGCGCACGAGGCGCGCGTCTGCTGCCCGTGCTTTTGATGGCACGCCAGGCAACCGATGCCTTCGTGAATGCCGTTGCCGGTGCGGTCGCTGGACGATCCGGCTTGCCGCGTGGAGAGCGGTGCATGGCATTGGTAGCACAGCCCCTGGCGCTGATCCGGACTCATGCGCACGGGCCGCGTGCCGTCCAGGATTTGCGGAAGCGCGAGGTTGGCGTCGGCCACGTGGCCCATCTCGCGCCGGTCGAATAGCGCCAGCGAAGGCCGGTAGATCGGTTCGCGCGCCGACGATCGCGCCATGCGCTCCGGTTGCTGGTGCAGGGGCTCGCCGTGGCGATGCATCTGGTGGCATGCCAGACACGGAATCGCCGCCAGGTTGGTCCACCGCGCGTCCGTCATCTTCCACGGCCCCTGGGTGTCGATGGGCGTGACGAGGTCGCGAATGCCGCCTTCATACTGCATGCCGTGGCAGCGCAGGCAATCGTCCATCAGCAGGCGCTGGCGATTCTGTTTTTGATCCAAGAAGAATTTGGCGAAGGTCGCCCCGTGCGGCCCTGCTTGCCAGTCCGCAAATTCCTGGCGATGGCAACCCTGGCATCGCTCGATCATGGCGTTGACGTCCATGCCTTTGATGCGGATCTGCTCCGGGACATCGCCGCTCAGGTGACGGATCAGGCGGCGGGAATTGTCCGCGACGGAGCCGCCGTGGCAGGCCGAGCACGCCACGCCGCGGTGCGTGGATTCGCGCCACGCGTTCCAGTTGGCGCGGATCTCGTGGCAGCGCGCGCAGCCCTCGCCCGCCGTCGATTTGTAATAGATGCTGGATGCCGGCAGCATCAACAGCAGGAGGCAGGGCACGGCGGCCGCGATCCACCACAGGCGCTTGCGCATCACCGTGTCATCACCGGTAACGGGTGCCTTTCCACCCCTTAATCAAGTGGTCCGAAGCGCGATAGGCGTTGGCCATAATGGTCAGCACCGGGTTGAATCCGCCGTTGGTCACGTGCACGCTTCCGTCGATCACGAACAGGTTATCGATCTCGTGCACCTGGCAATAGCGATTCACCACCGACGTCTTGGGATCGTCGCCCATGCGGCAGGTTCCGGCCTGATGCTGGCCGCCCGTGAATCCCGGCCCAGCCAGTTTCTTCCAGGTGCGCACGGCGCCGGCTTCCTTCAGCCACGCTTCGGCCTTGGCCGCGGCAAAAGCCCCGATCTCGATGGTGTGCGGATGCTTGTCGCCCGAAAGCCGCGCCACCGGAATGCCCCAATAGTCGGGCACCTTCGGGTCCACTTCCACGCGCGCGTTGAACATGGGCATCTCCTGAGTGGGACCCTGAATCGCGATGGCGCGCCGGTAGAAACTGCGCATGAAATCCTTGTGCTCGCGGCCCCACTTGGGCACGTCGGGCGGCAGCATGCCCACGAACTGGTACGGCAGCCGGATGAACTCGTTGGCCAACATGGCTCCGCCCGCCAAGCCCGGGTTCCCGTGATTGTAATCGCATATCGCGATGGAAGCCCCCGGCCCCAGATCGTCGTAGATATCGTCCGGCATGATGCCGAACGCGCCCGTGTAGCTATGGCCCTGAAAATTGCGGCCGACCCAGTCGTAGCGATTTCCCAGGCCGGTCGGGAACAGAGGGCTCTTGGAATTGAGCAACAGCCGCGCCGATTCGACTGCCGCGCTCGACACCACCACCAGGTCGGCGTCCTGACGCTGCAGGCGGTCGTGGACATCGAAGTATTCGACGCCGGTGGCGCGCCCGCGCTCGTCCGTCAGGATCTCGCGCGTCATGCACTCCGTGCGCAGATCGCAATTGCCCGTCGCCAGCGCTTTGGGGATCACGGTATTCTGGGTGCCGCACTTGGCGTTCACTTCGCAGGCGAAGCCCACGCACCAGCGGCAGCGCATGCACGGCCCGCGCCCGCCATACGGCACGCTATTGCGCAGCATCGGGATATGGAACGGATGCAGCCCCAGCCGCTTGGCCGCCGGTTGCAGAATCTCGAACTCGCGATTGGGCGCGAGCGGCGGCATGGGCAGCGGCTTGCGGCGCGGCGCGCGGAACGGGTTGCCGGAATCGTCGCCCGAGACGCCGATCTCCCATTCGGCCTTCTCGTAATAAGGTTCCAGATCGTCGTAGGAGATGGGCCAGTCTTCGAGCGTGCTGCCGGCCACCTGGCCGTAGGTGGAGCGCATGCGGAAATCCCGCTCCATGTAACGCCAGGCCATCGCGCCGTAGCTGACCGTACCGCCGCCCACGCACGCGGCATTGTTGCTGTAGCCCGGACCGCTGGCCCGCACCACGCGCGCGCGGCCCTTCAGATCCACCGCCACGCGCGGATTGCGCTCGTCATCCGGCCCGAAGGCGTTGCCGAGCACGGAGGTGCGCTGGTTGCGCAGATCGTCTTTGCGGCAATCGAAGGCCGTATACCACTTGCCGCGTTCCAGCAGGACCACGCTCAGTCCGGCTTCGGCGAGTTCCTTGGCGACGATGCCGCCCCCCGCGCCCGCGCCCACCACCACCGCGTTGACGCGGTTCATGCCCGCCCCCGCAACGGCGGCGACGCCACCCCGAGCATCTTCCAACTGGCGCGCTCGCGGTTGCCGCCATGCCGCGGATCGCCATAGAAGCCCTGCATGGAGTGGGCGACCAGCATATCGAAGAAGGGCTTGGTATCGGGATTGCGCTCGATGCGCCGCAGGACGTCGAGTTGGGATGCGGCGGGCAGGTCCGCGAAGGCGCGGCCGGCCGAGTTCGCGCTTTCCTGGTCGAGGGCGGCGATCCCTTGCCGGTAGGCTTTCCGCAAGGGTTTGTAGAAACACGTAAGCTGACGATCTATGAAGACGACCACCCCAGCCTGGATGGCGCCGGGGTCCTGGTCTTGCGGAATGATGTGCGCGCAGGCGGCTCCCACCGTGCGCGCTTCCTCGACGGTGAAGTGGCGCCAGGGGCTCTTCGAATGCGCGCAGCCTGCCGCGGTGCCGGCCAGACCTGCGACGATAAACCTTCGGCGATCCATCCTACAGACAGAGTAGTCGGATTCACCGGCGTTCTCAAGTGGATGGAACCTGAAAATCCGAAATGGAGTGGGGGGCGGAGAGCTTCAACGAGGCCGCGAGCGCGTACTCCTTCAAATGCAGCGCGAAAAGGGCAGGATCGCTTCGAAGGCTCTGACGTTAAGCATGTCTCTAGCCTTTGTCTTCCAGTTTGGAGATGCGTTTGCCGTACTCCGCAAGCGTTCGAAAAAAGTCCTTCAGGTCCCGTTCGATGACTTCAATGCGGCGCTCCAACGAATTGAACAGCCGGAAATTCAGAATCAAAGCGGTAATGGCAACCGCTACCGAACCACCGCCGCTTATTAACGCAACCGTCACTGTATCGCTCATAGGTGTCGTTATTTTACCGCTTCAATGGGGCTGCGAGCGCTGGAGGGCGGCCAATCTTGGCCGCAGCCGCCTTTGGCGGCCTAGCCGCAATGCTGTTCACTTAATGATGTTTCGGTGGGGCAGGCGATCGTTTTATGTCGCCTGCCAACGCTCCCCGCAGGCGGCAGACCACAAAGTGCGATGGTCTGCCCCACCAAAGTGAACAGTATTGGGCCTAGCCGGCTTCATTGATCTTTGGTGGCCCGCAGGGCCACCCGTGGGACACATACGCCCTATCCAAGAAATTGCCGCACCGTTCGCGCGCGGGGCGCGCACGTTGCGCTCACGGCGCCTGCCTGGACCATTGGGACCACCCTTGTTGGAGGGCTCTTGTTGCCGGCACCGGGCCGTGGCGCGGTTGGAAGATCGAGATCTTTGCCGAACTGCCGCGTCTGCCGGAACGCCCGCGCAGTAAGCCCCGCCAACGCAAGAAACGGCCTCGTGGAGACGAAGTTATCGCTACCTCAGCCCAATTTTGGACGAGCCAATATGAGGTCCTCGCCGGGCAGGCCAGCCCGCCCAGCGGGCTAACCCCAATGCTGTTCACTTAATGATGTTTCGGTGGGGCAGACGATCGTTTTATGTCGTCTGCCAGCGCTCCACGAGGGCGGCAGACCACGAAGTGCGATGGTCTGCACCAAAGTGAACAGTGTTGCGGTTAGCCCCCACCGGGTGTCGCGGCTATCGCGGCTGATTCGCCGCAAACGGGTCGTCTTTCGGATACAAGGGAAAGTCCGCCTCGCACATCTTGCCGGGACTCACCGCGTATGCGCTGCTCAGGTGAGTGGACGCCCACCAGATGAACAAGTCTTGGGGCAATTGCACGCGGAGATGGTAGGTGGATTCAGGAAGCCGGGAGAACTCAAATGAACCATCCGCGGCCGTGATGGCCCGGAACTCACCGGCCCTCCCCACCGCGGTCACTGCAACCGAGGCGGCCGGCTTGGCTTCCAGCCGGCTTAGTGGAGAGATGCCCGGGTATGGTTCGGTGCCGATAAATCCGAAGAGCGCTGCAGGTCGCTGGCCGGCGTGAATTGCGCGGGCCTGGCGGATCAAGGCCGCAGCCACAAGTGCCGGGCGGGTTTGGCCGCAGGAATTTGCCCACAGACTCGATTCAACGGAGTTCGCGGAAACAAAATACTCGACGCCCATGCGAAATGGTAACCGCACGCGGTGGATTGCGTGTTGGTGTAGACGGTGACAGCAGTTTTCCCGCTCAGTTTGCCGAACGCTTCGGACACCGCGAAGTCCACGGCTACGGCACCGCCGCCGGAAGCATGGACTCTGGTCGCCTTTCCGACAAATTCGAGGCCTTCGCTGGAAGCGCTCCAGCACCCCGAACTGGGAGCGCAACTGCAGGCCCATCCCATGGATGATCCGATAGCGAGTAGAACGAGAGATTCGATCAGTTTCATATCCCTTAAATGCCGCCGGGCACGATATCCTTTCGCGGTTTGCGCACTGCTTCCCAACTGTTGGACTCTTCCGGCGGCTAGAATAGTCTTTCCATCGCACATGCATTGGATTCATTCAAAGGAGCACGCAACTATGGAACGCGAAATATCCAGGCGAACGGCGTTGGCGAGTGCCGGAGCCGCGCTGACGACCTCCCTTTTCACCGGCCGCATGAAGGGAGCCAACGACCGCATCGCGATAGGCTTTATCGGGATCGGGGCCATGGGTTCGGGAAACCTGGAGTATGCCATGAAAATTCCCGAAGCCCAGCCCGTCGCGGTTTGCGATGTTTACAGGCCCCACCTGGAACGCGCGGAAGCCGCCGCACGCCAGAAAGGATTCCAGGTGAAAGCGGTCGCCGATTTCCGCGAAATCCTGGCGGATAAGTCCATCGATGCCGTGTGCATCTCCGCTCCCGACCATTGGCACGCCTATATGACCGTGGAAGCCTGCAAGGCGGGCAAGGATGTCTACGTCGAAAAGCCCGCGTGCAAGTTTGTGGAGGAAGGCCAGAAGATGGTCGAAGCCGCGCGCAAGTACAACCGCATCGTCCAAGCCGGCACCATGCAGCGTTCCGGCGGCTATTTTCAAAAAGCCGCCGAAATCGTCAAGAGCGGCAGGCTCGGCGCTGTGACGTTTTGTCATGCCTTCCAGACTGGACTGACCCCACAAAAGGGCTTCGGCAATCCCCCGGACGGCGATCCACCGGCGGATCTCGATTGGGATCTGTGGCTCGGACCCGCGCCAAAGGTGCCCTTCAATCCCAATCGCTGGGGCGTCAAGACTTCCACTTTCCCGACATTCCGATACTTCTGGGATTACGCGGGGGGCGCCATGACCGACTGGGGCGTACACCTGATCGATCCGATCCACCAGTGCTTCGGCGACCCGATGCCGCTGGCGGTTTCGGCCATGGGCAACAAGTTCTACGTGCAGGACAATACCCAGACGCCGGACACCATGCTGGCAACCTTCTATTACCAGGATTTTCTTTCCAGTTACGAAAGCCGCACGTGCAACCCGCTGCCCATGTTTGGGCTCGGCCAGGGTGCGGGCACGGTAATTCACGGGACGGAAGCCAGCATGTCCGTGAACCGCAGCGGCTGCCACCTGATTCCCAATAATAAACTCAAGGAGCCGGAGGCGTGGGAGAAGGACCGGGCCATGGCGGATATGAACGTGCCCCACTGGCGGAATTTCCTGGAATGTATCCGCACTCGTCAAAAGCCGATCAGTGAAATCGAAACGTGCGTGCGCTCGTCAACGGTTTGCCTGCTGGCAAATCTTTCGATGCGCTTCAGATCCCGCATCGATTGGGACCAGGAAAAATGGACCTGCGCACAGAGCGAGATGCAGCCGCACCTGAACGCCACCTATCGCGAACCATGGAAGCTGGAAGTCTGATAGCCGTCATGCGGAGGGCGGGCAATTCTGCCCGCAGCCGGGTTTCAGCCGGCTCTGGCCGCCTAAAAGGCGGCTGCGGCCAAGATTGGCCGCCCTCCAGTGTGCACCCTCCTTGATCGCTGCCCTCAACAACCGCTACCATAACTATTCGAAAGGAGTATTATGCCATCCGAAAAAGGCACTCGTCGCGCTTTCCTCGCAACCTCGATAGCCGGCGCCACCGGCGCTGCCCTATCCGCGAGAGCGCAGAATAGCTCACAGCCGGCCGGAGATGCCGTGCGGCTGGGCATCGTAGGCGCGGGTATTCGCGGCCTCGAGTTGATGCAGGCCGCCCTGAATGCCGGCGGCCGGATCGTGGCCGTATGCGATCTCTACGACGGCCACTTCCGCCGCGCGCAGGAGATTCAGCCCAACACCCCCACTACGCGCGACTACCGCGAGGTGGTCGGCCGCAACGATATCGACGCCGTAATCGTGGCCACTTCCGACCACTGGCACGCGCCCGTAGCCATCGCCGCCATGCACGCCGGCAAAGATGTGTACTGCGAGAAACCCATGAGCCACACCATTCCGGAAGCGCTGGAAATGGTGCGCGCCTCGCGGCAAACGGGCCGCCTGGTCCAGGTTGGAAGCCAAAGCCTGAGTATGGAATCTACGGCGAAGGGCAAGCAGTGGTTGGACGCCGGCGAAATCGGACGCGTCTTCATGGTGCAATGCTCGATCTATCGCCCGAGCGCCATCGGCGCATGGCGCTATCCCGTTCCGCCCGATGCTTCGCCCCAGACCGTCGATTGGGAGCGCTTCCTGGGCAATGCCCCTAAGCGCCCATTTGATGCGCAGCGCTTCTTCCGGTTCCGCAACTGGTGGGACTATGGCACCGGCATCGCGGGCGACGAATATGTGCACCTCCTCTCCCGCGTGCATTACCTCATGGGCGTGCAATATCCGTTAAGCGCCGTGGCTAATGGCGGCATCTACAAGTGGGATGGCGATCGGGACGTGCCGGACATTCACAATACTCTGTACGACTACGGAAAGTTCCAGGTGCAGGTGAGCGCCAACCTGGTCTCCAACTGGGAAGGCGGCGAGATCGTTCGTTTCATGGGAGACAAGGGCACTATCGAACTTACGGAGGAAGGCGCGCGGCTGTTGCCCTATAACCCCGTGGAGGGTTACGAGTACCCGCTGGAGAGCTGGCCCAAAGACACCAAGGATCGCTTCGTCGCCGAGCACAAGAACGATCCACTGGCGGACGTTGGCACGGCGGCGCAGCAACCCAAGCGCGAGCCGGTGGCATTTACACAGCAGAGAGAAGGCACGGAAGATCACTTTAAGAACCTGTTTGAGTGCGTACGCAGCCGCCAGCAACCGCGCGAGAATGTCGAGTTTGGCTGTGGCACCGCGGTGGCCTGCCACATGGCAAATGCATCCTATCGTCAAAGTGGCAAGCGAGTCGTGTGGGACCGCGAGAAGCAGAAGCTAACGGCCGGAGCGTAGCACTGTTATTTCTGCCCGGCCTTGGATGCCCGCAGGATGACGGTTAAGTCCGCCGGCGGCCAGGTAAGGCCCCGGCACCACGGCCGGTGTGTACCCAGAGGCAAACCGTCCGCCTTCCCGCGACTGGAAATGCGCGAGTTCCTGGCCCGGCTTCAGCCCGCAGGGTCGCCGCCGCTCCCTCGATTCCGCTCGAAACGCACCAGGTCCATCAGAAGACCAGCAGCATCGCGCGCGCTTAGCTCTTGGGGGCTCGCGGGTGCCTATCGCTCCGGCCCATGAACTGATGCAGGGCGAAGGGAACTTCGTCGGGATGCGATGCGCACCAGGCAATGATGCGCTCGAGCTTCAGGGTATCGTCGGCGATGGCGCCGATTTCCATCAGCTCGGTTTCAATGGTCTCCGGATCTCGCATAACAACTCCAGCATGGCACATCCCGGCAGCTCACGGCTTTAATGGTAGTAGCATGAGAGCAATGGCGCAAAACATGCTTGCCGGCCTGGTATTCTCCGCGGTGCTGGCTTTCGCGGCCGCGCCCGCTAAGATCGTCCTGATCGCAGGCAACCAGAGTCATGGCCCCGGCGATCATGAATATAAGGCCGGCTGCATGCTTCTAGCCGGCTTTCTGAGACAGAATCGGGTATCGGACCCGGTGGTGGTAACCGGAGGGTGGCCGGAGGATGAGTCGGTCTTCGAAGGCGCGCGCGCCGTCGTGCTGTACATGGACGGCGGCACGGGGCATCCCATCTTGATCGGCAAGCGGCTGGAGTCCCTGGCCAAACTCATGCAAAAAGGCGTCGGACTCGCCTGCCTGCACTACGCCGTGGAGGTGCCTAAGGACCATGGCGGGCCGCAGTTCCTCGACTGGATTGGCGGCTTTTACGATCGCCCCTATTCGCAGAATCCGGTGAATGACATCCGGGCCGTCCAGGCCACACCGGAGCATCCCATCTCCCGCGGCTGGAGCAGCTTCCAACTGAAGGACGAATGGTATTATCGAATCCGATTTCAGCCGGACGACAAGCGCGTCACGCCCATCTTGACCGCCATGCTGCCCACCGACGCGCCGAGCCCGCAGGTTTTGGCCTGGGCCACGGTACGGCAGGACGGAGGCAGGGGATTCGGATTTACCGGGCTGCACACGCATGCCAACTGGGGCGTGCCGGAATTTCGCCAATTGCTGGTGAATGCCGTCCTATGGACCGCCAAACTGGATATCCCAGCCAACGGCGCCAAGTGTGAATTGAACCCGGAGAATTTGAAAAAGAATCTCTTCGACGTGCCCGCGAAACACCAGTGAGTTACCCAAGGAGCAACGTGAAATGAGCAATTGCCTAAAGGTCTCTCGACGCCGGTTTCTGTCGCGGACTTCTCTCGCCGCCGCCGCGGGAGCCGCATTCCCCGCTATCATTCCCAGCCATGTGCTGGGCGCGCCCGCCCGTCCCGGCGCAAACGATCGCATCCAGATAGGCGTCATTGGCGTAGGTGGGCGCGCCAACCTCCTGATCGATCAGTTACCCAAACCGGGACAGATCGTGGCGCTCGCCGATTGCTGCCTGTCGCGGTGTGAAGAGGCCGCCGGCAAGCGCAACGCCAATTGGGATATCTATCAGGACTACCGCAGGATTCTGGATCGCAAGGATATCGATGCCGTCATCGTAGCGACACCGGACCATGTCCGCGTGATTCCGTGTATCCACGCCTGCCAGGCGGGCAAGGATGTCTACGCCGAGAAACCGTTGACGCTCTATCCCGGTGAAGGAACCGTGCTGGTGAAGGCTGCGCGGAAGTACAAGACCGTGTTCCAAGTGGGCAGCCAGCAGCGCTCGATGGAGATGAATCAGATCGCGTGCAAGCTGGTGCGTACGGGTGGATTGGGCAAAATCAAGCTAGCGCAGGGCGTGAACTATCCCGATTCGGCGCCCATCCCCGATCTGGCGGAGGAGCCCGTGCCCCAAGAGCTGGACTGGAATGTGTGGCAGGGCCAGGCGCGCGCACGCGCCTACAACAAGAAGTTGCGATTCGGCTGGATGGGGTTTCAGGACTATTCGGGCGGTGAGACCACCAACTGGGGTGCCCACGGCTTGGACCAGATCCAGTGGGCCCTCGGCATGGACGGCACTGGCCCGGTGGAATTCTGGCCCATGGAGGAACCGCGCGGCGCTATGGCGTTCCGTTACGCTAACGGCGTCGAAGTCCATCTGGACTTGCCCTATAGCGGCGACCAACCCCTGATGGGCGGAGGCCGCTTCATCGGCGAGAAGGGTTCGATCGACATCTGGCGCAACAATTTCAAGATCGACGCGCCGGGCGTCACGCTGGACTTGCCGCCGGAGGAAGAAATCGAGAAGTGGCACGACAAGCGCGCGCTGTGGCAGGCGGAGTACCACATGGGGTTCTGGCTGGGGTGCATCCCCACGCGCGAGCAGCCCAACGCCGACGTCGAGATCGGCCACCGTTCGGTAAGCGTCAGCCACCTCACCAACATCGCGCGCAGGCTGAATCGCAAGATCCGGTGGGACCCACAGGAGGAACAAGTGGTCGGCGATGAGGAGGCCAACCTGCTCGCCGTCAACCGCCCACGGCGAAAGGGCTGGGAGTTACCCAAGATCTGAAAGGTGCTCCTGCCACACTTCCGCGCTGTATTACAACTGGTCGGAATCTTCTCTAGCGAGCGCCGATTTTTCGTAGGGCAGGCCCTCGGCCTGCGGCGGCCTCTCAGGCCGCCTCTTTTGGTTGCGGCTGCGCTGCTTTGTGGGGCAGGTTGGCAACACAATGCCGCTTACTTTGCGCCACGAAGCCATTTTGATCTGGCTGTTACTCATCGGTGCCCCCAGTCACCTTGCGTTTTCTGGGAAACGCGCTGCCGCGAGGCCAGACGGCTCGGGGGTAACTCGGCC
>Ga0224555_1000435_pt1 | contig 63402 bp, 55 predicted proteins | sample 714S23034metaG_FD_180687 | JGI IMG/M metagenome (GOLD analysis project Ga0224555, IMG submission 180687) | Peat soil microbial communities from Stordalen Mire, Sweden - 717 S2 30-34 | ecosystem: Environmental > Terrestrial > Soil > Wetlands > Peat | place: Sweden: Norrbotten County, Stordalen... | reverse complement strand
TCAGCTCCAGCAGTTGAGCGATGAGGTTGGACAAGACAGGACGCTGCTCGTGCTTTGCACGGCTTTTCGCGGCAGGGCAGACCGCTACCCAAATCTGACAGTCAAGAAGATTCCCAAGCAGGTACTCTCTCGCTGCGAATGGGGTCACGACGATTACAGCCTCCAAGTTGACAATCTGCCGAAAGCACCGCCAAAGATGGGCCAACAAGGATTGTTCGGTGAGGGGGAAGGCCAATGAACCGCCATGTGAACGCCATCGCCGGACGTTTGAGCCTTCGCCCACCGCAGCGCGAGTCGCTGGAAATTCTTGACCGCGTGGCGGAGATTGTGCCACCGAGAAAAGATGCTGACGTGGATGCAGCTCTCGCGGCCATTCACTCCGAGTTCCCGTCTGTCGTCAACTTTGAGCGCGACTTTCCGTCGCTCTGCTTTGCCCTCGCAACCGGCGTCGGCAAGACGCGGCTCATGGGAGCCTTCATCAGCTATTTGCACCTGGCGCACGGGATCGACAACTTCTTTGTACTAGCGCCGAATCTCACGATCTACAACAAGCTGATTGCCGACTTCACTCCCAATACCCCGAAGTACGTTTTCAAGGGTATATCTGAATTCGCAACGGATAGCCCGGCCATCATCACCGGCGACAACTACGAGTCGATGGCCAGCACTCTCTTCGACATCACGCTCCGCTGCAAGATCAACATCTTCAACATTTCAAAAATCAACTCCGAGGTGCGCGGCGGAAAATCGCCGCGGATCAAACGGCTTTCTGAATACATTGGCGAGAGCTACTTCGAGTATCTGGCCGGACTGCCGGATCTCGTCTTGCTGATGGACGAATCGCATCGCTATAGAGCAACCTCCGGCGCACGCGCCATCAATGAACTAAAGCCTGTGTTGGGCCTGGAACTTACGGCAACACCATTCGTAGAATCTTCACGGGGGCCAGTCGCATTTCAGAACGTAGTCCTCGACTACCCGTTGGGCAGGGCGATGGCCGACGGCTTCGTAAAAGAACCCGCAGTCGTCACCCGGAAAGATTTCAATCCAGCCGGCATGTCAACGGACGAGATTGAACGCATGAAGTTGGAAGACGCCGTCCGCTTGCACGAGAGCGTTAAGGTGCAGTTGGAGACCTATGCCCGCGAATACTCGCGTGAGATCGTGAAGCCATTCGTGTTGGTTATCGCCCGCGATACGACTCACGCCAAGCAGTTGCTTGAACTGATCGAATCGGAACAGTTCTTCGCGGGCAATTACAAAGGCAGAGTGATCCAGGTCGATTCGAGCAGGACTGGCGCGGAAGAGGAAGAGATGATCGAGCGGCTCCTGAAGGTGGAACATACCGACGAGCCAACCGAGATCGTCATCCACGTCAATATGCTGAAGGAAGGTTGGGACGTAACCAACCTCTACACGATTGTTCCATTGCGCGCGGCGAATGCCCGCACACTGATTGAGCAGTCTATCGGGCGCGGACTCCGCCTCCCCTATGGCAAGCGAACAGGTGTAGAGGCGGTTGATACTCTGAGCATCGTCTCCCATGACCGCTTTCAGGAGATCGTCGATGAAGCCAACAGGCCCGACTCGCAGATTCATCTGAAGGCTATCGTGATGGATGCGGGCGAGTTGGAGCAGAAGACCAGAACAGTCGTCTCGCAGTCGCAGCTTGCGACCAAGCTAGGTATCGTTCCTACGCAGACGACGAGCAGCACGACGGTTGCCGGAGCGGATATTGTGCCAATCTTCGCCAAACCCGAGGAGCAGCGCGTCGCTCAGCTTGCATACACCGTCATCAAGAGCCTGGAAAACCAGCCGCAGAGAGCGCCGTCACTTGCCGCATTGAGCAAGCCCACGATTCAAGCTGAGATTGTCAAGGCAGTACAAGAGCAGTTTCGACCGGCACAGTTGGAACTGGAAGGGATCACGGAGCAACCCAACTTCGCTGCGGTAGTTGCCAAGACGACTGAGCTGGTTCAGCAGCAAACGATCACCATCCCCCGCATTCAGGTTGTCCCGACTGGCGTGGTGAAGTCTGGCTTCAAGCCGTTCGACCTGAAGTTGGAGACGTTGCGCTATCCGGTTCCCTCTGAGGAGCTATGGAGTCAGTATCTCCGCACGGGCAAGCGACAGTTGATTTCCGTTGGAGTCGGAGGCGTTGAAGAGAAGAGACTGGAAAACTACATCGTCAGCGGCCTGGTGGACTTCGACGACATCTCCTACGATAACCATGCCGACCTGCTCTACGACCTTGCGACGCAGACTGTGGCGCACTTTGAAAGCTACCTCTCTGAGGGCGAGACGGGGAAAGTGCTCCGCTACCATCAGCGCGAGATCGCCCGGTTCATCCACTCCCAGATGCAGGAGCACTTCTGGGAGGAGACCAGCGGCTACGAGACCAAGATCAATGCTGGCTTCACGGAACTGAAGCCGAGCGCCTACACGGTGTCGGCCAACGACGCCGTGCTGGACTACCGCTATTCACCCCCAGACAAGAGCAACATGGCAAAATACCTGTTCGGAGGCTTCTCACATTGTCTGTACTCAGTAGAGAAGTTTCAGTCCGACCCTGAACGCAGGCTGGCGGTGATCCTCGAACGCGAGGAATTCAAATGGTTCAAGCCGCGCAAAGGCCAGTTCCAACTCTTTTACAAATGGGGTCTGGATCATCTTGAGTACCAGCCAGATTTTGTGGCAGAGGGGCGGGATTGCATCTACATGCTTGAACCCAAAGCTGCCAACGAAATGGAAGATGAACAAGTAAAGGCCAAGCGGGATGTTGGTGTGAAGTGGTGTGCGCTCGCCAGTGAGTATGCGGCCACCACTGGCGAAAAGCCTTGGCAATATGCGTTGATTCCGCACGACGTAATTTCTGACAACATGACTATTGGAGGACTCACTGAGCGGTACCATTCCCGCTAGGCGCTCAGATCGCTGTGCGAGGCGCTTGTTTCCGTAAACATACCCTCGAAAGCCGCCTCAGCATAGCTTGTCAGCTCACACAACGTCTTCTCAAGATGTAGCCTTGCCCATAGGCTACGCTTGCTTTTGGCAATTTAAGTACAACCGAGCGAAAGGGGGCCTATCGTATCTAAGGATCAAAGCTGCTTAATATATGATATTTAGAATCAACACTATAGAACACTTTATGCCACTCATCTTCTATGTCCATGCGGGACCAGGCCAAACTATAGTCACATCGCAATAATATACAAATGATGTAATATACAGTAGTATGGTCGCGCGATGGCGCAATGATCCAAACGATCGAGTTCTCTGGAACCACTGTTGCCGTATTTCAGATCATCCATGAACTTCATGGAATCGGTTTGCTTTCCAAAGAGTTCGTGGCGTCGGTGGCACCGGCGATACTCGACACCCATCACGGTTGCGCTCTCGCTCCAGATCCAGGAGGACAGAATGCATCACATAACGCTTTCTTCTCTCGTGGTATTCAGCACAATTTGCCTGCTGTACGCACTCGTCGTTCTAGCCATTTTGCGATTCTGCAAAGTCGCAAAGCTCAAGCCCAATCCTCCAAAGTCCTCCACTGTGCGCGTTGAAGTCACCATCAGCGCCCCCGCTCCAGCGGGTGCCTATCCCGGTAAGAGTGAAGGACCTTGCATCACCACAACGTTCGTTTTTGCCGACGAGTTGGCGAGGAGCGTCATGGATTTCCTCGCCGGTTACAACTCGCCAAGCCGTTCCGATCTCTTGGAGTTTTTGCAACAGACTGGCGGCCTTATTGCCGGCCTTTCCATCACTCACCAGGACGACAACCGCGTTCGCAGCTTAACCCTCCTCGGTCAGGACGCCGAAACGGTGTTGTCCTACCTCACGCATTGTTTCAACTGCCAGCTTGCGGGCGGTACGAATGAACTTCAAGACGAACACGTTTCCCTGACGGCCTAGACTCGCTGGCCGCGAAACATCAACCTCTACGAACCCAATCAGAAAGGAAACAACGCCGCTATGGCCGGTTCAGTCAATCTCACTATATTGCTGGGCAACGTCGGAATCGATCCGAAGATCCAGTACACGACTAACGGGACTCCCGTCGCTCGCTTTACCCTGGCGACCAACAGCCAGTATGTGGACAAAAGCACTGGGGAAGTGAAGGAGACCACCGCTTGGCACAACCTCGTCATGTACGGCGAAAAGCCTGCTGACGTTATCAAAAGATACGTCAAGAGGGGCAATCCCCTCCATGTGGTCGGTCACATCGCCTACAGGCGGTGGACCGACAACGACAATGTGCAGCACAACTTTACACAGGTCGTTATCGACAACTTCACCCTGCTCAGCCGCCGGCCGGCCTCCTCGCCCAATGAAGCAGTACCAGACCAGGCTAGCGACAACGGGACCGCCCCAATTTCAGTAGAGGCCGACAACGGCAATGAGCTAACCGACGATTCACCGTTCTAGCAACCTGCGCAGCAACAGAAAAGGGGCCATCGGCCCCTTTTCTGTTGAACAGGCGATAGCGAGAAGAACTGGGAAGAATCAATGAACAACGCAGTGACCTTCATCCTCTACGACTCGATGGTTCTTGATCCAGTCCTGATTGCACCAAGGCAATCTTCGACGGCAGCAGCCGTAACGCAGAATAGCGCCAAGCAATCTCGAACACGGGCAACATCCGGCGCATCTCCAAGACCGAATGCAATTAAGTCTTGTAGGCGGTCTGGTCGCTCTGTGCGGCCGGCTTGCCCTTACGGGCCGGGAATCGACTGCACCAGGCGCGCCAGCAAAAGGCGCTGTCACTTCGGTTGCTTAGCGTCGTTCCCCTCAAGCCGCCCCCACGACGCGAGCGTCCTCCCCTGGGCGCTCCTCAACCCCCTCAGCTAGCTGTGACGGGGGATTTCGGATCGCCCCCTTCGGAGAGGACTCCAGCATGACCGCCCTACAGATTCTCTTCAATTCGCTTCGGTCCAGAACTATCGTGCGCGCCATTTGGATGCCCGTGCTGATCGGCATTTTGCTGATAGGCGCCTGCATTCCCTCAAAGCACGCTACCGCGCCGGTGAAGCCGCCTCAGACGATGCAGCCAAAGGCAAAGCCATTTTCCAAAGCAATCACCCGTCAGCGCGCGCTTGGCGCTGGGAAAACAAAGCGGCAAACCGAGTTTAGGCCGTAACTGCACCTTCCCTAAGTAACTGCCAACCTGCTGCAAATACTCGTCTTACGGCATGTTTGGCCGATAACAACCATGTAGCCAATGTAAGGAGAACGCTACCATGACCCGTCATAATTGCCTTATCGCCTTCGCTTTTGTTGTTCTGACTCCACTCGTAACCCTGGCGCAGCCTAGCCACGTCATCATGGTCTCGCACGAGACAGCTACCGACAAAGCAACAGCGGTCTGCCGGACTGAAGTGGACGCGTTTGCGTCCATTGCCAACCAACTTCCTCGGCCCACCAATTGGACCTTCTACATTGTCTGCGACGAGAAGACGTGGAAGGATGTTGTCCACGCGACCGGGACAGCCAAGAAGGGGTTCGACTACTTCAGCGTGACACCAACCTCGGGCGCCTCCGTCGATACGACGAAGAGGGTATCGTACATCCGGGGATGGGCGCTCATTCATCCCACGAAGGCGACGCCGGAGCCGGAGTTCATCGTTGCGGACACCCTGGCGCGGGTGATCCTCAACACGGTGGATGATACCGTTGCGCGAAACCAGGTCACGGCGTGGCTCAAGGACCGCAATACTCAGGTCGCAGCCATCAAGTGAACGACTACAACCAGCCGAAACAGAGAGACACAGAAGGCCGGTCCGGGACCGGCCTTCTGTCGTTCTAGCCCAAAGCACACCAATCACCGGATGGCAACTATCACCGTGTCAGTGTTTCCGATGCCGAAAGCGACCTCCGGAGCAGCCCGCAGCCGAAAATACACGGGCACAACTTCAAACGGTCGCTTTTCACTGGCCGTCTGAGGCATCACGCGGGGCGCATCGCTCAGCCGCACTTCCCCGGTCCACGGATCGACAACCAGGTTTGAGCCGAGTGGCAAAGCCGCGAGCTGACGCGGGTTTCCCGGTTCGAGCCTTGGACTTTTCTCAGCGAGCTGCGCGAGCAGCCACGGCTTCCCGGCCGGTGAGATCAACGAATCTCCCGTTTCCGGCCTATACAGCCCATTCAGCTTTCCAATGCCCAGGGCCATTTGTTGGTAGTACAAGCCGATGCCTCCCAGCTTATCCCCGTACATGCTCTTCTGAATAAGGCTTACGGCGACTTCTGCCGCCATCTCATCTTCCTTGCCTGAATGCGCAAGGTAGAGGTCTCTACTGACTTTCCGATCTGGGAACATCGTTCTGTCCGCAAAGGAGTAGCGTGTGTCCACGGTGTTGCTTTGAATTACATGGGCAAGCTCGAATGCGACTACGGAAGCGATCGATTCCTCGTTGGGAAGTGTTTCGATGAGACCCTTGCTGATGAGGATTGTGCTGCCCACGGTTGTCGCTTCGATGGGCGTGGTTAGCATGACACGGCAATGGACGGGTCCTGCGAATGTCAGATCGCTCGGAACGCTCAGGTTGACCACAATCTGATCGAGAACGCTATCGAAGCTGCTGTGCGGGGCGAGAATACCGGCACGTTCCAACTTGTCGAGGATGTTGCTTGCGGCGAGATCCTTCCACGCCTGCAGCGACGCCAACGGGTCCATGTCTGTCCCGTCGCCACTGCGATCCACGGCATTGTCCACGGAGACGGTCACCGAAGAGAGCGGATCGTGAAGCCGGGCGTCAAGGCCGTAGCCCCAGAGGCGTATCTGCCCATGCACAATTCCTTCCGGCACAGGTTCCTCGACGTAGATGGCGGCGGGTAGCCAGACCCCAGGCTTGACGTTCAATCGCCATGAATCGAAATGCAGGTATAGGGGATGAGACTCGGAACCGTTCCCGGCGAAAACTCCTGTAAAACGGACCAGATTGCCGTGCTCATCAATCCAGAACCGGCCGCGAAAATAACCAGCCTTCGCGGGGAAAACATCGTAGACGGCAGTCTTCACATTGCCGATGAACTCGTTGTGAAGGAACTCAAACTTGAATTTGCCGGGGTCAAACCCGCGGATGTCGGGAGAAAGCATTTCGACGAATCCCGAGGAGTTGAACGATGTGGGGGCACGGCGTAACGACAGGCCCGCGAACTTCCACGCATTTGACAGTTTTGAGCGTTGCCTTTCTGGTTGATCGTACATGGTCTCCCGGATCGCACTGCCAAGATCGATCCGGTGCAGATAGTACCGATCCGAAACCGGACTTTCGCCATTCCTGGCCACCACCTGCAAATATGTTTCGACGAGAGGAGCTTGTTTGCCGATGCGGGCGAGCATCGCATTCTCGTTCGCAGCCATCCGGACGATGAGTGGGTCCTGCGTCTGCGCATAAACACACTCGACACATGCGGCGAGCAACATCCAGGCCGCAAAGAACTGAGCGATTCCTTTCCTTCGCATGACCTCTCCTCAAGGACGAAAGCGGTAGGTAATTCCCGAGCCAATGGACCAATAGACCGAGCCGCGCGATCCAAACGGCAAATATTCATTTTGCAATTGCACTCCGCGGACTCCCCATCGTGGCGTGAGCTGGTAATCGGCGCCAACACTTGTGTTGAACGCGAGGCCAAATTTCGGGGCTGCATAGAGGTACATCTGATCGTTGGAGCTGGTCCGAGCCATGCCGACGAGAACGCGGGCATAGGGAGTCCAGTGCTTGAAACTTCGGCAGTATCCCGCGCCTCCGCCCGCAGAGAAGAGCTTCTGTCCCAGAGGCTGACCGCTGGAGTATTGGGCAGATCCAACGAGTTCCCAGGGATAGAAATGGCGCGATGCGTATTCGACGCTGCCCCCGCCGAGGTGAGTTCTTTCAAGATTCGTCGGAGACACTTCGAGAGAGTAGTCATCGACTGTGTACGTAAACGTAGCTGCCAGTTGGTCCGGAGCCCAGTCGTAACTGACCTCATGCCGCGCTTGAGCGAATAGCAAACTGCCGGCAAACGAGACACCTAGGATGATCGTTGCCAGATGCCGCCTCATTTTCATAATGCCGCCCCTTCCATTTCGGCGATGCACCTATTGCGCTACTACATGCAAGGTCATCGTGCTCGAATGAGTGATTGATCCTGACTTTGCTACAACTGTCAGAGAGTAGTACCCCGACGGTGTTCCGTTGGATTGCACGTAGCGATTGGGACCCGCGCAGCCTGCTATCCCCATCACGAGAACCGCAAGTCCAATCCAGATCACGAAGCGATGACGCAGCTTTTTACGCGAGCAGGAACCCCACCCGAACAACAAACCCAGAACCCCAAGCGTTGTGACCGTCGTCCCTGCTGTGGTCACAGTCAACGTGGTTGCAACCGCGCTCGATGCCGAGGCTGTCGCCGACGCGGGGATGGTAATCGAGTCCTGTGTGAAGTTGCACGAACTCTCGTCTGGTACTCCAGTGCATTGCAACTGGATCGTGCCTGCAAATCCGTTAAGAGGCGTGACCGAGACAGTCGCCGTGCCGGATGCCCCCTGAACTACGGTCATTGTCGATGGAAGACTGATTGTGAAATCGGGAGGCCCTTCGACGATCTGAGAAAGAGTCGTAGATACAGACGAGAGATAATCGGTGTTACCGCCATACAGTGCTGTGATTCCGTACTGACCGGATTGAAGAGAGATTGTCCAGGTCGCATTACCCGATGCGTCCAACGGAAGCGTGGCCGAGGCGACCTGGCCGGACTCCTGGGCGGCGCTGAATGCTACGGTGCCGGTTGGTATACCGGCAAGCACTCCGGTGACATGAGCTGCGAAAGCGACCGTCGAATTGTTTGGCGACGGATTGACGGACGACGAAACCAGAGTTATGGTGCTCGCCTGTTCGACAACCTGCCGGTAAGAGACGCTCTTTTGTGCATCGAGCGACAGCGGCATGACAGACAACGCCGCGAACAACAGGCCAACATCAATAAGAATGCGTCTCATCATCGAACTCCCAATCGTCTTCGAATCCTATCCACTCTCGATCACACGGTTGGCGCTGCCAGACAGGAGAGTCCGGCAGCGCCCTTTGTTGGTTAGTTGTAGTTGCTGTCGCCCGAATACGTGACAACGATGTTGTGCGTCCCTGCCGTAAAGGTTGGGATAGTGATGGTTGCGTTGCCGGAGGCGTTGAGCGTCAATGTGCCGAGCGTGGTGCTTCCATCGACGACCGTCACCGAGCCGGTGGGCTGGATGCCGACAGAGGACGAAACATTGATGCTCAGCGTGACGGAATCGCCATAGACGGACGGGTTGAGCGAACTGGTAACCGTAGTTGTCACCACGCTGCTCGAACTGGCCTTCGTTACTACGTGGACAATGGGTCCGGAGGTGAGGGCGCTGAAATCTTCATCGCCGCTATACTGGACCGTCAGCGAGTGGGAACCCACAACCAGCGAGGTCGGGCCAACGAGCGTGATGGAGGCTTGTCCCGACGCGTTCAGCGCTCCAGAGCCGATCACCGTGGTCCCGTCGTAGAAGGTTACCGTTCCGGTCGGAATCCAGTTGTCATCGTTATCCTGATCCGACAACTGCGCAGTCAGCGTCACAGCTTGGCCATAGACGCTCGTACCCGCCGGTGAATCGGTCAAAACAATCTTCGGGATCTCCTGCTGAGCCGTGAGGACTACAGCATTCGAGGTCGATCCCACGAAGTTCGCATCTCCCGGATACTGCACCGTGACCGTATGAACCCCGGTCTGAAATTGGCTCCAGGAGAACGCGACGGTCCCGGCTTGTGCGCCGGTCGGCCTCGCGGTTCCAATCGTGGAAACGTACGGTCCTGCCTGGCCGGCTTGTTCAAACTGCGCACCCCAGAGATTGATAGGCACGCCAAAATTCGATGAGGTCAGCGAAACGGCAAAACCAGTGCCGGCATTCGCCGGAAAGGTGTAGGTCAGCGTGCATCGTTGCCACGTAGAGGTAACTGAGCAAGGCGCGGATTTATTCGCAGCCACAAAGGGGCTGTCCTGAACGATGAGATTGAGTGTCGTCGGAGTTGCGGACTGCGCCCAGATCGAGAAAGTCACTTGCTGATTGGCGTAGTTGGTCGTTCCCGGAACTGCATAGAGTACCGTCGAGGTCGCATTCACAAATGTCAAGGCGGTGGCTGTATTGGTACTGCCGTCCGGGCCATTGGCGGTCAGGGAGGCTACTGTCGGGGCGGTCCCGGAAGTAGTCCATCCTTGCCCTGTGTTGACTTGCGAGTAGGGCAGCAAATTGGCTGCCGAGATCAGCCCAATAGTTTGGGGAGTGCCCAATGCCGTGGTGCCGTCGTAGAACTGCACCGTCTCTGTCGTAGGGGCCGGAGTACCGGCAGTGTTCAGAATGTAGGTGAAGGCGATAGGATTCCCGGCGGTGATGGTGCCGTTCGGCGTCGCAGAAAGAACACCGATTGTATTTCTATGGTTGACGGTTTGTATGATCGTGCCGGTTGACTGCGCGAAAAGCATCGCAGGGCCACCGGCCAACAGAAGTGCAAGACTCGCAATTCTCTGACTGGGTTTCATGGTCGGCTGTCGTCCTCTTTTGGTTGAGTTGCGTTTGTTGGAATGGCAGCCGGGTCAATACAGCGCCCCCGGCAGTTGCCGTGGGTGCGCTCACTGATAGTTGTTGTCTCCGCTGTAGACCGCGGTTAGAGTGTGCTTTCCTGCGATCAGTGCAGATGTGTTGTAGGTTGCGATACCCGCATCGAGCGAGATCGTGGCAAGCGGATTTGTTCCATCGCTGATGGTTAGCGTGCCTGTTGGAGTAACCCCGCCGCCTATTAATGTGAAAGTCAACGCGACGTTGTCGCCATAAATGGAGGGAGACAGCGAAGACGTGCTGTTGACAATCACGGACTCTTTGTTAATGACCAAGCTCTGAAGGACCGCTGGAGCTGCGGTGTAGTCGGCATTGCCGGGCTGATTTGCGGCCACTACACAGGTGCCTGCCCCCGCCACCGTCATCGTGTTACCGGAGACCGTGCAAGGGCCGGACGAAACGCTGAAGGTGACCGCTAGGCCAGAGCTGACCGTCGCGCTCAATGAGATTTGGGAAACACCATAGGTGACTGGGCTTACCGGGGCGGTGAAAGTGATCGTTTGAGTGGCCGCAGTCACCGTCAGGGTCCCGTTGGCGAAACTGAAGGTGTAGTTGCTCGCCGCCAGCGTTCCAGCCGCAGAGGTGATCGTGTAGCTGCCAGGTGCGGATGTCGGCGTGGCTGTTGTAGTCAAGCTGGGAGCGCCGCTCAGGACACTCCACGTGTCGCCGTTGACGAACCCCAAGAAGCTCGCGGCGAACGTCGGATTTGCGGTGCCGTAGATCCGTGAGGCGTTATTGGCCGTCACCGTTAAGACCGCAGCATTGACGACGATGCTGTGAGAAGCTGTTGCCGCCGTCGAGTAGTCTGCATTGCCTGCCTGATTTGCTGCCACCACACAGGTGCCTGCCCCGGTCACCGTGAGCGTAGCGCCGAAGACCGAGCACGATCCAGACGACACACTGAAAGTCACCGCCAGCCCAGAACTGGCCGAGGCAGAGAGCGAGATCGGCGACACCCCATACGTCACCGGGCTTGCTGGAGCAGCGAAAGTGATCGTCTGAGATGCTTGCGTCACCGTCAGCGTTGCAGTTACATAGCCGAAGGTGTAGTTGGTCGCAATCAGCGCCTCGGAAGAAAAGGTGATCGCATAGGACCCAGGAGCTGACGAGGCTGTTGCACTTGTTGTCTCCGCAGCCGAGCCGCCGACCACGCTCGACGTGTCACCGTTCACATAGCCGGTGATCGTGTAGGTCAATGCCGGATTCGTTGCGCCGTAGGCTCGCGAGGCGCTGCTTGCCGTCACGGTTAGAGCGGCCTGATTGACAGTCACGCTTTGCGTCACCTGAGAAGCGGCCGCGTAGTCGGCGTTACCCGCCTGATTTGCGGCTACCACACAGCTGCCCGCGCCGGTCACAGTCAACGTGCTTCCCGAGACCGAGCAGGGTCCGGAGGAGACGCTGAAGGTGACAGCCAGCCCGGAGCTGGCCGTCGCAATCAGGGCGATTGGCGACACTCCGTAGGTTACGGGGCTCGCAGGAGCCGTGAAGCTGATCGTTTGTACGGCCGCATTGACCGTCAGGGTCCCGTTGACGAAACCGAAGGTGTAGTTGCTCGCCGCCAGGGTTCCAACCGCAGAGGTGATCGTGTAGCTGCCTGGCGCTGAGGTGCTCGTGGCCGTTGTGGTTAAGCTGGGAGCACCACTCAGGACACTCGACGTGTCGCCGTTCACGAACCCCGAATAGCTCGGGGTAAATGTCGGATTTGCCGCGCCATAAGCCCGCGAAGCGTTGTTTGCCGTCACCGTCAGCACCGCGGCAGTGACGACGATGCTGTGAGAGACCGTTGCCGCCGCCGAGTAGTCTGTGTTTCCCGCCTGATTTGCGGCCACTACACAGGTGCCTACTCCAGTCACCGTCAATGTGCTGCCCGAGACCGCGCAGGGACCCGACAAGACGCCGAAGGTCACCGCAAGCCCGGAGCTGGCCGTTGCGCTCAAAGAGATTGGTGAAACCCCGTAGGTCACCGGGCTTGCGGGAGCCGCAAAGCTGATTGTCTGAGACGCTTGGGTCACGGTCAGCGTCCCATTGACGTAGCTGAAGGTGTAATTGGCCGCTGTCAATGCCTCGGAAGAGAAGGTGATCGAGTAGGAGCCAGGAGCAGAACTGCTCGTTGCACTTGTTGTCTCCGCCGCTGAACCGCCAACAACGCTCGATGTGTCGCCGTTCACATAACCGCTAACCGTGTAGCTGAATGTCGGATTCGCCGCGCCATAGGCCCGCGCGCCGTTGGTCGCCGTGACCGTCAGCGCAGCCTGATTCACCGTCACGCTTTGCGTCACCTGGGCCGCAGCCGAATAATCACTGTTGCCGGGCTGATTTGCGGCCACCACGCAGGTACCAGAGCCGGATACCGTCAGCGTGCTGCCGGAAACCGAGCAAGGGCCGGCGGACACACTGAAGATCACCGCCAGGCCGGAACTGGTCGTCGCACTCAAAGAGATCGGCGACACTCCGTAGGTCACAGGACTCGCCGGAGCATTGAAGGTGATCGTCTGAGATGCTTGCGTCACCGTCAGCGTTCCACTCACATATATGAAGGTGTAGTTGGTTGCTGTCAGCACTTCGGACGAGAAGGTGATCGAGTAAGATCCTGGGGCAGAAGTGCTCGTTGCACTGGTCGTCTCCGCAGCCGAACCGGCGACAACACTCGATGCGTCGCCATTCACATAGCCCGTAACCGTGTAATTGAATGTCGGATTTGTGGCGCCATAGACCCGTGAGGCACTGTTCGCCGTGACTGTTAACGCGGCCTGGTTGACCGTCACGCTTTGCGTAACCTGGGCCGCAGCCGAATAATCACTGTTACCGGCCTGATTCGCGGCCACAACGCACGTACCCGCCCCGGTTACCGTCAGCGTGCTTCCAGAGACCGTGCAAGGGCCGGATGAAACGCTGAAGGTCACCGCCAGGCCGGAGCTGGCCGTAGCATTCAAAGAAATCGGCGAAACACCATAGGTCACCGGGCTTGCGGGAGCCGGGAAGCTGATCGTCTGTGTGGCCGCTGTCACGGTCAGGGTTCCGTTGACAAAACTGAAGGTGTAGTTGCTCGCCGCCAGCGTTCCAACCGCAGCCGTGATCAAGTAGGGGCCAGGTGCGGACGTACTCGTAGCCGTTGTGCTTAAGCTGGGAGCGCCATTCAACACACTCGATGTGTCACCGTTCACGAACCCCGAATAGCTCTGGGTAAATGTCGGATTCGCCGCGCCGTAAAAGCGCAACGCATTATTCGCGGTCACCGTCAGCACCGCGGCGTTGACGACAATGCTATGAGAGACCGCTGCCGCCGCCGTGTAATCGGCATTGCCCGCCTGATTCGCAGCCACCACACAGGTGCCCGCCCCGGTCACCGTCAACGTGGCACCGGAGGCCGAACAGGGGCCGGAGGAGACGCTGAAGGTCACCGCCAACCCGGAGCTGGCCGTCGCGCTTAAAGAGATCGGCGACACGCCGTAGGTCACAGGACTCGCTGGCGCATTGAAGGTGATCGTCTGCGACGCCTGGCTCACCGTCAGCGTCCCATTCACATAGCTGAACGTGTAATTGGTTGCTGTCAGCGCTTCGGACGAGAACGTAATTGAGTAGGAGCCAGGAGCAGAGGTGCTCGTTGCACTCGTCGTCTCCGCAGCAGAGCCACCAACGGCGCTCGATGTGTCGCCATTCACATATCCCGTAATTGTGTAATTGAATGTTGGGTTTACCGTGCCGTATACCCGAGAGGCGCTGTTCGCCGTGACGGTCAATACCGCCTGATTGACCGTCACGCTTTGCGTCACTTGGGGCGCCGCCAAGTAGTCGGTGTTGCCTGCCTGATTCGCGGCCACCACACAGGTGCCCGTGCCGATCACCGTCAGCGTGCCGCCAGAAACGGTGCAAGGTCCGGAGGACACGCTGAAGGTCACCGCCAGTCCGGAACTGGCCGTCGCACTCAGGGAGATCGGCGAGACACCGTAGGTCACAGGACTCGCCGGAGCATTGAAGGTGATCGTCTGAGACGCTTGGGTCACGGTCAGCGTCCCATTCACATAGCTGAAGGTGTAATTAGCTGCTGTCAGCGCCTCGGACGAAAAGGTGATCAGGTAGGAGCCAGGAGCAGAGGTGCTCGTTGCACTCGTCGTCTCCGCAGCCGAGCCACCAACGACGCTCGAAGTGTCACCATTTACATACCCCGATACTGTATAACTGAACGCTGGATTCGCAACCCCGTAGACTCGCGAGGCGCTTTTCGCAGTCACCGTCAGCACAGGAGCGTTCACGGTGACGCTTTGTGTCACCTGAGCAGCCGCTGAGTAGTCGGCGTTACCTGCCTGACTTGCGGCCACTACGCAAGTTCCCGCCCCGGTGACCGTCAGCGTGCTGCCAGAAACGGTGCAAGGTCCGGAGGAGACGCTGAAGGTCACCGCCAGCCCTGAGCTGGCCGTTGCGCTCAGAGAGATCGCCGCTACCCCATAGGTCACAGGGCTTGCCGGTGCCGGGAAAGTGATCGTTTGAGCGGCCTTGCTAATCGTCAGCGTTGTCGAACTGGTAGCCGGATTGTTGTTGCTGTCGCCGCTGTAGGCTACCCCAACAGTGTATGTACCTATTCCGTATGTCGAACTAAACTGAGGCGCTGTGGCCGAACCAGAAGAGAGCGTCTCCGTCGCCCATGGCGAACCGTTGATCGTAAACGACAGTGTCCCAGTTACCGTACCGCTGTCACTCGCATAACCAATGCAGATCGAGTTACTGCCCCCGTAGGTAATCGGATTCGGAGAGCACGAATCGGAGACGCTTGGTGTTGCCATGCTGATCGTAAGCGTTGTCGATGTACTCGCGGTATTGTTGTTGCTGTCGCCGTTGTAGGTAACGCCGATTGTGTATGAGCCGGCCGCATACCCGTTGAAGCCCCCTGCCGAAGCGGTGCCGCCACTCAATGTCTGTGTCGTCCACGCTCCACCGTTGATCGTCCAGGTTGTCGTGCCAGTAGCACCATTCCCGACATCGACTGTGCAGTCTGTGGTCTCGCCCCCGTAAGTAATCGGATTCGGCGAGCAGGACAAAGAGATTGAAGGAGTAGGCTTGACAAGGGTCACTGCGCGCACATCAGCGCATTCTGTGTCTGTAAGAATCAGGTGTCCGGAGCCATCAATCGCCAAAGTGTCAAGATATCCCAACTCTGCGCTGGTGGCGGCGCCGCCATTCCCTGAACACCCAAACGTTCCGTCACCCGCAATGGTCGAGATGTCCTGTGTACTCGCCGAAATCATTCGGATGCGGTAATTGCCGTAGTCCGCGACATAGACGTTACCGCTCGAATCCACTGCGACCCCGGTTGGGCTCTTCAGTTCCGCACTCACGGCCGCGCCGCCATCCGCTGAATATCCGCACGTTCCGTTTCCTGCAATCGTTGAGATGTAATGGTTTGAAGCCGCAACTTTCCGAAGTGCACAGCCCACCAAGTTTGTTATGTAGACATTGTCTGAAGAATCAACAGCCAAACCGCCTGCCTCAATCTCCGCGCTAGTCGCCGCCCCGCCATCCCCTGTGTATCCACAGGTCCCACTACCTGCAACAGTCGAAATAAGTCCAGAGGTCGCTACTTCACGAATAGTGTTGTAAGAGCACACGTCCCCGCCTCGCGTACTCGTGTACTGATCTTGCACAAAGAAGAGATTGCCGGAAGAGTCAATAGTTAATTTAGTGGCCTGGATCTCGGCGCTAGTCGCTGCCCCACCGTCGCCGGTATGCCCGGCCGTTCCAATGCCGGCTACGACGCTCAAACTGCCCGCACTCGTCCGCTTGCGAATGTAGGTTTCGCCGTCGATAAAGTACATATTTCCCGACGCATCGACGACTGCGCCCATCGGATCGTAAGTCACCCCGTAGGTTGGAACGCAGTCGTAGTAGTAGCCGCCCGTAGGCACGGTGCCCAAAATGCTGTTTATGTCTCCTGTGGAAGCCGACACTTCGAGTACAAGACATAAGGCGCCGTCGTCGATCCACACATTTCCCGAAGCATCGAACACAGCGGAAAGGGGTTCATATAGATCCGTGGTCGTCGCTGCGCCACTCGTGCCGTTATAGCCCATGGTGCCAGTGCCAGCGATCGCGTTAATGTCATTGGCAGCCGGGTAGGAAATCTGGCCAAACACAGCTACGCTAGCCAGCATCACAACAACGACAAACATCGCTACGTTACGCCACGCTCCGCTCATTTGCTTTCTCCAAACGCGAGTCTTCACGGGTAAACAGTCTTCGACACTTCATACACATCACACGTAATAAAACCTGAGTACCTGATCGACGTGATGTGGCCAACATGGCGCAGGGCCATCGCGCTGTCTTCCCGGCCCGCCCTCGCTGCCCCATCGAGCAAGCAAACGAGCCAGGAGGAAGCGCGGTAAGCGCCCAAGTACTCTCAAAACCAAGCCACGTGGTCTGGGCATTGCCGATTGGCGCAATTTCATACAGCACATGGCGTGGCAGCTCGCTCTAATCGTACAAATAATACAGCAGAAATGTATGAAATGCAAAACCCAAGAATAAACGGAGCTACAGGGAGGACTTTGGCAGTGACTGGTAACACTTTCGTACCCCTTAGCAGGGTCCGAATTACATTGTTGATGTGATATAAAAGAAAGTTGTTCTATAGCTTTGCTCATCGGAAGTAAATAATCAGGGGAGGGGAGAATGACCGTACCGGAAGCGCAGGAAAGACTCGAAGCGCTCGCAGTGACCCTTACGTCCTGCGCGAATTCGCCCAAACAACGTGGAGCCATCGAAGCGCAGATGGCTCGGTGCTATCGGATCATCCAAAGAGCACAACAGCGGGCTCATCAGTCCCTGGCTTCCGTTGCAACAGTCCTCCTTGAGATCAACGTGAATGCCGTTCTGAAAGAGGAGGACGCAGCCGGAATCATCGCTGCGGTTCACCTCCTCCGGTGCGCCTCGACCGAGCAGTTGGCTGTAGCGGTGCCCGCAGCCATACATGAAACCTCAACGGAGAGCACTCCTTCCATACCGCATAAATACCCTGAATTCTCTACTATGGTGAGCGCCCTTCTGAATCTGGACGGTCACCGTCTCTCGTTCGAGGAACGGTTTGCAGTTCGCGCGGCTCTTCATATGATGAATATTGCCGAGAGGCCACAGATACACCAGTCGATGCGGCGAGCGCAGGCGTGCTTAGACATGCGGGCTCCGAGAGGTATGGTGAATCGGATCAAGGAGATATACGCAGCGTACCAACCCCCGAGGCGGCGCAGTTTGGAGGTGGGAGCACGATCCGCAAGAGCGCTCCCATTCGACGCGTGTACGACGGCAGGGAGCTTTCGGTAAGACCAGCAAACGGGGGAAGCGTGGCCGTCGCTTCCCCCATTGCAACAAACCCACTATAGTGACCTTCGGAAACTCCTTTGATTACTATTCCCTAGCGGGAGTCGTTGTTAAATAGTATATAATTACTGTAATATACATCTGATGTGACACCAAGCAAAGGAGACGGTATGACCCCAACAAAGAAAACCGGAGCCCGCACCAAGTCCAGAATCGTCGCACCGCTTGAAAAGCGTACCCAGCTCCGGCTCACTGTTGACTCCAAATTTACGAAAACACACTTCAACCAGCTTTTTGCTGTGCTCGGAATTCGGAAGAAGAACGCTCTTGCAGAACACATCATCATGAACTTCAAGACCAAGGTCGCTCAGACGCAGATTGTTGCGTTCTACAACAACCAGTGGCTGAACATTCCATTCCAAAGTATTGACACCGCATTCGTATTCCCCTTGACTCACGAGATCGCGGATGAACTGGAGAGGGTTGGAGGAGAGGTTCTTGGGGGCGTCAATCGCTCCAAGACGTTTCGCGTAATGGTGGCCTATTTTGCCTCCATCTATAAACTCAAGAGCCCAACACAAACCACCTTCGCATAATGCTCTCGGTGCATCGCTAGGCAAGAGGCAGCCGCATGAACCTGATGATCGTGGAGAGCCCAAACAAGATCAAGAAGATCAAAGCAATTTTGGGCAGTGGCTGGGATGTTGCCGCAAGCGTTGGACACATTCGGGATCTCCCTGTGAGCGAATTCGGTATCGAGCCGGAGACCTACCGGCTCCAATACCAGATTCTCGAACGCAGCAAGGCTGTTGTTTCCCAGTTGCGGCAGCGCGTCGCACGCTCCGAACAGGTGTATCTCGCCACAGATCCAGACCGCGAGGGAGAAGCCATTGCGTGGCACCTGCAGCAGGTATTAAAGCCTCGCCGGCACGTTCGCGTTACCTTCGACGCAATCACCGAGAGCGTGATCCGTTCCGCCCTTAAAGCTCCGCGACAGCTCAATACGAATCTCATTCACGCACAAGAGGCCAGGCGAGGCGCGGATCGCCTCGTCGGCTACCAGGTGTCGCCTGCTCTCTCGCAGCAAACGGGCATTGCCCGGCTAAGCGCCGGGCGCGTCCAAAGTGTTGCTCTTCGCCTTGTCGTCGATCGGCAAAGAGAAATAGACGCATTTAGGGAAACAAAGCATTTTGGCGCCGAGGCCATCTTCGACAACGGAAAATGGCGCGCCCAGTGGGATACAGCCCCTTTCCTCAAGGAGGGCGAGGAATACATTCTGGATGCTTCGCTGGCGGAAGAAGCAGCGAAATGCAGACTCTTTGCCGTCACGGCCGCGGCGACGAAACCGGCGGCCAAGGCTCCGCCGCCGCCCTTCACGACGGCAACGCTGCTTCAGGCAGCTAGCGTGACGCTTGGATACAAGCCGGAGCAGACCGCCCAACTCGCTCAGAGGCTATTCGAAGAAGGGCTGATTACCTACCACCGCACCGACAGCCAGAACTTCTCCGCAGAGGCGCTGGCCGAGATTCGGGCCTACGCGGCCAGCAACAACCTGCCCTTACCGCCCAAACCGCGCACCTGGAAGTCCAAAGAGAGCGCCCAGGAGGCCCACGAGGCAATCCGACCGACCCATCTGGACCAGCGTCATGCCGGTGCAGACAACTACCAGAAGAACCTCTACGACCTCATCTGGACCCGAGCTGTAGCTTCACAGCTTGCGGATGCCGAATACAGCGTGAACACCCTCACACTCGCTGCCCAGGATGGATCGCAACCATTCGTCTTCAAAGCGATGGGCCGAACGCTGATCAAGCCAGGCTGGCGCGCTCTAACAGCCAAGGACGCCGCCGAAGAGCCCGATGCGAACGACACGGAGGACCCGGACAGGCAATCTGATGAAAATGGTCGTGTCCCTTCCCTTGGACGCGGCACCCAGCTCCGCGCCGACAGCGCTCGCGTGCTGAACAAACAGACGCGACCGCCGAATGGCTACACTCAGGCAAGTCTCATAAAGAAGCTGGAGCACGAAGGAATCGGACGGCCATCGACCTACCCAGCCATCCTCAAGAACATCATCACTCGAAACTACATCGACGATTCAAAGAAGATATTGAGGGCAACAGACCTCGGCATCCTGCTCATCGACGCACTCAAAGGCCACTTCGCGTTTCTTGAGTACGACTACACGCGCTCCCTTGAGCAGCAGCTCGACGATATTGCCGAAGGCAAAGCCCAATACATCAATGTGGTTTCTGGCATAGACGGCCAGCTCAAAAAAGAACTGGCGCAGTTGCACATCGCGCCGCAGCCTGCGTTGGCGTCGGCCCTAGCGTCGAATGGCTCAGCGCGGGCGAAGACAGGGAATGCCCCGCCGTCCGGGTCGCTCATGTGCCCGAAATGCAAGCAAGGCGTCGTCAAAAAACCCAATGGTCAGAAATTCTACGGTTGCAGCCGCTATCGCGAGGGCTGCAACTTCAGCGTCAACGAAACCGTCGCGAAGAAGACACTCACCCCGAAGCAGGTCGAGATGCTCTGCACGAAGGGCAAGACCGCCCTGCTCAAAGGCTTCATTTCCAAGCAGGGCAAGCGTTTTGAGGCGTTTTTGACATTGGGCGAAGAAACAGACTGGAAGGCTCAATTTCGTTTTGGCTCCGGCGACTGATACTCGGAGCCCAAAAGAAGGCCCGTCGGCGGGTAGCTCACGACGTTCCGTCGATTCTAGAATTGTTCACGTCGGCACCGCATCTTGGACCAACGTCCGAGCCATCAACCCAAATATGGATGGTGACATGGGCGTTTCCTGCTACTGATCTGGCGTGACTCAACTATACGATTGATTCCATGCAGGTTCGGCATCCACCAGCGCTGCATCCATTCTTCCGCAGTGGTTTCCCTGTGTGCTCCGGGGTCTGGTGCGTCAACTCAGAACAAATAACGGAGAGAAACCTGTTGTACGCGCGGCTTTGTGAGGATCGCATCATACACACCGAATTCTCCGCTGGTTGTCATGTTCTGCAGTGAGGTGAGCGGGTTGACGTCGAAGCGAACGGAGTTTGAAACGTTGAAAGCCTCCCAGGCAAGCCGGATGCTATTGCGTTCATTTGTCTTCCAGGTCTTCGACAATCCGGCATCGGCGCCAAAGTAGCCGTCGCCGCGGAAGTTATTGCGCTGCCCGGCTTCGCCCGGATATGGGTTGCGCATATTCGCCAGTGCTTGAGAAGGATTCGCAAAGACCTGAGCTGCGCCATTATCAATATGGGTGTGGGTGTGGATCGGTCCCGTCTGGACCATGTTGCTCTGCTCATCCCAATCGGTTCCCCAACCCGCTCCGCAGATCACGCTGAAGGGAAGCCCACTGGTCCAGCGCACAACCCCGGAAAGCTGCCAGTTTCCGATCACCCCATTCACGGCGCGGTTCGCGCCGCCCAGCAGTGTCTTGCCTCTTCCAACCGGAAGCTCCGCCACCCAGTTGCCGCTGACGAGGTGACGGACATCGAAATCGGATACGGCGCGATTAAAGGGTGGGTTCCAGGCATTGAGGATGGCCCCGAAGCTGCTACCGGCGCTGGTGCCTGTACTGGAGGAAAACATGGTGCGCTCGTTATCCGACCCCATGTCGAGTGATTTGGAAAGTGTATAGCTCAACTTCATCTGCACGCCTCGGCTAATCTTTCGCCGCAGCGTAATCTGTCCGGCATTGTAGCTGCTGGTTCCGATCGACGACCACGCATACATGCTCGCATACTGGCGCGGCCAAAAGCGATTAGGCGTGCCTCCGCAGCCAGGAGTACAGAGAATATCGAGCATGTAGAGCGATCCCGTCTCGTTGCCGGGAAGCCAGATGTTGTAAACGTTCTGGGTAGCGCTACTGCCACCCCCCGCAGCATCGGGAAACATGTTCTCGAAGTAGGGGATGGCGGCCACGCTGGCGACTCCCGCATACTTTTGCTTGGAGAGCTGGGTAGCCGCCGAGAAGTAGTCCTGCCCCGATTTCGGATCGACCAGATCGAGCGGTTGTGCCAGATCGATCTGCTCCAACTGGTGGCGGCCAAGCCTGCCAATGTAGGCGATCTCCAAAGTGAACTCTCGATGTAACTCGCGTTGAATCGAGAGATTGACCACCTGCGAATAGGGCGTCTTCATGCGATCATCGAGACCGTGTGCAATCTCGAAACCCGTCCAAAGGGGATTGTTGGGCGCTAAGGCGGGGTAAGTAATCGTGCTTGCGGGTGTGCCTGTTATATCCGGAAGATCGTGAATGCCAGTGAAGCGCGGTGAGGTCGCGGGAGTAAGCAAGTTGGTGGGATTGGTGATGCTTTCGCTGAGTCCATAGGAACCGTACTGGTCGAAGAGATTGACGATTCCCTCCCCGTAGTGGTCGTAATATATGCCGTACCCCGCGCGGATTGAACTTTCCTCCGCTCCGCCGAAGAGTTTGTGCCAGAAGCCATGCGCAGCTCCGGGGGAGAAGGCAACGGCGATTCGAGGAGCGACATTTCCTTTCTGCATCGGCCAGTACGCCTTCAATCCCCTAGCCTGTCCCGATGGCGCAAAGAAGAGGTCCGGCTGCACGCTATTCCCCAACTCCGCCTGCTGTTCCCGAGTTCTGAACCATTGGTCTATATTGACTGTGGGCTGCGCCTGCTGACCGTGAACCTCGAAAGGCGTTTGCAGCAGTGTGTGACGCAATCCGAATGTCAACGTGAGACGTCGCTGAACGCGCCAGGAATCCTGCAAATAGTATTCAAACTCGTTGTTTTTGAATTCGCGATCCAGCATAGCGCCAGTGGGCAGTAGACTCGCCGTGCTCCCGCCAGGCGCGATCTGATAATTGGATTGGGTTGTCACCAGATCCAAAAGGCCTGCAAGATTACCCATCGCAAAGTTGTATGAGTCCGCGAAACTTCCGGCGACCGCCGTGTACCCGAATGCCGCTGGATCGAAACTCTGCCCGGTGTTGGCAATGCCGGCATCGGCCAGTGCATATGCGTTGGTGTACCCGTAGCTGTAAGAGAAAGCGTCGGAGCGACGGTGATCGAGAATCAGTCTGTAATTGGCGCCGAACTGGATCGTATGCGCTCTGCGCGTCAAGGTCACATCGTCGATGATGTTATGAACCGGGATGTCGACAAGTGTGGTCCTGGTTTCGGCATAAAGCGGGCTGATGTTGTAGAAGTTCGCGTACGAGCCCTGGCCGATGCCGCGGCTGGCATACCCTTGGCGAATGAATCCATAATGCACATTGTTGATAAGGTTGGATGAGATGTTCCAGGTATCTCCCGCCACAAGTCCCTTGCTGTTATCCGTATTGGTCGCGCTGGCTGACTGGCTGGGAAACTGCGGCACGGCAAAGGTCTTGTCGTTCTGCAGATTGCTCCGGACAAAGAGCCAGTTGCGGTGCGACAACATGGAATCGAAGCGCGCAATATAGGTGTTGAGCGACGCTGGATTGGGCGCTGACCAAGTATAGGAAGCAGTATTCAGTCCGTCCCCCGCAGAGAGACCGTTCGGCGCAGGGTACAGGTTCAGTACCGCCAGCACATTTGGATCAACGCCTGGACCCCAGGGACGATTGCACTGACCTGAACAGCTAGGGTCCATGGATGCAATCTGCGCGGGAGTGAGGAGTGTGGGACTGCCCTGAGCGGAAGTCAGATACTGGATATTCCCTGCGCGCATCGAGAGCGTGGGAACGGTCATTGTCTGCTGCTGGCTCTCCGAGGTTCGCTGCCCCTCGTAGTTCACAAAGAGGAAAGCTTTGTCCTTCTTGATGGGGCCGCCAAGCGACGTTCCGAAGGTATTGCGAATGAGTTTTCCCGGTACATTCGGCAGCCCATTCGACAGCTCCGCCTGTTTGTTGAACCAGTCGTTGGCCTCGCCCAGCGAACTCCGGTTGTACTCGTAGAGACTGCCGTGAACCCCGTTGGTGCCGCTCCTGGTCACCAGACTGACTTGCGCTCCGGAGGAACGGCCGGTGTCAGCCCCAAAGGCATCGGTCGTTACGCGAAACTCCTGCACTGAATCGAGAGTGGAGCGGAGCACTCCAGTAAAAGCATATCCGCGCGCCTGATCGTTGTTGTCCACCCCATCCAGCGTGATGTTGCCCTGGTCTGAGCGGCTGCCGCTCGAAGTTCCGCTGCGGCTGTCATGACTCTGGTCGTCCGCTTCGCCAAGGTACAACACTCCAGGTTGCAGGCTCAGCAGGTCCGGGACGTTGCGCCCCTCCATGGGCAGCGCTTGAATGGTTGTGTCATTCACCGCATCCCCCATGCTGGCGTCCACATAATTCAATCCCTGCGAATCGCCGCTCACCTCCACCACGGTTTCGAGCGCCTCCACGGAGAGCGAGAAACTTTGCGTGGACGGTTGATTGACTAGCAACTCGACAACTGCGAACTGCGCGGCGAATCCCTTCGCCGTCACGGAGACTGTGTATGTTCCGGCGGGTACTCCGAGAAAGCGATATTCGCCCGTGGAATCTGTAGCGCGCGAAGTTGAGAACCCTGTCGCCGGGTTCTTCAAAGCCACCTGGGCACCCACAACAGCCGCGCCAGAAGAGTCGGCCACATCTCCACGCAAGGAAAAAGTGGAACTCTGAGCAACCGTGACGGCCGCGAAACAGAACAGCCAATAAATTGCAAGAAGCAGACCTTGCCAGCGCATTTTGACTTACTCCTAGCTTCTCGGCGCGAGATGCATGACTTCCTTCAACTCCCGCACTAACAGTTCATTGTGCAAACGGGTGCGCACCCCGATGCGGAAGTAATGTTCGTCCAGGCCCTCAAAGTTTGCGCAGGAGCGGAGGACGACGCGATGCTCGACAATGAGCTGCCGCCAGAACTCCCGGCCATTGCGGCTTTCATCGATCTTCATCAGCAGGTAATTGGCCGCGCCTGGAAAGACGCAGAACCCCAGCGCCTGCAATTGCTCTGCCAGCCAACTACGCTCGGTTGCATTCGTCGCACGAGTCTGGGCAATCGAAGGCCAATCCTGGAGCACCATCCGGGCCGCTTCAGCCGCCATCGAACCCACGGGCCATGCAGGGATACGGGATTCCATGGCAGCGCGCATCTCGGGGCAGGTGACCGCATACGCAACGCGCAATCCGGGCATCGCAAAGAATTTGGTCAAGGAGCGCAGAACGATCAGTCCGGGGCTTTTCGCTGCCCATTGCGAGAGGCTGTCTTCAGGAGCGTAGTCGATGAATGCCTCATCGACGATGGTGGTCGCGCCCAGCGCGGATGCCGCTTCATGCAACCGGAGCAATTCTTCCGCGCGCATTAGCCGTCCCGAGGGGCTTTGCGGATTGGCCAGCAACACGGCCTGCGCGCCCGAGGCCTTCAACCTGGCTGCCAGCAGCGCGCCATCCAGCAAGAATCCCGTATCTTGTGTCGAGGTGAAGGCGCAGCACTCCACGCCGCACGTGTCGAGCACCTTCCGGTATTCGGTGAACGCGGGAACCGGAACCAGGCATCGGTGCGGGCGAAGCGCGGAGAGTGCGGCACCGAGCAACGGCATCACACCGCTGCCAATGGCAATGGCCGGCACATCTACCTGCACGTAGTCGGCAATTGCCTCCTTCAGGGCGACGTAATGCAAATCCGGATATGCGGTCATAATCGTGCGCTCGCGAAGAGCATCGCAAAGAGCCGCTACAATCTGATCGGACGGCGGGTGCGGATGAATGCTGGCGCTGAAGTCGAGCAACGATGCTTCAGGCACGCCAAACTCGGCAGCCAGCTCGCGCAGTTGCCCACCATGAGCCGGCAAGAAACCTTCACGCATATTTTTTCCCCAACGTAAGCAAGAGCGCTCCGCCAAAGCCAAGCAGAGAAGCCAGGCCGACAGCCTTCCACGCGCGCCGCGCATCGTTGCGGTTCGGCAGCGTGAATTCGGCCCCAAGATGCGGGGACGTGATCGCTTCGCCCGCATACTGGTTCGTTCCTCCAAGCCGCACACCAAGGAGGCCGGCCATGGCCGCTTCCACCTGCCCCGCATTCGGACTGGCGTGTCTGCTTCCATCACGGAACCAAACCTGTGCGGCGCGAACTCCGCTGGCTTGCGGGATGAACTCCGCGGCTACACAAAGCAGGAGCGCCGCAATGCGCGCCGGAACGTAATTGGCAACGTCGTCCACACGCGCCGCGACCCGTCCGAAGTGAAGATGCTTCTCATCCTTATGTCCGATCATCGAATCGAGCGTGTTGATCGCCTTATAGGCAATCGCAGCGGGAACGCCGCCTATTGCCAGATAGAAGAGCGGCGCAATCACGCCATCCGAGAGGCTTTCAGCAAGTGTTTCCACGAGTGCCCGACAGATTTCCTCTTCATTGAGTTCATCCGTATCGCGGCCAACAATGCGCGCAACCCGCAGACGCGCTCGCTGCAGATCTCCGGTCTCCAGCGCTCGCATGACCTCGGCAGCTTCGTCGAGCAGGTTGCGTGTGCTGAGACAGGTACTGGCCAACCACACCTCTGCGGCGGTTGCGATTGCCGGATGGTCGCCTCTCAGATGCTTCAACAATGCGTATACGCAAAGCGCGGACAGCACCGGCACTCCCACTGCGACTAGCGTGCCTGCTGCCAATTCAAAACGATCTCCCGAGCTGCGACGACGGAGCGCGCGCTCTGCGGCGTCTATGCTCCAGCCCATGAGCCGCACTGGATGCGGCAGCCATTCGGGATCGCCGGCGCACCAGTCCAGCGCATAGGCGGCAGTGAACTTCGCAGGCTCCATCAAGAGAGCCTCCACTCGGCCTGATCAACAGTCCGGTTCGTGCAACGCGGCAGGTCGAGCATGGCAAACACAGCATCCAGATCGAGTGCTTCCGCAAACGCATCGGCCAGTATATCCAACTGCTGTCGGCGCAACTCGCTCCAAACCACCAGCCTAGCTGGTGAATCCATCTGACGCGCCGCGCGCGCAGCACGCAGGAATACATGCCGAAAAGCGTCCCCGTCGAAGAGACCATGCAAATAGGTTCCACAAACACGTCCGTCCGTGGAGACGCATCCATCGGGCAGCGTCTGCGCTCCGTCGTTCTGCCGCGCAATGGATGCGAACGGCGCCGCCCCTTCGAGATACTCCGTCGTGCCCAGGTGAATTTCGTAGCCAGCAACCTCACAGGGATCGATCAGCTGACCAAACAGTGCACCGCTGCCGAGCATCCCGTGCGCTGGAACCGTGATCTTGTCGTGTGCCAGGATGGTTCTGACGGGAAGCAGGCCGAGCGCCTTTTCGGTTCCCTCGCGTTCCATTCCATGGCTGTCGAGAATCTCTTTGCCCAGCATCTGGAAACCTCCACAGATACCCACGATCAGTCCCCCATGGCGCGCAAACTCTTTGAGTGCAGGCTCAAACCCGAAGGCGCGCAACCAGCGCAGGTCGTCGACGGTCTGCTTGCTGCCGGGCAGAATGACAACGTCCGCGAGCGCCATGCTGCCGGGGTCGCGAAGGTGCCTGAGAGCCACGGACGGTTCGGCATGGAGTGCATCGAAGTCGGTGAAGTTGGAAATCGAGGGAAAGGCGATGACGCCGATGCGTAATCTCCGCGCGGGCGCAGCATCCTGCATCCACGGTGCTTCAGGTTGCTGGTCGAAGCCCACACTGTCTTCTTCGTCGAGGGACAAGTGCCCAAGGTAAGGAATCACGCCGATGCAGGGTTTGCCCAGACGCTGCTCGATCATGCGCACACCGGGCCAAAGCAGCGAGATGTCCCCGCGAAACTTGTTGATGACGAAACCGGCGATGAGGTCCAGCTCATCCTGATCCAGCAGTTCACAGGTTCCCAGCAAGGAGGCGAAGACGCCGCCGCGATCAATGTCTCCCACCAGCAGGCACTTCGCATTCGCCATTCGGGCCATGCGCATGTTCACAATGTCATTCTCTTTAAGATTGATCTCGGCCGGGGAACCGGCGCCCTCCAGGACCATGACATCGTTTTGCGCAGCAAGGATGCGATAGCTCTCTTCCACAATAGGCAGGAGCTCGGCAACACGAACTTCCTGATAGTTGCGTGCATCGAGCTTGCGCCACACCTTGCCTCGCACCACAATCTGCGCGGCGGTATCGCAACTGGGCTTGATGAGGATTGGATTCATGTGCACAGACGGGGCAATCCCGGCAGCCTCGGCCTGCAGAGCTTGCGCGCGCCCGATCTCGTAGCCGTCCGGAGTGGCTGCTGAATTCAGCGACATGTTCTGCGACTTGAACGGCGCTACGCGATAACCCGCTCGCGCAAAGATTCGGCACAGTGCGGCGGTAGTGAGCGACTTGCCCACATGCGATGCGGTGCCAAGCACCATGATGGACCGTGCGCTCACTGATCCTGGTCCTCAAGAGAATATGGCTGATCGAAGTACTCCTCCCGCAAGACTGAGCCCAGGCTGGCGCGCTCCTCCCAACCCGCACGTTCCAGGTCCGGGCGGTCGGCGAATTCCTCCACATAGCCAATGCAGAGATATGCCACCAACTCCACACCGGAAGGGATTCGCAGCAGATCCTTAACTGCAAGAAAATCGAGAATGCTGACCCATCCGACCCCAACACCTTCGACCCGTGCCGCGAGCCACAGATTCTGTACAGCACAGACGACGGAATAGTTCGATGTCTCCGGCATCGAGCGCCGTCCCAGGCCGTGTCCCTGCGTATTCGTTGTCTCGCAAACCACGCATAAGTGTTGCGGTGCCTCCAGCAACCCCTCCAGCCTTAGGCGCCCATAAAGTTGACCGCATTCTTGTGCATATTCAGCCGCAGAGGCTCGGTTGGCACGCTCAAAGATTTCATGCACCTTGGCACGCCGCGCCCCGTCGCGCACAACAATAAATCTCCAGGGTTGCATCAGACCCACCGATGGAGCAGAATGCGCCGCGTTCAAAAGCCGGCACAAGGTCGCATCCTCCAGAGGTCGCGGCAGATAACCTGAGCGCACATCCCGCCTCTCCCGGAGCACACGATACACAGCTTCCCTCTCGTCTTGAGAAAAGCCGCTCCTCGCGCCCGTCACCACGCTCTCGACCACCTTGCTCCTCCGTGTTGATCGTCACGCAAACGGGAATCTATTCCGCATTCGAGTTCTATCTGTCGGGCGAACAGCCAGATCAGATCGGAGAGGCGATTGATATAGGGAAGCGCCTGTGGATCGATTGCGGCACCGCTTTCTATCAGCCGAACGACACACCGCTCAGCACGCCGGCACACGGTCCTGGCCACTTCGAAGGCAGCAGACTCCACGTGGGCTCCCGGCAATGACCAGTCCGATAGAATCCCCTCTTTGGCCTCGATAGCATGAACCATGTCTGTTAGTTCCTCTACATCCGCGGCAGACAGCGGTGGGCGCGCCTTCTTGCTTTCGGGTGGAGTGGCCAGGGACGATCCAACGCGGAACAGCGTTTTCTGGATGCCGTAGACCGCGGCACAAAGTTCCGGATTCTTGCAGATGCTTCTGGCGAATCCTAAGGTTGAGTTCAACTCATCTACCGTTCCATACGTCTCGACGCGCAGATCCGCTTTGGAAACGCGGATGCCTCCGGCAAGACCCGTCTGGCCGCCATCCCCTGTCTTCGTAGCGATACTCATAGTGCCTCCCGTAGATTGCAACCGGCCGCGGCCGGTTGTTGCAATTGCTGAACGGTGCAAGGAATGATTTGTCTGGTCAACGCGCGGCAGCAAGGCTCCGTCGTCTCTTCATTCAGAAAATCTGTCACACATTCACGGGTAAGATGCGCGAGGAACATTCGAAGCCACTTCTCCCAGAATACGATGCAGTTCGCGAACACCATCCGTCAGGCAGGCCGGGCCAGGTTGAAGGATGTGAGACGAAGGGATTTCGTACACACGGTGGTTGCGAACGGCCTCAATCCTGTCCCAGCCTTCACGCGCACAGATCGACTCTTTCTTGACCTTCATACCGCACCAGGAAGCGAGGATCACGTCGGGATTGCGCGCAATAACCTCTTCGGGTTGGACGACTCGGTCCTTTGCCTTTCGAGCCTTGCGATACTCCGGAAAGATCGGTTCGCCGCCAGCAATTTCTATGAGTTCCTCGACCCATTCGATCCCGCTGATGATCGGATCGTGCCACTCTTCGAAGAAGACGCGCGGCTTGCGAGGGAAACAGGCCGCTGCACTGGCGGTCTGCTGCAACTCTGCCTGATAAGCCGCGATGAGATCATTCCCCTTCTCCTGCTGATGGACCAGTCGCGCGATCAAGGCGATAAATTCAAAGATCTCCGACACACTTCGTTGGTTGAAGTTGAGAACCGGAAAGCCGCGATGAATGGACTCCTTTGTTATCTCGGCTTGCACGTCGGAGTAAGTGATGATGAGGTCGGGATCCAGCTTCTCGATAGCTTCGAAGTTCGCCTCTTTGAATGTGGACACACGCGGCTTGGTCATAACCTCTGGTGGACGCTTGGAAAAGCCAGAGACGCCAACTATGCGGTCCTGCTCGCCCAGGAGGTAGAGCAATTCGCTTGCTTCACCGGACAGGCAGACGATGCGCGAAGGAAAGGCCTGAGATTGTGCTGCAAATGTGAACTGGGAGGATTTCATTTCATGCTCAACTTTCATCATTGGGTCGAACGGTGGAAGGAATGATTTGTCCGGGCAACGCACGGCAATAGCGCACCGTGGCCTCTTCATCCAGGAAATCTGTCACCATCGGGGGATGCTCTGAAGACAGCGATTCTTGTGAGAAGAATCGGTTGCCAACAGCACCCATCTGGGAAAGAGATTCCGTGTAAACGACTACGCACGGAACCATGCACACGTTCTGTTTCAACAATTGAAATGAACGATGATACCCGTCACGAAGAAACCATCGGCCGCAATAGGACGCGACCTCCATGTATGGACTTCTCGAACGTGGATGGAGCGGAAGTGCCAAATCGAGAAGCTGTCGCGATCTTGCCCGCTGGTCGATTGGACGGCCATCGTGATGGGCGAATCCGATGCGGCGCTGGAAGGCGATAAGCTTCCGCAGATCGACGATGGAAAGTTCCCAGGCAAGGCCATCGAACTCCCCGCTCAATGCAACCGAGTCTTTCCGGGCTGCAAGCACGCTAGCGTGTTCCCGAGTCTCCTCGACGGAGATGGGAGAAGCAGCCGGATATGTCATCCGTACCGCCAATTTTCGATGCGCATGAAAGGCTGCATTCCGCAGTTGTTCCTCACCAAGCAAACCGCGATCCACCGGGTGATCGAAACCCCATGCCGCCAATTCCCGAATTTCGAGCTGCTGAGCACTCACGGCAACACCTCGCAATCGCACGTTCGACCAACGGCAATGACTGTTGCGCAGTAGGGCATGGTCTTTGTCCATGCCTCTTCTTCAGAGAACCCGAAGAACCTTGTGAGCCCGTACCGCATGACGCCGCGATGTGTGATGATCGCTGCCGTCTGCCCCGCCGCTGCTTCGAGGAATGGTAAGAGGACGGCTTCAATTCTAGCCGTGAATTCCGCGTACGCTTCTCCGCCAGGTGCACTCTCCAGAGGGAATTCCCGGAGCCATCGATTTGCTTCCTTGGGAAACCGATCTTCAATCTCTTCCCAATTGAGGCCCTCCCAAAGGCCAAAATAGATCTCCCTGAGTGCTGGCAGATAACCGACACCGACACCGATGCGTTGAGCGATGGCTGCTGCCGTCCGCGATGCGCGGCGCAGGTCGCTCGAATAGATGCGCTCAATCCCCAGCATGGCAGCTTGTTGCGCGAGACAAATCACTTGACTCTCGCCGGCCGCGTTCAGGTCCGGGTCGCTGTGACCGCAGAACCTGCCGGCCATGTCGGTCTCGCCGTGCCGAATAAAGACGATGGTGTTCATCCCCGCCAGACCCCGCAAAGATAGACTGCCAGCAATGTGACCTGGCTCGTCGCGCCAAAACAATCGCCCGTGATGCCGCCAATTCGATTCTTGTAGTACAAGCCGCTGAGGAGAGTTACTGCCGATGCGGCGGCAACCGGCCAAACCGCCGACAGGTGCAACAGGAAACCCACGATAACAAGGGAAATGAGCGTCCCGACCGCAAGGGAGATGCCAGACACTTGGCGGGCAATGCGGGCTCCTTGACTACCCTGCGCACCAGCGCCAGGCAGCGCGGTTCCGAGTGGAAGCACGACCCAGCGGCAAAGAACCTCTGCGGAGATCACATAGTACACAAAGCTCCCTGCGGGGAGGTGCGACAGCAGCAGCACGCGACCGCCTACGGAAAACAACAGTGCGAGCGAGCCATAGCTGCCGATGCGGCTGTCCTTCATAATTGCGAGAACCTGCTGCCGATTCCATCCTCCTCCAAATGCATCGGCTGCATCGGCCAGACCGTCTTCATGCAAACCACCGGTCATCAGCGTTGAAAAGAGCACGATCAGAAGCGCGACGACAGCGATGGGAAGATGCGTCGACAGCAGGCGATATAGTCCCGCTTCAGCGGCTCCGACCGCCAGGCCAACCAAAGGAAAGTATTTCGCTGCACGCGGCAGTGAGTCCGGCTCGTAGGCAAGCCGGTTCAGTGGCAGACGGGTCAAGAACTGAAATGCCGCTGCGATGTCTTGAAATATCCTCCTCATTCGTTTGCCGTACTCACTCCCGCCGATGAGAATGTGGCCATCTCGTTAAATAACCGGACCGAAGACTCGATCAGCGGCATGGCCAGAACCGCGCCCGTCCCTTCCCCCAGCCTCATCCCTAGCTTGAGAATCGGTGTCAGCCCGATATAGCGAAGCAGGTGCCGGTGTCCAGGTTCTTCCGAGCAATGGCCTGCGATCAGGTATCCACTGACTTCAGGAGCAAGGCCGTACGCGATGGCTGCCGCTGCCGTTGAGATGAAACCATCGCAAACAACGGCCATCCGATTTGCCGCTGCACAGAGAATGAAACCCGTCATGGCCGCGATTTCCAATCCGCCCACGCAGCGAAGAATCTCCAGCGGCTCGGGCGTCTCCTCGGAAGCGCCGAAGTGCCTCCTCAGCGAGCGTCTGAGCACATTGAGCTTGCGATTTCGTCCATCGAGATCAAGCCCTGTGCCGCGGCCAGTGACTTCTCCAATCGGTTGCTTGGTCAGCACCGCGGCAATTGCGCTCGCAGATGTCGTATTGCCGATTCCCATCTCCCCGATGGCCACCAGCGTTTGTCCCTGGTCTCTTGCGGCTTGCGCCAGACAAATGCCGGTCTCGATAGCGGCTGTCACGTCATCCTGTGTCAATGCGGGTTCACGCAGCATATTCCCGGAGCCGCGTCGAACCTTCATAAGGCAGAGTCCCGGCGCAGCTTCGAACTCCGCATCGACACCCACGTCCGCGACTGTCAGTTGCACATCATGCAGCCGCGCAAGCACATTGATCGCTGCGCCGCCTGCCACGAAGTTGTGCACCATCTGCGCGGTGACCTCTCGCGGATAGGCGCTTACTCCTTCTGCCGTCACGCCGTGATCGGCGGCAAACACATAGACGGCCCGTCGCAGCGGAATTGGAATACGGCCGGCGAAGATCGAGAACATCTGCGCTGCAACGGCCTCCAACTGACCCAGGCTGCCGATCGGTTTGGTCAGGTTGTTGAGCCGGAGTTGAGCTTCGGCCAGGTAGCGGGGATCGATCCGCTCAATGCCCGCAACCACGCTCTCCAGGGATGGGAGAAGAATCTCAGTCATAAGGCGTGCTCCATTGGATTTCGCATTCGCGCCAGCAACCTGGAGCGGTGATGCGGCAAAGTGTTGAATGCGATTTCAAGAACCTCGGACCGCAAGATCTCTTCAGGCGAACCCTGCCGCATTGGCTCATCTGGACTTATCAGCCAAACAGAAGAGAATGTTCCCTCAATCAGAGCAAGATCGTGCATCGAGGCGACAATGGCGATTCCTTCGCGACGCAACAAGTCGATCAGATCGATCATCTCGAACTGACGCCCAATGTCCAGGTGCTGCATGGGTTCGTCCAAAAGCAACAACTGCGGCTGCTGCGCAAGACCGAGCGCGATTTTCACGCGTTGGCGTTCGCCTCCGCTTAGCTCGTTGAAGACGCGTGACCGCAACGACCATGTGTCTGTCAATTCCATGGCCCGCCTCATCGCTTCATAGTCGGCGGCGCATAATCCGCCAAACATCTTCAGGAACGGAGTACGGCCCTGCTCGACAAACTGTTCGACCGTAAACGAAAACGGAACTTCGACGTTCTGCGGTACGAATGCTACAGTTCTGGCAATCTCCCGTTGCTTTAATAGCCGCAAATCTTTGCCCTTCAAGCGCACTGCACCGCTCGCTGGAGCGAGCGTGCCGGCAGCCAGGCACAGCAATGTCGTCTTGCCTGCGCCGTTCGGGCCTATCACCGCAATGCATTGGTTTTTGCGGACACTGGCATCAATACCCCTGAGGATGTTTCGATCCCCATAGGCAAAGCCAACGCGCGCGAACTCGATCAGAGGGTTCATGACATCACTCCCTGCTTGGTCTTGCGCAAGAGGTACAGAAAGAAGGGTCCCCCGATGAGAGCCGTCAGGACACCCACCGGCAACTCCGCCGGAGCAATTGCGGTGCGCGCAACAGTATCCGCCACCAGTAGGAAGAGCGCTCCGGTCAGTGCAGTCGCCGGCAGCAACCGCACATGGTCCGGCCCAAGCACCATGCGCAGCATATGGGGGACGATCAGTCCCACAAAGCTGATCAGCCCGCCCAGAGCCACCGCCGCAGCCGTCAATATCGATCCGATCACGATGACGGCAATGCGTGTCTGTTGCACGGAAAGACCAAGGTGCGTTGCATACTCCTCGCCCAGAGCGAGTGTGTTCAGGTTTCGAGCCAGCGGAACCGAGCCCGCAAGCCCAATGACCAGCATCAATGTCACAATCGCCAACTGCGGCCATGTAGGTTGGGCAATCGTTCCATGCAGCCACGAGGCCAGCACTCGCATGCCTGTCCCGAAGTCGCGATCCAGCACCTCCAGGAAATACGACGAGTAGCTGAGCATGGTGCTCACCGCGAATCCCGCCAGCAGCAGAGCCACCACCGGCGTGCGGCCGTCCACGCGCGCCAACCAATACACGAGCGTTATAGAGCCCAAGGCGCCCACAAAGGCCAACAGCGCGGTTGTGCCGAATCCGGCCACAGAAATCGGGGGCAGCAGAAATACTCCTATCGAAGCACCGAGCACTGCTCCGCCCGAAGAGCCAATAACATAAGGATCGGCAAGGGGGTTTCGAAAGAGGCCCTGGAACAGCAGACCGGAGACAGAAAGCGCACCGCCCACGAGAAGCGACGCAACAATACGAGGCAGACGGATCGTGAAAAGGATGATGCGCTGATCTGTGGGGAGCGCCCCGCCACCGATCAACTGACGCGCCAGCAACCATACCGGCACATGCACGGCGCCCATCCCCGCGGCAACCAGCACCGCAAAAACGACCGCAGCAGACAGAATCCCAAGCAGCCAGTGCTGACTGTGCTTCTGTGCCCATCCATGCGATGCGCTGGTGCGATCCTCGGTTACTTCCCCAGCCACGATTCACCTCCAAGAGTGAACTTCATGCCGAGCCGAAACATGAACGGGAGCGACGGATAGCCGAATGCCTCGCTGTAGTGTTCGTTCAACAGGTTCTGGGCATTTGCCTCAATGGAAACATACCGGTTTGCCCGATAGCTGGAGGTCAGATCCAGGCGCCGGTATGACCCATCCAGGTTGTGATTGGGAAGCAGAAGCGTGGGCAGGTAATTCGCGTCATACTCCAGGAAGTCGCTGTCATCGCGCTTGCCGACAAGCGTGCCGCGAAGACTTGCGAAGAGGCGGCTGTGACGATAACCGGCTTCGAAGTAGCCTGTGTGCGGGGCGATCCGAAAGGGACGCGCGCCAATGAGTGGTGAATAGGCTCCGATGGGGACTGTAGGAAAGTCAGGATTGAAGCTCGGCCCGATTGCGTCGCTCGTGAAGGAATGCTGAATCCGGGCATCGACGTAGGTGTACCCCGAGCGAACGAATAAATCCCGAGTGGCCTGGTATTCAATCTCCGCTTCTATCCCTTGCGCACGATACGCCTGTGAGTTCACCGTTGCTCCGTATGCCGCCTGGGCGACAATCGCGCTGGGCACGCCAAGGTCTTCGAGGCCTTGCTGAGGGATATATTCGATGCCGTTCGTGAACTCATTGTGAAACAGAGTCAGGCTCACCCGGCTGCGACCATCGGCCAGCAATTGATCGACACCGCCGTCATACGTTCTTGAATTCTCGGGACCGATGGGAGCGACGTGGAATTGCGAGATGAGCTGACTCCCACCGGGCAAGCTTGCAAGCAATGCATAGAGTGAATCGAGCTGATCGAAGACAGCCGGCTCCTTGATGCCTTCACCAAAGCTGGCGCGCAGTTTTGTGCCGTTGAATAACCGTCCAGCGCCGCCTTGCGCAACCCGCCATGCAAGCGAAGCACGCGGCGTGCCCGCAATCCCAAAGAGACCATTGTCTTCGAGACCGCTGCCAAGGGTATAGAACAACCGGTCGTGTATGTCTCCCTGAAGTTGGAATGTGTAGCTATAGTTGCCCCGCTCGATCGAAGTCGCCGGACCGCCCGAATACCCGCGTTCGTCTTCATAGCGAAACGCAACCAGCCCGAGAAGATGCGGATTGAAGCGGTAATCCGACTGTGCGTAAACGAAGTCCTTGTCCGTCGAACCGGGGTAAGTGTACGGATACGGAGGTCCGTCGTTAAACTCCTGCGCCTGGCCGCTGACGGTATATCCGTTTGCCCCTTGAATCGTGACAGGCGCTCCAAGGGTATAGCCGGACTGTGGAGTCCCAGCGGACGCAAACTCGGTGTACTGTGACCTCAGGCGCAACCCGCCATACCGCAACAAGTTATGCCAATTCGCCGTGGTCTTGTCTTCCCAGGTTACGCCAAAGTAGGCGTCTTCATTGGCTTGTTCGGCTTGGGATGGCAGGCCATAGAGCTCAATTGCACCCGGCTGGCCGGATGCGACGCGGTCATGATGAACCGTGGCGCGAAGGCTGGAAGCAGGAGAAAGTTCCCAACCGAAGTTTCCCGTATACGTGCCGTTGTGATACTCGTCGTCTGGAATCGCATTACTGCTGTCGAAGCGGGAGTAATCCGAGAAATAATCGAACTTCCTGTACCTGCCGCCAGCCGTACCCTCTTGCCGATACGTTCCAAGGTTTCCGCCGTCGATCAGATAGGTGAACTGAGGAAGCGGCGTGCTTCCTTTCGCGGTCGTCAGGCTGATCACGCCGGCCAGCGCATCCGATCCGTAAAGGGCGCTGTTGGGACCGCGAAGCACTTCCGTTTGCGCAACCGCGGCGCTCGCGATGTTGGCAAACTCAACCGATCCGCCAATGTCGTTTACCGGAATCCCATCGATCAGAACCTTGTTCGCATCGCTGCCGCCGCCGCGTATGAAAACGGAAGTCGTTCCTCCCGCCTGCCCCGTCTCCGTAGCCTGCAATCCGGGTACAAAACGCAGTCCCTCCTGAATGTCCCGCGTCCCCTGGTAATCGGACGCATCCAGGATGGTCACGGCCGCTCCCAACTGCGACTGCGGCGTGGGAGACCCCGTCGAGGTCACCGAAATCTGCTCAGAACGAGATGCTATTTGAAGCACTAGATCCACGGTAAGTTCGCCGCCATTACTGGCTGAATCAAGCGCCTTCTCTGCCGTGCTGAATCCCGAGGCAGACACTCGCAGCCGTGAGCCGGAGCGAGGTTTTCGAGCAATGCTGTACTGGCCTTTTGCATCGGTAGCTACGGACGCAACCGGTACGCCGTTTTCAAGCAGTTCTACTTTGGCGTCTACAATCAGTGCGCCCGACGGATCGGATACGGTACCGCGAATTGCAGAGACCGGCGCAGCATATGCGATGGCGGTGGAGGCGAAGATTAGACTGGCAGTCCATCTTAATAGGCATAGGCGCGAAAATCGGAACATGGTTTTCCCCTCGGAAGAATTCAGCAGGACCGGTCTCCTGACTCGCGCCTCAACAGCGAACGGCTGCCTTCCCGGAATCTTTTCCAGTGGCAAACAAGCCGCGCCTCTTCGCTTACAGTTACGGGGTAGTGGCGGATTCGCACCGCGCTTCCCGATCATCCAGCTGTCATGCGGTTATGGTTCGAAGTGAATGTTACCTCTCACCGATGAAATTACTTGGCTAGTCACGGATGGAACTGTCTGGCTAGCTCCTCCAATGCATCGAAGGCAACTGGGCTGGGAAGATTGATGCGGTCGTCCACGTAGTAAACCCGGTTGTTCTTCACAGCCGGCATACTGTCCCATCCCGGCTGCCCTCGAATCTTCTCCATCGACATCCTCGATCCCCGTATGAGCAGGAGTGCTTCGGGCGCACGCGCCAACACTGCTTCCAGACTCACTTGGGGCCATTCCTGGTCGATGTCGCTGGTAACCGAGTGCCCACCGGCAATCTCGATCAGTTCTGTTATGAAGGCGTGTTTGCCTATGGTGACAATCGGGTCATACCCCACCGGCATCAGGATGTTCACCACCGGCTTTCCGCTCACTTGCCGTCGCACTGCCGCTTCGCGTCCGCGTAGCCTTGCGATCAACTGCCTCGCAGAATCCTCCCGGTTGAGAGCCAGTCCCAGGCTTGCAATGGATTGGTATATCCCATCCACCCCATGCGTCGAGACCATGAATACGACAATGCCGAGCCGTTCCAGTTGCTGCAATGTCTCGGTATGGCTCATATCTGCGCTGCCCAACACCAGGTCCGGATGCAACGATAGGATCGTTTCCAACGAAGGCGACAAAATCGATCCCACACTGGGCTTGGTTCTGGCTTCCGCCGGATACTTGGTGTAGTCGGTCACCGCAATCACATCCGCTCCAGCTCCCAGCGCGTACACATCGTCCACAACACTTGGCATCAAGCAGACCAGCCGGTGCGGATGCTCGGGAACCTGGACCGTGCGCCCCAGTTGATCTATAACCGTCCGTGCACTGCAAGTGGGGAGTGCGACGCAGAGGATAAGCCATGTGAAAAGCCTCTTCATGCCTGCACCTCGACGGCTCGAACTCGCGCCTGCAATGCGGATTTAACCAGGGATACGGCGAGAGTTGGATTCCCGCGAAAATGAAGATGTACATAGCTCGCCAGCACATTCTTGCTTCGATAGCCCTCGATCTCTTCTCGCCCAGAGAGGGTGTACTTCAGGCGATACGCGGTTGGTAATGAGCTGCTAGCCTGGACGCGCGAGCAGTGAAAGCTGTGACCACGCACCCTCGTTCCCTTACCGCCGAGCAAGCAATCTTCGACGAATTCGACCTGGACATATCCAAAGTGCACCAACTGCGGCGTCATTTCAAACTCCATTGGAAGCACTCCGGCCATTGCGTGACTGCGCCCGTCAAGGGTAGTCAGAATCCGGCCCAGATAAATCATGCCGCCGCACTCGGCATATATCGGCTTGCCTAATTCCGCGAACATGCGAATGGCGGTGCTCATCGCGGTATTGCGACCCAATTCATCTGCATATAACTCTGGGTACCCGCCACCGAGATAAAGACAGTCGAGGTTCGGCGGAAGCTCTGCATCTGCCAGTGGACTAAAATCCACAACCACCGCGCCATTCTCCCGCAGCAGGTCGAAATTGTCTTCGTAATAAAACGAGAAAGCCTTGTCCCGTGCAACGCCAATGCGTACGCGCCCCTGTTCAGGGTGCGGAATCGGGATGGCTTCGCTCGCTGCCGCGGCATCCGGCCGCGAAAGAGCCAGCAGCGGCGCAATGTTGAGATGCTGCCGTCCTGTTTGCGCAAATGCAGCCAGCCGATTCTCGGCTGACGTTGTCTCTTCCGTTGTATGCAGTCCCAAATGTCGCTCAGGAATCGCAATTGCCGCCTCCGTTGGCAGACGGCCCAGCAGTGGTGTCGTTGTAACCGAGACAATCGCAGTATTAAGAAGGCGATAGTGCCGGTCGCTTCCCACATTGTTCAGCACGATGCCTGCGAAGCGCACCGCGGGATCGAAGCTCTCGAAACCCTTCACCACGGCGGCAATGCTGCGCGCGCTTTTGCCGGCATCCATCACCAGCACGACAGGCAGGTCCAGGAGCTTCGCAATCTGCGCCGCGCTTCCATCCTCGCCGCCGCCTGCCACGCCGTCGTAGAGCCCCATCATGCCTTCGACGATCGCGACATCGGCGTTGCGGCTGGCGCTCGAAAAAATCGTGCAGTTCGCCTCGGCATCCAGCATCCACGTATCCAGGTTGCGCGACGCTCGACCGCAGATGGCGCTATGGTGTCCCGTGTCCAGAAAGTCCGGCCCGCACTTGAACGGCTGCACGCGCAGGCCGCGTTCCCGCAACATCGCCATGAGCGTCAGCGCAACCGTTGTCTTGCCCACGCCGCTCGCGGTTCCAGCCACCATGAAGGCAATCATGGTCGGCCTCCTATGCTGCCCTTGAGAGCCAGCGGGAGTCCGGCCACCATCAGCACCACATTGTCAGCAATCGCCGCCACTTGCTGATTCAGTTCTCCCAGCGCATCGCGATACACTCGGCCTGCTGGATAAGGCGGCACCACTCCGCTTCCAACCTCGTTGGAAACCAATACCACCGAAGCAGGCGCAATGCGCAGCGCCTCCAGAAAGCCATCGAAACGCCGCTCCATGCTCACTGCATCGTTCTGGACAGCTTCCATTAGATTGGACACGAATACAGTCAGGCAATCTATCAGCAACAGGTCGAAATTCGCTCCGTGGTCAATGAGGACACGCGCCAGTTCCAGCGGTTCTTCCAAAGTCTGCCAGTGCGCGGGGCGATCCTCTCGATGGCGGCGGATCTTCTCGTGCATCTCTGCGTCGCGAGCCTGCGCCGTCGCGACATAGGCCACACGCTCGTACTTTCCGGCAAGTTCCTGCGCCCAACGGCTTTTGCCGCTGCGAACGCCGCCGAGAACGAGCGTGACCGTCTTGCGGTCTCTCATCTTCATGCATTACCTCTGACCGCGGAGTACAAAGCCACCGTGGACAGCGGGATTAATTGTGTAGGCAGCTTTCACGTCGCCGGTGCTTATCCTGACCGACAGGGGAACGCTCTCCAGCTCTCCCATCGAAGCTGGATCAAGCCTAGATTGGCATCTGGCCGGTCTCCTGACTCACGCTTCAACGAATGCGGACAGCCTTCCCGAGGAAACCCTCAGTGGCCGGAGCAAGCTCCATGTCCAATTCTCAGCGAATACAGTTACGGGGTAGTGGCGGATTCGAACCGCCTTCCCGACACCAGATAGACGATTGTATATCCGTGCGGATGCGTGGTGTCAAACGCCACAAACAAGAACGGACAGGTTGTCTCGCCAACTCGGCCCCTCCAGGATGCGAATATTCAACCACGCTGACACCAAGGGCCATCTGGACGCCAATGTTGGTCCCAGTTGCGGGTGCCGAAGAGTTCCGGCCGATGCGCTGAGGATTGATCCGCAATCAGAAGCTCATCATGACTGCCAGAGTTGCTGAATATGTCAGTCAAAATGCGAATAGTCCGCTAGCGTTTAAGGCCGGAAGCCGATCATTCGAGGATTGAGCCATAGCCCGCATCGCATCCTCCGAAGACATGGCTCACATTGCACCAAACTATGGCTGACCCAGTTCAGTCCTCGCAAGTCGGCTAGCGGTCGGTCAACTTCCGGGGCACACATTATCCGGGTCGTCGGGCTGCTGTCACATTACGCAGATTCCAACAACGCTTCGGCAATGGGTGCTCCACGCTGATTCCGGCCGCGAGGCCGGCCACGCTGGCCCGACCTCTGTGCGCCGAAAGCTGCCCAAACTGCGCTATTCACCAAGGTGTTCACAGAGCATCCGCGCGATTGAGCCACCTCATGGACCGCAGTCCACGTCGAGGTGAATACGCCAACTTGCATTGCATGGACCCGGCTGCAATCCACATCGAGCAATTCCACATCGTGAAGATTCACTCTATCCAGAGCCTCACGAACGCGAATGGACAAATCGCCGTGCCTTTTCCAGCGCCGCCTCAGGCATCGGTCGACTTTTTCATTGAACCGAACGTTGCGATACACAATCTCCATGATGGGCTCCTATTGACCCGCTTCTGTATCTGCATATGGTTCCGCAAAAGCAATGTCGCGATTCACGCGCACATTGAACCGATAGCCAGGTCGAATCTTGACCGTTGGTTGGATATTCAGATTCTTCCGCGTTACCTCCATACCCAACTGCCCAAACTGCTGGCCCAGGGCCTGAGTTGCTTCCGCGCTCGGGGATAAGAGACCGGACGCCGAAGTCGTCTGTGGTTGCGACATTTCGATCCCAGCGGTAAACGCGCTCAACAGCAATGCGGTCGAGACAAGGCGCAAATAATGGTTATCGACCTGGTCGTGAAAACCTCCAGCGCCCGAGGCATCGTGCCCCAACATGCCATCAAGATCCACGCTGGAGCCGTCAGGGAAAATCAGCCGCGACCAGATTACGATTGCGCGGCTCTGGCCATATGAAACCCGGTTGTCGTACTGACCGATCAGGCGAGATCCTTGCGGAATCAACAAATACTGGCCTGTCGCAGTGTCGTACACATTTTCACGCACAACAGCCTTGACCTCTCCCGGCAGGTCAGTGTTTACTCCACTTTCTAGCGTTGCCGGAATGTCCCAGCCCGCCTTGATCTCATACTTCGATAGAGCGGGTCCTCGTGTTGCGGACGAATAATCCCGCTCTTCCCGGCCCTCCCTCGCTTTTTCGATGAAACCTTCTTTATGCTGTTGGAGGTTCGCATCGCTATCGTCTCCAGAACCCCCACTCCCAGACAGTAACGAGGGGCTCGGTCCTCCAGCATTCCCACCCGACCCGGCTTTCGGATATTCGCCGAGAAGCTGCTGAAGAACCGAACCCACGCCCCCGGAAGGCAGCGAAGCTCCCAGGGAACCCAATGATCCCAACCCTTTGCCGCTCGAAATGGAAGTGCCCGCTGTACGCGCTTCAAGATCGTTCTTGTACATCTCCTCACGGAACTCGTCTGCAGCGCTCCGTACCGCAGGCACCCCTACTTGAGTGCCCGCCTGCTGCTGATTCAACGCGGCTCTGCCGTCCGTGACCAATCCCTTCGCCGGCCGTCCAGATGCCGCGATCTGCCGAGCCTCAAGAGGGGGAACAAGCGCATCTTTCGAGTATTGGGAAGACGCTACAAGTTCAGCCGGAACACCGGCGCTCTGCACCCGGCCCTGCAGGGCCTCCGGCGCACTCCCCCCGGCCTGCGCCTGGTCCAGAGCTTCCTTCCTTGCATCGATCTTCCGCTGGTCTTCGAGATCCTTCCAGACCTTCGTCCCGGTCGATTGTGCATCCGAAACGGATTGCTCATCCCTGGCTTTCTCCGCAGCCGTCTTCTTTCCACCCCGAGCCATCACCCCATAGACAATCAAACCGAGGAATCCCAGGACGGCGACGAACAACATCCCCCTCACAGCAGGATTCAGGTGCTTTCCGTCCGTCGGCCAGAAACGCAGCTTCAAGGGCTGCTTATTGCGCGTCGGGCTGTCGCCCTCCGCTTTGGGAGACAGTACAACCTCCTCACGCGCATTTCCATCGATCTTGCTTTCGTCCGCCATCACTTCGCCTCCGTATGCGGCGTGAGCGCATCCTTGCGCTCGATCTCCACAAACTCCTGATGCTTACCAACACCGAGCAACAGTGCTGCCTTCACAAAAAGACGGTCCACCACAAACGTCGTGCCCTTGACGCGGAAATTGACCATCTCGTTGCCCTCTGGGCCTTCGATCACCAACGTCGGCAGTTCCTGAAACGCAGTCACGCTTGGCATCTCGATGTAGGTCTTCTCCCCGTCATCCAGGACCCGCAAGGGCCGGATGGAACCAGATCCCGACTTCACCTTGAACGTGTAATCGAAGTAGAGCTTGTCAACAGCATTGTTGCCCGTCTGCGAAATGCGCGACGCGTCTACATGGTCCTTGTGCTCCTTCGCCTGCTGCTCCAGAAAGAGTTTCCACTGCAACGGCTGATCGTCCGGGTAGAGGAACGCGACCCGCGAAACATATTCGCCCGGTTTTGAAACCAGCCGGAGGTAATACGTTCTCCTGTCCGTGGCAACAATCATGGTCGTGTCGAGGCCGGTCATCTTCGGCTTCACAACTAGAATCGGCGTAGCAGCGTCCCCGGACCCCGACGAGATCGGCGTCACCACCCATCGCACCGAGTCTCCAATCTGAGGCTCTCCCAGGATTTTTTCGCCCGCTTGCAACTCGATCGAACTCACGCGAAGCGGTGTAGCAACCAACGTCGGTTGCCCAATCCCAAAGGTGTAAACCACTCGCCCGTCCGGCCCAGGAACTGGATTGTTCTGCTCGTTTGAGAGCTTCGCTGAAAGCGCAACGGCCTCTCGCGCCGTCTCCGACAGCGCCACATCCCTCGATGGCTCCCAACCAGGAGGAACCTTGACCCCAAGTCCTACGCTCGCGGCAGCCGACTGAATGTCCGCGCCCGGACCTTGTTCCAGAGCCTTCTGAATAGCTCCGAATGGATACTTGTCCGCAGGAACGATCTCCGGCTTTGCCGGAGCGGCCTTCGTCCGATTCAGCACCACCGCGCCACCGGTCGGCCCAGCCGCACCCGGAGCGCCATCCTGTGCGAACCCGCAGAAGGCGCTCACACCCATCGCAACCAACACCAACACTCGTACCCTCTTCATACTCTCGCCTCACAAGAATCAAATTAAAGAACCTTCGACCAGCTCACATTCGTGACATAGATCCCCAGGGGATTTACGCGCGCCAACCCCTCATCCTCTGGCGGATGAATGGAGATCGTAATGACACCCTTGTAGTTCTGAGTGCCAATCTGCTCCCCCTTCAGGTCGAATGTCGTCTCTGTCCACTCGACCTCATAGGAATCTTTCGATGACGCGTAAAGAGCGCGCACATTAACGGAAACCGTCTCCGTTTGCGCCAGCTTCAACGGCGACCCATCGCGATACGCATCGCTGATCCGGATCGCCGCGGGCGTACCGTTGCCGATTTGCGCATACACCCGCTCAATCGCATTCTTCTCGACCGTCGCGTCCGACGAGACCATCCGCCAGTCCTGGACCCAGGACCACAACGCCGCGCGTTTCAAACGGTCGTCGGCGACCGACGCCTGAACCGCAGTCCCCTGGCTCACTACCTTGCCCAGATTGTCCACCGCCACAATGTAGGGAATGACCTTGGGCTTGGCCCCGATCACAATCAACCCCAAGACCGCGACAAGCGCAACCACACTGGATGTCACGGCCAGAAGCCGCCAATTGCGCGCAGCGACGATTAGATCCCGATATCGCTCGTTCCACTCGTCGCGAGCTGCCAGGTACGGGCTTTTGCCCGAGCCTTCTTCTTTTACTTCCGCCAGCGATGCACTCATCTTTCGCTCCTACTCTCCGTGTTGAATGTTCAGAGTCGGCGCCGACACAGTCGCCGAATCCTCCGGTAGATGTTGATGAACCTGTGCCGCAGTATTATGAATTCCCGAGATCTTCTCGCCCAGTGATCGATCATCCGATCGACCTTTTCTACGTGCCCCTTCCTCTCCGGTAGGGACCACACCTGCGAGAGATCCTTCCTTCAGCGCGCTTGGCGCTCCAACCGGCGCATCTGCCGTAACACCAGCTCCCCCAATAGCGCCGGTGCTCACGTTTGCCGCTTGTGGAGCCGCTGCACTCACTTTGCCCACTTCGACGGGCTCGACGACGGTAGACTGTTGAGCCGAGCCGTCACCGGAACCAGAGGCATCCGGCGTTGGAGCGCCCTCAGCTACTACCGCTTCTCCACCACCGCTCTCGGGCACGCTTGCGCTCCCGCTCGCTCCACTCGACCCTTCGGCCTCAACAGTGATCGCTTCGGGCGATTCATCCGCCGAGTCCCCAACGTCGAATCCCGCCATCGTCTGCGGCCCGGCGCTGCCTTGTGCCCGTGCTCTGCGCCAACTACTCACTGCGCTTTGCCCGCCGACCTTGGATGCCGGACTCGAAGTAGCGCCACCCTCTTGAGAGGTCACACTCCCATCCGCCATAGCCGTCTCCGGAGCCGCACTCACAGACCCTCGAACATCCTCGACGGACGCCGGCGAGCCAGCGGAAGACACGTCCGCATCGGGCGCACCCTTTTCTCCCGGCGCCCCCACGGTTACGGGCGGCGGATCGACAGCCACAACTGCGCCACCTCCACCACTCGCACTCGGAGAAGGCGGCGGCACACTGTTGATTGCGCCCTCAACGCCTGGCGCGGCGCTGCTCCCTCCACCGCCGGCCATCGTGCTTCCCATGCCCGGAATCATCCCTCCAGCTCCTCCAGGCATGAAGCTGCCACCGATCCCACCGGCACCTGCCGCGCCCGCTCCTCCGCCAGCAGCCGCGCCACCAGCAGCTAATGCGCCCACGCCGCCCGCTACCGCTCCCACTCCCGCCGTCGCAACAGCGCCGATCGTACCTGCCGCAATCGCGGCCGACATTGCAGGAGCAATCAGATCCGAGCTTCCCATTTGCAGCGACCCTTGGAGGATGCTGCTGGCAAGCTTTGGCACCTGCCACGCGAGAGCCATGAACACGATTACGCTGGCCAGCAATCCGAAGAGCGATTGAAGCCCGGCCGTGCTCAATGGCATTTGCGAGGCTTCCTGAACCCATGTGTTCGATAAGGTCTGACCCAAGCCGATAATCATGTAGAGGACCATCAGCCGAACTCCCGTCGATACGACCAGGGAGATATAGCGTTCGGTATACGGAACGGTCCAGCGGGACGCGCCGAACCCGAGGAAGATCAAACCTGCGCTCATCACGACATAGCTCTCGACAGTCGCCATGATGAAGGTCAGCGTAATGACCACATACGCGAGAAAAATCAACAACGCGCAAAACAGCGCAACAAGCGCCGGAATGAGAGAAGCAGCCGTCAAAGCGGCCCCCGCGCCGGGAACAATGACTCCCAGGATTCCCCCAGCCGTCGCACCAGACGCGGCATTCGGCAGGCAAGCTGCCAAAATCGCCCCGCTGATTTGAACGCCCGTCCACAAAATGCTCGATGGGTTCAGATACCCCGATACCCCTCCGGCCTGTTGACCGATCTGGACAAAGCTATTGATGATCGCAGGGAACCAGGTCGATTGATTGATGAGCAGGGCATAGAAAAAGCTGATAGTCATAAACTTCTTCAAGAAGCCCGCAATCCATCCCTGCATTTCCTGCCCTTCCAGGAAAAGAACGATCATCGCCCAGGTGAAATCGATGAAGGCAAGAAGGCCGAACAACTTGTTCGCATATCCGAATGCAGTTGAGACCCAGGTCGTGGTTGCGTTCTTGTACACATCGAGCAAATCCGACGGCCCGGACTGAGGCGCCGCGCTCTGCCCATAGGCAAGAACCCCCGTCGCAATCACCAACGCGCTCAATACCAACAACGACCTGTGTCTCAGTTTCATCTTCATCGCTCCGTGCTACTGCTGTGGAACCGGCGAATAGGTCCGTGTATCCGTATTCGATCCGGTTGGCACTGTAAAAAACGTATTGTTCATGTCTCCGTCAGCCTGCGCCGAGGCTGCCTGCTGCGCCTGATACGTGGCCTTGGATGTAATGTCGGTCAGCATCAATTGGCGCAGTTTTTCGAGCTCTGCCAATTCCTGTGCGGCAAGAGAGTTTCCCACTTGAAGGGTCTGCAATAGCGTTGTCGAGTTCTGCGACTGCTGCTGCAATGTCTGCACCAGCGCGGCATCGTTGTTCAGCTGCGAATATTGAAGCCCCGCAACCTTCAACGCCGAGTGAGCCGTATCCAGGTTCGTGTTGTACCAATTCCGATACATACCCGCGTAATTCGTCGGGTTCGCATTCCCATAGCCGGGGAAGCGCGCATTGAACTCGTCGTCCAGATTGGCCATCGAGTACGCCAGGCCATTCCCGTATTGCACGACACCGTTCAGTGCGGAGAGATCGTTGGCAATCGCGCTGAAATTGAAATTGCCGTTGCCAATCCCTTGAACCATCGCCGCAGTTTGCTTGTATGCCTCCTCTAGGTGCTCGATTTGCGTCTGCGCCTGTTGAAGCTGGGTTGCGTACTGTTGAATCTGCTGCTCGTATTGAAGAACGAGTTGCACATTGTTCATAATTTGGGTCCACTCCGTGGCGAGACCCGCGACGACGCCCGCATGTGCTTCATCCACATTCAGACTCACAGTGAAGATGAATCCAGCCATGACGATACCGATACGAAGCAGCAACCTCTTCATGCTCTCCTCCTCAGGACACAAGTTTTAGGCCGGACTTCTTCATTCCGTATTTCATCTCGAAGTAATCCGCCCAGTTAGGAACACCGCGCACGCGCAGCCATTCCGAGATCCATTCCTCGCCGTGCGTCTTGCGGATCTCACCGATGCGAGCGCGCACCTCCGGACCGCTCACGCCCACAAATGCGAGAGCAACAGGGCCGAACCCGATATTGAAAAGCCGGCGCCCGTTGGGCGTCCGCTGGTAATACTCGCGCTTGGGAATGGCGCGAGAAATCATCTCGATCTCCCGAGCGTTGACTCCCAACATCTCGTAGTACACGCGCACCGTCTCGCTAGTGGCTTCGGGATTGGGAAGGAATATCTTGTTCGGGCAAGTCTCGATCAACACATCTTTAAGGGAGGAATTGAAGATATCCGACCAGTTCTGCGTCGAGAGCATCAACGCCGCATTCGCTTTCCGCAACGTCTTGGCCCAGTCCCGGATGAACTCCTTGAAGAGTTCGTGCTTTAAGAACACCCACGCTTCATCGAGAACGATTGCCGTAGGCGACCCATCGAGACGCTTTTCGATCTGGTGGAAGAGAAACAGGAGCACTGAAACAACAGCCCGTTCCCCCATCCCCATCAGGTGTTCCATCTCGAACACCATGAACCGGCCGTGGCCAAGTACGCTTTGGTTTGCCTTGGCTTCGAGCAATCCGCCGAGTGAGCCTTCAAGCGTGTACACCCTCAATGCGTCTCGCAAGGACAGGTTCTGCAAGTTCACCAGGAGTTCAGTAAAAGTCCTCGTCTTCGACTGGACCAGGAGCTGAAGAGCCTTCAATATTTCCTTGCGCTCCGCCGGAACAACCGTATGGCCCGCCAAAGCGCACAACTGCTCGATATATTGCGCGGCCCAAGCTATATCTCCATTGGTGTCGAGTTCCGCGAACGGAGCGAAGCTCATTCCACCGTCCTCAGATCCCAGGTTGTAGAACTCTCCCCCCGCGGCCTGATTTAAGGCCCAGGCCGAGTACCCTTTGTCGAAGACGAAGACTTGAGCATTCGGATAACGGAAGAACTGCGCCTCAATGCCGCACAACAACGTGCTCTTTCCGGCCCCCGGAGGCCCAACAACCAGCGTGTGCGCCAGGTCTCCCACATGCAGGTTGAAACGAAACACCGTGGAGCCGGTGCTCGTTGCATACATCAAGGGCTCGCTGTTCTTCGGCATCAATGCCGAAGAGTTCACGCGGTCCCCGGTCCAGATCGCCGCAATTGGCATACAGTCGGCCAGATTCAACGTGTGCAGGATGATGCGGCGGACGTTGCGATACCCATCTCCAGGCAGCGTCCCGCGCCATGCCTCCACGGCATTGAACGATTCCAGCCGCGCCCCGAAACCGAGATTCTTGATGATCTTCGCAACCTGCCGGGCGCGATCCTTTACTCCCTCGTTGTCCTCATCCATGAGGATGATGTTTCCCGAGTAAAGAACGAATTGCACATCGCCGCTGGACGCTTCGCCGATGGCGACGGTCGCATCCTCCATCATCTTCAGAGCGAACGGATCGATGCGCTTGGGCGGCCTGCCCATCAACTGATCGACAAATCCACGAGCCTTCGCCGTCCACTTCTTCAAGGCATCGGTGATGATCTTCTTCGCTTCTTCCGGATCGAGCAACACAGCTCGCGTGTTCCATCTGTACTCAAAGGGCAGTGTGTCAAGAGCTGCCAAAATCCCAGGAAAACTTGTCGCCGGGAATCCGTCGATCGCGACGATCTGAATATGCTTGTTCCCAACCATCGGCTCGATGCCGGTCTTGAAGCTCACACAGCCGATGAGGTCATGCAAGAAAACGGGAATCGCCGGCAGTACGAACGGATAATCCTCCCCCGTCACGCAACGCCGCACGTAGCGCGCAAGATCGCAACTGATCCACTCGGTTTCCGCTCCGTCGTCTCCTACGACAGGGTGTCCACAAAGCCGCTCCACACGTACCTGCGAACTCAACACATCGTGAAAGAGGCCGAGACGGTCCTTGAAATAGATGAGAGCCGTCTCCCCAGCAGTCTTACTGTCCTCTTCGCCGCCTTTGAAGAGGTATCCTTTGACCTTCTCCTCGCTCCGCATCGGAGGGAGATAGGTGAGCGATATGTAATATGTGCTCTCGAAATGTCGGCCTTCGGCCTTGAACTGGGCTCTGCGCTCATCGTCGATCAAACTCGTTACCGAGTCTGGGAAGGCGCCCTGCCTCGCGTATTCGCTCACTTCCGAGCGAATCGCATCGCAATGCACCAACCAGCCCGAGCCGAGCTTCAGGACGGAATTCAATCGCTCCGCAAGAGCCGCCATCTCTTCGTGAGTGACGGAACCGAGATCAGGACCTGCATAGCGCCAGGTCGCCATCAACGCGCCATCCTGAAGCAGGAGGATGCCGTCGTCGATCATCGAAGCATAGAGCAATAGGTCGGGAAGCCCGGCGACCCACCTCCGGCTCTCCTCGGCCCGCGTACCGCGAGCTGCCCAGGCAATCACGACACACGCCAACACACCCGCGCACGCTAGAAGTAAAAACACCGCAAACGAAATCATTTTTCCCTACCGTTTCCTTATTTCCAGCAACGTCTATTTCCAACTCCGCCGCTGAGTGGTACTTCTGCTCGAAAGCCGTGATTTAGCCGGGTAGTATGCCTTGTACTGCAAGCTCCGCGTTGCAACATCGCGCATCATCGGATCGACCTTCGCCAATCGGGCCAGCATCGAAGTAGCCACAGGCCAGAACGCAACGCCAATCAAAATGCTCCACCATGTCATCAACGAAAAAATGAACAACGCCGAAATCATGGCGGCGCCGAGAACAAGTTCACGGTCGCCGCCCATGAGAAGATTGGGGCGATTGATCGACGGATGGAATACCGTCTCTCTCGGCCCGTGCATCTTAAAATCCCCCGGTCATCGCTATGACCGCGCTGGAGCTGGAGAACAACGTACTCATCAGCGTGCCCGCACCGACAATCGCGCCGGTTGCAATGACCGCGTAGCAGGCGCGCTTGGCAAACTCCGACAGTTCGCCGCCAAAGACCAGGGCCATGCCCCCAGCGGCGATGCCTACCACCGAAATGCCCGCCGCTACCGGGCCAGTGAGCGACTGCTTCACCGTCTGCAATGGGGTCTCCCACGGCAATCCCGTGGACGTGCTCGACGCATACGAGACAGCGCTCGAAATGAGCGCCAAGCCCGCCATGATAAGAAACTGCCGGCTGGTCAGAACCGAAACCGCCTTCCCGCCCAGCCTCCGCATCCTTTTCAACATGCTTCCTCCTTCCGGACCGATTGAACCCTCGCCCATTGATGGGCCTATGCCCACCACAAATGCATCCACACCCTCGCGCCCCCAAAGGCGCTCGGGCTGCGTTATCCGATAACGGCGCTGGAGCTTGAAAACAACGTGGTCATCAATGTGCCCGCGCCGACAATCGCGCCAGTCGCGATGACCGCATAGCAAGCGCGCTTGGCAAACTCCGACAGTTCGCCGCCAAAAACCAGCGCCATCCCGCCACCGGCGATGCCCACCACTGAAATTCCGGCCGCTACTGGCCCGGTCAGCGATTGCTGCACGGTCTGCAACGGCGTTTCCCACGGGAGTCCAGTCGTGCTTGTTGAGGCAAGGGCGAGCGCGTTCGAGACCAACGCCAAACCCGCCATTGTCAGAAACTGCCTGCCGGTAACAAATTTGACCAGCCTCCCGGTCGCCTTCCGCATCCTCTTCAACATGTCCATCTCCTTCTTTCCGGTTGAATGTTTTCGCCATGCGCCGACCGGAAACGCCTAAAGCTGTTCAATCTCGAAGCGTTCCCCGTCGTGCCCTCTCACCAAACAAACTTCCTTCACCTTGCGTCCGCACGGAAACTGACGCCCGGCTTCGATGTAGACAACCAGGTGAATCGTCTCCGCGACGATTCTTGCCAGGATGTGAGTTGGAAATGGATTCGCTGTCTTCTGGCAAAGAAATACGATCCTGTTCAAACCTTCCATGGCATTGTTCGCGTGGATCGTCATCGATCCGCCTGGGTGACCCGTGTTCCACGCTTCCATCGCGGTCAACGCTTCGGTCCCGCGGACCTCGCCAACCAATATCCGGTGGGGCTTCATGCGCAGGCAGGAACGAATCAGATCGTCCATAGGCACCGCCTTGCAGGCGGTGAGCTGGACATAGTTCTCGATGGCCACCCTCAACTCGGGCAAATCTTCGAGAATCAGCACCCGGTCATGCGGAGTCCGCTCCGCGATTCCCTGATTCAATGCATCGAGAAGCGTGGTCTTGCCGGAACCGGTTCCACCCACGACGAGGATGTTCTTGTGGTGCTCTATGGCTGTAAAAAGCACATCGACGTGATTCTTCGCGCTGTGAAGAGCCTGCTCGAACGGGTCGATGCTCTGGAGGCCGTTCAGCGGATCGTCCTTATTGGTCAGGATTCCGCTCGCGGCGTAATCGTACAGACTGGGCTTTTTCTCGCCTTTCTTGCGGAAAGACAAAGACGCTGTGCCTATCGGGACCACGGGCGCAACCAGAGCTTCCACGCGGCAATTCAGATAGGGAACATTCCCGCTGACGACCGGGCTGTTGTAGGTCGCCACCAACCCGAACCCTTCCGCGATACTCATTGTGGCCCCAACGGCTCGTAGCGGCGGGATCTCTGTCAACACTTCAAACGGTCTGCCCTGCCGCATGATCCAAACCCGCCCGTCCGGATTCACAACTACGTCCTCGGCCGTCCGGTCCCGCATCAGCGCGTCTACGATGTCCGGACCCAGTTCGGTCATCAGCTTATGACGCTTACGGAAATCGCTCTCGCTCTCAGAGTCGAGCCGTGCAGTCTCCAGATTCTCCGCCTTCGTCGCCATCACCCTGTCTCCCGGACACAGTGCAAGTCCGCTACTGGAACCTTACCACAATAATACACAAAATAAAGCACACAGAGCAGAAATGTAATAAACGTGATACTCTGCTTTCAGAATTTCTCGGGGCTGCGCGCCCGGCAAGCTGGGCGCTGGCTCAAGATGCGTGACTTTCGTACCAGGAAGGAGAGCCGAATGCTGCCGATCGCACTCAAGGCCGTTCAACTGCAACTTAAAGCAATGGGCGCCCAACGCTACGAATTGGGCGTCCGGGTTCCCCCGGAAAAATCAGACGATGGCAAATCGCACATGAAACTGCGCAATGGCCAAGACGACAGTGGCCTTACGATCGGAGAAGTCTTCGACAAGCTCGATTGGTGCGCCGCCGAGAATGCCAAAGGCCACCACATCTATATACGGCCATCGGGACAGAGCCAACTCACCCTGATCGACGACCTGACCCGCAAAAGCCTCGACACTCTCCTCGATACCGGGTACACCCCGGCCTGCGTTGTAGAAACCTCTCCAGGCAACTTCCAGGCGTGGCTCAAACACTCGTGGACCCTCACGAACGAGGAAGGCACCATCGTCGCCAAGATACTGGCGGAAAAGTTCGCAGGAGACCCCAACTCAGCCGACTGGCGGCACTTCGGCCGCCTCGCCGGCTTTACTAACCCAAAACCGGAGTACAGACTCCCCAATGGGCTCTTTCCCTATTCGCAACTCAAATTCGCCCTGTCCAATGGCGTCGTCTACGAGAAAACTCATGAGGTGCTCTCTGAGGTCGAGGACCGGCTTCTCGAACAACTGTTGGAAGTTCGGAAGTCAACTGCGGCACGCATCGGCTACCAGAAATATCCCCGGCCCGCTTCGGAACTCCTTGATTACTCCCACTTCGCCAACCTGTTCTCCGCTGAAGGCGAGCGCCACAAAGCAGACCTTTCCTATGCCACCTACGGGCTGCAACGAGGCGTACCCGAGTTCGAGATTCGCGATACCATCCGGACCCATACCTCTACCTCCGCCTTCGTCAACCGCTCCCAAAGAGATCAAGACGCGTATATTGATCGCACCGTAAAAAAAGCACTCAAGCAGAACGGCTTTTCCCTCCCAACTCAGCCCACCTTCCAATCCGCAACACTCTGCCGCTAATCGTTCCCGCCTATCCGCGGGGAGGGGCGCCTCGGCGTCCCTCCCTCGCTTCGACCCCTCCAGGTTCTCCGCTACCCACCCCAGCGGGGTGAAAACCCCGCAACGCCCCCGCACACGCTTCAGAAGAAATGCGCTCGGACGAGCGATTCCATTCCACACAGCGAGAAAAACCGTAGCCGTCGCGCGGCTCGGGCCTGAGAAAAAAGGACGCGGGAGAAGGGCCTGTCTGGAGGCTTCCATTGGGCTTGCTGATGTGTATTTAGTGCAATGAAAATTGTTACTAAAGAATAGAAAATAAACGAGTTATCTATTTACAATGACAGCAGATATGTATTATTATTGAGATGTAATGTCAAGCAATACAGGGAGAACGAACGACATGCAAAACGACAAATCAAAGGCCCTTATCGACTCCATTACCGACAGTATCAACACCCTTGCCACCATGACCGACGCGACCGCGAAATCGGACTTGTTCAAGACCTGGCTTCGGGCAGTGTCCCGGTTTCATCACTACTCCTTCAATAACCAACTGCTTGTTCTCCTTCAAAGGCCCCAGGCCGAGCGGGTTGCCGGTTTCCATACGTGGAAGTCTCTGGGCCGCAACGTCAAGAAGGGTGCAAAGGGCATCGCGATCCTTGCCCCGTGCGTGCGCAAGCTGACCGCCGAGGAAGCCGCGCAACGCCGGGCAGCCGAGAGGGTTTCCGCGATGAAGCTGTGCGGATTCCGCGTGACCCACGTCTTCGACATCGCGGACACCGAAGGCAAGGACATTCCCGAGCTTGAATACCGCGCCGAGGCTGGAGGCGAAACTCTTCTGCCCCGCCTTGAATCCGCTGCCGCCGCCATGAATATCGTGCTGGAGTATCGCGAGGAGACGGGTTCGGCCAACGGCTGGAGCGAGGGCGGGAAGGTCGTTGTCAACGCGACACTCTCCACCACCGCGAAATGCGGCACGCTGGCCCACGAACTGGCGCACGAGTTTTTGCACCAGCACGGACTCAAGGGCGACAAGACCCCCAAAGAAACGAGTCCGGAGCAGCGCGAACTGGAGGCCGAGGCCACGTCCTTTGCCGTCCTTGCCCACTTCGGCATCGAGCAGCACTCCGACCGCTATCTGGCCAGTTGGGACGCCACCGCCGAGAGCATCACCGCTTCTCTTCACACCATCCGCGATGCCGTTCACTCGATCCTTGGCGCAATGGACTCGGAACACCAGATCGAAGCCGAGATCGAGGACATCGCGGCGTAGCCTTCCACCGCCACAATCCGCACGGGGCCAGCCGGGAGCCTTATCCCGGCACGGATACCACAATGGCAATCGCCCACAAATTCGAGACCGCCGGACTCGGGACAGCTCCCTTCCGGTTGGTCCGTGTCGAGATGCGTTGGTTTTCCATTCCCGGCATTCCAGGCAGCAAGAAGCCGGGTTCATCGTGCATGTATTGCGGCCACCCCATCGCCGAGTGCTGCTTCCTTCATGACGCCAATGGCAAGGAATTCCACGTAGGCAACGAGTGCATCAAGAAAGCCGGTGACGCCGGTTTGTACGACACCGTCAAGAAGGAACTCCGGCGAATGAAGAGCCAGGCCGAGGCCGACTTGGCAGCGGCCACCTTTCGGGAAGGGCGCGACATTCTTGCCCGGCACGAGATTCACGCATCGCTGTCCACCCAGCCTCATCCCAATTCGTACTTTGCCGCCAAGGGCAAGACGATGGCCGACTACTACGAGTTTTTGTTGCACAACTCCCCGCGCGGCAGTGTGGCGAACTTGGTCAGCAAACTGCGCGACATCGCAACGGAGCCGATGCAATGACCGCGATGCAATTCTCTCTCTTCAATGCGCAGCCCCAGGTCGCCACGGTAGACACGCAGCCGAGCGTGAATGCGCGGAATGCGAAACGCCAACTCGACACTCTGCGCAGCCAGTTGGCAACCGCCCAGGCCGATCTTGAAGACGTGGATTACAACCTGTCCGTCGTGACCATGCACCAACGGGCATCGCGCGAGGGGAAGATCGACGCCAATTGGTGGGAAGGGGCGATGCGCTTTGGGATGTTGGACCTCGACGAGGAGCCTGCCTATCGCCTCGGGTCTTACCCGGTGAAAGTCATGCGGTGGATACGGCACCTGATCTTTTCCTTGCACGCCGAGCGCCGCGACGTTCAATCGGGCATAGCCGAACTTGAATCCAAGGTTGCCGCGTTGTCTCAGATCGTCGGAGACGCAATCAAGTGAGCAAAGCCATGCAGATTCAAGAAGACAGTACCTATGTTTTAGACGAGAACCCCGCCGCGTTGCTGGCTGGAGCGGAGATCGAGGCTGCGGCCCTTCATCGCTGCCTCAAGATCGTTCGGCTTTGGCGTCAATCGAGCGCCCTGTCCCAGTCCCGTCACGACGAGATGATCGAGGAAGAACAGAGAATAGCCAACCTCTACGCGGCTACGCTCCTTGAAATCGGTTGTGCGTTCGGCGTCGAGACAGCCGACGAACTCAAGGTCCGCATCGAGGCCGCTTGCATTCTCGACTCTTGGGAATGCCCACCTGCAGAACAGGGATTCCTGTTTCCCATCTTGAGTGAATCGGCGAATGCAGCCAGCCCCGCTCGGGCGAGAAAGTGAGTGCCCACCATGGAAACCATCCGCGAAGTCAATCCAGCCCGCCTCGCTTGGGGAACCTACGATCACGAGAAGAACGATTACGTGAGCGAGGGCGATATTCCGGCAAGCTACAGCGGCGATTCGATCGCCATGGGGCAGCCAGTGCGCAAACCCTTCCGAATGGACGGAGAGATGTGGGTCGCCATCGGGCTTAGCAACCATGGTGCGAAGGCATACCGCCTGTGCCCATTGCGTGTCTTCTCGGGAACCCCAACCAACTACCGCGACAAGACCGGCACCGCCGAGGGCGCAGAGGCGGCGCGCAACGATCCCAATGGTTTCTACGACTGCATGACCGTCAAGCACGGCGGGCAAGAATTCGTTCTGTGCGGTCCCGAAGTCCAGATCGTTGCCGGGCAACCCGAGGACATTCCCGCTCCCCAAGTTCAACTTGCCCTTTTTTAACCAGTGCCCATTCGCAAACCACAAAAACGGAGACCCCCCATGCTAGGACGCAGACTCAACCCAACCATTCACCGCTATGAAAACGTGGAACTCATCGAAGTTCACTCCGAGTATCTGGAGTGCAGCTTCTTGGTCGCCAAAGACGAATGGGAGAGCGGTAAGACACTGCTCAACCTCTTCAGCCCCCTCGACGGGAATGTGCTGGGTTTCCCGCACTATCGCCTCCACCGCGACAACATCTCCGCCGCCGGACCAAAGTTGCCCGACGGCACAACCGCCCAACCCGGCATGGCCGAAGCCATCGAACTGCAGCGCCATGCCGGACATGCACTCTATGCCGACCACCTCTCCGCCATGCTCTACGGAACTGGCCCCAAACCCGCGCGATCCTGAGACGCGCAACACGAAAGGGAGTTTATGCAAATCACAGTTTGGAGTGTGGCAGCGGACGACGACAACGGCACCTATGCAAGCGTACATGAAACAGAATTGGCCGCATATCGGCGCTTGATTGAGTTGACCGTCGATAGCGACGACAAGGACCAGGTCGCGAAGGCCGGGGCATTTATCGAGGCCGAGGACTTCGATGGTCTGGACGAATGGATTCACGAGGAAGTGATCGAACCCCTGAATACCTACAGCGTGGACCAGCACAAGCTGGACGTTCCGGCCGCTTCCGATCCGGCACCGACAGTCGAGAACAAACCCATCACGCGCCGCGAACTCGCCAGCTTGCTCCACGGCTTGCGCCTCATGCAGGAACAATGGGAGCCGCAAATGCACGGCTGCACTTCCATCGGCCTCCACGACCCGCTGGAATTGAGCGAGCCCAACTCCTGCGACCACTTCTGCGACGAAGAGGATTCTCCGCTCAGCCCCACCGAGATCGACGACCTTTGCGAAAGGCTCAACATGAGGCTCTGCAACTGACCGGCTCCCGAGACAGGGCGAGATAGCGAAGGGTTCCCATCCATCTATATGGACCAGCTACTCGCCCGCAGCCGGTGTGGATTATTCCTTTGCGCACCGGACCGCGTGCTGCATGATCCGTTCCGTGGCATCCTCCCCAATCAGCGCGTTGACGAACAAGCAGAATTGAGTCGCTCTCAATGTCAGCGGTTCCGCTACCTTCACGCGATCCTCTTCAGACAGAGTGCGGAAATCGGCAATCGCATTTTCCGTTTCAAGATCACAGAAAGCCCACTTCAAAGCAGAGATCACACGCCAGACATATCTCTCTTCCAGAGGCAGCGCGGCCAATGCGGCCAGGAACGGTTCGGTATCCTGCCCTCCTATTTGCGCCTTCAACAGAGCAAGATAAGGCTTCATCCTTTCGGAACGAACAAGTTCTTGGGCGCCGTCTTCGGAATGAATCTCGCTGATGGGGAGACTGCTGATCTTTCCATCTGTCATACTTCCTCCAGGCTGAAGACATCCCCTCTGTGATCCGGTAACGACTGAGGAGATTCGGATACACTCCAAGGCTACTCCACGTGACTGTTCGCGACACCAGAAGAAGGCCCAGGTCGCTCCCATCTGCTACGCTCAGGCCCGCTCCAGCAGCTCAGGATCGTTGTTTCGCGCATTTTAAGCGCGGTCGCTGACCGGCCAAGCAAGCATTGTCACGAGCACACTTATCTAAGCGGACGCGAGGCTATTGCTGCTCTGAAGGACAACTCTTGATCCCCTCTTGATTCTCGAAATTCTAAATAGTTCTGAAACGGACTGCAGCTTAATTTAAACTTCTGTCGATCCACCTGCAACCCTGGAATGGAATGATTGCGTCCTCCCGACCAGCGCATTAATTTCAGGCGCCTTACTCTTTCGGAACGATCCGGAGAAGTGCCGCACGGTGGGTCGTGTCCGGGTTGCTATTGGGAGAGTGAAAATGGCAAATACGACAGCAGACACCGAGGCGGCGTTAGCATTCTGTGCGGACAGAATTCGGCACTTCGAAGCCAAAGCGAACCATAACAAGTCGGAAGCGTTGGGTCTTTTCGTCGTTCTTATTGCTTGTACGTTGGCCTCGCCACTGTTTATCACGCTCGGCCCAGGATTTCTGTTGGGCAAGGTGATTCCTTCTGTGTTGTCGAGTGTTGCATCTGGCTGTGCGGTGTGGCTGCAACAAAGAAGGCCTCAACAGCTTTGGACACTGTACCGCACCTCTCAGAGGAGGCTTGAGACTGAGGAGATCAGCTTTCGCTTTTCGCTCAATGAGTATGAGAATGCAGAAAACCCCGGCAGGATCCTCGCGCAGCGGACGGCTCTAATTTGCAGCAACGCCAATGACCTCTGGGTGCCTCTGATTCCAAACCCCGATAGGGTTCTTGGCACATTGCATCCGAAGAGCGACAAACCCGACGCTACAACTTTGAAGTCATGAGTTCGGAAGCCACCTTGCAGCGCGATTGCTTATAATCGCGCAATCGGAGCTTGGAAGACAATGGGAAAAGTGATTCTGCTCACAGGTGCCCCTGCGACCGGAAAAAGCACGCTGCGTCGCAACCTCGCCACGCGTATCCCCGACCTCGTCGCGTTTGACTATGGAGAGCTGCTGCGCCAGAAAAAGGAGAGCGAGGGAACTACGCTCTCCTACGATGAATTGAGGAGCCAGTCTGCATCGGTCATTCACGCCACAGACGTGAATTCAGTTGACGAATTTCTTATTGAGAAAGTAGCTGAGCGTCGGCAGACATCGAGTGTGATCATCGATTCGCACGCGGTCACGCGTGAAACCTTCGGGTTTCGCGCGGTGCCCTTTTCTTTCGACCAGCTGACACGACTTCGGCTCGATGGGGTTTTGATCCTGCGCTGTTCCATCGAGAGAATGATGGAACGGATTGCAGCCGCTCCAGAAGGACGGCAGGACGTTTCTGCATCATTGGCCGCAGAGCACCAGACACTCCAAGAATGCGTGGGAATGACCTACGGGATTATTTGTGGCTGCCAAGTCTTTATTCTCGATGTGACGGACTTGGGCGAGAAGGAAGCCACCGATGCCACAATGAAAATACTTGAAAAGATAGGGGTTATGGCAACGACCCGACAATGAGGGCCGCTTGCGCTGATGACTGCCGCGCCACCGTGGCCCTTGAGCAATTCGGCAGACACTTTCACATTGGAGGGGAGATTCGCTACTCCTTGTATTTTGTATTAGACTGTTTTCCTCATGCCACCACAGTTGGAGATTGATCTCAAGGCCGCGATCAACGCCATTTCCGACGTGGTGCAGAACCGCCCAAGGCCTCTGCGTGAATTCGACCAAATATATATGAAGTCCGGGGACATGGTGCTCCAAAGCGAGCTTGTCGCCCGGTGGGCCGATAAGAAGCGGCTGGCGTTCATCGGTGATGGGGATGCGATCAGCGTCTGCGTTGCGTATTTGCAGGAGAGCAATATCGTCGAATATGGGCCTAAGGAGATCGTGGTCTTTGATTTCGATGAGCGAATCGTAAAGGCTGTTCAACGGTTTGCAGAAGCCAAGGAGTTGGCGCAACTGACATCCCATCTTTACAACTGTCTGGACGCATTTGAGGACCTTTCTACGTTCGACTGCTTTTACACAAATCCACCTTGGGGACAAAGCAACGAAGGCGAGAGTGTGAAGGTATTCGTGCAGCGGGGCATGGAGGCTACCAGGTATGGAGGCGAAGGCTTGGTGGTGATCGCGGACGATGCAGAGAGAAGTTGGCCTCAGCAAGTACTGGCAAACGTCCAGAAATTCGCGCTCGATTCAGGTTTCTTCATACAGAAAATGATGTCTCGCCTACACAGCTATCACTTAGATGACGCACCAGATCTCCGGTCGTGCAACCTCTTTCTTAAGGCGCTCCCAAACAATGCTTCACCGGCAATAAGTGAGCCTATCCGCGACGAAGAGCGACTGGCCAACTTCTATGGTCGTGGCCTTAGACCACACATCAAGTACGTTAAAGAGAAGAGGCGGGTTGACTACGGGAAGGCCAACGATGATGAGTATTCATTTGAGATTCGGGAGGATGCACCATGAGCTCGATTATTAGATCTGGGCAAGCTGTGCTGTACATGAAGGTCGGAACCCATGCTCAGGAACCGCTCGAAGAAATCATAAAGCGGAAGACGAGAGAAATTGAGGAGGCGGGCTATGCGATGTGGGGCTATGGCGGCAGTACGTGTCACCCACGGAGTATGGTTCAGCCATTTGCGAAGTCATTCGAGCAGAGTGGTGGAAAAATCTTCCTTTGCATGCAAGAGATGGTGTCCAACCACATGGCGGATCAGGTTCGCGCCGACGAATGTTCGGTCGACGGGTTGAACTGGCGAGAGATTCCACCCCAGATCAGAGTCCTTGGGTCTCGCTATGCTCTATGCATCAAGAATCTTCACAGAGAGGAATTCGGTTTGCCGCTTCCTGCGACGCGGGTGGCGTTGGGGAATAGCAGCGGGGTCATTGGGAGCCGATACATCCGGGGACGGGTGGACAAAGCGTGCCTGGAGGTCATCGCGGAACAGACGGAAGTTCAAGATATTGAGTCGATCCCGATCAGCCTCGTTGCCGAACTGGTGGACCCTTACGCGGTCTTCCTGCGAAACAAGGCCAGTTAGGCAGCGAGCACCCTGGGCGCCTTTTGGCGGAGATCGCGGATATAGCTTGAGATGCCCGCCTGAACGTCCCCCTTACTAGTAGGGGCACCGCTCGCACAGCAAAAACAAATGGAGAGACTTCGATCAGCAGTCGGTCTGCCGCAGACCGCTTGGCGGATTGTGTCGACATGCGCGATTTCGAGCAATGCGAATATTAACTGCTCCAGGCTCATCACTTTCCCTGCCGCCGGGGCGAGGAGTTCACAGTGGTCGAGCAGCGTTTCAATCGCACAAATCGCACGCTTGTCCCCTGTCAAAAAAAGAGGTAGGGCTCGCGAGACGAGGATCGAGCAAAGCTGACTTTCACCGGCATCGAGTTCAACGCCCGCGCGTTGGGCGGACAATTCAAGGACTGACGCGGCATATTGCTCATCGAGCGTGGGTTCGAGTTCGATATTTTCAGCTAGGAATTCGTGGAACGTCGATAGCGCTGCATCGGTGTTGCCTTCCAAGACGCGCTTTGAAATGCGGTCGCCTACCACATATCGTGCCGCACCCAGGACGCCAACTGGACCTTCTGTGCCGGGAATGGCAGCGACAAACTGGGGAAGGAGACCATACCGCGCCCCTTTCAAGAGTACGTCGTTGTCAACGACGGCCTTCATGAGGGCTCCCCCGACCCCAGTACGGACTCCAGGTAGGTGCGAGAATCCTCTGTGATAAAGTCCGTGTGCATCTGCATCCGGGCGATCCGATTGATCTCCGTCCACGCCGGCTTCGGCGCGGTATAGATGCTTTTCATCGCCGCATTTGCGGTCCTCCAATCGGAGGTCGAATACCCGAAACACAGCGCCAATGTTCCCGGCTCGATCCGAAGTTCATTCGAGGACGCCATCGCATCGGCCGCAAGTTGCCGTGCGGTATATCGCCTTGCGTGAGGGAGGACCACTGGACGTGGCGCACCCGTCAGGAGTTCGAGCGCGTATTCGTCTGCCGCAAACTCTTCGGCATCATTTGCGGGGCTGAGTTCAAGCGTTTCGAGGTCCACAATGGCGTCGCCCGTCTGCAAATGGCCAAGCGCGACATGGGCAAGCTCGTGCGCGAGATAGAAGGCGAGATTCGCAGGATAGTCAGAATCCTTGCCGAGCAGAATTGCGCTCCCCAATTTCCCGTGGACGGTCATTGCAGCCATCCTCTTTTGCGCGCACGGGAAGACCCTGAGATGGATGACCGGGATTGCGAACGACCAACAAATGGACAAGAGATCGACGAGGCGAACGTAGGGCTGGCTTCCGAGGATCATCCGCCTCAACGTCAAAGCGTCAGGCAGTTCGCGCTTGTCATCCGATGGCGATGCGGTGAGCAAGATGCCGGACAGCGCCTTTCCGAACGAGGTGATTGCTGCGAGTTCCAGTTCGCCTTCAGTGGTCCGATGCTTGAAGCGTGCCTCGTCCCGCCATACAAATCGCGGTGCCGAGCCCTCGTCGAGCAACGACGCCGGGTCGAGTCCGAGTTTACGAGCAAGAGAAAAGCGGAGTTCCGCGCGAGAGGAAGAGGATGCCTCAGCAGCATCGCTCCACCAACGCGGCCAAG
>Ga0224555_1000434_pt1 | contig 63437 bp, 48 predicted proteins | sample 714S23034metaG_FD_180687 | JGI IMG/M metagenome (GOLD analysis project Ga0224555, IMG submission 180687) | Peat soil microbial communities from Stordalen Mire, Sweden - 717 S2 30-34 | ecosystem: Environmental > Terrestrial > Soil > Wetlands > Peat | place: Sweden: Norrbotten County, Stordalen... | reverse complement strand
GGAGCGGGCGCTTCGAGCGGGATGGTTTGCGTCAGTTGCCGATGAATGCGAATTTCCCCGCGCTCGAACACCGCCAGCAGCGCGGCTACGGCCTTGGGGTCAAGGCGCTGTCCCGAGAGATTCTGAATGATGCGCAGAGCTTCCACCGGATCGTGCGCCCGCTGGTAAGGACGGTTCGTGGTCAGAGCGTCGAAGGTGTCGGCGACCGCAATCACCCGCGGCAGCAGAGGAATGTCGTCGCCTTTCAGACCGTAAGGATATCCGCGCCCGTTGAGCGCCTCATGATGCAATTCGATTCCGGGCAGCATCTCGCGCAACTGCGGCACCGGACGCAGGATGTTCGCGCCCTTGGTGGTGTGCGTCTTCATGATCTCGAATTCTTCCGGAGTCAGAGCGCCCGGTTTTTTCAGGATGCGGTCTTCGATGCCGATTTTGCCGACATCGTGCAACTGCGCCGAGACGCGCAGGATCTCCAGAAATCCCGGATCGAGGCCCATCTCTTTCGCGATCATCATCGAGTATTTCGTAACCCGGTCAGAATGACCGCGGGTGTACGGGTCTTTTTCGTCGACCGCGCCGGCCAGCATCTGGATCGACCCCATGAACAGGTTCTTGTTTTCATCGGCGGCGCGCCTCAGATCCTCGACGAACTGTTCCAGTTCCTCCGACATGGTGTTGAAGGTCGTCGCCAGTTCGCCGATTTCGGTGCGCGTTTTCAGATGCACGCGCTGGGAGAAATCACCACGCGCAATGGCTCGGCTGGACTGCGCCAGCACCTGCAGCGGGCTGGTGATCCGCCGCGCCGAGAAAATGCTCAGACCCACACTCACAAACACCGCCAGCCACGCGAGCAAGCGCCCGGTGCGCTGCATCTCGTAGATGCCACGGTAGGCATCTTCGCGCGGCTTCTGCACCACGACCGCCCAGTCCAGTGAGGTTACGGGACTGTACGTTCCCAGCATCTCGGTCGTGTCTTTGCCGTCACTAATCGTGAATTCGCGGGTGGCCGCCAACTGGGCTTTCGAGCCCTCATCCACAAAACTGCGGACGATCTCGAAGTGGCTCATGTCCTGCCCGGTAGCGTATTGCGCAGTTGCCGCCGCCACCAGCCTGCCCTGGCTGTCCACGACATAGGGCATCAATCCAGTCAGACTGACTTGCTGCAACCGGCGGATCAGATAGTCCATATCGACCACCGACCCGATCATCCCCAGAAAGCGTCCGCCATACATAATCGGCGAGCTCACCAACATGACCGTGCGCGCGGATTTTCCGCCGCCCACCATCAACGGCTGCCCGCTGTAGACGCGGCCTTCGCGGGCGGCCTGATAGGCTCGCTCCAGTTCCCGTTGCAGAAAAGCGTCGGGCTCGATGCGGCCGGCGGAAATTCCCTTGGCATCGCCATTCAGCAGCGTGGCATAGGCAATGTCGTTCGACGACGAAACAAAATTCTCGACCATCGCCCGCAACTCTGGGGTCAGAAGTTTTTGCGCATTGAGATCGTTCCCGCTCGGATTGGCCAGCATCATCACCTGAATCGACGACGACAAATTGGCCAGCATCATATGCAGCGCTTCCTGGTGCTGGGAAATGTCATCGGCCAGCGAACGGGTGACCGTGTTTTGCAGCAGCATTTCGTTGGTCTTGAGGCGCTCCCGGTTCATGTTCTCGATCTGCGCCGAGTAGAAGTACATGGGGAGAACACTGATGGCCAACAGCACGCCAAGGATGACGTAGAGGAGCGGAATGCGCGCGGGAATGGGAAGCTTCAACGGCAAAAGGCAGTCCTGTCGGCCCAAGCGCGGGGATGAGCTCGTCCGTTCTGCATTCATTCTAAGTTGGTATGCGCTGGTGACCTCAGGTGCTTAAAGTACAGCTCACCGTTACCGAAGTACTCACGCCGCCGGTGACTACCTGGTGGTTCTCAGTTCCCAGTTCTCAGTTCTCAGTGAGAAGCGCCGGGACGGGATACCGAGAACTGGGAACTGCTTTTGGCGCCGGTTTATAATCAAGTCAGTCGGCCCGGGGTGCTGCAATGCGGTCCTTCCACATTTGCTCCGTTTGTTATCGGCTCTTGGCGATCCTTCTGGTATCTTCCGCGCTCATGGTCGCCGGGAATACTCCGCCACCCAGGATTTCCAAGGAAACCCGCGAAGAAATTATCCACGCCTTCAATGCAGAGCTGGTCTATATCCACACGAATTTTCCGATGGGGACGACTGGACTGAAACTCAAGAACGGAACCGTAACCCCCAGCGGCTTGGAACTGCAACGTTTGATGGCGCTCTGGGGACCAGCCGCGAAACCCGGCGACCGGGCCCGTATCAGCGACGTCGTCATCAAGGAAGACCACATCCGTTTTGAGATCAACGGCGGTCCCATCAAGAAGCAGAAGTGGTACCAGCGCATCCAGATTTCAGGTGCGAACGCATCGGTTCCGGTTGCGCCCTCGGATTCGTCCGCTAACGCCCGCGGCTCTTTTGTGGATCTCTACTTCGACAAATATGTTCCGGAGATAACCGGGCCAGAGCTGAAGCAGTTGCTGCGCCCGGTGTTTGATTTCGATGCCAAGTCGGCGCTCGATGCCTACCTGGAAACGGTTTCACCGCAAGTCAAAGAGGCCATCAAGAATCATCACGTGCTGGTCGGAATGAACCGCGACATGGTGATCTATGCCAAGGGACGTCCGCCCAGGAAAGTGCGCGAGACTACCAACGAGGTTGAGTACGAAGAATGGATCTACGGCACGCCTCCCGAGGACGTGGATTTTGTGCGCTTCGTTGGCGATGAAGTGGTGCGGGTCGAAACCATGAAGGTGGATGGCCAGAAAATTGTGCGCGTCGAAAAGGAAGTTGAGGTGGGCGCGCCAACCGTTGCCAAGAAGCAGGAGGAACGCCCGGCGAACGCGCCGACGCTGCGGCGTCCCGGAGAAGAGATGCCGGACACCAATCCCGCAAACCGTTCTACCATTCCACCGGTTGCGCCGCCGCAGCCGACCGGCCCCGGTTCAGATCCAGGTCCCAACTGGGCTAGATTATTGAGCCATTGAGCGATTGAGACATTGAATCATTGAAATTCAAAGGCTCGCGGGTTTCAGGTTTTCAATGACTCAATGCCGCAATCGGTTCTGTGGTAGGATTTTCATACCGGCCATGTCAACCCATAACACGCTCCTCGAATACATGACGACGACCAAGATCGGCGAAAAGGGACAGCTCACGGTCCCGAAGCAGTTCCGCGAGGACCTCGGGTTGGGGATTGGCGCGCCCTTTGCCGTTCTGCGTTTGGGTGACGGCCTCATTCTCCTACCGGAGCAGCGGCGCTTTGAGCAGCTTTGCGAACGGGTGGGCGCGAGGCTTACGGCTGCCGGGCTGACGTCAGAGGACATTCTCGCGACCCTCCCTGAGGCCCGCAATCGCGTACACGCCCGCCGCTACGGCAAGGGGCCTGCGGAGAACATTTCGCGTCGTCGCAGCAGTTCGCCCGCTCATTCGCAAAGAACGCGAGTGAGTGGGACACCCAGGAAGTGACCAGCCAACGCAGAATCCGACTGTTCCTGGACTCGAATGTCCTGACCGGAGGGATTGTCTCTCCCTGGGGCCTGGACAAAGCCACGCTGTCGCTCTGCGCCGCCAAAGTCTGCAAACTGGTGCTGGCCGAGGTGGTTCGCGATGAGGTGGAAGAAAACCTGCTCCTTCACGCGGAACGTTTGCCGTCCTTCGATGCCGAGCAATTGATCGAGGACTATCGTCGCCTCATCAGGTTAACCAATCCCGAGCTTGTTCCGTATCCGGATAAGGATTTGGTGCATTCGAGCCGCCACTTGATCCGCCACGAGGCGGACGTACCGGTGCTCCTGTCTGCGATGGCGGGCAAACCCGACTGGTTGCTGACGCACAACACCAGGCACTTCACGAAAACCGTCGCACACCGGACCTCGCTGCGTATCGCAACGCCGGCAGAGTTCTTTCGTGCGCTTTCGGCCCTGTTCCGCTAGGGCGCTCTCCGACCTCGACCTTCTACTCCCCGACCTTTTACACTATGAGTGTGAAGATTGCTTTGGGCCAGATCAACCCCACCGTCGGGGATTTCTCTCGGAACGCTGCCAAGATCATCCAGTTTGCGCTGCAGGCGCGGAGTGCGGGCGCTGGCCTGATTCTGTTCCCGGAGCTCGCCGTCTGCGGTTACCCGCCGCGCGATCTGGTCGAGAGGCCGTCGTTTGTGGCGCGCAATCGCGCGACCGTCGAGCGGATCGCCGCCGAGACGCAGGGAATTGCCGTGATCTGCGGGATGGTAACCGCGGCCGAAGCCGACTCTGGCAAGAAGGTGATGAACTCCGCCGCCCTGCTGCGCGAGGGGCGCGTCGATTTCATTCAGTCGAAGATGCTGCTGCCCACCTATGACGTCTTCGATGAGATGCGCAACTTCGCTCCCGCCAAGAGCCAGCAACTGTTCAGCTTTTGCGGGAAGCAGATGGCATTGACCATCTGCGAGGATGCGTGGAATGACAAGCGCTTCTGGAACCGGCGGCTGTATGGCGTCGACCCGGTCGAGGAACTGGTCCGCGCCGGCGGGAACTTCGTACTGAATATTTCCGCGTCGCCGTTTTGGCTGGGCAAGCGCGAACTGCGCCGGGACATGCTGGCGGCCATCGCGCAGAATCAGAAAGTTCCGGTCGCGATGGTGAACCAGGTCGGGGGCAACGACAGCCTGGTCTTCGACGGATCGAGCCTGGTGATTGCGCCCGACGGACAGTTGATTGCGCAAGCGAAGTCGTTCGAGGAAGACCTGATTTATTTCGATGCTTCTTTCGACGGCGAGAAGCTCACTGGAGACATGCACCCACAGGTCGCGGGTGAAGAAGCCAGCGCGTATGAAGCGCTGGTGCTGGGCACGCGAGACTACGTCCACAAATGCGGCTTCGAGAAGGCGATCATCGGACTCAGCGGAGGCATCGATTCCGCGCTCACCGCGTCGATCGCGGCCGATGCGCTCGGGCCCGAGAACGTCATCGGCGTCGGCATGCCGGGGCCGTACTCGTCGCACGGATCGATTGACGACGCGCGGGAACTGGCCAATAACCTGAAGATTCGCTTCGAATTGCTCTCGATCAACGAAATCTACGAAGCCACGCGCCAGACGCTTGCTCCAGTGTTTGCCGGGATGCCGCCAGACGTCACCGAAGAAAACATTCAGTCCCGCGCCCGCGGATTGCTGCTGATGTCCATGTCGAACAAGTTCGGCGCGCTGGTGCTCTCGACCGGCAACAAAAGCGAATTAGCTGTCGGCTATTGCACGCTTTACGGCGATATGGTGGGAGGACTGGCGGTGATCTCGGACGTGCCGAAGGCGCTGGTGTACCGCCTGAGCGCTTACGTGAACTCGCGGCGCAAAGTAATTCCGGAAGCGACGATCGAAAAGCCGCCGTCTGCGGAGTTGCGCCCGGATCAGAAGGACTCGGACTCACTCCCGCCTTACGAAGTGCTCGATGTGATCCTTGAAGACTTCGTGGAGGAGTCGTGTTCGGCTGAACAGATTGCTCGCGCTCACAATTTCGACCTGGATCTGGTGCGGCGGGTGATCCGGATGGTGGAACGCAGCGAGTACAAGCGGCAACAAGCAGCGCCCGGAATCAAGATTTCCGCCAAGGCGTTCGGCTATGGGCGGAGATTTCCGATCGCGGCCAAGTCGGAGTTCTAGCCTGCTCGTGGAACGACGGGCGTCTCGCCCGTCCAGCGGTTCGGCGGGCCGGGCGGGGACGCCCGGCACTCCACTGGCAAAGCTACGGAAATGACAACTTCGCCGGTTTTTGTAACAATCGACATTCCATTCGAAGTCCAAACTATGACACGCATGTATCGCACACTGCTCGCTGCGCTTCTGCTATCCGGCATCGCCATCGCTCAACCCCAACCTGCTAGCCCGGCAAAAGCGGCAGCCAAACCAGCGGCGACTTCGGCCGCCGAAGGCACGACGGGTCTGCCGACTGAAGACACGGTCAACGCCTTTCTGTTTCAAATGTTTGGTTACGATGCCACCATCACGTGGAAGGTGACTGAGATTCGTCCTTCCGAGGTGCCGGGACTGGCAGAGGTCTCAATTGTTCTCACCAACCCGAAGGGCTCGAACCCGAATCGGTTGCTGGTCAGCGCGGACGGAAAGCATGTCATTACGGGCGAAATCATGCCCTTCGGTGCGAAGCCATTTGACGATGCCCGCGCCAAGCTGGAAAAAGGCGTGAACGGCCCCGCCAAGGGACCGGCGAAGGCTGCGGTGACGATTGTCGAATTCAGCGATATGCAGTGCCCGCACTGTGCGAAGGCCGCTCCCGCGATTGAACAGTTACTGGCGCAGGAGCCCGACGCGCGCTTTGTTTTCCAGAATCTTCCGCTGCCCATGCACAACTGGGCGGAGAAAGCGGCCGGCTATGTCGAGTGCGTGGGGCGCGCTTCGAATGATGCCGTCTGGAAATTTATTCAGAAGACGTTTGACGAGCAGGCCAATATCACTGAGGCCAACGCCGATGAAAAGCTAAAGGCTATTGCGACCGCATCGGGCGCGAATGGCGACGAGATCGCCGCCTGCGCCGTCAAGCCGGATACGAAAGCCAGAATCGAGGCCTCGATGGCGCTAGGAAAGTCGGTTGGTGTGACGAGCACGCCGACCCTGTTCATCAATGGACGTAACCTTCCCGGCGCGGCGCCGGTCGATGTGCTGAAGAAGGTTGTCGACTTCGAGGCGAGCCAGAAGTAGATCGGGTGATCGGATCATTGAGGCATTGAATCATTGAAAACCAAAGGCAGGGCCTTTCAATGACTGAATGATTCAATGCCTCAATGACCCGATTTACTTCATCCAGATTTCCGGTGCCTCGCTCCGCTCCGGGCTGCGGACGACGTGGGGCGTGATCAGGATCAGAAGTTCGTCGTCCTCTTCCTGCTTGGTAGTCTGCGATGTGAGGACGCCGAGGGCCGGGATCGTGGAGAGCACAGGCAACCCGCTCAGGCTCTTCTGATCGGACTTGGTGAGCATTCCCGCTACCACCGCCGGTTCACCATCCTTGAGCAGGATTCCGCCCTTGTACTCGCGATTCAGAATGTCAGGAATGCCATTCGTGTTGATGCTTCCCAAAGTGCGGAATTGTAGCTCCAGCTCGAGGGCTATGTCTGAGTTGTTGTGAACCACCGGTTTCGCCTTGAGTGTGAGTCCGATGTCCTCATAATTGACGGAAGGAAAAGGTGCTGCGTAAGACTGATTCCCGATGACCGACGCGATGGCCGAATTGTTATAAATCGGCGCAAAGCTGGCGTTGAGGATGGGATAGCGCTCTCCCAGCTTGAAAGTGGCGTCTTTCTCCTGGGAAGCGCGCAGTTGGACGTGATCGAGCTCCTGGACCGAACTCTCATTCATGGAAAGCACGGCGGCCAAGTGATCGAGGCTCAGCCCCATGAATGTGAGGCCGCCGCCGAAGGTCGCGAGTGGCTGGCTGAAGATCGAATTCTGCTGGCTCTGCAATTGTGCGAGAAGAGCGGAGATGGTCTGGTTGCCAGCCTGGTTGATGCCTCCAGAGGAAACCAGCTGGTTGATCAGCTGCTGGATGTTTTGTCCGCCGAGAGCCGCGAGTGCGGCCACCGGAATGTTGAACAGATTGAAATTGTCCGGGACGTGGAGCCCGATACTCCGCGCGTAGGTGTGGCTCACCTGGAAAACCTTCAGATCGAGCATCACTTCCGGCCGGGGACTATTCAACTGTCCGAGAAACTGGGTTGCGGCTGCCAATGCGGCCTGCGGTCCTCGCACCGTGATTGTGTTGGCGCCGAGGCTGAGGCTCACGAACTTGAACTCAAACAGCGTCCGCAGCGAGTTCATCAGGTCGTTGAACTCCTGCGCGGAACTGCCACCCGGAATGTAAAACGAGCGCATGCCCATGCGGTCGTAGAGCTTGTGGTTGTCGGGCGTGTCGGCGCAAGCAAAAAGAACTGTATCTTCGAGCGCCACGCTGAAGCTCTTCGTAACCGCGGAGGCTGCCTGCATGGCGGTTGCGAAATCAGCGTTCTCGATATCGAAGCGCACGTGGCGGCTGGGGAGGCTATCGTCGAAGACCACGGTCAGTCCAAAGCTTGCGGCCACCGCAGTGAGCAGACCATGCGAATCGCCGCGGTAGTGAATGTCATGGCGCCCGTCGATCGGTTTGGGAGTGAGCGAGTCGGCGCTGGCGACCACTTGCGGCGGGCCCGCGGCGTGTACGGGCGCCGGGCCCAACGCGTCATTTATGCGCTGCTCGGCGAATTCGTTCTGCGGATCGAGGCTGAGCGCGGTTCGGAATTCCGCCAGCGCTTCCACTTGCCGGCCATCCAGTAAGTCGCTGTTTCCGTGTTCCAGATGCATCCCGGCGAGATGCTGTCGCGTAATCTCCCGCGCGGTCAGGTACTCGACGTTTTGCGGGACCAGGCGAGCCGCTTCCTGGAATTCGTAAAAAGCCTGGTCCAGATTCTGCGCTTTCTCGAGTTTGAGGCCGCGCGCGAAAGCCTGGCGGGCGGTCTTCAGGTCCTTCTTCGGACCGTGGCAGGCAGGTGCGCCCCCGGAATTGGAGCAGAGCGATGGCGCGACGGCCGAGGGCGTGTCCGCGGCCAGACACACTGCGGCAAGCAACAAACAGATTCCTGCTGGCATCCATCGCATATTACTTACTATAGAATGCCCGGCTGCGTCTGTCTTGCAAGAGAAATACTCAGAAGGGAACTACGGTCGTAACGCTTTGCTGAATGTAGAAACGGGCTTGCCTCGTCTCCCCGGCGGCGCTAAGACGCGGCAAGCCGCGTCTCTACGGGAGAGTGCGTTCACCGCAGCATCAGCCGTTCCATGCGCGTGGCGCGGCCCGTGTGGTTATCACACTCGACCAGCACGGCGCAGAGGCGGACGTCGCCATTGGCCGCTTCGAAGCGCGCCGGCATCCCGCTGAGAAACCTCTCGATCACTAATTCTTTCTTCACGCCAATGACGCTGTCGTAAGGCCCGGTCATGCCGACGTCGGTGATGTAGGCAGTGCCCTTCGGCAGGACGATCTCATCCGCGGTGGGAACGTGCGTGTGCGTGCCCACGACGGCGGTGACGCGCCCGTCGAGATACCATCCGAAGGCGATTTTTTCCGAACTGGCCTCGGCATGGAAATCCACAAACACAATCTTCGATTTGATCTGTTCCAGAAGTCGATCGGCGTAGCGAAAGGGATCGTCGGACGATCCCATGAAAACCCGCCCCTGAAGATTCACGACGGCATAACTGATATTGTTCTTTTGGCCTTCGTATACTCCCCAACCGGGCAGGCCTTGTGGGAAGTTCGCCGGCCGCAACAAGCGGCGTGCCGGGCTGTGTGGATTGCCGTCCGCCATTTGGAAGTATTCGATGATCTCGCGTTTGTCCCAGACGTGATTTCCGGTGGTCATCACGTCGATGCCCAGATCGAAAAGCTCTTCCGCCAGCGGAGGCGTGATGCCGAAGCCAGCCGCCGCATTTTCGCAGTTGGCGATGACCAGATCCACGGCGTGCTGCTTGCGCAGTTCAGGCAGGCGCTCTCTTACGATGGTCCGCCCGGGGCGTCCAAAAATGTCACCGATAAAAAGAATTTTCAAGTTTTGATGGTAACACGATGAAAATCACAGGGGTTCCGCGCACTGGCAACTGGGTACCGGTTACTGGGTACTGATTTCACTCGTCTTCAGAAAATCGTAGTTGCCCGATGGATTCAGGGTCGCGTTCCGCATCCGCCGCGTGTGCACGAGCACGTTGTCGAAATACCACAGGTTTATATACGGCTCTTCCTGCGCCAGCACTTCCTGAACTTCAGCGTAGAGCCGCTTACGGACATTCTGATCGGTCTCGCGTCGCGCCTGGTCGATCAGACTATCGACAAGCGGATTGGAGTAGAAACCGCGGTTTGCGCCTTTGGGCGGGAATCGGTTGGAGTGAAAAGAATACTCAAAAATATCCGGGTCTTCGTTCCCGCCGATCCAGCGCAACGAATAAAGCTGGAAAGCGCCGCTGGTGACGTCGGCAAAAAATGTTGCAAACTCAAAAGTGCGAATGTCGAGCGCAATACCCACATCGCGCAATTGTTGCTGCAACACTGCCGCCAGCAGCCGCGTGGACTCCTCCGTTGACGTCTTCATCGTGAGGTGAAAACGGACGCCGTCGCGAGCCCGGTAGCCGGCGGCATCGAGCATCTGGCGCGCTTTCTCCGGATTGTGCGGGTAGGCCGCCACGTCCGGGTCAAACGCCCAGCTTTGCGGTGGGAGCACGCTCAGAGCCGGTTCGGCGAAGCCGCGCCAGATGTATTGCAGAAGAGGACCGCGGTCGATCGCATACGCGATCGCCTGGCGAACCCGCACATCCTGCAAGGTTCGGTCGCGCAGGTTGAACGCGAGATAGGAAAGCACTGTGCCCGGCGCTCGCTCGACCTGCAAATTCGGCTCGCGCTCCAGCGCCACGATGGTGTCGGAAGTCAGCGCATTGATGGCGGCATCGGCGCTGCCCTTGCGCAGTTCAAGCGCCCGCGTCGTCGCGTCGGGCACGACGGTGAAGCGTACCCGTGCCAGGCGCGCCTTCGCGCCCCAGTATTTGTCGTTGCGCTCGACGACGACCTCTTTGTCCTGTTCCGCGCTGACAAACTGGAATGGCCCCGAGCCAATCGGCTTGCGCGTGATCTCGTCGAGCGACCCATCGGGCACAATTCCACTCGCGCCCTCCGAGAGATTCCACAGCAAGGTCGCGTTCGGCTCTTTGAGATGAAAGACCACGGTGAACTCGTCGGGCGCCTCGACGTGATCGACGAAGCGGTACGCCGCCGATTTCGTACTGCGAATCTTCCCCTCGAGCAGGGAGTCGAATGTCCACTTCACGTCGCGGGAAGTAAGCGGCCGTCCATCGTGAAAAGTTACGCCGCGATGCAGATGGAAAACGTAGGTCAAGGGATCCGGAATCTCCCAACGCTCGGCCAGTCCGGGCTGAACATTCAAATGCTCGTCGCGCGTCAGCAGCGCGTCGAAGAGGAGTTCACCAATGCGCTCCGATTGCGCATCAATCCCGACTCGCGGATCGAGATTCGTGGGACTGCTTTCAATGATCATCACGAGAGTGTTCGGATCGGGAGCTTGTGAGCAGGAGACGAGAGGCAGCACGAATCCGCCGAGCAGCCCCAAAAGAATTGTGATCCTCAAAAAAAATGTCATCCTGAAAAAACTTGTCATCCTGAGCGGAGCGAAGGATCTGCTTCTTGCGGGCCCCCGCAATGTCGCTTCACGCATAAGAGATCTTCCCCAAAATCGCCGCCCGCTTCGCTCCCGTCGCCGATGGTACATTGCTGGGCCGTCGATGCCACGTCTCATGCGCGAGCAGGGCAAACGCCACTGCCTCCTTCGCTTCCGCCGGAATGCCGAACTCGTCCGAGAAATGCAGTTCGATTCCCAGAGCTGCGATTTCATCGCGCAACATGGCCATCAGCGTCGGATTCTTCGCGCCTCCGCCCGAGACAATCATTTCGTGATCGCGTCGCCGAGCGCCGAATCGCGGCAACACGAAGCGCGCGACTGCATCCGCAATCGACCGGGCTGTTAACGCCGTTGCCGTGGCCACTACGTCGGGCTTGCTGGCGCCGTGGCAGATCTGAATAAATCGGCCCACGTATTCCCGGCCAAATTCTTCGCGTCCCGCCGTCCGCGGGGGCTTCTGCCGGAAAAAGTGCGCGCGCGCCAACTGCGCAATCACGCCATCCAGCACGCGCCCCGAGGCCGCGACTTTGCCATCGCGGTCGTAGCGCCGTCCGAAAAGCTCTTCCATCACCGCATCCACCACCATGTTGCCGGGGCCGGTGTCAAAAGCAAGCACCTGGCCGAGCGACGCGCCTGCAGGAATCGCCGTCAGATTCGCAATTCCGCCGATGTTCTGCGCGATGCGATTACGCGCGTCTCGTCGATCGCGCCCCCGATCGCGATAAACCCGATCGCGATAAACCCGATCGCGATAAAGGAGATAGTCGAGGAACGGCACCAGCGGCGCGCCTTTCCCCCCGGCCGCTATATCCGCGGGACGAAAATCAGAGACCACCGGCACACCCAGCCGCGCCGCGATCACCGCGCCTTCGCCCGTTTGCCACGTCACCGCCAATTTCCGTCCGAGAAATCGCTCCGCCACTCCCTGGTGATAGAGCGTCTGCCCATGACAGCCCACCAGGTCAAGTTTCACGCGATGCTTGCGCGTTGTCTTCGCGACTGCTTCCGCGTACAGTTCGCCGAGAAGAAAGTTCAGCCGCGCCAGATCCGCAACGTGGGCTAGTTCCGCGTTCATCAGGGCCAAGATTGCGCGCCGCACCGGGGCAGGGAACGGATATGCCTCGTGAGCAAGAAGTGTGAAGTCTGAGCGTGGGCTTTTGTGTGGGGACGAGCCTCTGGCCCGTCCTTTGTCGCCGGAGGCGAATCGCACCAGCGCCACATTGATTCCGTCTGCGGAGGTGCCGCTCATTACGCCGGCAATGATCATGCTCATGCGCGTTCCTTCTTACTTTCCGCGCGAGCGAGCGTAGCCAGCCGTATCTCTTCGCTGAACTCCCAGAGCTGGCGCCTCAGCTTCTCGACGCGTGCGGAAGTGGGAGCGGGAGTGCGGCGGCCCGCCGCTGATTTCCTAGTAAACAACTTTTTCTTAAACGCTAACACGCGTCGTGCCGATTCGCGCACGTGCCGGGCGAACTTGGCGTCGCGCTCCGCCTCGCGGACCAATGCTTCATACGCCCGCAAAATGAAATCTTCGCGATGGCAGATCAGGCCGAGATCGCCTCCGGCGCGGATGTGTTCGATGATTGCCTGATCGATCGGAGCAGCCGCCAGTACGCCGCCCATCTCCAGATCGTCGGAACAGATCAGGCCGCGATAGCCAATCTTCTTGCGCAGAATGCCGGTGATCCACTTCTTCGAGAGCGATGCCGGTGTGCGTGCCTCCGTTACAGATGGAAATGCAGCGTGCGAAACCATGAGGAACGGCAATTCGCGCCGCGACGATAACGACCGATAGGGAACCAGATCCTCCGCCCACAACTTGCGCAGCGGCTTTTCCACGATGGGCAGTTCATGATGCGTATCGAGCGCAGCCTCGCCCAGTCCGGGGAAATGTTTGCCGCAGCCGAGCACTCCGGCATCGCACAGCCCGCGCAGAAATTCGCGCGCGTAGGCAACTACCTGCTTCGGATCGTCCGAAACCGCCCGCGAACTCAGCACCGGACGCGAAGCCTCATAGGCCAAGTCGAGCACCGGGGCAAAATCCACGTTGAAGCCAAGAGCGCGGCAGTTTTCGCCAATCACGCGTCCATGCTTGCGAAAGAGCGCGCGGCTGCCCGTGCCAAAAACCTCCGCCGCAGAAGGCGCCGAACCGATCACATTGCGGAAGCGGTCCACGGTACCGCCTTCAAGGTCCACGCACGTGAAAAGCGGCGTGGCCACGCACTTCTGGCAGTCGCGCAGAAGAGTGTGCGTCTGCTGAGCTCCGGTGATGTTGCGGGCAAACAGAATCACGCCCGCCGGCTGAATCTTCGCGAGCAGGGAAGCGAGGCGCGGGGACATCGCGGTCCCGTCGAAGCCGATGATGAGGAGTTGGCCGAGCGGCATTCGGGCGGGCACTAAGTTCCATCTCCGAAATTGGGTTGTGGATTCCGGTGGAAGACCGACACAAGCCAACGGGCGATTTCCACGCAGTAGATGATGAGAGCGATCTGGCGTGCAGCCGATCCACTAATGGCCACAATGTGACCCAAGGCTAAGGAAATAGGGAAGCAACTCAACAGGGCGTAGACAGCAAGGTCAGTTCCCATCAATATGGAGGCAGTTTTTACTGATTTCTTCGGGACGCTGAATGCGAACATAAAAAAGTAAATTGCAGCGATAACCTCAAAAACCTTGTTCCAGATACTCCAGAAGCTTATGCGAAGACGCTCCGGTCCGTGAAAATATCCTTGGGCAACATGACGGATTTCCTGTGCTAACAACAAACCGCAAATGATGAAGAGGACGGCCATCATGATCGTCGTGATCCAATCTCTATCGATCGTGATCTCCCAACTGCGCCACCAACTAGTCTTCTGGCTCATTCTCTGGCCTGTCTACTGACCTCGATTTGCTAACGACTAACGACGAACGACCTTTCTCAGCCCACTCCGCCTCTCGGCGGTTAGATTTCTTTCTTCAGCTCCGCCAGCAAGTTTAGCGCCTCCAGCGGCGTTAGCCGGTTTAAATCCACTTCGCGCAACTTCTCCAGCACTGGTTGCGACAGTGGCGTGAAGATGGTTAGCTGCGTCGGACGCTCGGGCTCTGCTCCCGGCGTCAGATGGCTCGAGAGCCGGCGCTCGGACGATTCATGCTCGGCCAGCACCTCGCGGGCACGGATTACGACTTCGTTCGGCAATCCCGCCAGCTTGGCCACTTCGATTCCGTAGCTGCGGTCGGCTGCTCCCGGTTCGACCCGGCGCAGAAAAACTACACTTCCGCCGGCCTCTTTGACGGACACGTGATAGTTTTTCACGCCACTCAATTGCTCGGCCAATTCGGTTAACTCGAAGTAATGTGTGGCGAACAAAGTCTTGGCGTGTACTCGCGCGTGCAGATACTCGATAGCGGCCCAGGCGATCGCCAGCCCGTCATAAGTGGAAGTGCCGCGGCCTACTTCGTCTAACAAGATCAAGGAGCGCGCCGTCGCCGTGTGCAGAATCGCCGCCGTCTCCGTCATCTCGACCATAAACGTCGAGCGGCCGCGGGCCAGGTTATCGCTCGCCCCAATGCGCGTGAACACGCGGTCGACAATGCCCAGACGCACCGCGCGCGCCGGAACAAACGAGCCCATCTGCGCCATGATCACGATCAGCGCCGCCTGCCGCAGATAGGTGCTCTTGCCGCCCATGTTCGGGCCGGTGAGCACTATGATGTTGTGCGTCGCATTGTGCAAAGCCGCATCCAGAAACAGATCGTTGGGAACGAAGCGCTCGCTTCCTGCCGCCAGTTCCTGCAGTTCGATTACCGGATGACGGCCTTCTACAATTTCCAGGTCCAGCGGTTGGGCGGCGGCCCGGGCGGGGACGACCGGCGCTCCATCAGCGACGTCCGCGGTCTTTTCAGCTTCGTCGGAAGTTTGCTCAAACTTTGGCCGGCAATAATTTCGCAGCGCCGCTATGTGCGCCAGGCATCCCAGCACATCCACTTCCGCCAATGCCAGCGCGGTTTGCCGGATGCGCCTGGCCTCGGCGGCAATCGCAGAACGCAAGTCGGCAAACAGCCGCCGCTCGATTTCGACAATCTTCTCCTGGGCATCGAGAATCTTCGATTCATACTCTTTCAGCTCGGGAGTGGTGAAACGCTCGGCATTCACCAGCGTCTGCTTGCGCTCGTAGTCGGCGGGCGAGAGATGCAGGTTCGCCTTCGAAATCTCAATGTAATAACCAAAAATAGAATTGAACTTTACTTTGAGCGAACCAATTCCGGTGCGCTCGCGCTCGCGCTGTTCCACTCGCGCCAGGTACTGCTTCGAGTTGCGGCTCAGGTCGCGGAGTTCGTCCAGATCCTTGTCGACGCCTGGAGCGATCACGCCGCCATCGCTCAGCGTTAGTGGCGGCTCTGGAACCAGCGTGCCATCGATCTTCTCCCGCAGATCGCCCAGTTCGTCGACCAATCCATGCAGCGTGCTTAGCCGCGCCGCAGACGGTCGTAATTCGGATAACCCAGCCAATACGGTTCGCACCTTGGGAATTCGTGCTAGCGACGCCGCCAGTGCCAGCAGGTCGCGTGGATTCGCCGTTTCGAGCGTGACCCGGCTCAGCAGGCGCTCGAGGTCCAGAATTCCTTCGAGCGACCGCCGCAGTTCCTCGCGCCTCACCGTGTCTTTGACCTGCGCCTCGACGGAATCCAGTCTGCCTTCAATCTCGGCGCGATCCAAGGACGGGCGCAGCAGCCATGTACGCAGCAAGCGCTTGCCCATTGGCGTGACGGTCGCGTCCAGGCAGCGGAACAGAGTTACTCCAGCATCCGTGCCCGCAAATAGTGGTTCGATCAACTCCAGGTTGCGTACCGTCACCGCATCGAGCACCAGGCAATTCTGCCGTTCGTAGAAGCCGATGCGGTCCACATGATCGAGCGTGCCGCGCTGGGTTGACCGGATGTAATACAGGATTGCCCCCGCCGCCGAAGCCGCTGCCCGCTTGCCCGCCAGCCCGAAGCCCTCCAGCGAGAGCACGCCGAAGTGATTCTCGAGGAGCGGAATGGCGTGGTCGGGAGCAAAGATCCAGTCGTCCAAAGGAGTCTCGGCCCAGCCGCCGCCGGAAACGCTTGGGACAGGCGCTGTGCCGGTCGCAGGGGGAGTATCCGCGTGGGGACGGGCGAGAGCCTGCCCTGAGCTTGCCGAAGGGACGCCCGTCGCTCCACTATTGTTTTTTTCAAAGAGCGGAGCGGAAGACCCATACAGCATTTCTCTTGGCCGTAATTGTTCAAGTTCTTCTTGAATGCGGCGCCCGGCCAATTCGCCCCCGAATTCCGTCGCGCGAAACTCGCCGGTCGAAAGATCGAGCGCCGCAAAACCCACGCGATCCCCAACCGTTGCCACTGCCGCCAGAAAGTTGTTCTCCTCCGCGTTCAGCGATGAATCTGCCGCTGTGCCCGGCGTGACCACGCGCGTCACCTCACGGCGCACCAACTTCTTTGCCAGGCGCGGGTCTTCCACCTGCTCGCAGACCGCGACCTTGAAGCCGCGCCGGATCAGCTTTGCGATGTAGCCCTCGGCGGCGTGGTAAGGCACTCCACACATGGGGATGGCCACGCCCTTTTCTTTATTGCGCGAGGTCAACGTGATCTGCAATTCGCGCGCGGCCAACACCGCGTCGTCGAAGAAAAGTTCGTAGAAATCCCCTAACCGGAAAAACAGCAGAGCGTTGGGATGCTCCTTTTTGATGGCGGCATATTGCCGCATCAGCGGTGTGGAGGGCTCGGACATGGAGGAATTGGTAATTTTGTAATCTCTAATTTTGTAATTTGCAATTTTGCCAGTCCCACTACTTTAGCCTGCCGGAAGGTTTTCAGATTACCAAATTACAAAATTGCCAAATAACAAATTCTCCATTTGACTCCATCCGTGCGTTTTGTTCTCCTTACGCCATGGAACTCCGCAAAGATCCCATCACACGTTCCTGGGTGATTACCGGTGACGATGTCATCGAGCCGACTCCACCTTCTCAGGCCTGCCGGTTTTGCGGTCCGTCCGCCAAGCCAGGCCAAGTCATCGCCACCCTGCCCGGAGTGGATGGCAGCGCCTGGTCGGCGCGCTCCGTCGTCCATCCGCATGCGCTCTACCACGTCGAAGGCGAGGCGGCGCGCCGCGGGGACGGCCTCTACGACCGCATGGGAACAGTCGGCGCGCATGAAGTCTTGCTCGAAAATCCGCGCCACGACGCCAACCTCTGGAATGCGAGCGACTTCGAAGTCGAACAGTTCCTGCGACTGGCCGCGATGCGAATTCAGGATTTGAAGCGCGACAGCCGGTTCAAGTACATCAGCATTTTCAAGAATTACGGCGAAGCAGCCGGCCAGGACTTCGAACACCCCGCTTCCCAGCTGACCGCGACCACATTCGTGCCGCGCCGGGTGCTCTACGAACTGCGCGCCGGCCGCGACTATTTCGAAACCAAAGAGCGCTGCGTTTTCTGCGACATTCTGGCGCAGGAGGAGCGGCAGAACGTGCGCATCGTCGAAATTCGCGGAGATTACATGGCCTTTTGCCCCTTTGCTCCGCGCGTCCCCTACGAAACCTGGATCATGCCCCGCAGCCATGAATCTTCCTTTGAGCGCACCGGTTCATCGCGGGTGGGCAACGTGGCCGATCTCGCCGCGCTGCTGCGGCGCACGCTGCAACGCATCCGCACCGTCACCGAAGACTTTCACCTCGTGCTCCACACCTCGCCCAACAGTCAGCATCCTTCGGCAACCCTCGGATATTGGAAAACCCTCGATGAGGATTACCACTGGCACATCGAGATTCTGCCGATTCTTGAGTCCAGGGCCAGGTCATACACTTTCAAAGAGATTTATTATTCTCCCGTCACGTCGGAGACGGCGGTGAAGCGGCTGCGCGAGGCGAAGATCTAGAAGCAGTCGTTGGTCGTTCGCTGTTCGCTCTTTGCACATTGTCGCGAACGACGAACAGCGAAGAGCGAACGACGAGCAGCGAACGACGAACAGCGAACGGCCTCATGACCATCCGCCGCCTCAAAACCTACACCGGATCCCAAGGCTACGTTTACCAGTACTACTTTGTCGGGAAGCGTCTTGCCCCTACATCTGATGCACATAAGTCCGACGCTACTGAGTACATCTTCGACGTCACTTCCGACCGCAAGCTGACCTACTCGGTCAGTATTTTTCTTCCGCATGAGGTCGTCGCCGCCTGGGCCGAATCCCACGGACGCCCGCTCGCCGATTCCGAGCAGTACGCCGCCGTCAAGATGCGCCTGTTCCGCGCCTTCGACGAACTGGAAGAAATGCAGGCACAAGGACGGCAACTGCGGATTGATTTGGAGTCTCTGGAGGAATCGCTGGGGGCGCTGGGCGTGGAATAGATCCGGCAGGTACCAGGTTTAATAGGGTACGACTCCAGTATTCCCTCCGTTGTTGTGACCCAAATCACAAACACCTGTGACAGCCTACGTTTCCCCGCACCGGCCCGCCCGGCACACTATAATCACCCAGGCGGGGGTGGGGGAGTACGGAACCGGCCTGCGGAAGCACTCAAGAATAATGATGACCCTGGTTTGGCTGCGCGTTGCGCTGGTTTTTTACGCTGCGGGATTGCTCTATGCGCTGGTCGCGCTTACCCGCACATCTGAAATCCTCGGTAAAGTGGCGCTCCATGCCTCCTACCTCGGCATGGTGTTTCATTTCGTTTCGCTGACGGAAGCCGTGGTGCAAAGCGGCCAGTTCGCTTCCGCTTCGGTTCACAACTCGGAATCGCTGCTGGCCTTCCTGATCATGGTCGGCTTCATGCTCGCCTATCTGGTGTATAAGACGACCACCCCGGGCATCGTGGTTTTCCCCCTGGTTTTTCTGTTGACCTTCATAGCCGCCACCGGTCAGCAACCGCTGGTCTTCGCCTCGGTTGCCGTGAAGCACGGTTGGCTGGCCGTGCATATCCTGATGATCTTCACCGGATACGCGGCGCTCTTCCTCAGCTTCGGCGCCAGCATTCTGTACCTTTTGCAAGAACGCGCTTTGAAATCCAAGAATTCAAGTGGGATGTTCTCGCGCCTGCCTTCTCTCCAGGTCATTGACGACATCGGTTATCGCTCGCTCATGCTTGGATTTCCCTTCATGACGCTGGGCCTGATCGCAGGCTCCGTGGTCGCCGAATCCTTCTACGGCCGCATTGATTTTCTCGATCCCAAGATTCTGCTTTCCATCCTGATGTGGGCCGTGTATCTGCTGATGGTGTTCATGCGGCTGAGCGCCGGGTGGCGTGGACGCCGCGCCGCCACGCTCGCCAGCGTGGCTTTCGCCGCGGCGATTGTGGCCTGGATCGCCAACTACTTCAGCGGAATGCACAGGTTTATCACCTCATGAGATTTCAGCTCATCGGCGTCAATCACAAGACCGCGCCGGTCGAGGTGCGCGAGCGCCTGGCCATTCCTGAATCGCGCTTGCCGGAGGCCTGCAAGCGACTGTCCGAGCATTCCTCCGTTGCCGAGGGCATGATCGTTTCCACCTGCAACCGGGTGGAATTTATTGCCAACATGAAGAACGGCGCGGGCGACCTGCGCGAATTCCTGCGCGAGTATTTCGCTACCGATCTCGGCCAGTTTGAAAAGTATCTCTACGAATTTCGCGAAGATGACGCCATCCGCCACATCTTTCGCGTCGCCGCCAGCCTCGACTCCATGGTCGTCGGCGAGCCCCAGATTCTAGGGCAAGTAAAGGAAGCCTACGCCACCGCTCGCGCCGTTGGAGCGGTGCGCGCGCAGCTCGATCAGTTGCTCACCCGGGCGTTTGCCGTGGCCAAGCGCGTCCGTACCGAAACCGCCGTCGGATCTTCGTCGGTGTCGATTGCTTCGGTGGCGGTTGAACTGGCGGAGAAAATCTTCGGAAACCTGAACGGGAAGAGCGTCTACCTGGTGGGTGCGGGGAAGATGAGCGAGTTAGCGGCCCGGCATTTGCTCGCGCACGGCGCCGCGTCTCTGTTTGTCGCCAACCGCACCTACGACCGCGCTATCCGGATGGCGCAAAAATTTAACGGACAGGCGATCGAGTTCAGCCGGCTTTATGACACCTGCGATCGCGCCGACATCGTGATTACCTCGACCGGCTCGCCCCACTTCATCTTCCGCCCCGAACACGGCGAAAAGCTCATGGCGCTGCGCAAGAACAAGCCCATGTTCTTCATCGATATCGCCGTTCCCCGCGACGTCGATCCGGAGATGAACAAGATCGATGGCATTTTCGTCTATGATATCGACGATCTGCAGCAAGCGGTCAGTTCGCACGTTGCCGATCGCAAGAAGGAAGCGGAAAAGGCGGAGGCGATCGTCAATGGCGAGGTCGACAAGTTCCACGCCCGCCTGCAGACTCTCGACGTGGTTCCCACCATCGTCAGCTTGCAGGACCATCTTGAGACCATTCGCCAAGCCGAGATTGATCGCGTTCGCGGCCGCCTCGGTTCGATGACCAACGACCAGGAACTCGCTGTCGAAGCGTTGACTCGTGGCATCGTCAACAAAATCATGCACACTCCCATCAGCACTCTGAAAACGGCGGCGCGCGATCCCGAATCCACCACTGTTATCGAACTGGTGCGGCGCCTCTTTAATCTGCACGACAATCTGCACGACAACCTGCATAACGAAGATGAAGAAAAGGAAACTGCCACCGCCAGGGCCGCTCGCGACCGGGGAGCGGAAGACTAATGGGCCGCCTGCGCATCGGCTCCCGCGGCTCGCAACTCGCTCTCTGGCAGGCCCATCACATTTCCGACCTGCTGCGCGCGCAGGGCCATACCGTGGAACTGGAGATCATCAAGACCACCGGCGATAAAATCACCGACGTGGCGCTCGCCAAAGTCGGAACGAAGGGCATGTTCACCAAGGAGATCGAAGAAGCCCTGGTCGAAAACCGGGTTGACCTCGCCGTACACAGCCTGAAAGATCTGCCCACGGCGTTGGCCGCCGATTTCGAAATTGCCGCCATCACCACCCGCGAAAATCCACGCGACGTTTTCTGTTCCGTGAAGTTCGCAAATATCGAAGCGCTGCCGCAGCAGGCAAACATAGGCACCAGCAGTCTGCGCCGCCAGGCCCAGTTGAAGGCGCTTCGTCCGGATCTTCAGATTCACCCGCTCCGCGGCAATGTGGATACGCGCCTGCGTAAGCTCGAATCCGGCGACTACGATGCCATCATTCTGGCCGCCGCCGGTCTGAACCGCCTGGGTAAAACGCAGTTGGTTCGTCAGGTGATCCCTGCGGAAGTGATGACTCCCGCCGCGGGACAAGGCGCCCTGGGAATCGAGATTCGCAACGGCGACACAGCAACCCGGGCGCTCCTGGCCTTTCTTGATGACGCCGCCGCGCGCTCGGCCACCACCTGCGAGCGCGCGTTGCTCAACAAACTAGGCGGCGGTTGCCAGGTTCCCATCGGAGCGTTCGCAGAAGCAATCGGAGGCCGCATTCGCCTGAACGGGCTCGTGGCCCATCCCGATGGAACCAAGGTTCTGCGCGAAACCCGCGTGGGCGATGATCCCGTGCGCTTAGGCGAAGAAGTCGGCGAAACCCTTCTCCGTCGAGGCGGCGATGTTATTCTCGAAGAAGTCTACGGCGAAGGCTTCGCTCTGCCGCAGCAACCGTAGTCGAGGGCCCTCAGGGGCTAAAGCCCCAGTTATTGCTCAGACTATGTGGCACGGCTGAAGCCGTGCCCTTCCCAACACCGATTGATAAGGTGGTTAGTGTGCGAGAACTGAAAAAGCCAAGAGCCAAAGGCTAAGAGCCGAGAGCTGCCCCGATGCGCAAGCCTAACGAAAAACACCCCCTCGTCGGAACCCGGATTCTCGTCGGACGCGCTCGCCACCAGGCTGGCAGCCTTTCCGCCAGCCTGCGCAGTCTGGGCGCATCGGTAATCGAAATCCCGTTCATTGAGATTCGCAAGCCGCAATCGTACCGGCCACTCGACGATGCTCTGAAAAATATCCGCAATTACGATTGGCTCATTCTCACCAGCGCCAATGGCGTCGAAGCGATGTGGGAGCGCGTCCGAAAACTTCGCATCACGCGCCGGAATCTCAAGCATCTCCAGATCGCTGCCATCGGGCCTGCCACCAAGAAGGCGATCGTGAAGCATGGCCTGAAGGTCAAGATGGTTCCCGAGGAGTACGTCGCCGAGTCTGTGGTAAAGGGCCTGCGCGATAAGGTCAACGGCAAGCGCGTCGTGCTGATACGAGCCAAAGTCGCGCGCGACTTGATCCCAGAAGAGCTGCGTGCGGCCGGAGCCGAAGTCGATGTGGTCGAAGCTTACGAAACCGTAGTGCCGGAGAAATCGCGGGCGCGCCTGCGCGCGCTAATGAAAAATACTAAACGCCGCCCGCACGTCGTAACCTTCACCAGTCCCTCCACCGTGAAGAATTTTAGCGAACTGCTCGGCCAGCAGACGGCAGGTTCACGCAGCAAGGGCTTCTTCAAAGGCGTCCAGTTTGCTTCGATTGGTCCGGTGACTTCGGCGACGCTCGGCGAATTGCAGATGCCGGTCGCCATCGAGGCCCGCGAATTTACCATGGGCGGGCTGATTCGCGCGATTGTGCTCGCGCGCTACGCATTGAACCATTGAATCATTTAGTCATTGAATCATTGAATCATTGAAAACGTAAGCTCCCAGCGGTTTTCAAATGACTCAATGGCTCAATGACTAAATGATTCAATGATCCCCCTCCCGGTGCGGCTTCGCGATTCCCATCTGCGGGTCAATCGCGTCCAGGTAGGACTGCATGTGTTCCTTCATTTCGCCGGTCATCCCGGTGAACTCGATGCCATTGCCTACGCCCGGATCGCACGTCCGGACCACGGCCGTGATATTGACGTGCTCCGTGTCCAGCCAGAAATCCACGCGCAGCACAGTTGCGACGGGCAAAGGAAGCATGCTCTCGACATAGCATCCGTTGCCGCTCACGTCAGTGGCATTGATGCGGAGCGGCGCGTTGACACGCTCGTCGCGAAGTTCCACGGGAAGCGAAATCTTATGCCGGTGATAGCGCCGCCGGTTGGAGGAATCAATCTTCACCGTCGCGCCGTCAAGTGACAGATAGTTTTTCCACGGGCACTCCTGCTCCGCCACTAGCTTCACTCCCGCTTGATTCTTCTTGACCGGACCGGTGTTTATTACCCAGACCACCGTGCAGCGCGCTTTTGCTGCTTCGCACTGCACTCCGATCATGTCACCCACCTTCAGTTCGCTCTCGACGCCCGAGATCAGTGCCCCTTCCGAACTGATGTTCTGAGCGCGAGCATGTTGAGAAAAGGGTCGTCCCTCTGCAGTCATTCCCCATATCCGCACCGGCAGGTCCACGCTCAGGCGAGGTTCGGTTTGATGTTCAGGCATGCTTTATCCTCGTATCTGTGATGCGTATCTGTGCTGCGATGATACCGCCCTCCGATGCTCCGCGATATTACAAAGTTAGCCAGCGCAGTAACGAGCGGAGCACCACTTTCGGCACCGGCGAATTGTCATTCAGGGCCGGTTTTCCGCGAACTTTCTCCGAACTTTTCCACGGACTTTTCCACGAAATCTCGATAACTGATGACCCGGATCTTCTGCTCCTCCAGAAACTGCCGCAGTTCCGCCGAAGTCAGCAGACGCCGCTCCTCCTCGCGAGAATCGAGCAAGCGCGTTCCGGCGCGGCGCAAGTCGGCGTCGTTATAGCCGGGATGGCAGACCAGTTCCCAGGTTCCCTCCGGCAGGCTGGCGAGCGTCTGGCGCAGCAGGGAACCATAGCCGGAACTCTCGGCCGAGCCGGTCTCGATCACTCCAATCACGCCGTCGGGCGTAAGCAGTCCGGCGCGCCTGATCCGCTGCAGGGATGGCCGGGAGAAGGTGTGCAGCATGCGCACCTGGCAGTATCGCTTCCAGAGATTTCGCTTGCCTTTGAAGAGCCGCGCGGGCAACGCTTTTACGGGAACGAACGGATTGCGGATGGCGCGAACGCCGCAAATCCGCGCGGCTCGCAGCAGGGCCACCAGAATCTCAGGAAAGATGTGGGCGTGTTTATGGGTATCGAGGTGAGTCACCTGAAGACCGGTGGATTGAATTTTTCTTATTTGCGCAGTGACTTCTGCGACCAGTTGGTCGCGATCGAAGCCTCCCAGCATGGCGCGCGCGGCGAAGGCTGAAAGGCTGGAGTAGAACTTGTCCGGCTCCGCCGAGCGAATCGCTACCAGCGTATCGACTGTATCCGGTGGCGACACCGGCGTTCCATCCACCAGGACGACGTGGCATCCCACGGAGAGATTCGGCGTCGAGCGCGCCGCCGTCACCGCGTCCTCGAACGCGGCGCCGTTGGCCATCAATGTCGCGGACGACACGACTCCACCGTTGTGGGTTTCCACAATGGCCCGATTCACTCCAGCGGTCAGACCTAAATCATCGGCGTTAACGATTAGCTTTCGCACGCAGAAAGTGTAACAGCCGCACCGGTGCGTGGAATACATGCGGGTAAACCGCCTGCCGCGCGCGGGATCGACGGTAATGATCGACGGTACTCGTTTGACCGCACGGGAAGGGTCCAGTATTCTCAGCATAAGTTTTGCAGAAGGTCTTTTGCGAGTGGCGGCGATGGAACCCGCCGTGATCGCATCCGCGCCGAGCGGGCGGTTAGCTCAGTTGGTTAGAGCGCCTGCCTTACAAGCAGGAGGTCGCAGGTTCGAGTCCTGCACTGCCCACCATCTCATTGGTCCGGTTTGCCGCCGTTTAAGGGGAGATTGTCATCGCGGCGGCCGCATACACTGCTCGATGTGATCGTGGACACAGCAGGGTTCGGGCAAAATTGCAACTGTATTAGTGGAGGACAAATTGTCTGCGGTGTAAGCTGGCTGGGATCAAGACACGCTGCGATCAACCCACGATAGTTGAGCGCTTGCCCTGCAGAGCCAGATGAAGGAGTCGCGGATGTCGTCGAGTGCACACGCCATCGATTTCGCAATTAGTCGAGTTCTAGTCGGGATCGATTTCTCGGAGTCTTCTGAGAAGGCGCTTCGTCATGCCATTGCAATATCTCGTAGCTATAGCGCCAAATTTTACTTTGCGCATGTAGTTAGTTCGCTTGGCTTTGCAATGGCAGGTCCAGAGGCGCTTGCCGTGGCGGCGGAAGCAACGTCGAGGGATATTCAAAAGCTGGAAACGTTTCTAGTGCAGACGGGCGCACTGACGGGGATTCAGTACGAAGCCATGGTCCTGCAAGGGGAGCCTTGGCACGAACTCAAGCGGGTCGCCGAGGAACAGAATGTGGACTTGATCGTTGTTGGCACACACGGTCGAACCGGGCTGAGCAAGATTGCGCTGGGGTCGGTTGCCGAGGCGGTGTTTCGGCATGCCCAGTGTCCTGTACTTACGCTGGGGCCGTGTGCTCCGGCAGACGCGCCGCCAAACGCAAAAGTGCGGCACATCCTGTGCCCAGTGGACCTGTCGCGTGAGTCCGCGCACGCGGCAGCCTACGCCGCGTCTTTGGCGAGAGAGCACGAGGCCCGGCTGACCATCGTACACGTCGTGGAACGCCGGGAAGATGCGCAGACCGACCAACAAGAGCGCGACTTTGAGGTGCACTTGCGAAGGCATCTGCCCGGAGAGTGGCCCCACAACTGGACATTTCGAACTCAACTGGGTCCCATCGACCAAACCATCCTTGACCTGGCTGAGGAAGGACGGGTTGGCCTGATTGTCCTGGGCGTGCGCTCTTCGCATTCCTTTGTGCACCCGCATGGCTGGCCTCATGCCTACAAGGTCGCGTGTGAGGCTTGCTGCCCGGTTTTGACCATACGTTGCGACACAGAACTCGAGCGATGATGCAGGCCGGCCTCGATCGAGCCAGATAATTACAGTCCGAAATCCGCTGATACCAAGGCGATTCCCGGTGCTGGCGAGATGCGCGCCAGCAGGACTTCCGCACCGGGATCGATCAAAAAGACAGGGGCAAACCTGCGAGTTCTCCCGAGGTTTGCCCCTGAGGTCAGCTCTTAATCTTCTGTCCTTTAATCTTGCGTCCTTTAATCCTCCGTTCCGAATTTCTTCAGGTCCTCCGGTCCGTCTGAGAGCGCCACTACCTCTTTGCCCTGAGCCATTTCCCGGACCTTTTCCACCGCGTCAGGATTGGCCAAGGTTGAGATATCTCCAGTGTTCATGTTGTTGGAGACGGCGGCGAGAACACGACGCATGAGCTTGCCGGATCGGGTTTTTGGCATATCCGGAACGACCAGGATCCGTCGCGGACGGGCAATCTTTCCAATCATCGTTTCAATGACCTTGTTGACCTTTTCCAAAATCGCCGGGCTGGACTCGATACCCGGCTGCAGGACGATATAGACCTCAGGCACGCGGCCTTTGATCTCGTCCACCACCGGCACCACCGCCGCTTCCGCCACTTCGGGAACCGTCAGACACGCAGACTCGATTTCCTTTGTGCCCAGGCGATGGCCGGCCACGTTGATGACGTCATCCACGCGTCCCAGGATCCGGAAATAACCATCCACGGCCAGCACCGCTCCGTCCGCCGCAAAATACGGCCAGTCGCGCCAGTCCTTGCTGTCGGGATTCTTGCAGTATTTCTTGTAATACTGGGTGACGAAGCGGTCGCGATCACCCCAAATGGTTTGCATAATTCCCGGCCAGGGATTCCGGATGCAGATGTTCCCAGCCTTCCCCGACCCAGCCACAAGGGGCTGGTTGTTTTCGTCATAAATCGTCGGATAGATTCCAGGCATGCCTGGGCCCGCGCTGCCCGGCTTCATGGGATCGAGCGCCGGCTTGGTGCTGCACAGGAATCCTCCGTTTTCGGTTTGCCACCAGGTGTCGACAATCACTGCCTCACCCTTGCCAACGGTTTCGTAATACCAGCGCCAAACCTCGGGCTCGATCGGTTCACCCACCGTGGTCATGTGCTTGAAGTGGTAGTTGTATTTGGTGGGTTCATCATGACCGGATTTGCGCAACATGCGAATCGCCGTGGGCGAGGTGTGGAAGATGTTGACATCCAGGCGCTCGGCGATTCTCCATACCCTGCCCGCGTCGGGGAAGGTAGGGACGCCTTCGTAGAGTACGCTGGTAGCGGCTAACGCCAGCGGGCCATAAACAATATAGGAGTGGCCCGTGATCCAGCCGATGTCGGCCATGCACCAGTAAACATCCGTGGGATGAATGTCCTGGATGTACTTGGAGGTGCCAGCCACATACGAGAGGTAGCCGCCAGTGCGGTGCTGGCAGCCTTTCGGCTTTCCGGTGCTGCCGCTGGTGTACATAAGAAACAGCGGGGCCTCCGCATCCATGGGGACGGGTGGCACGATTTGACCCGAGTAATTGGGGAGCACTTCGTCAACCCAGAAATCGCGCCCTTTCACAAACGGCGAAGCGGACGCATTCTGGCCGGCGTGTCGACGCCAGACCAGGACCTTGTCCACCACGTGGCCTTCTTTCTTGGCAAAGTCCAGCGCGATGTCAGCGGACGCTTTGTGGTCGAGCAGCTTGCCGTTGCGGTAGTAACCATCCATCGTGATCAGGACGTGGCTGGCGGAATCGGCGGCGCGCAGGCCGCAAGCCTCGCCGCTGAAGCCCCCAAACACCACCGAGTGAATCACCCCCAGGCGGGCACATGCCAGCATGGTAATGGGCAGCTCGGCAAGCATCGGCATATGAATGGTGACGCGGTCTCCGCTCTTTAGACCGCAGAAATCGCGCAGCAGCGCCGCGAATTCATTCACTCTCACATAGAGTTCGCGATAGGTGACGGAAACGGGCGCTTCCGATTCCGGCTCCGGTACAAAGATCAGCGCCGCTTTGTTCTTGTACTTGTCGAGGTGCCGGTCCACGCAGTTGTACGAAGCGTTGATCTTGCCGCCCACGAACCACTTCCAGAACGGCGGATCACTGGTGTCAAGCGTGGTGTGCCAGTACTGGTCCCAGCTCAGCAAGTCAGCGTACTCCCGAAAGCATTCCGGGAAATTCTTCTCGCTGAAGCGCTCGAGGACGTTGGGATCGGTCAGATTCGCCTGGCCGATAAATTTCGCGGAAGGATAATAATATTCCTCCTCGCGCCAATGGACTGCGATCTGAGCCTCGGTGGTGGCGATCACTACATTTTGTGTCGGACGAATTTCAGCCATAGCAGTTTACCCCTTAAGATTTCTGAATTTGTGATGTCTCTCGCAAAAAAAAACGCTGATACTGCGCCCCCAGGCTCTGGCGCGGCGCCTGGGGGCGGCTTCTGGAACCTTACCTTACGCTGCCGACGGCGCCTTTCTTGCCGCCAGCGCTGCTTCCGGCACGGCCGGGCGTTTGGCTGCCAGTTCGCAGAGCAGGGCAACTGCCGCCAGAACCGCCGCCGTGTAGAACGCCAACCGATAGTTGTGGTACTTGTCGAACATCCAACCGCCGATGCGGCCGCCGAGAAGACCGGCCAAACCCCAGGCAGTGAATAGCATGCCATAGTTGATGCCCAGGTTCTTGGTGCCCCAGAAGTCGGCTGCCGTTGATCCGTTGACCGAAAGCTGGGTGCCGTAGCACCAATAAACAATGAACAGCATCACGAACAGTGCCACCACGTTGCCGCCAACGTAATACAGAATGGGCATGGCAACCATGGAGATGCCGATCATCAGGCGCAAGACGTTAATGCGGCCCAGGTGGTCCGACATCCAGCCCGACAAGATGCGGCCCATGGCATTTCCTGTCGCGCCCACCACCAGGCCAAAGGCAGCCAGGGTGGTGCCGGGTATACCCACGCTCTTGGCGAAGGGTACCAACTGGCTGATGACCATGAGACCGGCCGCGCAGCCAAACGCGTACGCCACCCACATCAAGTAGAACGTCGGCGTGCGCAACACCTCGCCGGGGCTGAAGTCATAGGTGCTAGCCGCAGCCTTGGAAGCCGGAGCAGGCGTCCAGCCAGCGGGCTTGTAGCCCACGGGTGGGTTCTTCAGCAGGAACGCGCCAAACACCGTCATCACAAAGAAGATCGCACCCAGGACTTGGAAAGTAGTGCGCCAGCCAAAGTGCGGAAGCAGGTAGCTGGCGGCCAACGGCCCAAAGATAGCCGACCCTCCGCCATATCCGCCCACCGCCAGCCCTACCGCGAGACCGCGCTTGTCCGGGAACCACTTGGACATGACAGGAATCGGGGTCGCGTAGCCAAAACCGTTGCCCAATCCCCCGAGGACGCCGAAAAAGATGAAAAACTTGGTTAGGCTGTCGGCAGAAGAGCAGAGGAAAAAGCCCAGGCTCACCAGAATGGCGCCAATCAGGGAAATCTTGAAAGGCCCAATCTTATCCTGCAGCCGGCCAGCTACTATGAACGTCAGCGCGAAGACCACCACCGCGATGATGAACACATTGGAGGTTTCAGCTCGCTTCCAGTGGAACTCCTTTTCTAACGGGGCCACGAACACACTCCAGGCATACAGCGAGCCCAGTGCCAGGTTCATGGATACTCCGCCGACCACGCGCCACCAACGGCTTATGCCAAGGGTACCGGCGTCGGATGCAACATTTGCGTTAGCCACAGTTTTTCTCCTTTACAAAAATGAAATGAGAACCCGAACGGTCTTTCTCCACAACCACTACGACTACCGCACGTGCGTGTTGACTCACGAAACTGGACCACAACTTTCCCGCGACATCCTACAGCGGTCCAACTTCCGGCGCTAGCTCAAATCCGTCCTGCAACCGCAATCCGGCTCAGGGCTGCGCCTTTTGCAAGCTGGCTGTTACATTCACTTCTGAATCCGCCACTACCGTAAGTTCCCGCTTCCACTCGGCAAACCCTGGCGCAGAGATGACCACGATATGCGTCCCGATACTAAGGCTGATTTCGGACGGCGTGCTGCCCACATATCTCCAGTCGACGGTGATTTCCGCACCGGGCGGTGTCGAACTGAAATTACACTTCACCTTCTTCGCAAGAACCCCCTGCGCGGAGACAGACGGCGGAACTAGCGCGGGCACCGGTGAACTCTGCAGCGGCGCCGCAACCTGCGGGGCGGGCGCGGGAGCTGATGAACTCTGCCGTGGTGCAGCAGCGGCCGGGACTGGCTGAACTGCAACCGCGGCCACAGTCGCAGTAGGTTTGGCCTTCGCGTCCGACGCTACCAGCGTATAAAGCTCCTTTCGCGCGTTGCCCTTGTCATCCACGTAGTACACGGTGATGCCTTTCTTCTCTCTTCTGGCGTCGAAAGTTGCGCCCTTAGGCAACGGCGTGCACCGGGAATATCTTGATTCAACTTTGCAACTGATACGGAACGGCGGATTGTCGCCTTCCTGCACCAGCAAGGTACTCACCAGTGGCACATTTGTAGTGGAACGGCAATATGCGTCGAAAGTGACTTGCTCGCAATTCGTGGGAACGCCGTTGTTGTCGTCAAGGCTCGACGCTCGAGTTACAGAATCCAGAACCGTGATCCGCACCGTGTCTTTCTGCGGGGCGGCGTTCGCGAACATCGCCACCAACAGAAGACCTGCCTGCAGGGCCGCCATTCTACGCTTGCTCATCAAACCAACTCCTCCAAACACTGCCAATGCATCTGCCGCATACCCGGTTTTGCCGAACGATTCTGGAAGCCGGTCTCGCAGATTTGGTACATTTTGCTCCCTTGGCGTGCCCCGCACAATAGCTTTCCCCGCTGGAGGAGGTTTGGGAGGACAGACTCACTTGCGGGTCATCGCCCGCGTGGAGCCCGTCCCCTTTTGCTTGGTAGCCAGTGCCCTCAATCTGCACTGGCCATTTCAGTCATCCGGCCGGGAACCCCAGTGGGCCCGGTTTTAGGCCCACTGGGGTGGAGGGTCGGTCTAGAACGAAAAGATCGGCCCGGCCTCCGTGCGGTGATCTTGCCATTCGTTGGAGGGAACTCCAGCAATTGTGTACAGGAGGCTACCGTCCTTGCCACGGGTGGCGTAGATCGACTGCTCGAAGCCGAACTGGCACCAGTTGTTGAATTTGTAATAGAGAGTAGCCGCGAACATCTTGCCCATGCTCATTGGCAGGGTCGCGCTAGCGAAGCTGGGATTGTTGAGGTCACGATTCACCACCTGGTCTTTGCCTATGTCGAAGTAAAGCTGCCAGCCGGCATTGTGGCCTTTTGGGTCGGCGTTGAACCACCGCGAAAGCGGCAGCCCAAGGTTGAGGAACCCGCCAAACGAGCGGATGGCCTTCTGCGGAGCGACCACGGCCTGCCCAGCCGCGTTCGTTCCCAGATAAGCGTTACCAGCGACAGCATACGGACCGCCATCGGTAGTGACAAAAGGCCCTACGACATTGGTCAGCCCGGTTACCTCGGTGCCGTAGGAGTTGATCTGGCCACCGAAGAAGAAGCGCAGGTCACCACCGCGATACGCGCTCCCTACCAGGGTGAACCATCGGGTTGGCACCTGTAGCGTGATTTGCCCGCCATACAGGTGGCTGGAATCGGTAAAGCCTTTAGGGAAGGCCGTGCAGTACGCAGCCGTGGCCACCGCAGAGCAGAACGTCGTCGAATACGTCGCAAACGACGTAAACGGAATATTCGACTGGCGCGTACCACGGAATCCACTCAGAGCGATTTGTGCCGGGGCAACTCCCTTGGCATGGTCAACTTGGAAGCTCAAGGCCGCTCTGCCTTCCCACTCGGGACGGTCAGAATCGGCGCCCTCGTACTCGCCTTCCCCGAGCTGGGCGGCGAGACCGAGCGACCCGAGCTTCAGGATTTGGCTTGAGGTAGGCATCATGATCCCAAATTGACCTTCCAACTTGACGTTTTGCTCCTTGCTTAGCGTCTGGATGAAACCGCCCAGGAGCTGTGGCGAACGCTCGTAAACGTCGCCCCAAAATGCGCCCAGGAAGGTGGTTTCCAGAATATTGGGCAACGCGCCGGATCCGAACAGCGTCCAGTCCTGTCCACCTACGAAGAAGATGTCTGTGGTGTCGCTGGCATGGTAATCCATGCGGACGTAGGCCAAACGCAGTTGCGGTTCATTGCTGCGAATCGACGAAACGTCGCGGTTATCGACTTCGCTGAAGTTGCCTTCGAAGTCGCCCTCGATCTTGCCGGTCAGCGTCAGCTTCGGCGAAATGTCGGGCCATTCGAAATTCATTCCGAAGCGGGTGGAGCGCGCCTTGACGTGGAACGTTGGAGCTTCGGTGGGGCCGGTATTGAAAGCACTCGTCGATGTCAGCCATATACCCGGGAACGGGAAGTCATCGCCATTGGGGTTGCTGGTGTCGTTGACGAGGGTCGCTTTGATGAATCCGTAAGGCGCCAGCGTGAGCGGGCCCACCTTGATACCGCTTAGACCGCCAGTCTTGGGAGGGTCAACTGGGAACACCCGGACCGGAGCAACCGCCGCTATCACCCCCGGTGTGGGCGGCGGCAGCTCGCCCGCTACCCGCCCTGGGTGAGGTGTCTGCGCTTGCGCGGGTTCCGGGCTGGCGAGGGATACGGCGACGCTTTCGGAAGCCGCAACCGGAGCCGCCACGGAGGTGGAGGGTTGCGCCGCCGGGTTCGCGGCCGCAGCCAGATCCGCTGCGGTCAACAATCCCTTGCGACTGAGCGCTTCGACCAGGAGCTGAAATTCGGCTTCGGGAGCTGCGTTCCGAATTGCGTTCGCCTCCGCAGGCGCGAGCACACCCTTCGTTACCAGTACGCCCAGCAATGCGGTGATGTTTGCGTTTCCCGCAAGAGCTGGAGTCGGGGAAAGGCTTGGGGCCGGGTTAGGGGATGGGTTGGGGGATGGGTTCGGGCTTGCGGGCGTGGCCGCTGGTTCGGCGGCGTTCGTTGCATTGGCGGTGTTGGCAGCGGGACTACTTTTGGTTTCCGCGCCATCATTGGTTCGGGCCAAGAGCGGTGCGACAAGTACGGCCGCTAGTAGCGAACTACAAAGCCACCTCTTCAGGTTCATAGACTAAGTTCTCCTTTAACCGGGAGCCTTTCATTGAAATAGGCAAGCGCGACAACCTCTTGCCGAATGAGCCTAGCTTGCTTCGGGTTCCGACCTGTGATCGCCATTTGGAAATTTAGTCGAGATTTTTTATCGGCCTCCAAAATGGGAGCGATTGTACACCGGTTTCGACCTTTTGCAACATTTTGAAATGCATTTTTCAACAGGGGCGAAACGCTACTTCGTTTTCAAGCATGACGCTGTGACGGTTGTCACGCATCAACGTGATTTATGCCGAAGGGCCAATCCCCCTCACTTTTTCTGTCGCTAAAGACGCAATCTGTGACCTGCGTCACTGACCCTCGTTCCATAAACAGAGTAAATATCCGAATCCCAATTCGCAGCTTGTGGAGATGACAATGAGTTTGGTCAATCCGATCGTGCAAAAGTGGATCGATGAAGGCAAGCAAGACCCGGAAGCTTTTTGGGGACGCGCGGCGGACCAGCTACCGTGGTTTCGCAAGTGGGACCGAGTGTTGGATTGGACGCCGCCGACCTTCAACTGGTTCGTGGGCGCACAGACCAACCTGGCCTACAATGCCCTTGACTATCACGTTAAGCGCGGTTGGGGCGGGCATACGGCGCTCATCTATTTCAATGAACGCGGTGAGCGGCGCGTTTTCACTGTTATGCCCAGCTGCTTTACGAAGTGGAACGGGTGGCGGCGGCACTGCGCGGCTTGGGCATCAAGAAAGGCGATCGTCTCACGGTCTACATGCCGACCTGCCCCGAAGCCATCATCCTGATGCTGGCCACGGTTCGCATTGGCGCCATTCACTCGGTGGTGTTTGCTGGTTTCGGCGCGAAAGCGCTGGGCGACCGCATCCGGGCCAGCGGTTCGCGCCTGGTTTTCACGGCCGACGTGACCTACCGCAAGGGCAAGAACACTGACCTCAAGTCGATCGTGGATGAAGCGCTGCAAGGGGGGAGCGACGTAGAGCGCGTCATCGTTTTGAAACGAATCGCGGCGGAAATGCCGTGGACGCCGGGGCGCGACCTGGCTTGGGATGAGTTCCTCAAAGGCGCCGCCGGCCACAGCGGCGACTATGTTCCAATGGAAGCCAATGAACCGGCATTTATCCTAGCCACTTCCGGCACCACCGCGACTCCGAAGCTGGCGGTCCACACCCACGGTGGCTATCAGGTTCACATCCATAGCATGGGCAAATGGCTCTTTGCGCTCAGGCCCACCGATGTGTGGTGGTCGACCTCCGATATCGGCTGGATCGTAGGTCATAGCTACATTGTCTACGCGCCGTTGATCGTCGGCGCCACTACCGTCGCCTTTGAGGGCGCGCTCGATTACCCGGCTCCGGAAACGAATTGGAGGACAGCGATTGAGGAGTTCCGGGTCACCGGCATCTTTACTTCGCCGACCGCGGTGCGAATGCTGATGAAATATGGGGATGCGCCCCTGCTCAAGACCGATCACACTTACCTGGAACGGGTGTTCTGCGCCGGCGAAGTCCTCAACGCGCCGGCTTGGGAATGGCTGCAGAAGAAGATTTTCAAGGACCGGATTCCGGTCATCGACCACATGTGGCAGACGGAAACCAGCGGGCCCATGTTCGGCAATCCGTATGGGCTAGGCATGCTGCCGATCAAGCCAGGTTCGGCGACCATCCCCATGCCGGGGATTGACGCCGCCGTGGTGCAAGCCGACGGCACGCCCTGCGCCGCGAATGAGAAAGGCATCATGGTGATCAGGCGTCCCTTCCCCGGCTTGACGCCAGCGCTCTGGGGAGAAAAAGAACGCTATGGTCGCGATTACTGGCACATCATTCGCGATGTCTATTACAGCGGAGATTCGGCACATATCGACGACGACGGCTACGTTTGGTTCGCCGGCCGCGCCGACGAGATCATCAAGATTGCCGGGCACCGCATCGGCACCATCGAAGTGGAGACCGCGCTGCTCACCCATCCCGCCGTGGCAGAGTCGGGAGTGGTGGGCCGCGCCGACGATCTCCGCGGCGAGGTGATCTCAGCCTTTGTAGTGCTCAAGCAAGGATTTGAAGCATCGGAGGAAATGAAGAAAGCGCTGCTGGAACAGGTACGCCATGAACTCGGACCGATTGCTGTAATCGGTGATTTGAATTTCGTCGAGATGCTGCCCAAGACGCGCAGTGGCAAGATCATGCGCAGAGTGCTGAAGGCCGTCACCCAGGATCGGAATGCCGGCGACATTACGACCATCGAGGATGTAGGTTCAGTGGAAGAGGCAAGGCACGCGTGGCACGAGATGAAAGCGCATCTCGATGCCCAGTCCAAAGCACCGGTTGGTCCGCCGGCAACCGCTTCCGTCAAATGAATCCGGATGGTTGGCAGCCCGTTGTGAAAGTGGGGATTTGTGTCAGGGTCTGCCTTCAGGCATACCGCAAGTGCCGTGTTATAAATGCGCCTTTAGGCGCTGGTTTTGGGCTGGTGCAGCTTGCGCGCGCACCCATACAAAAAGGGCGCGGAACCTCTCCGCGCCCCCAATTACAAATTAGCCAACCATAAAAACGTCCATTACTTCACGGTCAACGTTACGGATTCCGAGTGCGTTGTCCCGGCTGCCCCGCCCTCGTTGGCTATCAACATGATGTTGGGGTACGTTCCGGGAATGGTGGCAGCGTTGAGCGCTTCCTGGGCCGATCCGGACTGGTTCGGGTTGGATTGGGAAGTCGCTGTGATGGTCACGCTCATCGGAAGACCGGCAGCAACGGTCGGAGCCGTGTACACGCCGTTCGCGTCGATCGACCCCCCATTCGCCGTGGTTACCAGCCAATTCACGGCCTGACTTTTGCCATTCGTGACCGTCGCCGTAAACTGCGCCGTTTGAGCCGGCCACCCGTCGGCTGTGTCATTCGGGAACAGACTCGACGGCAATCCCTGATTTACAGTGACGGTTACGGGGAGCGGGCCTTTGCCAGTGGTTCCGCAAGCAAGCAAAATCCCCAGGAGCGCGAGCAAAACGCACAGGCCGGCAATCGCGGCGTGCTTCGATACCCTCCGTCCCATCAAGCCGACCATCACGATGCCCGCAAGTGGCAACGCCAGTGGCAGTAGCGGGGGACGCTTTTCGCCCAAGCGCCGCAGGTTACTCCCTCCGCTCGTGTTGGGGCCGGAAGTTGTAACGGTGAGGGTAACTGGAACCGGAGGCGAGCCGGCGGTGCCTGCGGCGATTTGCCCTGGACTGACGTGGCAAGTGGTGGTCGCGTCCGGAAGACCGTTGCAGCTAAAGACCACGGTGCTGGTGAAGGTCGACGTTACCAGCGGCGCAATAGTGAAGTTGTAGATGGCGGACTGCCCGGCCAGCACGGGCCCAGTGCTGGAAGTGGGGGTCAAAGTGAAGTCCGGTGCTAGGACAGTCACGGCCACCGGAGTGGCGGATGAGTTGGAGGACAGGTTATTGCCGTCGCCGGAGTAGAAAGCGACAATGTTGTCGATGCCTATCGGCAGGATGTTTGTGGACAAGGTGGCGACGCCGTTGCTCAGAGTTGCTTGGCCGATGGAGGTCGCGGTGTCTCCAACGTCATATTGGAAGCCCACCACACCAGTGGCGGACAAAGGAGACATCGTGGCCGTGAGAGTCACGGTCTGACTCAGGATAATTTGTGCTGGCGCGGCCTGCACGGTAATGGTAGAGGCGCCTCGCGACGTGGCCCAGGCGACGGCGAGGTTGTAGGCGTCGACCGAGCCGAGGCCGGTAACCAGGTTATAGCCCGTGGCCGTATCGGCGTTAGCGGCAAGGTAGCCCATAGTCCCGCCGGCCGGGCATTGCAAGGCTTCGGGCTGGTTAGAGGGTGCGCCGGGTGCGCAATAATAGACGATGTTGCTGCCCGCGGCGTAATTGTCGCCGCCAGTGACCTGATGAAACGCGGTCGGTGCGTTCTTCGCCAGAGAGTAAAGCTGGGCATTGATGTTGCCAAGACCCGGGGTGGCGTCGCCAACGAGGTACTGATTGAGCAGCGTCACGATGCCGGCAAAAATCGGAGACGCAAAGGATGTTCCTCCGTAGATGGAATCCCACTGCGAAATCGAATTGCTAATGCCGTTGGCGCAGCTACTGGCCGTACTGGTGCCACCAAGTTCCGATTGCGCCGTGCACATAATGTAGCCAGGGAAGTATACCGACGCCAACAACGAGACGTCCGGCGTGAAGCGGACCGCGGTCGTCTGGCCAAGTTCGCTAAGGCTGAGTCCCGCCTGCCAAGTCGGTTGGGGAAAGCCAGCCGTGCAGACCCCGTCGTTGGTGGTATAGCAGTTGCTCGGGCCGCCGGTGCTGCTGCCGATCCACCAATCTATCTGGAAGGTCTCCGGACTGGTGATGGGTATTTGTCCTGAGTAGACCGTCGGGTCGCAGTCGGCAGTGTCGCCGGGGTTGGCGGCGCAGTAGTAGCCGAATTCCTGGTCGTCGTTCCAGCCATTTTCGGGAATGCATGGGCCTGAGGGATTGGGGCACACCGCCGAGCCGCCATTAGATCCGTTGCTCCCGCTCCAATACGTGCCCGGGTCGACTAACTCACTGATGGGGATCATGGTGCCACCGACGCCCGTGACTTCGGGGCTGCTCGCGGGATAGTTCACAGCCAGCCCGTACTCGGCTGCGAGATAGGGCGGCAGCGGTGTGAAGGTCGAAGTGGTGCCCGGCGGGTCGGCGTCGCAGCCGGCCGCGCCACTGCCACCGCTCGAGTTCATGAACGTAATGCCTTGCGCACTGGCCTCTTGTAAATAGCCCTCATCAGCGCTAAAGAAGCCGGCCTCGCCCAGTTCGCAAATGCCATAGCTCATGGTGATGACCGGCGCCAGATTTTCGGTGATCGCTGTGTGCCACGCGTCCCAGACGCCGTTGGCCGTTCCGCCCGAATTGACGAAAATAATCTGCGCGCCGCGCGCCGTGGCTCCGGACCATTCCAGATCAATGTCCGCTTGCGGCAAGTCATCTCCCTGTGGGTTCACCCCGGGATCAGCAGCGCTGTTCAGAACATATTGGAAGAGGGGATCGTTGCAGGGCGGGATGATGACGTCGTTGGAATTTGTCGCGCAGTCGCTGTTGCTGATGGTGGAAAGACCGAAGCCGGAACGGAAATCATTGAGGTCGGCCAGATAAACGTCAGTCTGGCCCACGACCACCAGCTTTTGCCCTGTGCCGTCGGTGCCCGCAGTGTAAAGCGGGTTGATGTCGTAGACCGTAGCGATGTCACCAGGGGCGAGGTGGGGTTCGTACTGATTGCTACCAATCGGAAAGCTGTAGGCAGGCTCCCTGCGCTTGAAATGCGGTTTCGGCCGGAAATCGTTCAATCCGCCGACTCCAGCAACGATCCCAGCGAGCGCGGACGGGATCGAAGGTGGAGTGGTATTGGAGAAGTGCTTTTCTCCGCTGACATCGAAGTTGTGAATCTTGATCTGGAAGGTGGTTTCGACCTGGGCGGCGGTTCCACTAAAGACGATCAAGTTGCGAGATCGAGCCACCTTGAGAACGGCGAAGCCTTGCGACTGCAACCAGGCGGTGACCTTCTGAATGTCGTTGGCGCTCAGGGCGAAGCGGTCGGCGTACTGCTCCGGCGTGAGCCACTTGTGGTACTGCGGCGAGTGGGGATCCTGCTGGTCCGCCAGGAGCTTACTCAAATCCCTCTGCTGGCTGGCCGAGGGCACGGTCTGCAGCGTCATGTAGCTGAGCTTGAATGACGGATCGACCGGGCCCTGATCGTACTGTGGCTGAGCCTTCAGAGGAACGCCCGCCGAAAGCTTGATGAGCTGGCCAGAGGCGATGAGGCCGGTGATGCGGTCAGGCGCGGCGGCGAAGCTGAGAATGGAGGAGATCAGGATGCAGAGGATGAGTGCCGAAAATCTGGACGTCGAAAGTTTGGACAAGGAAAGATTGGACAAGAAAAGCAGGGCCGAACGCGAACTTCGCATGAACGCTCCATGGCGCAGAATCAATTTTGAGGGGCTGCACAAGCATTCTATTATGCTTTCTACTTATCTGATCAAGTCCTGCCGCGCGGGGTTGTATGTTGGCTTCCAGGTTTCAAAGTTCCAAGGTTTCAGAGTTTCAAGGAAACACGGGGCCACGAGCTTTTACTTTGAAACCTTGAAACTTTGAAACTCTGAAACCTCGAATCCTCACACCTCGGCGAGTTCTTCTTCCAGCAACTGCTTGTTATAGAGATCGGTGTAATAACCGTTGCGGGCGATGAGTTGGTCGTGGGTGCCGAGTTCCACGATGCGTCCCTGGTGCAGGACGGCAATGGCGTCGGCGTTGCGGACGGTGGAAACGCGATGGGAGATGAAGATGGTGGTGCGTCCGCGCATGATTTCGCGAAGGTGGTTGAGGATTTTGTCCTCGGTGTGGGTGTCGACGCTGGAAAGTGCGTCGTCGAGGATGAGGATGCGCGGGCTGCGCAGCAGGGCGCGGGCGATGGCGGTGCGCTGCTTCTGGCCTCCGGAGAGAGTGATGCCGCGTTCGCCGACGGTGGTGTTATAACCTTCGGGGAAACTTTCAATGTCGTGGGCGATGTTGGCGGCATCGGCGGCGGCTTTGATATCGTCGAGCGCGGCGTCTCCATCTTCCTCCGACACTCCGAAGGCGATGTTTTCACGAATGGTGTCGCTGAAGAGAAATGTTTCCTGAGGAACGAAGCCGATGTGGCGGCGCAGGGAGTCAAGAGGGAATTGGCGGACGGGGCGGCCGTCGATGAGAACGGCGCCGGGCGCGGCGTCGTAAATGCGTGGGATGAGGTTGACGAGCGTCGTCTTACCCGAGCCGGTCGGGCCGACGATGGCGAGGCTCGATCCGGCGGGGATGCGCAGGTTGATGTCCTTAAGAACCGAGGTGCCGTTGTAGGCGAAGTTGAGATTGCAAAACTCGACTTCGCCAGAGAAATCGGGTGATCGGGTGATCGGGTCATCGGGTGATTGAAAAGCAAAATCGCGCGCTGCTGGAGTCTGGTCTTTCGATGACCCGATGGCCCGATGACCCGATGACCCGATCTCCTCCGATGACCCGATCTCGTCCGCGATCTCGGGTTGCTGGGAGAGGATTTCGTCGATACGCGCCATGGACGCGGTTCCGCGCTGGAAGATGTTGATGACCCACCCGAGAGCGATCACCGGCCACGTCAGTTGCACCATGTAGGTATTGAAGGTGACGAACTTGCCGACCGTGATCTTTCCCAGCAGGACTTCTCGTCCTCCGAGCCACAGCACGATGACGACAGCTGCGCCGAGCATCAGTTCCAGCGTGGGCCAGAGCATCCCCATCAGGCGGACCAGGCCGAGGCTGCGCCGGATGTATTCCTGGTTGGCGCCTTCGAAGGCGGTGATTTCAGCCTGCTCCTGGACATAGGCGCGGATGACGCGCGCGCCCGAGAAATTCTCCTGGGCGCGGGCCGAGATGTCGGAGAACATGGCCTGAATGCGTTCGAAGCGCTCGTGAATTCGGCGCCCGAAATACTGGATGACAATACTCGCGATGGGCAGCGGCAGAAAGGCGTAGATGGTGAGCTTGGGGCTGATGGCCAGCATGAAGGCCAGCGCGCCGGCGGTGAAGACGATGGTGTTGGCCGAGTACATGATGGCCGGCCCGAGCAGCATCCGAACCGCGTTGAGGTCGTTGGTGGCGCGGGCCATAATGTCACCCGTCCGGTTGCGCTGGTAATAGGAGTAGGAGAGGCGTTCGAGGTGCGCGAACAGGTCGTTGCGCAAATCGAACTCGATGTCGCGCGAGATGCCGATGACTACCCAGCGCGTTAGAAACTGGAAGATGCCCTTGGCCAGCGCGATGGCAATGATGAGCAGCGAATAGGTGAGAAGTTTCTGGCGGGTCACGCCGTGACGCAGAGCGTCCACCGCACGGCCGATCACCTGCGGAAAGAGAATCCAGATTCCGTTATTGAATAAGACGCAGAGCCCGCCCCAGACGAGACCGCTGCGGTAGCGCTTCAGATAGGGAACGAGGGGATGTAGGCTCTTCGGCAGCATGACTTCTTGTAGATGAGATTGTAGCAGCGCTAGGTGCTGATTTTCGCAGCGAGGGTGCGAGGGAAACGAAGGTGGCAGTGAGCAGCAGGACAGTCCAGACGGACAGCATGCCGGCGGCGAACATCAATCCCGAGTAGAGCAGGTCGGCGCGTTCCATTCGGTTTCTCCACTTTGAAAAACTGGTGAAAAAGCCGGGCGAGGACGGAGGTTGGAGGTTCCGTTCCTCACCCGGTTGGAGAGAGACCAGGAGAAAAATTAGTCCGCGGGCGGCGGCGCGTGCTTGCTCATCCGTGCCTCGCGATTGGCCTCGATCTGAGCCAGTTTGGCTTTTTGATCGGCGGTCAGAATTTGCATTATTTCGGACTTGATGCGCGCGTGCTCGACCTGGAGTTCGACCATGGTCTCGGAGTTTTGCGTGGCGAGGGCGCGCGTCTTGGCTTCATCGAAAGGACCGGCGGCCTCAAGAGCGCTCATGGCGGTGTGGCTTTGGCGCATCTGCTGCATCAGCGGCTGCAGGGTGGGCTTCTCTTTGGCAAAGATCGCCTTGACCTGGGTCTGTTGATCGCTGGTCAGATCAAGCTGCTTGAGCATGCGGTGGAAGTCGCCGCCGGGGCCACCAAACCCGTGCCTGCCTTGCGCAATCACGGCTGTTGCCGCCAGCAGCACAGCCGCGCCGATGGTGAGAACGCGAACATGAATCGATTTCATTGGAACTCCTTTATGCAAATAAGAACACTTTTCTCGAAAAATTGGGGTAAAGAGTCGGTCAAGCGCGGTAAAGTTTTGTAAAGAGAGCCGCTGGCTTCTAGCTTCTGGCTGCTAGCCAACCCTGTTTGCCAGAAGCCAGTAGCTAGAAGCTAGCAGCCAGGTAATCACAAATCTTTACCGCGTGAAGGCCGGCGAGGGTGTTAGATGATTAAGAAAATGGATCACGTACTGGTGGTGGATGACGACGTCGAATTGTGCGGTCTGGTGCAGGAGTACCTGACGGCCGAGGGGTTCAGCCTGAAAGCTGTCCATGACGGCGAACAGGGCCTGCAACAGGCGCTGACCAACGAGTACGCGCTGGTGGTGCTGGATGTAATGCTGCCGGGGATCAACGGCTTCGAAGTGCTGCGGCGCATTCGCAGCGTGTCGAAGATTCCAGTGCTGCTATTGACCGCACGCGGCGAGGACGTGGACCGCATCGTGGGATTGGAAATCGGAGCGGACGATTATCTTCCGAAGCCGTTTAACCCGCGGGAGTTGGTGGCGCGAATCCGCGCCATTCTGCGGCGCACCAAGCCGGCCAGGGCCGCGGACGCCGTACCGGAAGTGTTGAGTGTGGGCGACGTGGAACTGGATCCGGCGACGCGCAGTGTGCAGCGAGCGGGGCAGCCGGTCGATCTTACTTCGGTGGAATTCAATCTGCTGGAAGTTCTGCTGCGTGAGGCGGGACGGGTGGTGACGCGCGAGCGCCTGGTGAATGCCGTGCTCAGCCGGAAGTTCATGCCGTTCGATCGCAGCATTGACATGCACGTCAGCAAGGTGCGGCGCAAGCTGGGCGACTCCGAAGAGGACGGAGACCACATCAAGACGATTCGAGGAGTGGGGTATATGTTTGCGCGGCCGGCGGCGAAGGGAAAAAAATAGGCGGCGAAAACCGCTTTTCGCTTTTCGCTGTTCGCTCTTACGTTTTGGCCTTTAGCGAAGAGCGAAAAGCGAGAGCGTTTTTCTCGGTGGCAATAAATAATGAAGAGCCTTTTCCTCAAGATTTTCCTGTCATTCTGGGCCGCCCAGGCGCTGTTCCTGGTGCTGGCGATCCTGGTGACGATAGCCTTGCGTCCGGCCCGGCATGGTGTCGAGAGCGAGGGGCCACAGATTTTGGCGGAAGCGGTGAATGCGTACCAGAGCGGTGGAGAGCGCAGCGCCCACGACTATGTGGAAGAACTGTCCCACACGCGGCACGTGCGGGCATTCGTCTTTGATCCGTCGGGCCATGAACTCGCTGGACGGCGAGTGCTGCCCTGGATCGAAGATGTCCGGCAAGGCGCGCCACCTCGGGAAGGCCCGATGCACCGTCGGGGGTGGATCGACAGGCTGCTGCCGGACCCGTTTGTGCGGCAGGCGCTGACGCTCGATGGCAAGCGCTACACGCTGGTGTTGGAGCTGCCTCCGGGACCGAGAGTATTCTTCGGACCGCATGACGTCCCCGGGCTGGGGATCGCGATTGCGGTCAGCACGTCGGGGCTGATGTGCTACCTGCTGGCGTGGTCGATGACCAGTCCGGTGACGCGTTTGCGCAAGGCGGCGCAGAGCCTGGCGGCGGGCGACTTGAGCGCGCGCGCGGGCGCTCCAGCGGGTGGCCGGCGCGACGAACTGACCGAGTTGATGCGCGATTTTGATCGTATGGCCGAACGCATCGAAGGGCTGGTGGACTCGCAGTCGCGGCTGCTGAAGGATGTTTCGCACGAACTGCGCTCGCCGCTAGCCCGGCTGAGTGTGGCACTGGGGTTGGCGCGGCAGCGGGCGGTGTCCGAACTTGGGCCGGAAGCCGCGCCGGAACTCGAACTTGCGCTCAACCGGATCGAACTGGAGGCCGACCGGCTGAATCAGCTCATCCAGCGTCTGCTGACTATTTCGCGGCTGGAGTCGGGCACCGACGGCCTGCACAAGACCACATTCTCACTGCGGGAGTTGGTGGAGCAGGTCGCGCACGATGCCGAGTACGAAACTCCGGGGCGGGGCTGCCGCGTAACCATCCCGGGCAATACGCCAGCCGATGCCGCGGACGTTTTTCTGGTGGAAGGCGACCCGGACTTGCTCCGGAGTGCAATGGAGAACGTGGTGAGGAACGCCACGCGCTATACTGCGGAAGGCACGACGGTGGAGGTGCGACTGGAGCGGCAGCAAGCGACGAAGGGCGAAGAAGAGGAAATTATTGTCCGCGTACTTGATTCCGGTCCCGGCGTTCCAGACGAAGCGCTGCCCAAGATATTTGAGCCCTTTTATCGGCTTGACCATGCCCGCAACCAGCAGACTGGGGGAGCGGGTCTGGGCCTGTCGATCGCGGACCGGGCCATCAGGCTGCATAGCGGGCAACTTCGTGCATCCAACCGCAAAGAGGGTGGGTTAGAGGTTGAAATCCGGATTCCGGCTGCTCCCCGGGTTGCTCTTTAAGATTTGCTCTTCCCGCCAGTTCCTGATAAACAAATTATTTCAGCCACAAGCTTCAGTCTCCGTGACGGCTGGCAGGGCATCGCCGGCGGACGGGAAGCGGCTGGGAGAACAGATGTCGAAGAAAATAAGCTTTGTCGCTGCGCTCGCGGGCATATGCGCCCTGAGTTTGTTTCTGCTCAATTGTGGCAGTACCTCTTCCCGGCCCACGGGACTCTTGTATGTCGTGACCCAGGGGACTAACAGCCAGGGGGTTGTTACCGGTCTGGGGAACAACGTCAGTTCCTTTTCCATCGATGAGAATAGCGGGAACCTGTCGCTGATCAATTCCAATGCCAGCACGTGCCCTACGCCGGCGACTGACAGTAATTCCGAACCGTGCGGAATTCCCCTGCAAATCCTACTCGACTCGACGGGCAAGGTGGCGTTCGTTCTGGACCAGGGCCTTGCTTCCGTCAGTCCGCCGGTGGCGCCGGCCATCTACTCCTTTAGCGTGACCTCCGATGGGAGTCTCGGATCGCCGACACTCGCCGCCACGCTGACCACTCTGGATACACCCGTTGCCATGACGCGCGATGCGGCGGGACAGTTCCTGTTCGTGATCGATAAGGGATCCGCTCCTTCGGCCACGAGCTGCCAATATCTCCCGCCTGATTACCCGACGATACAGTGTGGCTCAATCTCCGTTTTTGCCATGCAACCCGGCACCACCAGTTTGACGGAGGCACCCGGAAGCCCGTTCCCCGTAGGCAGAATTCCGAGCGCGCTTTCGGCTCTTTCATTCACTCCCACCACCCCGGCGGGCGCTCCGGCCCAGGAGTTTCTCTACGTAACCTCCAACTTGGATCCTGCCCTGCACCTTGACAGTACTCTCAATGCATACAGTGTGGATTCATCTGGCAACCTGACGGATCTAACCCCGGATTCGCCTTATATCACCGCTACCAATCCCATCTCGGTGCTGGCGGTCAACACCTTCCTGACGGGGGAGAGTACTAACGGCGTGTTTGTGTACGTTGGCAGTCAGGCGAATGAGTCCGGCTCGCTGAGTGTGTTCCAGGTATGCACCGTGGAAAATGCGATTTGCAACACCGTAAATCTGAACGAGTTGGTTCCGGTGGGATCGTCAGTTTCGCTGGGGCAGAACCCGGTTGCAATGCTGGTGGATCCGACGAATAGTTTCCTCTACGTTACGTGCTACGTATCGAATCAGATTTATGGATATCGCATCAACCCCACGGCGGGCACGTTGACCGCGCAAAGCCCGGCGTACGAGCCGACCGGATCGGGGCCGGTGTCGATGGCGATGCACCCGAGCATAAGCGATACCGGACAGTTTATCTACACCTCAAACACTGCGTCGAGTAACATTACGGGCTTTGCGGTGAGTACGACGACCGGGTCGATGAGCAATCCAATCACGGTGATCGCCCCGGCGGCGCCCAGCGGCATGGCGTCGGACTAGAGTGAATTATTGAGTCATTGAATCATTAGTCATTGAAAACCGCTGGGAACTTAGGTTTTCAATGGTTCAATGACTTAATGGTTCAATGATTCAATGGTTTTACGTTGGCATCCGAAGAATGAGATAGCCTCCGATGAAACCGAAGACCAGGTCTGGAGACCAGGCGGCGACCGCGGGCGGAAGCTGACTTAAGTTGCCCATCGCCTCGAACAGGCCCGAGATCGTCCAATAGACAACGCCGATGCCGATGGCGGTGGCCAGCCCCGCGACCGCGGAACGCTTGCCGGCGGAGAGCGCGAAGGGAATGGCGAGCACCGCCATCACCAGCGTGATCAGCGGGTAGGCAATTTTCTTTTGCAACTGCACGCGCAGGCGCACCACATCAAAGCCGCTCTCTTCGAGATCGTAAATGTAGCGGCGTAGTTCGTCGTAGTTCATCTCCGACGATTGTTTGATTTCCTTCTTGAAGTAGGCGGGCGCTTCGGCCAGTTCGGGGAAGGTGGCGGCATCGAACTTGCGGTAGCTCTCGATGGCCGAGCCGCTCAGGTTTCGCTCCCATCCCTCCTCGTAAACCCACCGGCCCATGGATTGCGACCAGTGCGCGCGGTCGGCGGAAATGCGGTGCGTGATCTGGAAGGTGTGCGGATCGAATTGGAATATGGAGACGCCGCCGAAAACATCGCGGTCGGGATCGAAGAATTGATAGTAATAAATGTCGGAGTTCTGGCCGAAGATCCACTTGCGGTCGGGCCGCAGGTAGGTTTGCGCCGGTTTGCCCTTGATTTCGTTGCGCAGCGCGTCCTGACGCTTGTTGGTGTAGGGGAGATAGAGTTGGTCAGACAGAAAGAGCACCCCGGCGACCAGCATGGAAGCGATCAGCACCGGAACGACGACGCGGTAAACACTGATGCCGGTGGCCTTGATGGCAGTGATTTCGTTCGACCGCTGCAGCAGGCCGAAGGTGATTAGCACCGCCAGCAACATGCTGAGCGGCGTAGTGTTGTAAAGAAAATAGGGCGTTACGTTCAGCAGGTATTCGCCCACGGTCAGCGGCGAGACCTGATTCCGCATGATGTCGCCCAACAACTCGAACAGGGTGAACACCAGCAGCAGCATCAGGAAAGCGGCGACGATCAGGGCCAGGTAGAGCGTAAAGTCGCGCAGCACATAATCGTCGAGGATGGTTGGGAAACGAAGATTGAACCAGCGCCGGCGCATGGGCAGACGGGGAATCATGTTTCCACCGAAGGCCGGGCGCGACTCACCGTTCTGCGGCAGCGCCAGCAGGCCGGGCGTCGAAGATGGTGAGCTCGAAGTCTTAAACCATGAAGCCTTAAACCAGGAAGTTCTAAACCAGGAAGCTCTAAACCAGGAAGTTCTAAACCAGGAGCGCAGCGCCGTCAGTTCAATGGGGCGGCGTTCCGATTGCCAGAGCAGGAAAACTCCTCCCACAAGAAACACGAAGTCGGCGAGCCAAACCCCGGCCGCCGGAGAGAGGTGTCCCTGTTTTGCGAAGGACACTCCGATCAAAGAAATCGAATAGTACAGAAAAACCAGCAGAATGGTCAGGACAAATCCGCTGGACTTGCCGCCTTTCTTCGAGGAGAGGCCGAGCGGAATGCCCACCAGGGCGAGGACGATGCAAGCCGTCGGCAGCGCCAGGCGGCGATGATATTCAATCAGGTCCCAACGGCGCGTGACCGGGTCGGCGGTCTGTGCCATACGGAGGAGATCGGCAACGTTGATTTCACTGAGCGATGTGGGTTCGTGCTCCTGACTGCTTTGGGTCGCGGGGATCTGGATGGGGATGTCAGTAGTCTGAAAGGTGGAGATCTGGTACTGGTCCGGATTCCTGGGATCGCTTTCGTGAGTGGAACCGTTGATGAGGTGCAAGTCCAGAGTCTCGGCCCCTTGGCTGACGAGCAGGCCTTCGCGCGCCAGGCTGATGCGTGGTGCGGAGGGGTCCGTCAAATCGGCAAGAAACACGCCTTTCCAGACGGCTCCGCCGGACATGGCCTTGACGTCCTGCACGTACAGGATGATCTTCGGAAACCCTTCGTAAAACACGCGGGGCTGGACCTCGAAAGAAGCCTGAGAAGACTTGAGGGCGTCCTGGAGTTGTCCCAGAGCGGCGAGCGAGCGGGGCGCGAGGTAGACGCTGTTACCGAGAGCGAGCAGCCACGCCACCACCACAAAGATTGAGATCACCCGCAGGAACGTCCACACCCCCAGGCCACTGGCGCGCATGGCGGTGATTTCGCTGTCCGCAGCCAGACGGCTGAGTCCGATGAGGATGCCGACCAGTACGCCCATGGGAATGGTGTAGGTGAGCGCGACCGGGACGGTGAAGAAAAAGACTTCTGCAATGCTGGGTAGCGGTGCGCTGTTGCGGACCACGAGTTCGAGGATGCGGCCGAGGTCGCGAGTGAAGAGAACGAAAGTGAAAACGCCCGCGCCGATCAAGGCGTGGGAGACGACTTCTCCCAGAATATAGCGGGTGAGGATGCGCATCCGCAAGGTTGGTTGACTCATTGCGAGTCTAGCATGAGAGCGGGAGGGATGGAGAAATTGGTAATTGGTGACTTGTAATTTGTAATTGAAACCCATCGGCCTCGGGTTTGAGATTACAAATTACAAATTTCCCGTTACCAATTACCAATTTTCTCAGCGCCTACACTTTTTTTAGAAACAGCGCTCCCAGCGGCGGCAATGTCAGTCGTAGTGAATAAGGCCGGCCATGGGTCTTTACGGGCAGAGCCTCAACCCCCCCCGCGTTGCCCATATTACCGCCGCCATATTCGGCGCCGTCGCTGTTGAGCAGCTCTTTCCAGTAGCCGCCCGTTGGCACTCCCACCATGTATCCCACTCTGGGCACCGGCGTGAAATTGCACGCGATGAGTATAGGGTTCTCGCCGTCCTTGCCTTTGCGCAGCAGCGAGACAATGCTCCTGGGCGCGTCGTTGCAGTCCACCCATTCAAAACCCTTGGGATCGTTATCGAACCAGTGCAGCGAGGGTTCGCTGCGATAGACGCGGTTCAGTTGCTCAACCCAGTTCATAAGCCCGTGATGCACTGGATAAACCAGCACGTCCCAATCGAGGCTGCGCTCGTGCGACCACTCGCTCACCTGGCCGAATTCGCAACCCATAAAAATCAGTTTCTTGGCGGGCTGGGCGAACATGTAGGCGAAGAGCAGCCGCAGGTTGGCAAATCTCTGCCACTCGTCGCCGGGCATTTTGCCGATCAGGGAACCTTTTCCGTGCACCACCTCGTCGTGGCTCAGCGGCAGGACAAAATTTTCGTGGAACGCATAGAGCATCCGAAAAGTCAGCTTGTTGTGGTGATACTGCCGATGAATCGGATCCTGGCTGAAGTACTGGAGCGTGTCGTGCATCCAGCCCATGTCCCACTTCAAGCCGAACCCCAGACCGCCGAGATAAGTTGGCCGCGAAACCATGGCATAGGAGGTGGACTCCTCGGCATAGGTCTGAATGTCAGGGTGCTCTTTGTAGGCTTCGAGATTGAAGTGGCGCAGGAAGTCGATGGCTTCCAGGTTCTCGCGTCCTCCGTACTTGTTGGGAATCCATTCGCCTTCCTTGCGCGAGTAGTCGAGATACAGCATCGAAGCAACGGCGTCAACGCGCAGGCCGTCGATGTGATATTTGTCCAGCCAGAACATCGCGCTCGACATCAGGAAGCTGCGCACCTCGCTGCGGCCGTAGTTGAAGATGAACGTCTTCCAATCGGGATGGAAGCCCTGCCGTGAGTCGGAGTGCTCGAACAAGTGGGTGCCGTCGAAGAAGGCGAGGCCGTGGCCGTCGGAAGGGAAGTGCGATGGGACCCAATCGAGGATGACCGCGATGCCGTGCTGGTGCAGGTAGTCCACGAAGTACATGAAATCCTGCGGCGTGCCGTAACGCGCCGTGGGCGAGAAGTAGCCAGTCGTCTGATATCCCCAGGAACCGTAGAAGGGATGCTCCATGATGGGAAGCAGTTCGACGTGGGTGAATCCCAGCTTATTTACGTGGTCGGCGAGGCGGGGCGCGATCTCGCGATAGGTGAGCGAGCGGTTGTCCTCTTCCGGGACGCGCATCCAGGACCCAAGGTGAACCTCGTAGATGGACATGGGCGCATGCAACGAGTTGACGCCGGCCCGTTTTTCAAGAAACGCCGTGTCGTTCCAGGTGTAGTCAAGATCCCAGACCACCGAAGCCGTGAGCGGCGGTTTTTCAGCGAAAAGTCCCACCGGGTCGGTCTTTTCAATCTGGTAACCGAGTTGGGTGGAGTCGATGTGGAACTTGTACAGTGCGCCCTTGTCGACTCCGGCGATAAAGCCTTCCCAGATTCCCGACTGTCCGTGAGGCTGAAGTTGGTGGGATTGCGGGTTCCATCCATTGAAGTCGCCCACCACAGACACGCGGCGGGCGTTGGGAGCCCAGACGCTGAAGAGCGTGCCCTTGGTTCCCTTGGATTCCACAAGGTGTGCGCCCATCTTCTCGTAAATGCGATAGTGGGTGCCCTCGTTGAATAGATAAAAATCTTCGGCGGTCAGCAGGGAAACCCCGTAGCGGACCGGATATACTTCCGGACTTGTAGTTGTCTGTGTCATGGTTTTACCGAGTCTAGTGTAGTCCAATTCCGTCGTTAGTCGTCGGTCGTTGGTCGTTGGCGGTCGAATCCGGAGGAGTTGGAGTGAAGTCGCAGCGCCCATGTGTTGCCAACAAGCGGCGGACGGATGACTAACGACTAGCGACCAGCGACTAAGGACGTTTTTCCCGCTTCGCCCGCGCCCAGCCCTCTTTCACGCTTTGCCGCGCGCGCCCAAGCGCCAGCGCATCCGCCGGCACGTCTTCCGTGATGCAGCTTGCCGCCGCGACGTAGGCGCCGCGTCCAATCTTTACCGGCGCCACCAGCGTCGAGTTGCTGCCGATGAACACGCCATCTTCGATCACTGTCTTGTGCTTGTTCACGCCGTCGTAATTGCAGGTGATGGTACCCGCGCCAACGTTCACCCCTTCACCGATTTCCGCGTCGCCCAGATAGCTGAGGTGATTCGCCTTCGATCCCTTGCCCAGCTTGATTTTCTTGGTCTCGACGAAGTTCCCCACGTGAGCGCCTTCGCCCACATCGCTTCCGGGGCGCAGATGAGAGTACGGTCCAAGCACAGCATCCGCGCCCGCGCGCGAGTCTTCCATGAGCGTCCCCGGCCTCACCGTGACCCGGTCGCCCAGGACCGAATTCGCGATCACGCTGTAGGAGCGGATGCGGCAATCTTCGCCAATCTTCGTATGACCCAGCAATTGCACGAAGGGCTCAATCACGGTGTCGGCGCCCACTTCCACGTCGCTGTCAATCACGCAGGTGTGCGGATAAAAAATCGTGACTCCTTGTTCCAGCAGTTCGCGGCACTTCGCCAGCCGCAGCCGCGCATCCAGCATCATCATCTCCGCTCGCGTGTTGCTGCCCAGCACTTCGCCCGCATCCGGCGTTTTCATCGCGACCACTTTCTTGCGCGCCCGGTGAAACACTCCGGCCATATCGGTGAGGTAGTACTCGCCGTGCGGGTTCGCGGTGGAAAGGCGGTCGATATGCTCGTACAAGGCAGGCGCGGCGAAGACGTAGAATCCGGAGTTGATCTCGCGAATTTTCTTCTGCTGCGCGGTCGCCGACTTTTCTTCGACAATCGCCTGCACCTCTGCGCGGCTACCTTTGCGAACCACTCGCCCATATCCATAAGGATTGTCGAGATCGGCGCTGAGCAAAGTCATGGTCGCTTTCTGAGCGCTGTGGAAGTCGCTGAGCTTCCTGATGGTGTCGGCGGTAATCAGCGGAGCGTCCCCGGACAGCACGATGACCTGGTCATACTTACTACCAGCCTTATTGCCCGAGAGCGCCTCGCGCGCCACCATGAGCGCGTGTCCGGTGCCACGCTGTTCGGCTTGCAGCACGAAGTTCACGCCCGTATTGGCAAACGCCTCGCGCACGCGCTCCGCCTCATGGCCGATGATCACGAAGATGTCGTGCGCGGGCACGACCTTGGCGGCCGTGGCAATCACATGCGCCAGGATCGGCTTGCCGCCGATTTCATGCAGGACCTTGGGATGTTTCGATTTGAGCCGCGTGCCTTTGCCCGCCGCCATAATGGCGATCGCAATGGCCGTGCGCGGGCGCTGCGGCTTTGATAGGGAAGATTTCGATTTGATCTTGAACGCTTTTGCCATGCTCAGACAATATACCGCGAGCGATTCAACTCCGGATCGTCTGCCGATCCGGCGCTTGCGCCATCAACGCCATCAGATCGTGCGCGACGCGGTCGGTAGCGTGCCGCGCCACCGCGCCCTCGTCCAGATAATCTCCCAGTACCGGGCACACGCCCAGCGCCTCGATCGCTTCCAGATCCACCACAATCTGCGAAGCTCCCTCGAGAGCGTATTTCGCCTTCATCTCTGGCGATGCCGTCTTGCGGTTGATCAGGGCGTAGTCGAACAACTGGACGCCAGCGTGTGCATTGAGTGCGCGGATGTGATCCGCCGCCGTTAAACCAAGGCTTTCATTCGCCTGCGTCATCAAGTTGCAAACAAACACCTTGACTGCAGCAGAGTCCAGAATCGCTTCCGCGATTCCATGCACCAATAAGTTCGGAATCAGGCTGGTGAAGAGCGAACCCGGGCCGATCGTGATCAAATCGGCGCTGGCGATGGCCGCGAGCGTCTGCGGCAGCGGCTCAACATCGTGAGGCACCAGGCACAGCTCCCGAATCTTGCCCTTACTCGCCGTGATCCGGGTCTCGCCGCGTACCCGCGTCCCGTCTTCCATTAGCGCTTCCAGTTCCACGCTCGACATGGTTGCCGGATAGATGCGCCCGCGCGTGAGCAGAATTTCCGAAGACAGCCGCACCGCTTCCGCAAAGTCTCCGGTGATCGAAGTCAGCGCCGCCAGAAAAAGATTTCCGAAGCTGTGGCCTTCCAGTCCGGATCCTTTTTGAAAGCGGTGCTGGAACAATCTCGAGAGCAGAGCTTCGTCTTCGGAGAGGGCGACGATGCAATTGCGCACATCGCCCGGCGGAAGCATATTGAACTCTTTGCGCAGACGGCCGCTCGATCCGCCGTCGTCGCTGACCGTGACCACGCCGCACAATTCGCGAATGATGGGCTGGCCGGAGGGCGCCAGCGCCGGCGTCATGACGTAACACTTCAGCCCCTTCAGCAGCGTGGAGAGGCCGGTGCCCCCGCCGATTGCGACCACTCGCAGTTCGCGCCCAGCTTTACCGGTGTCGGATGAGTTCGTGCGCAACTGGGGAAGCATACCGCCTTAATATTGATTCATTGAATCATTTAGTCATTGAATCATTGGGTAAACCGCTGGGAACTTAGGTTTTCAATGATTCAATACCTCAATGATCCAATGACTCAATCGAAGTCAAGCCTCGATATTGAATCATTGAATCATTTAGTCATTGAATCATTGGGTAAACCGCCGGGAACTTAGGTTTTCAATGATTCAATGACTAAATGATTCAATGACTCAATCGAAGTTAAGCTGGCAGCTAGTGCGGGCCCTAGTAGGTGCTCGCTTCTTCTTCCTGCGGCTCAGATTCTTCGCTGCCCGGATCCGGATACAGCAGTTCGGTGAAGCGCGGATCTTCCGCCAGATTCTGGAAGTCGGTGTCGTTCCGCGCCTGGAAGCGCAGCGAGGGTTTCGCCTGAATCGCCTCGTCGAGCGTCTTGAGCGATTCTTCGACGTGGCCGGTCAGGCAATGCAACGCGGCCAGCCCGTACAGAACGAATTCTGCCTTCGGATTCTGCTTCAAGAGTTGGTCGAGTTGCTCGCGCGCCGTCACGTAGTCACCCGAGTTGATCAGCGACACCGCGTAGTCGTAATGCTCTTCCGCTGATTTGAACTGCAACGTGGGCTCGGCCAGATGTTTCTCGCAGGTGAGGATATGCACCTGCGCCCGGTCGACCAGCGACTTGTTCGGCCCCGTCAGCACCTTCTGCAGGTGGCCTTTGGCCTTCTCGAACTTGTGCTCCTGCAAGGCGCGCAGCCCGGACTCGTAGTTCTGCACTGCTTGTGTGTGTCGCGGATCTTCGACCACTTGTTTCTTGGGGGTTACCTTCAGTGCCATCAAACCGCCTCTAGTTCGGAATTTTAGTTCAGAATTGAAATCGAAAAACTTGAAACCGCCATTTCGAAATTGCGACCGCGCCGTCAATTAATGCTGGCCGCTGTCAACAGATCGACCGACTTCCACTCGCCCTTGATAATTCCTGCGCGAATCTCCCGCGCCGTCTTGTGCTGCTTGTACATCGTGTAAGTGTAGTAAAGCTCTTTGAGGCAAGTTCCGCACTGGGCGCCGTGCGTGCCCGAAAAGCAACTGTGCAGACTGGTGTGTCCCATGCCGCGGTCGCAGTAGCAATAGCACGGCTGCTGGTAAATCACTTTCGGAATCTTCGCGGCCAGTTCATAGGCATGCGTTTGATATGGGAACTGCGCGTTCTCGCCCCAAAGCTGATCCTTGGTGAGGATCGGCGGCAACGCGGTGCCCGCCGCCGGAGGAGCCACGTTGAAATGCGGAACTCCCTGATCGGCTTCAGATTGAAGCCATGGCGCCGACACCATCGTGACCACCAAAAACAGCACCGCCGACGCGAAAACCCGTGTACGCATGCCACTCAACCTCAATCTTATATTTTACCTGAAGGCGCGGGATTGGCGAGTGGCGCGAGGGGTACGGTGGTCGCGATCAATGGGTCCCAGTTGTTCTAATCTTGTATCTTGATGTCTCTCGGATGAAGCACCGTCAAGTCGGGGATCTGCTTGAAATCGTCCTTCTCATCGAAGGTCAAGATTTGGGAGACGCCGTTGTTCTTCATAATCACACTGTGAATCACGTCGCCGACCCCGGAGTGATACTTCAAAATTCCCTGTTTCACGTGATAAAAAAATTCCGCGAAATCATAATCTTTCCTGGGGCTGACTTCGATGATTTGTATCTTGAGACCCCTCAGCCGCTTCTCGCTGACAAGCTGACTCTCGATCTCGGCCACGACTCCGCGATCGAGATTCTTGCGAGAAACCAATATGTTCACCATCTCCGTTACTGCCCACATGGAGGTGCAAAGCTGGACGTCCTTCAGGTCTGCGAACACTGCAAAGGCTTGTTCCACCGCTTTCCTCTTCGTCTCTTCAGTCCTGTCGGTGGAGTAGTAAGCGATTAGGACATTGCTATCTAAGTAAATGCGGTTCATCGCTTGGCGCGAAAGCGAACAACTCGCTTTCGCGCGACCGTCTTGACAGCCCGGAACGAAACCGTTTTCCCCGACTTAGTCTTGAACTTGATCCTCGCCGGTTTCTTCACAGTCGTGGTGGCAACGAATCTAACGATTTTCCGGGCCATAAAGCGATGATAGCACTCAAGACGGTGGCGCAAGCCGTTTTCGCCCGTCCCTCTACACGTACTGGCGCTTTCGCCGCACGCTGAGAGTGAACTCTATCCCCCCAGCTTCTCAAAGAACAAGCAGATCGTCTCAATCCCGCGATAAAAATTCGGGATGTGAAACTTCTCGTTCGGAGCATGCAGGTTGTCGTCGGGCAGCCCAAAGCCCATCATCACCGATGGAATCTTAAGCACGTCCTGGAAATCGGTCACGATCGGAATCGAACCGCCGGAGCGGATAAACACGGTCTCTTTCTTGAACGTGTCATGCAGCGCCTCAGTCGCCGCTTTGATGAAGCGGTTGTCCGTGCCCACCACGCCCGCGGGGCCCTTGCTCCAAACCTTGATCTTGATGTCGATTCCCTTGGGCGTGAGCTTCTTGACGAACGCCGTATAGCGCTTCAGGATGTCGTCCGGATCCTGGTTGGGCACAAGGCGCATGGAAACTTTTGCCGACGCTTTCGCTGGAATCACCGTCTTCGCGCCCTGCGTCACAAACCCACCCGGTATGCCGTGCACTTCGAGCGTCGGACGCGCCCACGTCCGGTAGAGCACCGAATATCCCGGCTCGCCCGTCAGCACCTTGGAGCCGACTTCGGTCTTGCGATAATGCTCTTCGTTGAAGGGCAGCCGCTTCCAAGCCTTCAGCTCATCTTTGCTGGGCACCTTCACGTCCTTGTAAAAGCCGGGGATCAGTATCTTCCCCTTCGCATCTTTCAGCTTGCTGATGATCTCAATCAACGCAAACAGCGGATTCGGCGCCGCGCCGCCATACACGCCGGAGTGCAGGTCGGTCTTGGCCCCAACCGCTTCAATCTCCGTGTACACCAGGCCGCGCAGGCCGACGCACAGCGTTGGAAGGTCCGGCGCGAACAGTTCCGTATCGCAGACCAGCGCGAAATCCGACTTCAATTTCGCCTTCTGTTTGCGGACGTACTCGGCAATCGATTCACCGCCCACTTCTTCTTCGCCTTCAAAAATAACCTTGACGTTGATCGGCAGCTTGCCCCCATGCGCCTGCATCAGAGACTCGAGCGCCTTCACTTCCATCCAGAGCTGACCTTTGTCGTCGACCGCGCCGCGCGCGTAAATGTTGTTGTTGCGCTCGGTCGGCTCAAACGGCGGCGTCTTCCATTCGTCCAGAGGATCGGGCGGTTGCACATCGTAGTGCGCATACATCAGGGCCGTCGGCTTGCCCTGCGCGTGCAGCCAGTCGGCATAGATCAGGGGATGTCCTTTGGTGGGGATGACCTCGACATTGTCCAACCCGATGCGGCGCAACTCAGCGGCCACAAATTCTGCTGCCTTCTGCACGTCGCCTTTATGTTCATCGAGCGTGGAGACGCTGGGGATGCGGAGAAGAGCCTTCAGCTCGTCGAGAAAACGCGGTTGATTATTGCGGGCAAAATCGACTGCCGGGGAAGCCATAGTCTTGTTGCCTTTCTGTCGCGCGGGGCGCGCGTTCTGAAATGATCGCGAAAACCGTTCAGTATATACCTGCCAGGCTTGCGCTGTAGAGAAGAGACGCGGCTTGCCGCGTCTCCGCCGGACATCAGATGGTCGGCGGTGTCACTGCTTGTCGGCCTATCTATTTGTTGGCATTGACGGCGGGCTGAGTGACCAGATTCTTCACATCGTCCACAACCTTGCCCAGCGCTTGATCAAAGTTCTTATCGCGGTGTCCTTGCAATCCGCCCAATTCCACATGCTCGGTGAATGCCCACAGCGCTATATGCGTCTTCGGATCGAGTATCTTCAAACGGAACTTGGGTTCAACCGCCGGACTCTCGGAGAACCGTATTTCGAACACAAGATCGCAGTCGGCAGGAGAGTCTACGATTTCATAGCGTCCCCAGCTCTTCATGGCGGAGTAGAACTGGTTGTAAGTTCGATCGATTCCCCCGCTGTAGCCGGCCGCATTGGGATTGCTTTCTTGCCCGGCGTTGGCGATGAACACCTTCTTGGCGCTGATGATTTGTGCCGGCAGCGGCGCCGAGGCATTTTCTTTTGCCGCTTGCGCTTGCGCGAATGAGCCCGACAGCACTGCCAGAGCAAAAGCCACACAGAAAATGCGTGGCCTTACGATTCTCGACATAGCCTTCCTCGATCGAACAGCGGGTGAAAGTGGGAAGCGGTTTTGCTTCACTCCGTTTTGTTCACTCCGTAGAGTACCATTCGTCCGGCCAAGAACCTGAAACGCAATTGACAGCGACCCGCATCTCACCAACAATAAGCTCTACAATTCACATTCAACGGGAGACCCCCCTATGTCTGAAGGCGAGCAACCGACCGTTTACCACCCCGAACCGCAGAGCAACATCGGCAAATGGATTCTTATCGTGCTGGCCGTTGCCTATGTCGGCGCATCGGCGTTCTTTATTTTCGACCAGCACGGCAAGCTGGAAAAGGTCACGCAAGATCAGGCCGCCAGCCAAAAGCAAATTGGCGATCTGACCAAGCGCATGCAGTCCGCCGAGGCGGATTCCGAGACTCTGGCCCAGCAGTTGGGCATGACCAAGAAAGAATTGGCGACGCGTGCTAACGAGCTGCAGCGTGAGCAACAAACCGCATCGGCAGCCGCAGCGGCGCGCATTGCGGCCCAAGCGGCGGAAGAGAAAAAAGATGTGGGCGCGGTTTCCGGAGAAGTTGGAGCCGTGAAGACCGACGTCGGCGGTGTGAAGACCGACGTGGCCGCCACCAAAGCATCGCTCGAAGCGACCATCGCGAAACTGCAGGGCGCGGTCGGCGACCTTGGCGTGCAGAGCGGACTGATCGCCAACACCCGCAGCGATCTGGAGGCCCTCAAACACAAGGGCGACCGCCAATACTACGAGTTCACCTTATTGAAGGGCGCCAAGCCGCAGGCCTACTCGACTGTGGCCTTGCAGCTCAAGAAGACCGATCCCAAAAAGGGCAAGTACACGCTGAACGTCACCGCCGACGACAAAACCATCGAGAAAAGAGACAGGAACCAGAGCGAGCCGGTGCAGTTCTACACCGGGCGCGATCACATGCTCTATGAACTCGTGGTCTGGACGGTGGACAAGAACAAGATCAGCGGCTACCTGAGTACGCCGAAGAACGCGCCCGTGCCCATCGCCGCAACGCCGCAGTAGCGGCAGCCACCGAAGATAGCAATGCGGGTGCCCCACACATTCGCGTTCTTTGCGAATGTGTGGGCGTGCATAATCTCGGCGGCCTTGCCGCGCGCTCTCTCTCTACGGATGCGTCATCTTCTCCGGCTTGACCAGCGAATCGAATTCCTCACCCGTCAGATGTTTCAGCTTCAATGCTGCCTCGCGCAGGCTCGAGTGCTCGACGTGCGCCGTGTGCGCAATCTGCGCCGCCTTGTCGTATCCCACCTTCGGAGCCAGCGCCGTGACCAGCATCAGCGAATTCTTCACATACCAGTCCACCTTGGCGCGATCGACTTCAATTCCTTTGATCATGTATTCCACGTAGCCGTGGCAAGCGTCGGTGACGAGCGTGACCGAGTGCAGGAAGTTGTAAATGATCACCGGCTTGTATACGTTGAGCTCAAAGTTGCCCTGTGAGCCGGCGAATCCCACCGCCGCCGTCGCTCCGTGAACCTGCACGCAGACCATGGTCATGGCTTCGCATTGCGTGGGATTAACCTTGCCCGGCATGATCGACGATCCCGGCTCATTCTCCGGAATCACGAGCTCGCCGAGGCCGCACCGCGGACCGGAAGCCAGCCAGCGAATATCGTTTGAGATCTTCATCAGCGAAGCGGCCAGCGTTTCCATCGCGCCTTGCGCAAACACGATCTCATCGTGCGCCGAAAGTGCGGCGAACTTGTTGGGATGCGAGCGGAAGGGAAGTCCCGTCAGTTCGGCAATCTTCTTCGCGGCGCGCTCGGCAAATTCCGGATGCGTATTCAGCCCCGTGCCCACCGCGGTCCCGCCGATAGCCAGATCGTAAAGCCCATCGAGCGCCTGCTCCAGCCGCTTAATATCGCGATCCAGCAGACTGGCCCAGCCGCCCATTTCCTGTCCAATCGTCAAAGGCACGGCATCCTGCAAGTGCGTGCGCCCAATCTTCACCACGTTTTCAAATTCCTTGGCCTTGGCCGCAATCGCATCGCGCACCGTCTTGATCGCCGGAATCAGCGCGTTCTTCACCCGTTCCGCCGCCGCAATGTGCATCGCCGCCGGAAACGTGTCGTTCGACGACTGCGACATGTTCACGTGATCGTTCGGATGCACCGGCTTCTTCGATCCCATTTCCCCACCGGCAATTTCAATCGCCCGATTCGAGATGACCTCATTCACGTTCATGTTGGTCTGCGTGCCGCTGCCCGTTTGCCAAATGCGCAAAGGGAACTGGTCGTTCAGCTTGCCGGCAATGACTTCGTCGGCGGCCTGCACGATGAGCTTCGCGATGTCAGGCGGAAGCTTGCCCAAGTCCTGATTCACCAGCGCGCAAGCCTTCTTAAGCGTGCCAAACGCCCGAATCAGCTCCGGAGGCATGACGTCGCGCCCAATATCGAAATGCAGCAGCGAGCGCTCGGTCTGCGCCCCCCAGTAAACATTGGAAGGCACTTCGATCTTTCCCATACTGTCGGATTCAATGCGGGTCTTCACTTGGGTCGGGGTGGCGGGTTCGGCAAGAGTAGACATGATGATCTCCTATGCATCGGGCCGGAGCGGAACATCCAGGTCCTTCGGCGGGAATGAGCAACGAATTATTATACGGCGGCGTGAAAGGGTTTTCGCTCAAAATACCAGCGTTAGTGCATGCTTGCAGAACAGTATCCACTCGGATACAATAAAGGGACTTGAATACATTGCTTCGGTCGTCCGATTTCGATGCGTGGCTATCCCATCTGGCTCGCGAACTTAAGGACGAAACAATGAAGAAAAAGAAAACAACTTACAAACCATTCGACGCGGCGGCTTACCTCGATAACGATGCGGTCATTGCGGAATATCTTTCGGCGGCTGCCGAAGACCCAAACCCCGAGGTATTCGTCGTCGCGCTCGGCCACGTGGCCAAAGCACGAGGCATGGCACAGATTGCCAAAGACTCAGGACTGGGCAGGGAGAGCCTGTACAAAACCCTGAGTGCAGGCGCACACCCACGCTTCGAAACGATCAATTCTGTCCTGCACGCCCTCGGCGTGAAGTTCGCGGTCGTTGCTGAACACGAGAGTTAGATTGGGCTGGCGGGTGGGCCGCTTTAACGGGGAAGTATAACGCGGGTATCCTTATCAATATTGACCGAAATAACTGCCGGAAGTCGGCCCAATGTCGCCTCAGATCGACTTCACCGGAATCGCCATTACATCATCCACCAGCCCGACTTCCTTCTGAACGAACGGCTCAGCATAGGTGACGCCGCCCATCATCCCGTAAAAGCGCGCCATGGATTCGATGCGCGCCCGAATCTCTTTGTGCGCAGGAAAGATTCCGCTGCCCGCCTGCTGATCGGTGAACTGAGACTTGTAGGCCATCAGCGAAGCGAAGCGCGTTTCGAACTGGTCCGTGATGTCCACGACAAACGTCGGCCGCACATCGCGGTACAAGCTGGCGTAAATAATCTTGAAAGGACGATGAGGCGAAGCCGAATCGCTGGGGGGTTCACTGATAACTGACGACTGAGAACTGACAGCTGACGGCTGAGAGCCGACAGCTAGCTTCGCCAGTCCGGCCAGAAAGCTGGCTTCATATCCGAGCACCGACGCGGTGTAGTGGTCGGGATGGCGACCCTCCCAGTAAGGGAGGATCAGTACCCGCGGACGCTGTTCGCGAATTACGCGCGCGACCTGCAAGCGATTTTCCCAGGTATTTTCGACGCGGCCGTCGGGAATATCGAGCGCGTGGCGCCAGGAAACTTTCAGGATGCGAGCCGCCTCCGCCGCTTCGCGAGCGCGATCTTCAGCCGAGCCGCGCGTCCCCATCTCACCTTGCGTCAGGTCGAGGATGCCGGTGCGGTATCCGCGCTCGGCCATCTTGAGCAGAGTTCCGGCGCAGGTTTGTTCTACATCATCGCGGTGCGCGGCCAGAGCGAGAATGTCGAGAGGCATAAATCCGTCGTTGGTCGTTAGTCGTTGGTCGTTCGCGCGGTGCCGCCGATTGCGGCTTTCGTGTAACTCCTCTGAATTCTAGAATGCCAACGACTAACGACTAACGACCATCGACCAACGACTATTGTTACGCGGCCGGCTTCGTCGTGCGCCGATTCGCCAGCGCGAAGGCTAGGCCAAACATGAATAGCGCGAACAGCACCAGCGTCAAAATGGATGCGATCAGCGGGAATGCGCTGGGCGCTTCGGGATACATCAGCGAGCGCAGCGCCTCGACTCCGTAGGTCAGCGGATTGGCATACATCAGCCAGCGAATCCATCCTGACGCGCCGGAAAGAGGGAAGAGCGCTCCCGAAAGCAGCCACAGCGGAATCAGAAATAAATTGATGATGGCGTGAAAGGCTTGCGTCGAATCCATGGGCCACGCGATAGCAAAGCCGAGTGCGGTCAGGGCGAACGACACCAGGAACACGGTGAGCACGATCAGCCCAAATGAGGCGAGCGTAAAGTGCACACCGACGAGCGGCGCGAAGACCAGGAAAATCAATCCCTGCGCGGTGGCAAGCGTGGTGCCGCCCAAAACTTTTCCCAGCACAATAGCCGCGCGCGGCACCGGCGCCACCAAAACCGAGAGCAGGAAACCTTCGTTGCGGTCTTCGATCACCGACATCATGGTGAAAATGGCGGTGAAGAGCACGATCATCACCAGCGTGCCGGGATAGAAATAATTCAGATAGTGCTGCTGGCCGGCGGCCTGTCCGGAACGGAATGAGGTTCCGAACCCGCTGCCAATCACGATCCAGAATAAGAGAGGAGAAGCGATGACGCCGACCACACGCGCGCGCTGACGATAGAAGCGCACCACTTCGCGCCACCAGAGCGTGAACGCGGGCAGCAGGATTCCGGCGGATGCGGTACCGGTTGCGGGAAACGTCGTGGTTTGGGTTGCCATTATTTTAGTTAGCGTTCGCGGTTCACTTCTTCTTAGTTTTCTTCTTGCCGGTCGCTGGGGCTACCTCGGGGTCTTCGTTCCAGAAGCGGTGGCCGGTGCGATGGATGAAGACGTCTTCCAGCGTCGGCTTGCTTACGCTTAGCGACTGGATTTCTCCCGGGAAGGCTTCGACTACATCCGGAACAAAGCGATGTCCATTTTCAATTTCTATGCGGACACGGTTGTCCATGACGGTGGCGTCGACGTGAAACTTATTTCGAATGTGGTCGGCCAGGGATTGCGGGTCGCGTGCTTCGAACAGAATCACGTCGCCGCCGATTTCGCGGGTCAGGGCCTCGGGCGTGCCTAACGCCACCAGGTTGCCTTCGTTCAGAATGGCGAGGCGGTCGCAGCGTTCGGCTTCTTCCATCAGATGAGTGGTGACGATGACAGAGACGCGCTCCTCATCGCGGAGGATCTGGAGGTATTGCCAAAGGTCGCGCCGGGCGCCCGGATCGAGGCCGGTGGTGGGCTCGTCAAGAAGCAGAACCTCGGGATGATGGAGGAGGCCTTTGGCAAGCTCGATGCGGCGCTGCATTCCTCCGGAAAAAGTTTCTACGCGATCGGCGGAGCGGTCGAGCAATCCGACGCGCGTGAGGATCTCGTTGATGCGCTTCTTAAGCTCGGGGCCGCGCAGGCCGTAAAGGTGTCCCTGATGCCAGAGATTTTCGTAGGCGGTGAGTTTGAGATCGACGCTCTGGGCCTGGAAGACGACGCCGATGTGGCGGCGCAACGCTCCGGGCTGGCGAACGGCGTCGAAGCCGGCAATGGTGGCGCTGCCGGAAGTGGGCACCATGAGCGTCGAAAGAATGCGAAACAGAGTGGTTTTGCCGCTGCCGTTCGGGCCGAGCAGGCCGAAGAGTTCGGCGGGGCGAACGTCGAAGGAGACGCCGTTGAGCGCGGTGCGGTCCTGGTAGCGATGGACGAGGTCGTGAACGGTAATTATGGGCTTGCCTGCGAATTCCGCAGGATGTGCGGGGGGAGCGGCGTCGATGGCAGTTGAATTCGGGCCCACACTCTATTCTACGACGGGAACGCAGCGATTATCATCCGGGAGCGAAACCGGGCCTTCAAAGAGGCTTCTTGATCTCACGGTAGAGACGCGGCTTGCCGCGTCTGAGGAGACGGCGCAAGTAGAGACGGGGCAAGCCCCGTCTCTACAGGAA
>Ga0224555_1000433_pt1 | contig 63724 bp, 56 predicted proteins | sample 714S23034metaG_FD_180687 | JGI IMG/M metagenome (GOLD analysis project Ga0224555, IMG submission 180687) | Peat soil microbial communities from Stordalen Mire, Sweden - 717 S2 30-34 | ecosystem: Environmental > Terrestrial > Soil > Wetlands > Peat | place: Sweden: Norrbotten County, Stordalen... | reverse complement strand
CGTCCATCTGGATTCTCCTTGGGGTTTGCTTGGCGGCTCACCTCAAGGAGTTTCTGGATCGACTCCCGTAAATGTCAAACTGCTACTGCCTCCCCGGCAGAGCCGGGGGATCTCCCGGTGGATTAGATCCCTTCTTTTACGCGTTCCAATTACGATGCAGCGGCTGCCTCCGAACCGTAGTCGGAGCCGTCGAAGCCCGTCTGCCGGAGTCCAGGGTTCATGCCGTTCACCTGGAGCGGAGCAGGATTGACCACGGGTTCCCTCGCTACCTGGCGCCATGCTTCGCGCACGTTTTTTACGCACTCGATCGCGTGCTCGAATTTCGGCTGCGAGGCCGACTGCGAGGCCTGCAGGATCTGCGTGAAGATCGACGCGTAGAACTCGCTGAGCGCCTGCGCGGGCCGTCCGCCCACATCCATGCGCAGCCGCGCTTGCAGGTGGATGACGATATCCAGCGCCCGCTTCACCGCCGCCCGCCGGGCTTCCGTGTCGCCGCACTCGACGGCTGCCGATGCCGCGTAAAGAAAACCCAGAATGCCATCAAAGAGAGCCACAACCAGATCAACCGCCGAAGCGCTGTCCAGCGCTTGTTCCTGATAAATGCTCATGAGAAAAACCTCCTTAGCCGTTCGAATTGTTGTGATAGCCGGTGCTCGCGGAGTAGAGTTCGTTGACCTGGTTCAACATGGAGTGAATTGCCTGCAAAATCTGATTGGCGCGGTTCAATTCCGTTGTCAGGTTCTTTTGCTGCGCTGAGATCAGGCTTTCTTCCCTGGAAATTTCCACATTCAGTGTGGATTCGATCAACAACGGATGCAGCCTGAGAGCCACCTGTAGCCGAGCCGGATTAAAGAAAAATCATGAAGTAACCTTGCGAAGGCCGCAGACGCATACGCCGCGTGTATCCGCTCTGGCCAATGACTTCAAATTAGCCATTCGGCTTTTTTAACCAGGAAAGCCCCCGGTTTTTAAGCGCACCTCCCAATCGAAACCTCTCGCCCTGGGAACCGTGCGAGTGCTACCCTGTTGATACCGTGCTTACGCCAACTTCAACTCGCGCCGCCTTTCCTGACCAGAAAAACTGCAATTAAACATCGGTGAGGCAAAGCGAGGAAAACAATCTCCGTTGTCGCGTAAGTTGTTTATTATCAATTGGCCCCGTAGCTCAGGTGGATAGAGCAGCAGTTTCCTAAACTGCGTGTCGGAAGTTCGAGTCTTCCCGGGGTCACCACTCTTTCCTTTGACTTTCCACCCCATCCCGTTTATAAATGTTGATGGCATGGAAGTATCTTCCATGCCATAGAGGCTGCTCCCCGAGTGGGGCAGCGCAACCCACCACGGCAATCGCCAGGATGCTCGGGAAGGCGGTGAAACTCCGCCACTGCCCCGCAACTGTGAGCGCCCCTGCCAGCGGCCCGTTTCACTGGGCGGGACAGGGAACCAGCCTGGGTCTTTCCGCCAAACGCGGAGAGCTCCCAAGTGAACCACTGCAGACCGATCTTCGTCTGTGGGAAGGTGGCTGGAGAAGCGCAAGTCAGGAGACCGGTCCTCGCGCCCCCAACCCACTTGCGTTCCGAGGGGAACGAAGGAGCTATCATGCCTGTTTCCGAGCCAAAGCTCTCCCGCTGCTTCTACAATTCATTCATGCGCGCGCTGCCCCGCGTCCTTACGCTTTTTCTGCTCGCCGCCTTCGCCGTTGCCTGCCCGGCTGCCTCCATCCGCGGCGTGGTCACGGACGCCTCAGGCGCCAAGGTCGTTGGCGCAAATGTGGTTTTAATCAGCGGCGGCAAAGCTGTCGGCACCGCCGTCTCCACCGCCGACGGCAGCTTTCAGATTCTCGCCGGCGTCGAGGGCCGCTTCTTTCTGGTCGTCAACTCGTCCGGCTTTCGTCAGTTGGAGACGCCCAGCTTCTACGCCGGCAGTCTCGACTCGGTGGAACGCAACATCGTGCTTGAACCCCAGTGGGTGCGCCAGTCCATCGTGGTCACGGCCACCGGAACCCCCACGCCGCAGCCGCAGACCAGCGAGTCCACCAGCGTCCTCGGCCCGCTTGATCTGGCGCTGCGCGACGACCTGACCAGCGCTCTGCGGCTGATGCCGGGAACGACCGTGGTGCAGGAAGGCCAGCTCGGCGCGCAGACCTCGCTGTTTATTCGCGGCGGCAACTCGGACGCCAACAAGATTCTCCTCGACGGCGTTGATGCAGGCGATCTGGGCAACGGCTTCGACTTTGGTCCGCTCTCGACCACGGCCGTGGAGCGCGCCGAGGTCTATCGCGGCCCCGATTCCAGCCTTTACGGCGCGGGCGCGGGCAGCGGCGTCATCAGCCTCACCACCCCGCGCGGCACCACCAGCTATCCCTCGATCCTCCTCCAGGCCGATGCCGGCAACCTCTCCACCTCCCGCGAAGAGCTGGAGGTAGCCGGCGCGCACAGCAAGCTGGATTACCTGGGCGCCTTCAGTTGGCTGCAAACCTCCAACGATCTGCCCAACGACGAGTACCATGTGGCCACAACCGCGGCCAACCTCGGCTACCAACTGAACGGCGCCACGCAGCTTCGCGGCACGCTGCACTACGGCGTCGATGCCACCGGCGTTCCCAACGCCTGGGACTTCTACAACGTTGCTGACGACGCCACCCAGAAGGACCAGGACCTATTCATCAGCGCCTCCATCGACAACCAGACCACGGAGGCCTTTCATAATATGCTGCGCTATGGGGCGACCCGCAAGCGCGAGCAATATGATCAATGGCAGTTGTCAGGCGAATCGCAGGCCTATAGCAACTACTGTTTCGGCCCGGCAACCCTGGGCAATACGGTTACCATCACGGGCGCGAATGGCTACTCCGCCACTGGACAGGCGGTCCTTGACTGCTCTCTGGGCAAGAGCCAGAATGTCAATAATCGCGATCAGATTGTCTATCAAGGCGATTACCGGTTTACTCCGCACCTGACCGCTCTAATCGGTTTTCATTACGAGAACGAACGCGGCTCAAATCCCGGAAGTACCTACTACACGCCGGTCTCGTCCGGCAACTACGATTATTTGGCTGCCGTGCATGGGGACTTCAAGAACCGCTTTTATTACACGCTGGGCGGAAGCCTGGAGAAATACTCGCTCTTCGGAACCCAGACCTCGCCGCACGCCGGAGTTTCCTATGAGGCGCTGCGTCCGCGCAAGAAAATCTTCAGTGGAACCCGCATCCTCTTCAACTACGGCGAAGGAGTACGCGAACCCAAGCTGACCGATGAGGACGAATCTCTTTACAACTTTCTCGCAGCCAACGGCGGGCAGGCGACGATTCAGCAACTCCATATCTCGCGATTGGCAGCTCCTTCTACACGGACCTATGAAGGCGGCGTGGAGCAGGCATTCTTTGGCGAGCGCCTGGTCTTCCGCGCCAGTTACTTTCACAATGAATTCAGCAGGGAGATTGAATATGTCGGGCTGGACCTCGTTCCTGAACTTCTGCCCAATCTAACCGCAGCCCAGCAGCAGAGTTTGGAGAGCATCCTTCAGGCCAACTATGCTTACGAGCTGACTTTGAACTCCGAGGCCTTTCGCGCGCAGGGCATTGAGGCCACAGTCGAGAGCGGCATCGGCAAGAGCCTCTTCTTTCGCGGCGGCTACACCTATCTGGATGCGGTGGTGCAGCGTTCCTTTACCAACGACGACGAGGCTCTGCTGGGGCCAATTCCAACCTTTACCAACGGTATTCCCATCGGGTCTTATTCTCCGCTTCAGGGTGCTCGTCCCTTTCGCCGCGCGCCGCATACCGGCTTTTTCACCGCCAGCTACGCGCAAAAGAGGCTCACCGCGGTCTTCACCTCGGCTTTTGCCAGCCGCAGTGACGACTCCACCTATCTTGAGGGAGCCGACGCCAACGGCGGCAACAGCCTGCTGCTGCCCAATCGCAATCTCGATTGGGGCTATGCCAAGCTCGACCTGGGCGGCAGCTTCAAGCTGCTCTCCTGGCTCAACGTCTACGCCCAGGCGGAGAACCTCACCGACAGCCGGCACATCGCCCCCATCGGCTATCCCAGCCTGCCCTTCAACCTGCGCACCGGCCTGCGCATCGAGTGGACCAAGGCCAGTGGCCAGTGAGAGATTCTCATCGATCCAGAGCAGGCCGCAAACAATAGCGGGCGCCCCAGATCCCGATTTTGGGATCTGGGCACCCGCGAACCCCGCCGACCGCAAACGATCAAAAACACCCTATGCCTGTCATTTCGTAGGTGGATTTTGCAGGTCCAATCCGTTTCCGATGGAGAGGTCTACCGAATTAATATTACTTAAAATCGTTTTGATAGGATAAAAGTTATTGATTAAGAATTGTAAAAAGTCCTGCCGAATGGTCAATCCTGCATATTTTCCATTGAAAAACCTGCCCCAAGAAGATTAGAGTGGTCTTTCCCCCCTGCACTTGTTGTGCTTGCAGTCTTGTCCCTGAGGTGTATGAATGATCTGCCCGAAGTGCCAGTCTACGTCCTTATTTGTCGTTCCAGCCGAGATCCGGCTCTACCGCAACTGTCACCGCACTCTGAGCCACCCCCCCATGACGCCTTCACCCGACGTCCGGGTTTGCTTGGATTGCGGCTGGTCGGAGTTCTCGATTCCGCACTCCTGGCTCTCCGCCGGATGGCTGCGCCCCATGCGGACGCAGTCTGCCCCAGCCACGACATCCGCGCCGTCCCTGGTCTCCGCAAATGCTGCCATGCTTACCTCCTAGCAGGGCAAACGGCCTCGGTTGGGTTTTGTCCAGTCCTTAGAGTGACGTGTGTGCGCGGGTGATTGCCGAGCGCAGACAACCGATCCCGCACAAAAAGGCCCCCAGCCGAAGCTGGAGGCCTTTTGCTTTTGCGCCGAAGGCGCGATTGGCTCTAGTACATTCCGTCCATGCCGCCGCCGTGGCCGCCGCCGGCCGGGGCCGACTTGGGCTCCGGAATCTCGGCGATCAGGGCTTCGGTGGTGAGCAGCAGACCGGCGATGGAAGCCGCATTCTGCAACGCCGTCCGCGTTACCTTGGTCGGGTCGATGACGCCGGCCTTGACCAGGTCTTCGAAGACCGAAGTCTGCGCGTTGTAGCCGAAGTGTGGATCGGTAGACTCCAGCACCTTGGCCACCACTACCGCGCCCTCTTCGCCGGCATTGGCAACGATCTGGCGCAGAGGCTCTTCGAGCGAGCGGCGCACAATCTGCGCGCCAATCTTCTCGTCGCCTTCCAGCGTCTTGATCAGCGCATCGACGGAGGGGATTGCCCGAACCAGCGCCACGCCGCCGCCGGGGACGATGCCTTCCTCGACTGCCGCGCGGGTTGCATGGAGAGCATCTTCCACGCGCGCCTTCTTCTCCTTCAACTCGGTCTCGGTGGCCGCGCCAACCTTGATGATGGCGACGCCGCCGACCAGCTTGGCCAGCCGCTCCTGCAGCTTCTCCTTGTCGTAGTCCGAGGTGGTCTTCTCGATCTGCGCGCGGATCTCCTTCACACGGCCTTCAATCTCGGACGACTTGCCGCCGCCGTCGACAATAGTCGTATTGTCCTTGTCGATGGTGATCCTCTTGGCCTTGCCCAGATCCTCGAGCTTCACGCCTTCCAGCTTGATGCCCAGATCCTCGGTGATGGCCTTGCCGCCGGTTAGAATCGCCACGTCGCCCAGGATGGCTTTACGCCTGTCGCCGAAGCCCGGCGCCTTGACCGCGGCCACGTTCAGCGTGCCGCGCAACTTGTTCACAACCAGAGTGGCCAGCGCTTCGCCTTCAACGTCCTCGGCGATGATGAGCAGCGGCTTGCCGCCGCGCGCAACCTGCTCCAGCAGAGGCAGAAGATCCTTCATCGCGCTGATCTTCTTCTCGTAGATCAGGATGTAAGGCTCTTCCAAAATCACTTCCAGCCGCTCGGCGTCGGTGACGAAGTAGGGGCTCAGGTAGCCGCGGTCAAACTGCATTCCGTCGACCGTCTCCAGGCCGGTGTGCATCGTCTTCGACTCTTCAATGGTGATCACGCCGTCCTTGCCCACAACCTTGACCGCTTCGGCGATGATGTCACCGATCTCCTGGTCGCCGTTGGCCGAGATCGCGCCCACCTGGGCAACCGTTCCCTCGTTCACCGGCATCGACAGCTTGCCCAGTGCGCCGCCCTCGATCCACTTGCCTTCCTTGTCGCGCGTGCCGATGATCGCGGCCACGGCCTTTTCGATGCCGCGGCGGAGAGCCATCGGATTCGCTCCGGCGGCTACCGTCTTCACGCCCTCGCGGAAGATCGATTGCGCCAACACTGTCGCGGTCGTCGTGCCGTCGCCGGCTACGTCCGAGGTCTTCGAGGCGACTTCCTTGACGAGCTGCGCGCCGACATTCTCCATCGGATCCTTCAGCTCAATCTCTTTGGCCACTGTTACGCCGTCCTTGGTGATGGTCGGCGATCCGAACTTCTTCTCGATGACCACGTTCCGGCCCTTGGGGCCGAGCGTCGCCTTCACGGCGTCCGCCAGCGTGTTCACGCCGCGCAGGATCGCCTGACGGGATTCTTCACCGTGCAAAATCTGCTTTGCCATTGCTGTAACTCTCCTCTGCCAGTTGTCAGTTCTCAGTTGTTAGTTCTCAGTTATCAGTGAGCAGTTGTCAGTGGGCAGTTGCCAGTCTTTAGTTATCAGTATCCAGCGAAGCTGCCAAGTAACCGGCGGTCTTTACTGAGAACTGAAAACTGAGAACTGTGAACTGACTACTTCTTCACGATGCCGAGAACTTCTTCCTCGCGCATGATCAAGAACTCCTCGCCATCGAGCTTGATCTCGGTGCCGGAGTACTTGCCGAACAAAATCTTGTCGCCCGCCTTCACGTCCAGCGGGAAGACCTTGCCTTCGTCATTCGACTTGCCCTTGCCGACGGCGATCACTTCGCCTTCCTGGGGCTTCTCTTTGGCGCTGTCGGGGATGATGATGCCCCCGCGGATGGTTTCGCCCTCTTCCATACGGCGGACGAGGATGCGGTCATGAAGCGGTGTAAACGAGGTTGCTGCTGCCATTGCTTCGCTTCTCCTTCACACGCGGAGAGGGTGAACCCCGCCGCGAGATTTGAGTTGGACTGATATAAACGTTTTGGAATCTTCGGGTTGCTGTTCAATACCCGGAGCGTCGTACCCGGACGAGCAGTTCATCCAGCACTGTGCTAGCACTCTCGCCTTCCAATTGCTAACAATAGGCAACTCGGCCTATTTTGTCAAGAGGTACGGTGGTAATCTGAGTGAGACATACTCATATTGTATGAATCTTCTAATGAATAGTCTGCAAATCTCGTTTTGTTGCTATTTGATTGGGAGCAGCACGACCCGCGCCGACGTGTTACGGCCGGAAATGAACAAGCCAGAAAACTCCGTGCCCCATCCATTCCGTGTTTTTTGCGGAATGGGTGGGAAACCTCGAAACTCAACGAGCTTTGTTTTTAGGGAGCGAGCAGACCCACAGCTTGTTGAAGGGGGTCGAAAGCCTGCACTGAGCGAAGCCGAAGTGAACCAGCGGTTTTTCTTCACTCAACCCGTAGCGAAGAAAAGCCGAATAGATCTGCGGAAAATCCTCCAACTCTGGCCAAATTTTTGCAAAACTATCTCTGCTTTGATGCACAGCCTTTTCCGCGCGTTTTGAACCCGTTTTTTTGTGCTCTCTGGGGAGTCGTAGCTCCCGCTTCTCACTTTTTCCAGCACTTTGGGTGAAGCTCCATCGCGGGCGCTGTGACCGTTTACAATGTCTCCATGCGTTCCCGTTCTCTTTTCCGCCTCAGCATCGTCGTGGCCGTCTTCGCCCTGATCGTCAGCTCGCTTGCCGTTAGCGCTCAGCAAAGCCCTGCCAAGCGCGGCCGCAAGTTCAAGATGCCCCCGCCCACCGGCCGCATTGAGGTCACCGTCGTGCGCGACAGCAGTGGCAAGCCCATCGAGAATGCCTCCGTTATCTTCCACCCCATGGAGGGCGAGAGGAACAAGGGCAACATGGAGCTGAAAACCAACGAGGATGGCAAGACCATCATCGACGTGCTGCCCATCGGAGGCACGGTGCGTATGCAGATCATCGCCAAGGGTTTCCAGACCTTTGGAGACGATTACGTGGTCGACAAAGACGATATGGCCATTGAAATCCGCATGAAGCGCCCCGGCGAGCAGTATTCGATCTACAAGAAGCACCCCGAGGCGACTCAGGGCGGCAAGGATTCAGCCAAGCCGGCCAATCCGCCCGCGCCCGCGCCGAAAGACAAGCCCGCCGCGCCGGATGCGCCGCCCAGCCAGCCGTAGACGAAGTAAACAGGCAGCAAGAACCATGACCACTCAACCCCTCCGCGGCAAATCGGCATTGGTCACCGGCGGCGCGCGGCGCGTGGGCCGCAGCATTGCGCTGGCTCTGGCCGAGGCCGGCGCGGACGTGGCGATCACCTTCCGCAGCTCCCGCGCTGAAGCTGCCCAAACAGCGAGCGAAATCGAGAACCTGGGCCTCCGCGCACTGGCTATCGAGTGCGATGTGCGCACCGAGGCCTCGGTGTGCGCCGCCGTCGCCGCTGCCGTGGGCTCTTTCGGGCGGCTCGATCTCGTGATCAACAATGCAGCCATTTTTGAGTCCGCTCCGCTGGACTCGCTCACCCTTGAGCAGTGGGATGCGGTCTTCGAGACCAATGCCCGCGGGCCGTTTCTGATGGCGCGTGAAGCGCTCCCGCATCTGCGCGCCTCCAAGATTAGGGAGGGCAGAATCATCAACATCGGCTCGCTGGGCGGAATTCATGCCTGGGCCAATCACGCGCACTACTGCGCATCGAAGGCCGCGCTGCATTCGCTCACGCAGGCGATGGCCAAAGCCTTTGCCCCCGAGGTGAGCGTCAACTGCGTCGCGCCCGGATGGATTGCGCTGGAAGAAAGCGATCCATCGCAAGCCGCGCATTTTGCGCGCAAGACCCCGATGCAGTGCAATGGCAGTGTGGACGACGTGGCCCAGGCGGTACTCTTCTTTGCCGCCGGGCCGCACTTCATTACCGGACAGGTTCTGGCCGTCGATGGCGGCCTGGGACTGTAGAGGCTGGTTTTCCGGTTGTGAATCGCTCGCCGCTATCGCCCAAAGAGCCGCTTGAAAAACCCGCCTTTGCCGGAGCCGGGAGCATCGTTGCCTGCGTCCCGGCGCGGCGGGCCGGCAAACCTCTTGGCGTGGAACTTCAGCGGCACACGATCCCATAGCCCCAGCGGCTCGGGCTGCGGCGGCCAGGGCGCTCCCTCGACGGCGACCAGCGGGTTGGTCACGCACAGCCGTTCCGCCGTCTCCACGCCGGCGCACTGCGCCACATAGTCGTAGCCCTTCTTCAGGTGCGGTGGCCGCCCCGTGATGCTGTGCGCGTCGGTGGCCAGGAAGTGAATCCAGTTGCGATCCAGCAGCTCGTTGGAAAAGGCCTCCGCCATCTTGCCGAAGCGCCCATACAGCGAGCCGGAGGTGACCTGCACCAGGCTGCCCTTGCGGATCATCTCCGCCAGCAGCTCCGGCTGGCCCAGCAGCGCGGGATACCGCTCCGGATGGGTGATGATCAGCGTATAGCCCGCCGATTGCAGCATGAACATGGCGTCGATGATCTGCGGGGGAATCGCGGTGTTGGAGAATTCGATCATCAGGTAGCCTTTGCCGTCGATCGAATAGCGCCAGGGGTTGGCTGCGGCATCGTAGATATTTTCCGCGGTCATGTGGAAGTCGCAGGCCAGGCTGAGGCCCATCCAGCCATCCAGCTCCGCGCACAGCTCCGCGTAACGCTCTGCGATGAGCGGGGCATTGTAGGGGTACTGCGAGTTGGCGTGGGGGGTGCAGACGATGTGCGTGACGCCGTTCTCCGCGGAGACCCGCGCCATCTCCAGCGAGGTCTCCAGATCGGGCGATCCGTCGTCCACTCCGAAGAGCAGATGATGATGGATGTCAATCATTCCGCACCATCTTCCTCGTGAACAAAGCCGTTGAGGTTCGTGGTATCCCAGGTCTCAAAATGGAGACCTGGGGCACCCAGCCAACTCCGCTAACCCCGCTAGCTCGCGTGAAGCGCGGCTAACACCGCTTAGTGCGCCGCCAGCGCCGCGATCATCGAAGCGAAGACCTTCCAGCCGTCCGCCGAACCCAGGATCAGCTCGCTCGACCGGTCGGGATGGGGCATCATTCCCAGCACATTTCTTTTGGCGTTCAGGATGCCCGCAATGTTGCTCAGCGACCCGTTGGGATTCGCCTCCGGCGTGATCTCGCCCTGCGGCGTCGCATAGCGAAAGGCGATACGGTCCTCGGCCTCCAGCTGATGCAACTCTTCCGGCGTGCAGAAGTAGTTGCCTTCCATGTGCCCAATCGGCATTTGCAGCACGTCGCCCTTGACGAGCTGGTTCGTAAATGGACTATCGGCAGTTTCCGTGCGCAGATGAACCTGCTTGCAGATGTACTTGAGTCCGGCGTTGCGCATCAGCGCGCCGGGCAGCAATCCGGCTTCGGTCAGAATCTGGAAGCCGTTGCAGATGCCCAGCACCAGGCCGCCGCCCGAGGCAAAGCGCTTGACCGCCTGCATAACCGGCGAAAAGCGCGCAATGGCGCCGGTGCGCAGGTAATCGCCGTAGGCAAAGCCGCCGGGAACCACGACGGCATCGGCGCCCTGCAAATCCTCGCTGTCGTGCCAGAGAAAGGTGACGGGCTGGTGAGCCACTTCGGCAATCACGTTGAAGGTGTCGTGGTCGCAGTTGGAGCCAGGAAAGACTAGAACCCCGAATTTCATGCTTCTAGGGTAACAGCTTGGCGCTGGGGTGGCTTTCCTAGCCGATTGTCGAGGAAAATCTGTCCCTTCCCGGTGGTATACTCACATGGTCAGGCGCGTGCCCGCGCCGCCATTTTTTACTCTCACTGAGGTACTTATGTCCGGCCATTCAAAGTGGGCCACTATCAAGCACAAGAAGGGCGCGCTGGACGCCAAGCGCGGCAAGATCTTCACCCGATTGCTCAGGGAAATAGCCGTATCGGCCAAAGGCGGCGGCAACCCCGACACCAACGCCCGGCTGCGAACCGCCGTTCTGGCGGCCAAGGCCGAGAATATGCCGCAGGACAACATCAAGCGCGCCATCCAGCGCGGCACCGGCGAACTGGAAGGCCTCAGCTACGAGGAGATCAACTTCGAGGGCTACGGCCCCGGCGGCGTTGCCGTCATCGTGGAAACGCTGACCGACAACCGCAACCGCGCGGTAAGCGAGATCCGTCACGCCTTTGCGAAGAACGGCGGCAACCTGGGCGAGTCCGGCTCGGTGCGCTTCATGTTCCATAAGAAGGGTGTCATCGCCGTCGAAAAGGATGCGGCCACGGAAGAGCAGTTGATGGACATCGTTCTGGAAAGCGGCGGCGAAGACCTGAACGACGAAGGCGACACGTGGGAGATTATCTCCGATCCCGCCGACAACGAGGCCGTCGCCGCGGCCATCAAAGCCGCCCACATTCCCACGGTGATGTGCGAGGTGACGATGGTCGCCTCCACCTACACCAAGCTGGAGGGCAAAGAGGCCAATCAGATGATCCGCCTGCTGGAGGTTCTGGAAGATTGCGACGATACCCAGAACGTCTATTCGAACTTCGACATGGACGCCGATCAGTTGGAAGCGGCGGCCGGCTAACAACCGGCGGGGCAGGCAGGCAAGAGGCCGCCCGATTGTGGCGGCCTTCTTTATGGAGATTCAGAATTTTCTTCGGGGAAGGAAAGAACATTGACCAGAACTACGAAGTTTTTTGTGTATTTCCTGATGGCGGGAAGCATCGCGACAGGAATAAGCATCGCCGCCCAAACTTCAAACGGCGCTGGAGTTGCGAATGCTGCTGCGGCAAACCCGGTCGCCCAGGTGCGCGAAGCCAGGAGCTGGGAGTACGGCCCCTTCGTCAACTATGGCGCCGGCGTCGGCGACCGCTCGCAGTACAAATTTCTCTCGGCCGGCTTCCAGTTGGGCAAGCCGCTGACCCCGGTCTTTCATGCCGGCCTCCTCAGTGGCCAGTTCGAGTTCGCCGGCAACATCATGCCCTTCTGGCAGGCCTACACGCCGGCCCCGCACCTCGCGAATTATTCCTGTATCGACGAGACGACGGGGCTGCCCTTCACCTGCCCTCTGCAGGTCGGCGGCGGCACATTCACCGGCGTCAGCCTGACGCCGGTCATTCTGCGCTGGAATGTTCTTACACGGTCGCGGCGCATTCAGCCGTGGTTCCAGGCCGCGGGCGGGCTCATCTATACCACCCACAAGTTTCCGCCGAATTATCTGGGCACGCAAACGATCAACGGCCAGACGGCCTATCTTGACGGCGGAACCTGCGTGTGGAACTTTTCGCCGCAGGGCGGCGCCGGCATTCATTACTTCACGCGGGCCAAACGGTCGATCGACCTGGGAGTGAGCGGCGTCCACATCTCCTCGGCTTCGCTGGGCGACCGCAACCCCGGCGTCAACGCCAGCATCCAGGTGCAGTTGGGCTATACGTTCTGGAAATGAATTCAGAAAGAGACAATGAGCGAGCCGTTAGTCGAGTGCGTACCGAACTTTTCCGAGGGAAGGGATGCCCGGCGGGTCGAGGCCATTGTGGCTGCGATGCGCGTCGAGGGAGTGCATCTGCTCGACTGGTCGATGGACGCAGCGCACAACCGCTCGGTGGTGACAGTGGCCGGCGATCCGGCGGCGGTGGTGGAGTCCGCGGTGCGCGGTGCGGGCAAGGCCGCCGAGCTGATCGACCTGACCCGCCAGCGGGGGGTTCACCCGCGCATCGGCGCGGCCGACGTGATTCCCTTTGTGCCCATCTCCGGCGTCAAGCTGGAGCAGTGCGCGCTGCTGGCCCGGCAGGCGGGCCTGGAAATCTGGCGCCGCTTCAATGTGCCGGTCTTCTTGTACGAGGCAGCGGCCGCCCGGCCCGACCGGGCTAATCTCGAAGAAGTGCGGCGGGGGCAGTTCGAGGGGTTGATCGAGGCGGGTGGCAAAGATACATCCCGCCGCCCGGACATTGGCGGCCCGCTGATCCATCCCACCGCCGGCGCATGCGCGGTGGGCGCGCGCAAGTTTCTGGTGGCCTACAACATCTATTTCAATTCGACCGACGTGGCCATGGTGCGCGCCGTGGCCCGCGAGATTCGCGCCGCTTCCGGCGGACTGAAGGGCGTCAAGGCCATGGGAGTTCTGGTCCATGGCCGCGCGCAGCTCTCCATGAACATTACCGATTTCGAGGTCACGCCCATCTCGCAGGTCTTTCGCGCGGCCACGGCGCTGGCCTTGCGCCACAAGGCCGCGCCCGTCGAAGGCGAGATCATTGGCCTGCTCCCCGAGGCTGCCTGTGAGCGGGAGAGCGAGTGGATGCGTCAATTGGTTGGGTTCGATGCGCAGACCAAGGTTCTGGAGCGCCGCCTTGCGGCTCCTCTGGCCTGGCCGGCTTGAAAGACGCACCACTGCCCTGCCCGGCGAACGGGTAAAATGATAATGGAACAGGAACGGCGTTGTGAACCTTTGCCGCGCCTGTGGAGGAAGAATTCATTGAAGACTTTTGTGAAAGTATCAATTCCGGCAATCTTGTTTGCCGCGGCTGTCTCGGCGCAGGCGGCGCAGTTGTCCGCCAATGCAAGCACCGCCATTCCGCATGATGTGCAGCAGTTGGTGGCCATCGACTACCACGCGATGGAGAACTCCAACTCGGCCATGGATCTGCGCGAGCGCGTGATGCCGCCCGAGCTCAAGCGCTTTGAAGATGCGCTGAAAAGCTCCGGCCTGAACGAAAACCACGATGTCGAGCAGTTGGCATTTGCCCTCTTTCGCTCCAAGGATGGGGACGACAAGCTGGACACCGTCGGCGTCGCTCAGGGTCAGTTCCCCGTGCAGGACATTCTGGCCAACTTCCGCAAGCAGCATCTAAAAGTCACGCTGGTGCGCACCAACAAGGTCTATCCGCTGGCCAAGACCGGCATGGTGGTCTGCTTCATCGATCCCTCCACCATGGTCTTCGGCGGCAGCGATTCGGTGACCAAGGCTCTGGATGCCCGCGACGGCGTCTCGCCCAGCCTGCTTACCAACGCGCCGATGATGGACGCGATGAAGACCGTGGAATCCGAGCCTCTGTGGAGCATCCTCGACCAGAAAGGCACCCAGACGATGATGCGCCAGATCCTGGGCGAGGCCGGTTCTCTCACCGACTACGACACCGTGAAGAAGCACCTGCAGGCCTCTTGGTACTCGATGAACTTCCAGCACGGCGTCAAGTTCGACCTCACCATCGCCACCGGCGACAGCTTCGCCTCGGCGACGCTCAATTCGCTCTTGTCGGCCGGACTGGCGTTGCGCAAGGCGAGCGGCACGGAACCGGAGAAGCAGGCGTTGAGCGCTACCTCCATCTCCTCCGACGCCGGGCGCATGACACTCCACTTCTCGACCACCGATGCGCAGTTCAACAGCCTGCTGCAATCCCCGCTCTTCAAGGGCATTGTGCGCTAGAGCCGCGCCGTACTCAGATCGTGATGAATGGGCGTCCAGATTCCGCATTGGGGTCTGGGCGCCCATGAGCTTTGGTCAGGTGGGCGTCCGCATAGTCGAGTTCCTGCTTTCGCGGCCATGGCATTTTCACTTCTGCTCTTCACCGAAATCATGATGGCCGTACACAATCTGGTGAAACCTCCGCCCCTATCGCTTCGCCTATGCATCCTGTGCAATCACACTCTGCTGTGGATTGCGACAAGAAGCTCAAACGCTGACCGGCACAGCGGGTGTTGCGGACTCGAGTGTGGCCAGCCGCTCGTCGATGCGGGACAGCGAGGCCTCCAGTTGTCCCTTGGGAGCCTGGCTGCAAAAGACCGGATTGTTGACCCACCAGTCCATGCCCATCTCCTTGGCCTTGTCCACCGAACAGATCACCAGGCGAATCTGGATGGAAAGCAGCTCAATGTCCACCAGCTTGATCTTGATGTCGCCGGCAATGACAATGCCTTTGTCCAGCACTCGTTCGAGTACATCAGCCAGAGTCGAACTCGCCATTGCGTGTGTAAGTTGCTGTTGGGGCATCGTGCATCTCCTTTGTTATAAAAGTTTCCCCAGTGGTCCCAGGTCGAGATTCAGATCCTGCTCCTCAAGGCCGAACTCTCTTCGCAGGCGATCAATTTCTTTCACCTGACCCATCAGGGTGAGGCCCATCCGCTCGATTTGTTCCTCGGTAAGCGAGCCGGCGTCGATGCGCCGCAGCGCCTGGCGCTCCAGCAATTCGTGCAGGAGCTTGATGACCGTAAGGACGAGTTGTCCGAGTCCGTTTCTCACCTTCTCCGGGTCCAGTTCCAGGCGGGCGCGGCACGGGGTTCCGCTTTGCGCCCGCGGCTGGATTGTGTCATTCTGCCGCATCACCAGGGCAAAGTCCGAGATCGTTTCAGTCTCGACCAGCGTTGTTCCGAGCGAATCCATTGGTGTTCCCCTTTCCGATATCGACTACCTGACCCTCTGCTTACCCGTTCAACAGGCTCCCTCGCGCGGTCTCGATGGAAGTCAAGACCAGATTCAGGCCCAGGTACACAAGGTCCACGCCGGCCAGCGAGATGGTCACTTCGCCGGCCACCACGACCCCCTTGTTCAGCACGCGATCGAGAACCTCGCAGATCGAAACGCCTTGCAGACTTTCCTCAAGCTCGCTTAGATCGGTTGTATACGTGTTTCCGCCGGCAATGATCTCAGGACTCTGCATAGACAGCAACCTCCTGTTGGGCGGGCTGATAGAGGATCCGCCCCAGACTTTCCAACTGTTCCAGCCCGCCGATCCCCGGCTGCCGGCAGACCTGAACCTGCTGTTTGCCGGGAAACGCCTTGCGATACTCCCCGGCCACCTCCGATTCCCGTAGGCGCAGGCCCTCGCAAAGCTGGCAATCGCACGGCGGCGTCAACAGATTCAGAAACATCAACGGGACGGCAATGCCCATCCGGTCGCAGGCCACCACCAGATCCCTGGTCTCCTCCAGCGCCATCCGGGTGGGAATGCCGACGGCATAGAGCGCCGAGGCGGCAGGATTGCGGAGCAACTCGCGCAGCTTCTTCAGGTTGCGCGAGATACTCACCAGTTCTTGCGTGAATCCCGGCATTTTCAGAATGTGCTCGTACTTGAGAAAGAGGTTGAAGAAAGCCTTCAGCCATTCATCGATCAGGCCGGGCAACTCCAGCAGACGAATCAAGTGGCCGGTCGAGGCGCAGTCCAACACGAAGAGATCGTAGCTGCCCTGGGCCAGGAAATCCATGATGCGGGTCAGCGCCATCACCTCGTCCAGTCCGGGCGGGGCCAGATCCAACATGCGCTCCAGCACTACCCGGTCAAAGGTCAGATCGAAGCCGCGCGAAACGGCCTCCAGAAAATGCTCCAGGTCCTTGGCATACTTGGCTTTCAGCTTTTCAAACTCCGCCTTGGCGTCGATCTCCATCGCCGTCAAGCCGGGCATCAACTGCGTGGGCCGGGGACCGATCCTGGTTTGCAGGCAGGCGGAGAGCGAGTGGGCCGGGTCGGCGGAAAACAGCAGCACCCGCTTGCCGGGAAAGTCGTGGGCCATGCGCATCGCGGTCACGCAGGAGAGCGTCGTCTTGCCCACGCCACCCTTGCCGGCAAAGAGAATGAACTGCATCCGCTCCGAGGGCGGAGGAGGCGGATGCGAGACCGCCGGCCCGCGGAAGCTGCCGCGGCCCATGGCGATCGCCGGCCGCTTGCCAACCGGCTGCGCGTGGACCCAGAACTCCATCAGCAACCGCTGCCCGCGCACTTCCTCGGCCAGCAGCCCGATGCCCCAAACCATGCACGGATGCCCGATGCCAGTCAGCAGTTGCTGGATCTGGAACTGCTCGGCCGATCCGGCGGTCATGCAGTTGGGACAAGCGCACTCCAGGTGGAGCTGATTGACGACCAGCTCCGATACCGGCATCTTGCGGCTCTGCAGTTCGTGAAACAGCGCCACTGTCTCTGAGACGCTCAGCGGCTCGGCAATCGCCACCGGAACAAACTGCGTTCGCGCCGGATCATGCATCAGCTTTTCGGTCAGATGCAGCGTAGACTTCCACTGGCTCACAAACTGATCGAGGCGGTCCGGAGTTGCATCCCGGCTGAAGACCCGCCGCATGTACCGGCGCTTGGCCAGCAGCACCTCCAGCATTCCCAGCCAGCGCCCGATCAGTTCGGGCATGGCCAGCAGCCGCAAGGTATGGCCGCTGGGCGCCGTATCCACCACGATGCAGTCGTACTGCCGAGTCTCCACCCAGGAGGCGATCTCGAACAGCGCCATCAACTCGTCCAGGCCGGGCAAAGAGAGATTCAGGAATTGATTGATGTCCTCATCGTCCAGAAAGGTGCCGGCGGCGGCGATCTCGCGCAACATGCCGCCATTCTGCTCACGGAACTTGTTCAGGCATTGCTGAGCGTCCAGTTCGAGCACTTGCAGATTGCCGGGGGGCGCGTAGCCGGCCAGACTGTCCCGCACCGAGTGCGCGGGGTCAGTGGAAACCAGCAACAGAGAACGCTCCGGCGCTTGTGCGGCAAGGCGCAACGCGGCCGCCGTGGCGCAGGTGGTCTTGCCCACTCCCCCCTTGCCGCCAAACAGCAGAAGCTGGAGGCCTTGCTTGTCGAAAAACGATGGCACATGCCGGTTCATTTCGCCGCTTCCTTACATCTCGTCAGGCTCCCGCCCGGCATCGTCGGTGTTTTCCGTTTCGTCCTCGTCCGATTCCTCTACTTCGCCGGATTCCTCAGTTTCGTCTTCGTCTGCGTCCGATTCTTCGTCCGAGTCGCCTTCCTCCGGCTCCCCGTTCTCCGCCGACCTGCGGCTCTCGATCTCATCCAGCCGGTCCAATAGCAGCTTCTCCCCGGTTTCGAACTCCGCCTCGGTGATCCGCCCGGTCTCCAGTTGCATATAGAGCGTCCGCAATTGCTCGGTAATCGACTTGGCCTCGCCGTCCAGCTCTTCCTGGGCAAGATCCCTGATCTCCCGGAAGATCCACAAGATGCTGCGGACCGGGGCGAACAGAATGTCGTCCACCAGCAGCATTACTGCTCCAGGTCGATCTCGACGAAGTTATGCGGCGCCCAGGGCCCGCTATAGTCGAACGAAAAGTGGTTGTCAAAGAGCTGGGCCGCGGCAAAGACGCCGGTCGAAAACGCCTCCTGGGAGTCGCGCTTCACAAGGCAGGCCAGGTTGATGACCTCCTGCTCGTTGCGGCACGGGTTAGCCTTGAATTCCGAGCACAGAGAACCCAGCACCCGCTCCACCCGCGCCGTGTGGTTCTCCCGGTCTTCATTGAGCAGGCGGTCGAACATTCGGCCCAGTTCGATCTTCTCCTCCTGGGTAAACTCGTGGCGGGAGCCCATCAGACGATCCCGCGCCAGGCGAAGCTCGGTGTGCGTGTTGACGAAGTATTCAAAGATATTCGGCACGTCCCAGGTGACGCGCAGCCCCATCTCCACCTTGTCGGCAACTCGCGCCAACTGCTCCTCAAAGACGCGCCGGTTGCGGATGAGAATCTTGTGGATCGCTTCCGGGCTGGCGGCCACCGTGCCGAAGGCCATCGGCAGTGGGGTGGTGACGGCCATCAGCTGCTTCAGCACCGCCTGGTGGGCTCTGAGGTTGGCTCGTTCGGGACGGATTTTAGCGCTGCTCAGGCCGCTGACCACCGCGGCCAGGCGGGCCTCGGTGATGGTGTATACGTCCTTGCCCTCCAGGCCCAGAGCCTCGTAAATCAGCGGCTCGCCGCCCTCAACGATGGCGTAGATATAGTTTTTTCCGCTGACCACGGGCGCTTCTGTTTCCCGATCCGTACCGATCGCTACCGCCGCGCTCCCCCCATCTCTCATGGCCTTCTCCTTGCTCATCCCGCTTACACTCGCACACGGATTTCCAGTCATATCCACACTCACGCTTGCATTCGCCGCACCCGCCCCAGGTGTGATCTCCATTGCATCGCCAGCCACAGGCGCCGCGACTCGGCATTCAGCAGCCGGCGCCACTCCCCCAGCAGGCGCGCCGCGCTCCCGCTCACCCTCGGCCTGCCGGTCGAAGCCGGACAGAGCGGGAAGCTCAAGCGGTGGCGGTTGCCGGCAATCTGAGTCGAAGTGCGCATGGTCAGCATAGAGGCTCCTTTCAATCAATCAATCCCCTCACGATTGAAGCAAAACCAGGCGCCTCACGCGCGCCTGAAATGAAAACAGTTGACGCACCCTGCCTAAAACGAAACCGGGCACACACTCCAGCCCGAAACGATACTGGGTCGTTCTTGCCGTGCTATTCCAAGATGTCCGAAGCAACAAGGCTCAGTAGCGGATCTTGAATCCGCCCATGCTGCGCCGGGGCAAGGGCTTTACTTCGAGGCCGCCGGGCAGACGCGCCGGCGCTCCCTGGCCACCCGTGGCCGCTGCCTGCAGCAGCTCTTGCTTGGCCTTATCGATCTCCTCGATACGAGCGTCGATCAGCGCGATCCGCTGGCCGGCAGCCTTGCGCTCTGTATTCCGCCGCGCCCGCTCCATCTCCAGGCAACTGATCTGCATATAGCTCCGGTACGGCACGGAAAGCTGATCCGTCCGGCCGGAGAGGGTGCGAATCTGATTCAATCCCCTGCTGGGAATGGCCATGATCTACTCCTTATTTCTCGTTGACGGCCCGTCTCTTGACGAGGCAAGGCTTGCGGATTCCGGCGCAGACCCTGGCCATGGTTTCGTCGATCTTGTGCGGCATCAAGGACAGCCCGTCACAGGTGACCTTGGCCGTCTCGGTGGTCAACACATCATGGCAGACCCACTGGAAGACCGGATCGTCCATCCGCGCCCGCGCCTGACGATGCACCAGAATCCGGGCGATAGCGATGGTGGCGCGAATCGTCGGCCGGTGATTGTTGACGCCGGTGCCCCGCAACTCGCGGACGATGTCCACGATCACCTCGGCATCCTCGCGCGCCAAACCCGATTTGGACATCCCGATCTGGATCTCCGTCTCGCGATCGAAGTTGCCCAGGTTGAGCGTGATCAGCCGGTCCATCAGCGCGTCCTGGGTCTTGTGAACCCCGGCATACTCCTCCGGGTTCGAGGTGAAGATCGCCCGGAAGTTCGGATGCACTTCAAGGTACCCTTCGCCGCCGCTCCGCCGCAGGCTGGGCAGATTCAGGATTCTCTCCTCCAGCACGCTCAACAGGGCGTTGTTGGCCTCCGGGCGGGAACGGTTGAACTCGTCGTAGATCAACGTGTTCCCGTTGGCGCAAGCCGTGGTCAGGCGATTATCCACCCACAGCGTATTCATGTCCTCTTCCGTCTTCATCACGGAATGGATATAGTTGTCGACCAGCTTCGACTTGCGGTAACCGGCGTCCTTGCCCACCAGGTCCGAGCTGCCAAACTCGTCATCCCCGTGGATGAGAGTGACCGGGCGGCCAAGTTTGGTCGCCAGGTGAAAGGCTAACGTCGTTTTCCCCGTTCCCGCGGCCCCGGCAAAGTGGATGGCATAACCTACTTCCAGGTACGCGAGCGCCCGGTCGGCCAAAGCCTGGATATGCGGGCTGGCGACAAACTCGTCGCTGGCCTCAACCATCACATCGTCCCCTTGCGGTTGCACTCTGACTACCGCGCTGCAGCGATCTCTGCTCTCTGTGGTCATCACCGGAATGCTCTCCTTTTACTGGTCTATTGGCGGCTGAATCAGTGCTTCTTCGATCCTTTGAGCGGCAGTCTATGGACCGCCGCCAAGGGCGCAACGGGCGGTCGCGCAGCCGTCGCCGCGACAGGCTTAGGGGGATTATTCCCTAGCGGCCGCGTTTTTGCCTTCGCTGGGGCCTGCTGTTCCTGCTGGGCCTTGGCCTTGGCTTCCTCAGCCAATCGTTGCTGCTCGCATTCCCGCTGAACCTTAACCTTGGCTTCCTCAGCCAGCCGTTGCCGCTCGTGTTCCCGTTGAACCTCCGCCCTTGTTTCCTTCGCTAGCTGTTGCTGTTGCCTCTCCTCAGCCCGGCGTTCGGAAAGCGTTGGACCAAACCAGGCGCGGCGGGCGCCTGCGCAATCGCGAGCAAACCCGGCGCGCAAAGCGGAAACCCGGCTACGCCTCTCGTTAGCCTGCCGGGCCAAATCGTGTTGCATAACCACTCTCTCGTGGCGCCAAGCCCCGATCTCTCCTTGCAGCCGCATCATCGCTTCGGTCAATACACCCATCTTTGTCCTCGCTTTACAAAAGTTCGCCCGATGCGCGGGCATTTCCGTTTTGCGCCGAATGCCTGAACTCAGACATGAGGCTGATCAAAGACCCGCACGACCTCAATCACCTCTTCGACCGGAGGTTCGGCAAGGCCTTCCGCGAGTGTGACCGAACAGACGTTGCCCTCCAGGGTTGTGATCTCCAGGATGGCGCCACAGGCAAAGCACTTGACTTGGCCTTGGTAGTTGTCATAGGAGTCGGTTAGATCCACCTTGAACCCGCATGAAACACAATTGATTTCCATTTCTCTCCACCCTTTCTCCTACCAAATCCATCGATCCATAAACGGCAACGAATGAGTCGCCTGTCTCTCGCATTCGGTTCTAGGCATCCAACGCGACCCAGCCGCGGCCGTGGCATTTCAAACACGGCAACGCCGACGCTGAAACGTCATCTCCCGTACCCTGGCACTCCGGGCACACCACCGCATCGCCTGCTCGCAAAGGCACAAGACCCTTCCCGCCGCAAACGGTGCAGGCGAACGTTTTGATAGCCCCGGTGCCCCGGCAATGCGCACAACTCTCCTGCAGTCCCCGCACCTGCGTGACGCCTTTCCCCTCACAAACACAACACATGGAAAGCCAGGACATGATGCCGAAGGGATCGGTTCCCGTGCCGTGGCAAAAGGCACAGGGAACTTCCGCGCAATTTGATTCGCACAAACTCTGTTTAGAAGCCCGCCGGTGTGAAACATGGCCAGGCCCGGAATGAACAATGCCTTTTCCGGCCGTTAAATGCTCTATCCCTAAGTCCATTTCTGTCCCCTCGAATCACTCTCGCCCGAAAAACTCGCCGGCGGGGGCTATAGCATTTTCACGAATGGTGTACTGTGGCCACCGAAGCCGAGTCGGCGCAACCAGCCGGAAGCGACGACCTTTCTCTTAAGGCAAAATGCACCACTGTATCTGTGAAAATGCCTTCAGCCAGACGACAAACCAAGCGCGCGAGCGCTGGATTTGCCAATGAATGTCTCCCGGCCGTTGCAACTTCGGGCTATGCCAATCAGTTATTTGCCGGCCCATGCCCTGCGGGCGCCCGTAAGGTCGTCCGCCATGTCTTTCCGCAGCGCGCCAACCGAGCTTTTCAGGTTGTTTAAAAAAGTCAACCGCGCCTGCTTTGTGTGCTTCGCCATCTTGGCGCGAACATGGCCGAAGTGAGCGCAGAGATGCGTAACGGCTTTTGTCCGCAACTTGGCTTCCTTCTGCAAGCTGTTCATCAAAGCTCCGCGGTCCTTGCGCATCGCGAGGACTTCATCATGCAAGCGAACCATATCGTCCGTCATCATTCCGTGTCTCCTTTTTCCGAGTCTGCGTTGAAAGTTCCCGTGGCCGCGCTATGCGCTGCGAGCGCCTAGACGCGGCCACAGGAATCTGTCAGACATAGTTCTTAGGCCGGGGCTGCGGCGCTGGCAGTCAGACCGATAGCTTCGGCGTACTTCAGATAGGTTTCAACCGAAGCGATGACAATGCGGGCTTCCACCGAGAGCAGCTCGATGCCAACCAGTGATACCTTAACCCAAGCATCGATCACAATGCCCTTGTCAAGAATACGGTCAACAACTTCTGCCAAACTCGATGAATCAGTGGACTTATTAACTTTTGCCATGATTTGTTCTCCTTTCAGGCTCTCTTCCGCCGGCTATAGGCCGCACGTGATGTTCGACCTGCCCCTTCTACTGCAAAAGAGGGACCAAACTCGCTAATATACGATTTCCACAGTACTTTCAGATAGATTTGAGTTATCTAACTTTCCCGCCGGAAGCGCAGGCCGCCCGCGGCTGAAAGATAAGTTGCTGAATGCGCATCGATTGGACGAGTTATACGGATTTCGGCATGGTGATATAAAGCGGCGGAGTTTCGATGGAAATATAAGAAGAGTAAAGGATTTTAATAAATCTTAGGTAATGTAGGGTATTCGTTCCATAGCGCCCGCGCCCTAGATTCAGCGAATGGAGGATACGAAGCTATAGGGAGGCCACGGCCCGCTCAGGAGTAACTTCGCGCCGCCGGGAGGAGTAATCTCCCTGGCCTTGCCGCGAAACTCTTCGACGCGGGCACGGGGCGTCAGAAAGGCAAGCGAGAGCAGGCGTCCCTGGCGGGACGAGGAAACCTCGTTGCGCCGTTCGGCAAACAGATCCCCGAGCAGGCCCGCGATCCGGCTGGAGGCTTCGACTTCCTCCTGCGCCAGCGAGCCGCCAGCCTCGTAGCGCTGGCGCAAGGAGGCCAGATAGGCCGCGCCCGGCGACGCCGCGGCAGCAGGCTGCGGATAAGCCCGCGCCGGCCACAGCAGGCGAATTCCCATCTCCGTCATGCCGCGCAGCCGCTCAATGAGCGCCTCGTACTCCTCGCGGCGCTCCTCGAGCAGGCGCAGAATTTCGGCCTCGCTCTCCATCCGGCAGCCATAACGCAGCGGAAGCACGGTCTGCCGGGCGTGGATGCTCTCCACCACCCGCTCGAAGGCCAGCAGCCGGGCAACCGTGGGCGGCTCGTCGGACTCATCCTGCGAGACCACCGCCGCCAGACCATAACCGGCCACAAGGGTAATTCCCCGGCTCTGCGCCGCCGGCTCTTCCAGCCCCTGCTCGACGATGCAGTGCAGAAGGTAGTTCATCCCCGCGCACCATCGGAGAGGTCGGGGACAAAGCTGAAGGGTGGCCAGGGGCCGGTCAGCGCCAGCCGCAGGCCGGGAAAAACCACGTCGCCCTGGAGCCGCTCCAGAGCGGCGCGAAACTCGGCAATCTCCGCCGGGGCGAGCAGGAAGGCCCAGTTCAAGACCGCCTCGGCTCCCCCCTCCTCCGGGGGCATCGCCTTGCGCTCGCGGAAGCCGCCGGCGGCTGCGCTCAGGGCCGAGGCCGTCTGCCGGCAGTGCTCCTTCAGCCGCTGATTGAACTCCCGCTCCGCCTGGGCTTTGATGCGCTTCTGCTCGAAGTAGCGCGCCCCCGGCGAACGATCCTCCTCCGCCGCGGGCTGGCTCAACTTGCGCAGCGCGCCTTCGAGTGCGGTAGAGCGATCCAGCAGCCCTTTGACCGCCCACTCCTGCCGGTCGCCGAGCTGGGCAAAGAATCCGGCAATCGCTTCCCGGCGCTCAAGCACGTAGCTCTTCAGGCTCTCCAGCGTGGTGAACAGCGTGGCAAAACGCGCCGGCAGCACCGCCGCGCGGCTCATCGCCTGCTCGATCACCGCTTCGTGGCGGCAGACCCTGGGGCCCAGCCAGGTCAGGTCCTGGAGGCGCGCCTCGGCCGCCGGGCCGACAAACTCATCCAACTCGACTTCGCTATAGATCGCGCCGATTCCTCCGCAGTCGAGTACCAGGACCGGGTGGCGCTCGTCGACTCCGGAGGCAGCGGCTGCTTCACCGCCGACCCCGGAGGTCAAACAATACAGATAACAAGCCAGCTCGCCGGGGTTCATTCAGCGCCGCCGTGCTTCTTGCAGCTCTGCTTCCAGGTCGCTTGCCTCGATGAGCACCACCACCGCGGCCTCCGGTTTGGCGATCTTGGCGGCAACCGCGCGCCGCACTGCGCTGAGCGCCGCTGCCACGCAGATGCCCTGAATCTCGGCGCCGCTGAACTCCTCCGTGGCCGCGGCCAGTTTGCCGATGTCGATTCCCGGCGCCAGCGGCTTATGGCGCAGATGAACCTCGAAGATCTGGCGGCGGCCCTGCTCGTCGGGCAACGGGATCTCCACGATCTGGTCGAAGCGCCCGGGGCGCAGAATGGCCGGATCGAGCATATCCTGCCGGTTGGTCGCGCCCAGCATCAGAACCCCCTTCAACTCCTCGACGCCATCCAGCTCGGTAAGAAACTGGCTCAGCACGCGATCGGCAACATGCGAATCGCCGCCGCCGGAGCCGCGCGCCGGAACCAGCGCATCCACCTCGTCGAAGAAGATAATGCACGGCGCGGCCTGTTTGGCCTTGCGAAACATATCGCGCACGCCCCGCTCCGACTCTCCGATATACTTCGAGAGCAGCGCCGGCCCTTTGACGGAGATGAAGTTGACCTGGCTTTCGTTGGCGATGGCCTTGGCCAGCATGGTCTTGCCGCAGCCGGGCGGCCCGGTCAGCAGAATGCCCTTGGGGGGGCGGATGCCGGCCTCGGCGAACAGTTCCGCATGTTGCAGCGGCCACTCGACCGCCTCAATCAGCCGCTGCTTGACCTGATCCAGCCCGCCCACATCCTCCCAGTGAACATCGGGCACCTCGACAAAGACCTCGCGCGTCGCCGAGGGTTCAACCTCCCGCAGAGCATCGATGAAATCTTCCTTCCCGACCTCCAGCTTGGTCAATTGCTCGTAAGGAATGCGGGCCAGAGCAAAGTCGATGTCAGGCATGATGCGGCGCAGGCAGATCATCGCCGCCTCGCGGCAGAGCGCCTCCAGATCGGCCCCCACAAAGCCGTGGGTGATCGCGGCCATGTGGCGCATATCCACGTCGGCCGACAGTGGCATCCCCCGGCTATGCACGGAGAGAATCTCCTCACGCCCGGTGCGGTCGGGAATGGGAATCGCGATCTCCCGGTCGAAGCGGCCCGGCCGGCGCAGAGCCGGATCGAGCAGGTTGGGCAGGTTAGTGGCGGCGATCACGATCAACTGCTGCCGCTTGGACAGCCCATCCATCAGAGCCAGCAGTTGCGCCACCACCCGCTTCTCCACCTCGCCCACCGTGGTCTCGCGGCGCGGCGCAATGGCGTCGATCTCATCCAGAAAGATGATGCTGGGGCCCTTGCGCGCGGCCTCTTCAAAGATCTTCCGGAGATGGGCCTCGCTCTCGCCGTAAAACTTGTGGATGATCTCGGGGCCGCTGATCGAATAGAAATTGGCCTCGGTCTCATGCGCGATGGCGCGCGCGATCAACGTCTTTCCGCAGCCCGGCGGCCCATGCAGCAAGACCCCCTTGGGAGCGTCGATGCCCAGTTGCTCGAAGACCTCGGGATAGCGCAGCGGCAGTTCGATCATCTCGCGGATGCGCTGCAACTGCGGCCGCAGCCCGCCGATGTCCTCATACGAGGTCGAGCGGGATGCCGTCTCCGCGGCCTGCTGCGGATTGCCGATCACCAGCCGGGTGGTGGGATTGATCAGCACCACGCCCTTGGGAGTGGTCGCGCCCACCTTGAAGTCGGCCCAGCGGCTGCCGAACAGCGCCGCCCGGATCCGGTCCCCCTCCTGCACTGGAAGCCCATCCAGAAGGCTGCCGATATAGTTCAGGTCGCGCTCGGACGGACGCACGTTGGCCGGGTCCAGCACCACCCGCTCGGCGGGACGGCAAGCGGTCTTGCGCACCTTCACGAACTCGTCCAGACCAGCCCCTGCGTTCTCGCGCACCAGGCCGTCCACCTGGATGCGCGACTGACCGCGCAGCTCCTTGTGCGCCGGCATGGCCTTGCAGACGGTGGCGCGCTTGCCCACGATCTCCACCAGGTCTCCGACGGCAAGCTGGAGCCTCTCCAGGTCTTCCGGACCCATGCGGGCGATTCCCCGCCCCACGTCCTTGCTCAATGCCTCGGCGATTTTGAGTTTCAGTACCGGGACTTCCGTACGCTCCGCTGCCATATCCGCACCCTCACTTTACGCACTTGATTTCAACGACTCCGTTGTTGCAGCTGATCTGCATCTTCTCGCGGGCATAGCTGGCCGTAAGAAGCACTTCCTTGCGATACTTCTTGTCGCCGCGCTCGGCCACGATGGTCAGCAGATCGCCGTCCAACTCGATTTTCAGGTCTTCCACGCAGATGCCCGGCATCTCGGCCACCACCAGCACGTGGTCTTCCTCCTCGAAGACATCCACCACCGGCTCGCGAACCTCCTGCACCACCGAGTGCCCGGATTCCCGGTCCTTGCGAATGTTGCCAAAGGGCTCGATCTGCGGCCGGTCGTCGCCCAGCCCCATCTTGACCGTGAAGCCGTACATTCCCTTGACTTCCTTGTTCAATCCGTGAATTTCGCCGCTGCGGGAGAGTTGCTCTCCGGTTTCTTTCAAGTCTCCCAGCTTTTCGACCAGGTCTCCCAATCCCTTGAGAATCCCCCCCAGCCCCAGCTCGAAGCCGCCTTCGCTCGCTTTCTCATCACGTTTCTTATGCATGTGCCTCGACTCCTTTGATCTGAATGCCGTACTCCTTCACCTTGGAGTGAAGGGTTTTGTAATCCACCTGAAGAAGACGCGCGGCCTTGGCTTTGTTGCCTCCCGTTCGCATCAGGACATGCACGATCGCCGTCCGCTCGACGTGGACCGTGTTGCTGCGGACGATCTCCCGCAGCGAAAGATCGTTCCTCCCCTGGCCGGGCGCGGCGGAGTTCTTCGTCCGTTCGTCTTCCGCCAGCAGTTCACTGGCATTGGCGATAGGCGCTCCGGAACCCGATCCGGGCTTCAATCCGAGATGCTCATCGGAGATCATATCCTCGGCCGTGAGCACGGCGCGGCGGACCACCGACCGCAACTGGCGCACATTGCCCGGCCAGCGGTAACACAGCATGGCCTCAGTGGCTGACGGAGAAAATCCCCGGATGGACTTGGACAATTCGATATTGGCAATGTCCATGAAGCGCTTGGCCAGGTAGGGAATATCCTCGCGGCGCTCGCGCAGGGGCGGAAGCGTGATGGTGAACTCGTTGAGCCGGAAGAAAAGATCGGAGCGAAAGAGGCCGCGCTCGCAGAGAGTTTCCAGATTCTGTCCGCTGGCCGTCAGCATCCGCGTATCCACGCCGATGGGCTTGGCGCCGCCCACCCGGTAAAGAATCTTCTCCTGCAGCATCCGCAGCAGTTTGGCCTGGGATGCCAGTGGCATATTGGGTATCTCGTCCAAAAAGAGCGTTCCGTTGTGCGCCATCTCGATCTTGCCCACCGTCTGCTGATCGGCGCCGGTAAAGGCGCCCCGCTCGTGGCCGAACAACTCGCTCTCGAAGAGCATCTCCGGAACCGCTCCGCAATCGACGGGGATGAACGGCTGCCTGGCGCGCCCGCTGGCCTGGTGAATGGCCCGCGCCACCACCTCCTTGCCCGCGCCGGTTTCGCCCACAATGAGCACGCTGAAGTTCGATTTGGCCACCTGCTTGATGGCCGCGATCACCTTGCCGATGGCCTCGCTGGGACCGAAGGTCTCGCGCGGCGACAGAACATGGTGAACGTGATCGGCCAGATGCTTCAACTCCAGCTTCAGCCGCCGCTCGTTGAGCGCGCGCAGCACCACCCGGATCACCTGCTGATGCTCGAAAGGCTTGGCCAGATAGTCGTGGGCGCCGGCGCGCAGCGCCTCCACCGCGCCCCGCACCTCGGCAAACCCCGTAATCAGAATCACCGGCAGCTCCGGGTCGAGATTCTTGGCTTTGCGCATCAGCTCCATGCCGTCGATGCCCGGCATCTTCATGTCGGCCAGCATCACGTCGGGATCACCGGCGCGAATCAATTGCAAGGCCTCCGCGCCGTCCTGGGCCAGCAGCGGTGTCAATCCCTCGCGGCGCACCAGGTGGCCCAGCATCTGCGCCATCTCGCTGTCGTCGTCGGCGATCAGAATCCTGCCCTGCACGGCGTTCAAAGGACGCCGCCTTGCCGCAACCTGGGCAATCCCAGCGGATAAACCACGTCGATTCCGGGATCCAGGTACTTTGCCGCCTGGTGCAGCATCCCCAGAAACAGAATGCCGCTCTCTCCGGCGCCCAGCGTGGCGTTGATGCGCTGGGCGATAAAGCGGTCCCGCTTCTCCAGCAGCGAGTCGCGCAGTTCCCGCTGGCGGCCGTCGCGCTTGAGGTTGGCCCCGGCGGCAAACGCGGCGGAAGTCAGTTGGTACTCCTCGACCAGCAGCTCGGGCGATTCGGTTCCCATCAGCACCGCTCCGCGCGCCACCAGCGCCAGCAGCAGCCGGTGGTTGCGACTGCCTGCCCCGGCCAGCTCCTCGACAATCTCGCGCTCATGCCCGCAAACCGGCAATCCGTCCTGATAAACCCGTACCGTTCCCTGGGCCAGTGGCAGGCCGGCGGCCACGCCTTCGATCTTCTCCCACATCTTGTCCACCACCGCCGCCTGATGAGCCAGCCCCTGACGCCCCAGGGTGGACACTTTCTTGCCGCGAATCGAGGCTCCCAGCGAACCCATGTCCGCCGCGGTGTGGATGATCGGAATATAGATCAAACGCCGGCCGCGATTCACGGTTGGGCCGCCATTCGTCTTTGCCGAGCTGGACTCTTCCCTGGCCGGTTCCTCTTCTCGACGACTCATGATCTTCCCTTCGCAAGCAGTGCCTTAGGGAACCGATCATAGCGCGTTGCACGGTGAACAACAGCCATCGGAATTGACGGAAGAAGCAGATTGAGACTAGCATCATCCTGTTTCGGGAAGTGCGAGAGAAATGACCGTTTCGGGGCAGGTTCCAGAGCAGACGCATACGCAGCTCGCCAAGGCTACGGCAGGGTTCTTCGAGAACGGCTCTCTGCCCATGTGGATCTATGACCTGAGCACCCTCGCGTTCCTCGCCGTAAACGACGCGGCCGCCGAATATTACGGCTACTCGCACGAAGAATTCCGCGCCATGACCGCGCGGCAACTGCATCTGCGCGCCGAGCGCACCGCCAGCCTCGATGCCGCGCTCAGTTCGCCCTTCTCTTCACAGCAGGAACGTACCTGCCGGCACGTGCGCAAGGACGGCACGATCATCTACGTCGATGTCACCCGTTTTGCCGTCTCCTTCGCCGGCCAGAAGGCCTGCCTGGTCCTCGCCATCGATGTCAGCGAGGGCAAGCGCGCCGAACTCATCTATCGCATGTTGATGGACACCATTCCCTCTTCGGTCCTGCTGCTGGACGAAAACCTGTGCGTGGTGCTGGCCAACAGGAACTTCCTCGAGAAATCCCGCCTCACCACGGAAGTGACGGCCGGAAAGCGGCTCGCCGAGGTCTTTCCGGAGGCCATTCTGGCCGGCATGGGGCTGGAGCAGCAGATCCGCGACGTCTTTCGCAGCAGCCACGCCACCCAAGGGCAGCGGCTGACCTATCGCGCCCCCGGCGTTCCCATCCGCGTTTATTACTACAGCGTCGTCCCGGTCAACTGGGGCGGACAAGTCGATCATGTTCTGCTGTTGATGGACGATGTGACCGAGCAGATGCGTCTGGGCGAGGAGATCCGCCGCATGGAGCGGCATCTGGCCAGCGTCGTCGAGAGCGCCAGCGACATCGTCGTCTCCACCGACACCGAAGGCAATATCCTCACCTGGAACCAGGCCGCCCAAAAAACCACCGGCTACGCGCTCGAGGAGTTGAAGGGCCGTCCCTTCTTCGACTATTGCGACCAGACCGGCGACACCAGCGTGCGCCGCCTGCTCTCCAAGGAACACTCGCGGGAGAGTTCCGGCCACATCGAGTCCAACCTGAAGACCAGGGACGGCCATAGCCGTCCCGTCTCCTGGGTCTTCTCGCAGATGACCGACGACGCCGAGCGCACAGTGGGCTTCGTGGCCGTGGGCCGCGACCTGACCGAGCAGCGCAAGTTCGAGTTGCAAATCCTGGAGTCGCAGAAGCTGGCCGCGCTCGGTGTCATGGCCCGCGGCATCGCCCACGAGATTCGCACCCCCCTGGCCATCTCCTCCTCCGCTGCCCAGTTCCTTACCGAGGAAAATCTTACCCCGGAGTTTTCCCGCGAGTGCGCCGAGAAGGTGCATGGCGGAATCCGCAAGGCCAGCGCTATCATCGAGAACCTCTTGCGCTTTGCCCATCCCTCCGCCGACAAGAGTAAGACGCCCCTGGACCTTCTGCCGGTGATGAAGGAGGCTCTGGCCCTGGTCTCTCATCAGGCCAAGGTGCAGAATATCGAGATTCGCACCCACTTTCCCTCTGGACCGTACCAGGTGCTTGGCATTCCCAGCCCCCTGGAGCAGGTCTTCATCAATCTGCTGCTCAACGCCATGAACGCCATGCCCAACGGCGGCGCCGTCGATGTCTTCGTCGAGCAGACTCCCAGCGAGGTGCTGTTGAGCGTACGGGATACCGGCGATGGCATCTCCCCCGAGGACCTGGACAAGATTTTTGATCCCTTCTTCACCCGCGCGCCTCTGGGAAAGGGGACCGGCCTGGGGCTATCCATCTGCCACTCCATCGTCGATCAGCACGGCGGCATGATCGGCGTCGAGAGCCAAAGCGGCAAGGGAAGCACCTTCACCGTGAGGCTGCCGTCGCTCGCCGTCAGCAGGGAGAAAAACCATGAGCCTCGCGAACCGGCTCGTCCTCATCGTGGACGATGACCCTGATATCTGCTGGGCACTCGAACATGTGCTGCAAGGGCTGGGGGTGCGTTGCATCCGCGCGCTCGACGGCCAATCGGCGCTCCAGGCCGTCCGGCTCAACCGCCTGACGCTGGCTCTGCTGGACGCCAAACTGCCCGACATCGACGGCCTGGAACTGGCCCAGCAGTTGCGCAAGGCTCAGCAAGGCATTCCGATCGTGGTCATCTCGGGGTATTTTTACAAGGATGATCCGGCCATCGAAGAGGCTTTGAAGCAAGGCTTGATTCAGGAATTTATCGAAAAGCCGTTCTCCCACGCCGAAATCGTTGCGACGGTGAAAGGCGCTCTTCCCGTTCAGCAGGCAGCAGCGCAATAGGACGCCATTCCGTGGCTCAAGTATCTCTACGACCTGGCCGCCTGAGCCGCTGCTGCGAAGATATTTCGTCAAAGTTGAAGTAGAACTGCGGAAGAGGTGTGCCCACCGACCTTTCGCCATCAACTTGGCGGTGTCTTGGTGACGATTCGAGGTCACCACCCCCCTTCCCTCATTCGAAAACCTGCGCCAAACTACCTCCGAGTTAAGAAATTCTTCTCTCAACGCGTCCGAATGGAATTATGGCGAGGCGCAAGCAGAAAGTGTAGCGCCGGTCTCCTGACCGGCTGTAGCGCGGGCTTCCCTGCCCGCGCTCGCACCGCTCATAGCACCATTTCACCCGGTCAGAAACCTAGAACGCCAGACGAAGCATGAACTGGATCTGCCGCGGAGTTCCTGTTCCTATGGGGCCTGTGTTCACGGTGTTGATGATCTCTCCAAATGTCGAGGCAGATAGATCGGCAAGCGGCTGGCAGTACTGTGCGCGGTTGAAAACATTAAAGAACTCGCTTCGAAACTGAAGATGGGTATTCTCGGAAAGTGGAATGCGCCTGGCGAGGCCGAGATCGAATTGCCACAGGTTGGGACCGCGCGCGATGTTACGCGGGGAATCGCCATAGCCTGATCCGCTCACCAATCCGAAGGCTGCGGGGTTGATCCAGTTATGGATTCCTCTTCCAGTCATCGGCACGGCCGAAACGCCCGGCACGCGATTGGGACGCTGGTTTGTTGTGTAGCCGGTGGCGACCGATGCGCTGGATCGGTCTTCTGTAACATTGACGGGTAATCCGGATCGCGCCGTGGCAATCGCCGTCACGCTCCAGCCGCCAAAAGCCGCCTGAAGGATTCCCGGTCGTGAGAGGAACTCTCTGTCTCGGCCGAAGGGAAGTTCGTAGACCGTGTTTGCGGTTAAGACGTGACGCACGTCAAAATCACCGGAAGTGCGCTCGCACTGGAGGCAAGAAGGATTTTCTGGAAAGTCGGAATCGCCGCCGCCAGCTGCATCCTGGTCGATCTCGTGCGAGTAGACGTAGTTGGCTGAAAGCAGAAAGCCATGGATGAAGCTGCGTTGCAGGCTGGCCACAAGCCCTTCATAGGAGCTGTTGTTGGTATTTCCCCGGTACTCGACCTGGCCGAATGCCGGGTAGGGGCGCAGACCGGTGGCAGGATCGATAAGGTTCAGGTAAGAGGTCGTCAGCAGGTGAGTGCCTTTGCTCCCGACGTAAGAGAGTGTTCCAACGAGGTCGCGAGGAAGCGCCTGTTGCACGGAAATGCTCCATTGGCTGACGTACATATCTTTTCGTCTGCGATCCATATCTCGCGGTGAGACCGTGCCGGGGCCGCTGAGGAATGGCGTGACGGGATAGGAGAGGTTGGGGATCGTCTTTGCGCTGAGCGAGTATCGGCCAACCTCGTTGCTGATCGGCAAGTTCTGGTCATCCAACTGGCCGTCACCGTGATAGATCCCGATGCCGCCGCGAAGCACGGTCTTGCCGTTCAACCTCGCTGGCGCCCATGTAACTGAAAGGCGCGGATCGGCGTCAAGGGCATTCAAATCGCCGAAGCTCGCGCCCCCTCCGCAGAATCCAGCCGGACCGCAGGTCGAGAAGTCGAAGGGGTCGGCCTTGCCGTTGACCTCGTGAAAGATGTTATAAAAGCTGTATCGCAGGCCCAGATTCATGGTTAAATTCGCCGGCAATTTCCACTCATCCTCCGCAAACGAGTAGGTTTCTGTCTTGCGCAGTCCATTTACCGGCAACTCGGCCGCATAACTCGCGGAGCTGACGAAGTTAGCGAGGAAGTTATCTGCCGAGGAATACGAGATCGCCCCGGAAGGCGTGTTTCCCTGGTTGAGCTGGATGTGGCGGATCTCAATGCCAAACTTGAGCGTGTGGTTTCCCCGGACGAGGGTAAGGTTGTCAATGTACGAATAAGAATTGCCCACGCCAATCTTGTATTGATTGTTGGCCAATGTGGTGAAGCCCGAGACGGCGACGGAAAATGGAAGCTGAAATGCGCTCTGGTTTGTGGTGTAGACGTTCCCGCGATTGAAGCCGAACTTCAATTCATTGACCAGCCTGGGCGAGAAGATGTGCAAGGTCTCGAGTTCGCCGTTCACTGGCCTGGAGACGACCTGTTGCCGGTCATTCAGGTAACTCTCGCCCTGGGCGAGCGGAATCTGGCTCACGGCGGCATCGAAGTTGAATCGAAGATAGGCTATATCGTCAGCGGAGAAACGGTGGTCCAGCCGGAGCATCGCGGAGTTTTCATGATCCAGTTGCCGTCCTGAGCCAACAAACTCTTCGATGTTCGAGCTCCCAGGGACCGGCAGGCTCCCTTCGGGATAGGCGTTGAGAATGGGGATCAGCGCCGGGCTGGCCGCGGCCACCTGAGCTTTGAACGCATCGCTGGGAACAAAGCCGGGCAGTGTCTGCCCGAGGGTCTGACGAAGTCCCTCGTAAGTGGCGAAGAAGAAAGTCTGGTTGCGAACGATCGGGCCGCCCAGGTTGCCGCCGAACTGGTTGAGACGGAACGGGGGCTTGTGAGGATTGAGCGTGTCGATCGGTTCGCGGGCATCGAAAATGTCGTTGCGGAGGAATTCGAATGCGTCGCCATGCAGCGTGTTCGTGCCGGCCTTTGAGACCACGGCCACCTGCCCGCCGGGCGTGCTTCCGTTCTCCGCGGTGAAGAGCATGGTGTCGATGCGGAACTCTTCAATGGCGTCCGTGGGAATGGCGAGGCGGACAAAGGGCTGCTGCGCCTGGTTCACGATGTTGGTTGCGTCGATCCCATCAAAGGTGAAGTTATTGTCGTCCAGGCCGCGGCCGGCAAAGCGGATGCTGCGCTGATTGCTGCCGCCCGTGTCAACTGCGCCGGGGGCCAGCGCTGTCAAAGTGGACCAGTTTCTGCCATTGAGCGGCAGATCCCTTACCTGCTCGTACTCTGTGCGGGCTCCAAGTGTCGCTGTAGTTTCATCCAGTTGTGCAGTCAGGCCTGAGACATTCACCTGCTGCGTAATGCTGCCGACAGCGAGCGTAATGTCGAGAGTGCGCGTGTGCCCCACGGTCTGCTCAACGCTCGAAAAAACGGTCTGCTGAAAGCCGGGTGCGGAACAGGTGACGCGGTAAAGACCAACCGGCAACTCGGGAATGTTATAGGTGCCACTGGACGAGGAGACCGTTTCCCGAACCAGGCCGGTGGCGGTTTGAATGGCGGAAATGTGTGCGCCCGGCAAACGCCTGCCGGCATTGTCTTTCACGGTTCCGCTGAGGCCGCCGCGATCGACCTGCCCGAAACTAGCAGCATGGACGAGGAGCAGCACCAGAAAGAATAGGATTTGCTGTGCTGGACGATTATCCATAGAGAATCCCATTCTAACTGTCATGATTGGCATGTTCACTAAGAAGCGGAATTCCCCTCGTCTTCGCGGCTGATTCACCCGGATATGAAGGCGACTTCAGCATAAGCGTTTGCCGCGGCCAGGCCGTGCGCGGCGGGGAATCCTCCCTTGTGGACAGAATTCCCCTTCATGCGTTTACCAGGTTTCGGTCAGTCTCCCATCGGCTTTGATGCCTTCGCCGGTTTCTGATGTAAAGACCGGCGGTAGCGTGCCAGCAGTTGCTCGCGATTCTGGCTCAGATCCAATCCGGTCGGCGTGGATGGATAGGGTCTGTTGCCCATCATGCCCTTCCAAAGAACGCGGTTGAATTCGCCGCCATCGACAAGATCCGCGTCCGTGAAGTCCATCCCCTTGGTGACTCGCGCCCAGTAGGCCACGTTCGGCGTCGGATTCGTGCACGGTTGTGCCGGGCCGGAAAGCGGCAGCTTCGTACAGTAAAGAATTGCCGCAGGGGTAGCAGTGAAGCTCCACGTGGCCGGGGCGGTATTGAAGATGTCGCTCATGGGAGTGGCCAGCGCGTCGTTCAGGTTCATTGGCGGCAGGCCCAGAACCTCTTCCATCGTGCGGATGAAGTCGAGGGTGTTATACGCCGTGGAGACCACTCCGTTTTTCACATAAGCGCCTACGATGTAGGCTGTGGTGCGGTGCGAGTCGATGTGGTCGCCGCCATCCTGCGCGTCGTCTTCCACAACAAAGATCAGCGTGTTGTTCGCGTAGATGCTGTTGGCTATCTTCTGCACCAGCAGGCCTACCGCGTAATCGTTATCAGCCACGTCCAGATCAGGAGTATTCACGCCGTCAATCGCCGTCCCAAAGCTCCCGGTGTGATCGTGCATGAAGCGGACCAGGGTCAGATTTGGCAGCCCACCCGTCGCGTAATTGGTATCGAACTCCCGCTCCCACTCCTTGTAGCGGTAGTAGTCCGGAAACGCGGGATCAAATCCGCGAAAGTACGGATCGGTGAATGGCATGAGCGCGACATTCGAGGACGGGGCCACAATGGTGTTGGTTGAGTATGGGTCATGCGCCAGCGGAGTCTGGCATGGGGGTTCGTTATAGCAGGTCGTGTCGATAAAGAAACCGTAGTCGCGAACCGTGAGGCCCGCGCGCAGCGCGTTGTTCCACAGATAGCCGGTATTGATTTCGTCGTTCGGTCCATCCGGCGCGTCCGCGTTGGTCTGGCCCGGCAGCAAATCCTCGCCGCCCGTGACATTCGGCGATAGAGCCCCGCCCGGCATGAGGGGATCGGAGGCCTGGCGCTGAGCCAGGGTTGGCAGGGCCACGTTTACGCTTCGATTCAAACCCTCGCCCTCCAGGGCAAGGCCGCGTTGCGAGTAATTGACTGGATATTGGTGTTCAATGATGTCGGGGGTGCGAGCCGACGTGCTCATCGACCATCCGTCGTAGCTGACTTCAGCGGTGGCGCGAAAGTTGTCAAGGGTGACGAAGGTTTGCGCCAGGTTATGCTGATTCGGCGTGATCGCCTGTCCGAACATGGCCAAAGCAGGATCGCCATTGCCGCGGCCCAGGTCGCCCAGGATCTGGTCGTAGGTCCGGTTCTCCTTGAGGATGTAGATCACGTGCTGGATGCCGCTATGCACTGTGGCCATGATTGCAGCCGCGTCGGGGCTCTCAACACTGGCGAACCGGTTGTTGGTGGTTACCTGCGCCGTCAGCGCCGGAAGCTGCGTCAAGATGCCGGCTACCGGGAAACTGAGCAAGCCGGCTTTGGTCAACTGCGGATTGTACTCATTTGCGGGAGCGCAAGCGGGGTAACCCGACGGCCCGTAGTTATAGCACCAGTTGGGATTTGCACCCGTCGGCGACTTCATATTGACCGCATACGCCCATGTTCCATCGTTGCTGAGGCTCACCGAGTTCGGATACCAGCCAGTTGGGATCAGGCCGGCCACCTGGTCGCCGTGATTGGTTCCGGTCAGCGCCACCACCGCGATGTTATTTAGATTGCCATTGGTCACATAGAGATACTTCTCGTCCGGCGAGAGCGTCACGCTGTTGGTATTCGCGCCGGTATATTGTGTCAGCGAAAAAGACACTAAATCTGCCGCTGGAGCGATCACCGGTATGGTTTCGACGACCGTGTTCACCGTCGCGGGCTGGTTCTGGCTGGGGCTGCCTTTGTCCAGGGGGTTGAGGTCGATCACGTCCACTGTATCCGACTCGTCTTCGGCCACGTAAAGAAGTGTCTGTGCTTTGTTCAACGTCATCTTGTTCGGCTGGCCTTTTACGGGAATGCGGGCGGATACAACTGGCGCCGCTGTCAAAACACAAGAGGCGCCTGTGGTGCCGTTGGCACAAGCCTCTCGCAGGTTCACGACGTCGATCTCGCGGTCGCGCAGGCTCGACACATAGGCTGTTGCGCCCGGTCCGCTGCTGCCCGCCAGCACCACCCAGAACGGATACTCTCCGCCGGGTATGCCGGGAGTCGGCGATGAAACGGCCTTGCCGGGACGCAGATCGAGTTCCGTCCCTTGCAGCATTCCCTGGCCTCCTTGCGCCGAGCCGGAGTCTGCCACCCATTGGCTTAACCAAACGTTCAAGCCTCCGGTAAAGACCGTAATCGAGTCATTGAAATAATTCGCCACCACCAGCGTCTGACCATCGCTCGAGATCGCCAGGCCGGCAGCCATTGGAGCTACGAAAACCGCGGCGTTGACAGAGGCGAATTGATTGTTGGGCACCGGAAGACCGTTCCCCGATGGATGGCCAAGAACAACAGAGGAGGGGCTTTGGCCCAGGTCAAGTTCGGCTGTATTCACCCAGATTCCGTTTTTCTGCGTGATGATGTGGACGTTGTCTCCATTGTTGGGCAGGGCGTACGGAATCGGGTCGGTGCCGAAGGGAGCATCACCCATGCCGCCGGAGACGTAGAACGCCTGGCCACCAGGATCCCAGGCAATTCCGTGATAGGCATTGGGAATGGGAACCGCTTGCTTAAAAACAGGCGAGTGATTCGTGATGTCGAAGATGAATATGTACTCACTTGAGTAGAGCGGGTCGAATATCGGAAACGCGCCCTGAAAGACGCGGTTGTACCCGCTGGTCAGAACCAGCAAAGTGTTGCCATCTGGACTCACTGCAGTGCTGACCGCCTGCCCTGCCATCCATTCCACCGGGAGCACTTGCGGATTGATCGTATCGGAAACCACCATGCCGGTGTCCAGAAATTGGAAGCTTGAACCTGTGGTTGCCAGCGGCGTAAGCGACTGGCTCATATTCGGAACGACCTGAGGCGCGTTATAGATCGTAATCGTCAGGGGCGCCGTGGTGCTGCCAGCCAAAGTGGAAGCGGTTACTGTGTAGGTTGCCGTAGAGGGAGGCGGGGGCGCAATCGTGGAAGGCACAGCCGAGGGAGTTCCGGTAACGATCCCGCTGACGGAGTTCAGGCTCAGGCCCGCGGGAAGATCCGGGCTCACACTGTACGAGGTTGGCGTTGCACCGGTGGCGCTGGTCGACGGGACGTCCGGCGTAATCGGCACTTCCACGGCATAGACCGGAGCGGGGGCGCTATAAGCCAAACCTGCCGGGGACGCGTCCGCGGTATTTACGGTGATGGCCAGGGTCGCCGTAGTGCTGCCAGACCCGTTATTAGCCGTTACCGTATAGGTGGCCGTGGCAGTTGCCGTCGTGGGTGTTCCACTGATGATGCCCGTGGCGGCGTCGCCGAGGGTGACCGGCGCACCGCTCAGTCTCAGGCCCACCGGAAGAGCCGGACTCACACTATACGAGAGCGGCGCCCCGCCCGTGCTCGTCGGCGCGTTCTCCGGGATCGGCACCCCAACTGTATAGGTCGCGCTGCCGGGGTTATAAGCCAGTCCTGCCGGAGCCGCCAGTCCGCCGGGGCCCGGCACGGCGTTCACCGCGATGGTCACCGGCGCCGTTGCGCTGCCGCCCGAGTTGGTTGCCGTTACCGTGTAGTTGGCTGCTGCGGCAAGCGCTGTTGGGTCACCGCTGATGATTCCCGTTGCTGTGTCTAAGCTGAGGCCGGCTGGAAGCGCGGGAAGCACGGAATAGGAGATCACTATCCCGCCACTGTTCGCAGGAGCGTTCGGTGTGATCGGTACATTGATCGTGTAGGCAGCCGTTCCGGCAGCATAGCTGAGCGCTGCGGGAGCTTGATCGTTCACCGTGATCGAAAGAGCCGTGGTGGTACTGCCGGCTGCGTCGGAAGCGGTCACCGTGTAGTTGGCCGAGGCGGCCACCATAGTCGGAGTTCCGCTCACAACGCCTGTGCCCGTGTTCAGGGTCAGGCCGGCAGGAAGAGCCGGGCTCACCAAGTAGGAACTGACCGCTCCTCCGCTGCTTGTCGGGTTATCCGGCGTGATGGCGACACCTTTTGTGAAGATAGCCGTACCGGCCGTGTAGGTGAGCTCCGTGGGGGGCTTGACGCTGCTGCCATTGCTACCGCACCCGCACAAAAAAGAGATTGAAACTGTCAGGGAGAGGACAAGTCCTCCTGGGATTCGCATAATAGCTCCTTTTCAGCGCTTTTGGCGCGATGTGATGACAGGTCTTGCGCCTCTCCAAAAGGAGGACCGGATCACCATACCACAAATAAAACCGTCGTCTGTGATCACAAATGCACGCAATCGAAAACAGCTCGTGCGCATGAGAACCGTGGAATCAAAATCAGGTCAATCTAATATCGGCAAAGATCGAGACCTGCTACAGGGACACGCGTGAAAAGAAGGTTAAGGAAAGTTAATACAAAAGAGATCACGCGCTCGCTCAGATGGTTCGGTGCGCGGAATTGGGGCGTGCGGATAAGACGCGCTTTTCAACAGAATGGCCAGATCGGAGAATGATCGCGAATGCGAGAAACAACCTCTTCATTTGAGGAAATCCGGTCGTGCGGGGGTGGATTCTCTGACCCTTGATAGACCTATCGGCAGGATTGCCGGCAAAATCACCTCTGCATCTGAAACAAGCGTACATTCGCTGAAGGAGTAGCGATTTCCGGATATGGGCGCCAGCCTGGTTGGGTGGAAATGAGTCATTTCGCAATGCGCGCGCCCGGAGAAAAGAGCAAAGGCTCAGACTCTGCGACCTGGACGATTCCGGCTACGGAAGAGGAAGAGCAGAATTCACCTCATTGCGGAAGAGTTATCCAGTGTCATCTATCGCTTACGGTGATTTCGTACCACGGAGTAATCGCTATCTGGTCAGATGCGGACAAGTTGGTGGTATATCCGGAATCGACTACAGAAAATGGAGTTCCGGTCAGGACAGTTACAACGCCGCTGATCTGCCAACCGCCTAGGATCGCACCGCCGATTCCGCTCGTGGCACACTTCTCGCCTTTTCCAAACGGCAGTTTGTAGACCCAGTGGGCCTCAAAGTTGCTCTTGCGGTTGTAAGAAGCGAGTCCTTTGTTCTTCGAGAAGAGTGCTGGTCCGTTCCAACTGATATTGCCGCCGATTTCCTCATTGTCGGTATAGTCGATAACCTTCGACCAGGTTTCGACTATACCAACGGTAGAAGTATTGCCGATACGACGCGTCAGCTTGGCTTGCATCGAATTGTAGTAGCTTCTGCCTTCGGGGACGATTTCATTTTCGTCCGGCCAGTTGGTGCCAAATTGCGCATTCAAAACACGGGCCTTCGATGTATTCGTTCCCGGAGCCGACCAGTTTGAATAAACCAATGTCAACGGACATAAGTTTAGCGGAACACTCTCCGTTGAGATGCCGGCGGGGAGTGGAACGATCCCCATAGAGATATTGGGGACTGTAGCCAGCGTTAAGCCTGTGGGGATACCCGCCACGCTGTTCGCGCCGGTGAGACTGGCTGCCGGTGTAAAAGAACTGGGGCAAGCATTTGCGGTGCCAGCAGTGCAAGCTGCCGCCTTTGTCCCGCCGTTCCCCGTTGACGTCCAGAGGGTGCTGATGTTGACTGGATAGTCGTTGCGCATGAACCGCCAGTTGTTGGAATCCCCGGCCAAACCGTAGCCGGCGCGGATAACTGTCTTCGCGTAGGGACGCCACGCAATGCCGACGCGCGGAAGAAACTCTCCGTGTCCGGCACTGATTCCATCGTTCACCGGCACACTGCCATTACCGCCGATATACACGTTCATGTTGTTGAGGTCGAGTTCGCGAACTCCCTTGCCGTGATCACTATAGGGCGTTGGATAATACTCGTACCGAATATCCACCAGGCGCTGCAGGCTGGAGCAATGGGATACCTCATCAAGGGCATGTCCCATGGCGTCCTTGTAAAAGCTATACGAAGAGTGTACGGGGGGAACAGATTCCTGCCCCCACCGGTTACTCAAACGCTATCGTTGCGATCCTCAGGCTCAGAGTTGAGTCAGCGAGAACGCGAGGTGCTGCGCTTGATGGTCGCGGGCAACACCAATCGGGAGATCGGCGAGAAGCTCCACATAAAAGAACCTACGGTTAAGTCGCATATTACCCTTATCTTTATGCGCCTTGGGGTTACGAACCGGACCCAAGCCGTCGTAAAAGCGCTAAAGCGAGGGTTGGAGCACCTTTAGTTGGACCTTGAACCAGTACGCCTCCCGAAACTCCGATTTCGATCGTCCTTTTGTGCCAAATGAGTGAGACAAGTAGACCTTCAATAATTACTGTAGGACGGGGAAAGAAATCTCACTTTGATAATCATGAACAAGACAAGCAGTTCTTCCGCTGCGTCGCAAGCCCACAGGCGGGGATTCGCATCAGTGAGGCGATGGGCTTGAAATGGGAGGATGTTGACTACCAGAACAAGCAAATCGACCTTCGCCGGGTCTGGGTAAAGGACACAATGATGCGGGCGTTGCAGCCCGGATCGTAAACCGTTCAGTAGTGTAAGAGGGGACTCGAAAACAGAGGCAGGAGACGTGTTGCAGGTGAGATGCCGGAGTGTCTTCCATGTAAGCTATTGATTTATTTGGTGGACCTGGTCGGGATCGAACCGACGACCTCTTCCATGCCATGATGTAATGCAAACCGCAAATTACAGACGGCACAGTACTTACGAACCGGCATAACCGGCAAAAACGGCCCTCTGGGCGCTATTTGCGGGCAAAATGCGGGCAAAACTACAACCCAAGTGGCCAGCGGGCTGATCGTGTGGAATCAGCCCAACAATTTGGCAGATTCAATAAGCCGGCGAACCTCTACGCGCGAGTTCGCATGTGCGGTGCCGTTCGGTCCGCACATCTTCGAGTAGCTTTCTGACATTTGTCGCTTCAGTGCCAGATCAGGAATGGGCAACAGGCAACGCAAGTTGGTCGATTGCCAGTCCGATAAATCGGTCATTAAACAGGCGTAGCTTGCGCTCGGCAGCAACTTGTCCTGCGGACCACTGTCGCAACCCCTCTCGTATCCCAGCAACGGTGGCTTCGCAATGCTCTTTTTCGATCAACCAATCGACCGTTGCCAACAGTTCCATGCCCAGAGGCGATTCGAAGCCATCAATACGCCTGGAGGTCAGTTCCAGGACATTTCTTAAAGGCTCAGAAGTCTCTTGTTGAAGATACAGATCCAAGCGCTGGCGACGCCCTTCGTCGAACCAGATCGTGTCTGATGGACCAGCATCGCTGAGACGTTTGTCGCAATGGAGGTAGGTTCCGTCAAGGGCATTGAGCAAGTGGCGCAGTCGGTCCGAAAAGGGACCGTATTTGTCAGCTTTGAACTGGAGGTCAAGCGGATCGTTGATTCCCAGCGAATGGATAGTCCGCTCTAGAAACCATCCGAGCTTCTGTACCTCAAGGTAGGTGCACTCGATTCCGAGCACCCAATAGCGCCGGATCATCTCTGCGATGAGCGCTCTGGCAGGAGTCAGTTGTTCCACACCAGTCCGCTTGGCGACATTTTGGTACTTAACTGCTGGTTCAAAGACGAGGACCTCGACGCCTTCGAGATCGCCCAAAATACGTTCCACCTCAGGCCGTACCTCGCTCCAATCAAGACCGCCGTTGCCGGCCCCGAGTGGTGGCACGGCGATGGAACGAATCTGGTGCTCCTCGACAATCCTGCGAAGATCCCCAAGCCCCTCAATAATCCATTCCAGTTTCGAGGGATTCCGCCAGTGTTTCTTGGTAGGGAAGTTGATAATCCAATGCGGCCCGGAAAGAGCGTGGTTCTCCGTAACAAACATCTTTCCGACCGTGACTTCCTTCTGCTTGCAGGCATCCTCGTAGGCACGGAAATTTGCAGGGAATGCCTCTTTGAACATCAAAGCGATTCCCTTGCCCATCACGCCGACCGTATTTACGGTATTCACGAACGCTTCGGCGGGGGCTTCGAGCAAGTTGCCTTGGGTGAATTTCATCATCAGAAGTACCAACCCCTCTGCACAATTGATTGTAGGACGAGTTTCCGGTTTTGGAGTTCAGCTTTCACGTTCGCATCAACATCCGCGTTGCAACTGCAGATTCCAAGAAGGGCTGAGAGAGGAACGTGCTTCCAAATCAGCGCTTCCGCCTGATACCGCTCTTTCTTCCCTGGGTCGTCTGGGTCATGCTGGAAATCCTTTCGATTCAATAAGGTCCAATCGATTTTGCTCAGATCGCCCACATCGGTGTAGTAGTTTGCCATTGCCGGATACGCGTGTTGATCCGTAAACACGAACGGAATTTGAAACTCCGCTATCCTGGCCAGCGAGGAGACTACGATCAGAATCTCTTCATTCGGAACCTGCCGTACGTTGTATCCCGTGTGGATGTTGTACATCATGATCGAGAAGGGCGTGAAATAGAACGGCACGTAGTCGCTCAACGCCCCTCCGGGACCAACCCGAACTTTCCGCTGATTTCGCCTTCCGATGAGATCGACATTTCCTATGTTGCGATAATTAGGGTCGGCGATCTCTCCATTGCTGGCGTGCAGTCCGTGATCCAGAATCCATGGCAGATTGTCACGATGGATGATCCGGAAGATCAGAGCTTTCTCGGGATTGAGAGTCGTTGCCATCTTGGTTGAATTTGCGACCAGCCTTTGGGGTTCTGAGAGAGACATCTGAACCATAAAACATCCAGACGTAAGAAAATGAATGACTTATGGCCTGTAAACCCTGCCATGGATTCCATTTCTATTCTATCCGAACCGGTTCGGTGCCGGTACCCTTTTGGACCGTCAAGGCGGCATCATCGAACTCCTTGTTCAGTTTGGTGAATTCTGCTTCAGCATTTTCCGAGGGGATTTTCTCCTCTTCGGCCGATCAGCAAGTCAACATGATGAGCGGATATCTGCTTCCGCTGACGTGGAAAAATCCGTATATGTTGGCCTGGAGGCGACTTTGACTGATTCCGGGTCCCCCAACGGAAAAATATTTTGCCCCTGTTGTCGCGAAAACTGATTCTGTTTCGCCACTAGTTCAATGGAGTCAATTAAGTTCTCACCAGATGCTACACATCATGGTGGATTTTCGATTCTGCAAAAAGTTGGTGGCAAACGAATGGAGAAGCCGTCCGCTTCCGTCTCGAACACGCCTCTTCCCCAGCGAGCCGCGCAATACGTGCGCATGTCCACCGAACACCAACAGTACTCCCCTGAAAACCAACTGGATGTGATTCGCAAATACGCTGCCGCCCACCAAATGGAAGTCGTTCGTGAGTATTCGGATTTCGGGCGAGGCGGGCTGAATATTGCAGGACGGGAAGGCCTGAACCAGTTAATGTAACGCAAACCGCAAATTATAGACGGCACAGCGCTTACGAACCGGCATAACCGGCAAAAACGGCCCTCTGGGCGCTATTTGCGGGCAAAATGCGGGCAAAACTACAACCCAAGTGGCCATCGGGCTGATCGTGTGGAATCGACCCAACTGCTAACGATCTTACCAAGGTTCCAATCCGTCCTTCTACGTTCCAAGTAGCTCTTCATCGCAAGCAATAAAACGGGTGGGCACTTTGCTGGTGATACGCAATTCAGATCACGCTCTCAATGAGAAGCAGAGTCCCGTAGTCCATGACCGGCTGGAACTGAGGTCCAAAGTTCACTTATCAGCAATCCTCCCAGCCAGCGTTTACGCTCTTGAAGGATGAAACCGGCCTGCCGAAGGGCAATGGAATGGTCAGGCAGGCTGCGTACCTCAAGCCCGGTGAGCCATCCGAAGGCACGGTAAAGCGCCCATACTACTGGTCGCGCCACCAACCAGCCAAACCAGTTTGTGGGAACGGCAAACTCCGAAATGATCCATAGAGAGTCAGGCGAGACTGCGCGAGCCAAGGTGACTGCAAGCGTCTGGACCTCTTCGGTGGTGAGGCAATCCAGAACAAAGTGCGAAACGATCAAGTCGTAAGGCGGGTTTTCAGGTTGCCAGTGGCGTGCATCAACGTGAAAGGCGTGAACGCGGGCTGAGTCCGGGCCAGCGCGGTCAATAAGCGCCTCAAGCATGGACGGGCTTGCGTCAACGGCGTCGATCTGGATGGCGGAGTTTTGGCGGAGCAAGCGAGTAGTGAAGCGTCCATCGCCGTCCCCTAGCGCGAGTCCGCGGCGCGCTGCGCAGCATTCATTCAGGAAGGCACAACGGCAAAGCATGAGCCAGGGACCAAAGCTGACCAATTCCATCCAGAGGTAGACCCGAGCGAGCCGGTTGAAATTGGGCGGTGGATTCATCGAAGCAGCAGTACAAGCGGGGTAAGTAGAACCAAATCTGCGGCCGTTCGCAGAGCCAAAGGGGTTAGACGACCGCGGATTCCGTCGAGCAAGACGAGCAGTACCGCACTGGCAGCGCCAGTTCCTAAGAGAGCCGCTTCACTCGAATGGGCTGCGAAAAGGATGATTGCACCGAGGAAACCTGCCATTGCAAGCAGGCCCGCGGCTGGAAGGATTTGTGGGTCAGAGCAGGACTCGCCCACCGCCTCCCATCGCTCGATCGCATGGCAGTTGAGCCAGGCCAGAGCTGCGAAGAAGACCATCACAACTAGAAATGCAGCGAAAATGTTTTCTGTTCGTCCGATGGTGGGCAGCACACAGCCCGCGGTGAATATGACGCCTACAAGCAACTCCTTGGGAAGCAATGCTCGAAACTTCGTTCGGGTGTGGACGCTCGATAAATAAGCAACGCAGGCCATGGCAAGAAGGGCGTTGCGTTCTCGTGCTTCGCTCGGCATAAAGGAAATAACGATCCATGCGCTCATGCACGCGGCTACGAGGGCTAGAGGGAAAAAGACGCGACGGTGACGCCAGTGAAAGTGGTGGCGTTGGCGGAGTCGATGAATTTGTCTTGCGCTCTGCGCAGAGCGGGCGTCCAGGAGGCGGTCGCTTATATAGACGCACCACGTCACAAGGATCAGAAGCACTGGACCCCATTCCGGCAGTCGCACTCCTGCCGCTTTCGCAAAGCCAAGTGACCATACTGCTGCTACAGTGGGTGCATCGAGGCTCGACAGGTGCCAAAGACGCAAGAGGCTCGGAGCATCGAGTGCACGATCCAGTGTTTCAAGACGCACTGGCGGGTTGAGGCTTTGCTCCATTGAGCCTATTGTAAAATACTCACGACTCCTTCCAGGCAGAACTTCATAGCACTTCATTCGATTGTGGCGAGGCTGCAACCGTACCGTTCAAACCGACGCCCCTCACTCTACCGGCAGGCCTCGATGCTGTGGGCAGCATCCATCGCGTCCTTCTATTCCTAATCTCCAAATTGTTATCCTGATCAGACTTTGCTGCTGGGGTTATGCCATCCGCCTTGCGCAGCGATGATCGCATCGGCTTCTTTCGGACCCCAGGTATGTCGCTTATAAGGGCGAACCCGATGGTGGATTTTAAGAACCGAATCGACCACAGCCCAAGCTGCTTCCACGGCATCTTCCCGAGTGAAGAGCGCGCCGTTGCCGGACATGGCGTCGCCCAAAAGCCTCTCGTAAGGAGTTTCCTCATCTGGCCGTTCTTCTGACAAGTAGAGTTCCCGCTGCTCGCCAACGAAATCTTTTCCCGCGAGTTTGACACGAGCTGCGAGAGCTACGGCCGAATTAGGCGAGAGCCGGAAGCGAATGTAGTTGGAGCGGCCAGTTACCGACTCCGCGTCAGCGAAGAGTTTCTGCGGCGGCGGTTTCAACTCCACCAAAATTTCGGTCGCGGTATCGGGCAGATATTTGCCAGATCGCAGATACCACGGCACACCATCCCAGCGCCACGAATCGATGAATAAACGCAGAGCGCAGAAGGTTTCGACGTCGGAGCGCTTTGCCACATCAGACTCCAAGCGGTAGCCAGCATACTGACCGCGAACCAAGTCATCGGGCTTGAGCGGGCGCATGGCTTTGAAGACCTTGGCCTTCTCGTTGTGCACAGCTCCGAAGTCCCTGCCCGCAGGTGGCTCCATGGCGAGAAGTGCAACAATTTGGAAGAGGTGATTTTGTATCACGTCGCGCAGGCAGCCAGCAGATTCGTAGAACGCTCCGCGCATTCCAACACCGAAATCCTCGGACAAGGTGATCTGGACACTGGCCACATAGTTGCGGTTCCAGATCGGCTCCAGAAAAGAATTTGCAAAACGGAAGTAGAGGATATTCATGATCGCTTCTTTTCCGAGGAAGTGATCGATGCGGAAGATGGAGTCTTCAGAAAAGACTGTATGCGCTACCAGGTTGAGTTCTCGTGCGGAGGCCAGGTCGCGTCCGAAGGGCTTTTCGACAATGACACGCGCATGCTCAGCCAACTTCGCGATGCCAAGCCCTCGAATCACCGTCTCAAAAAGCGAGGGCGGAATAGCGAGATAGTGCGCAGGCCGCCGTGCCTTGCCCAGCGCATCTTTGATCGCTGTGAATGTGCTTGGGTCTTTGTAATCTCCGCTCACATACTTGAGCAGAGAGAGAAGCTTTTCAAGCGCGCGTTTATTGTTGATTCCACCCGCACGCCTGATGCTGTCCGTCACACGCTGGTGCAGTCGAACCAGACTCCATTTTGGAAATGCGACGCCGATGACCGGAACCTTAAGCGTGCCGCGCTTGACCATCGCATAGAGCGCGGGAAATATCTTCTTATGGGCAAGATCACCCGTTACACCAAAAATCACTAACGCATCTGACTGAGATTTGGCCATCACGCTTCCGCCTTGTAGCCAGCTACTTTTTCTTCATGACCACCGAATTGATAGCGAAGGGCTGACAAGAGCCTTTCTGCGAAGTCGTCTTCACCGCGCGAACTGAAACGTTCGTAAAGTGCAGCGCTCAAAACTGGAGCAGGAACTGACTCGTCGATGGCGGCGGCGATTGTCCAGCGCCCTTCTCCGGAGTCCGAGACGCGGCCAGCGAACTTCGCCAGATCCGGGCTATCGAGTAGAGAAATGGCAGCCAGATCCAGCAGCCACGAAGAGATGACACTGCCGCGACGCCAGACCTCGGCAATGTCTGCAATGTTCAGGTCATACTGATAGTGTCCAGGGTTGCGAAGCGGCGTTGTCTCAGCATCCGCAGCGCGTTGCTGCTTGCCGACGTTGGCATGGCGCAGGATATTCAACCCCTCCGCATAAGCGGCCATCATGCCGTACTCAATACCATTGTGGACCATCTTGACAAAGTGGCCCGCACCACTGGGGCCACAGTGCAGATAGCCGTGTTCGGCTGTGCCGCCGCTCTTCTCTCGGCCAGGTGTGCGGGGCGCGGAATCGATGCTGGGGGCGAGAGCAGAAAAGACGGGATCAATGCGATGGACGACAGTATCATCGCCGCCAATCATCAGGCAGTATCCTCGCTCCGATCCCCAGACCCCGCCACTGGTGCCGACGTCCACATAGTGAATGCCTTTCGGCTTCAACTCGGCAGCGCGGCGAATGTCATCGTGGTAGAACGAATTGCCGCCATCGATGATCACGTCGTCGGTTTCAAGGAACGGAATGAGCGTCTTCAGCGATAAATCAACCACAGCAGCCGGTACCATCATCCAGACGGTGCGTGGCGCTTTCAGTTTGCTCGCAAAATTTTCAAGCGAATTTGCCCCGACTGCGCCTTCTTTGACGAGTGCCTTTACGGATTCCGAGTGAAGATCGTAAACGACGCAATGGTGGCCAGCCTGCAAAAGACGCCGCACCATGTTGGTTCCCATTCGTCCGAGTCCAATCATACCCAATTCCATGTGGATTTCCTTTCGTTTGAGAGCCCCGCGTCCGCTCTACATAAATGTCAGATGCAACTTAAGAACTGAAGTATCTCCTAATCTTCCACTTTGCCTATATTGCGTTACACCTCAATCGTGAATCCTTGCCTTTTAGCGACAGACTTGATTCGTCGAGAAAATGTGCTGTAGTGCTGCGCCATATTGGCCGACCATGTGAGTCCGTCCGCGCGCCCAATCTTCAACCAATAATCCTGAAGTGTCCGGTCATAGGCATCAATTGCTGGCATAAGCGGTTCTGCATGATACTTTTCCTCGTGGCGAAAACTCCCAATAGGCATACGTGGCTTTTGCGGAGCCTCTTCGGCGACGTAACCGAGCACGACTCCGGCTACGGGGAAAGTATTCGCTGGTAGTCTCAGCAGATCGATCATCCCTTGCGGGTCGCGGCGAATTCCGCCGATGGGGACGATGCCAAGGCCGAAAGCGCGTGCCGCAGTCATAAGTGTCGCCATCGCAATTCCTGCGTCGCTCACCGAGGAAAAGATCGCCTCCAGGCTGCGTTGCATGACCTGCTCAGCTCCGGATTTCTCGACGCCGAGGCCAGTCTTATAGAGATCCGCGACTACGGCGATGAACACCGGAGCTTGTGCGATCCATGGCTGGCCACCGGCGATTTCTGCTATGCGTGCGCGGCTGGTCGGATCGCGTACGACAATAAGTGATATCTGCTGGCTGTTGATGGATGTGGGAGCACGATGCGCGGACTCAATGATGGCATCAAGAATCTCTTCCGGAATGGCATCGCTTTTATAACTGCGGCTGCTATGATGGGCCTGCAACAGGCGTATGGTTTCATTCATGGCGTTTCCTCGATTGCGCAGGCTCTCTCTCAACTTACTTGCTGACGAGAGCCGTCAACTCCTGTGACGCAAGCAGAACAGGATAGTCGGTGTAGCCGCGCGACCCAGGCGTGAAATAAGTGCTGGGGTCTGGTGTGTTCAGCGGCGCGTGATTCGCAAAGCGAGCCGGCAGATCGGGGTTGGCAATAAAGAGCTGACCAAAAGCCACGGCATCTGCTTCGCCATCCTGAATCACTTGGTCAGCCAGCGCGTGTGTATACTTTTCGTTCGCGATGTAGACTCCGCCGAACTCCTTCTTGAGTTGCGGCCCCAGCCTATCTGGGCCGAAATACTCGCGAGCACACAGAAAGGCAAGTCCGCGTTTGCCGAGTTCGCGAGCCACATAGCCAAAGGTGGCCGCCGGATTTGAATCATGCATATCGTGGCTATCGCCGCGCGGCGCCAAATGCATCCCCACGCGCTTGGCGCCCCAAACAGAGATCACCGCATCGGCCACTTCAAGCATGAGCCGAGCGCGGTTCTCGATCGTTCCACCGTACTCATCGGTGCGGTGATTGGAACCGTTCTGAAGAAATTGGTCAATCAAGTAGCCATTGGCCCCGTGAATCTCCACGCCGTCGAAACCAGCGACCTTTGCGTTCTCCGCGCCTTTGCGAAACCCCTCGACGATGCCCGGAATCTCTGACTTGTTCAGGGCGCGCGGTGTAACATACTCCGTAACCGGACGTAGCAGGCTGACATGACCAGCAGGCCGGATAGCACTTGGAGCAACTGGGAGCCGGCTCTCCAGAAAATGCGGATCAGAGATACGGCCCACATGCCATATCTGCGCGAAGATGCGCCCTCCAGCACGTTGCACGGATGCAGTCACTGGCGTCCAAGCCTCGATCTGCCGCTGCGACCAAATGCCAGGGACATTCGCGTAACCCACGCCCTGCGGGACAACAGGAATGCCCTCGGTGATAATGAGGCCGGCGCTGGCGCGCTGCGTGTAGTATTCGATCATCAGTTCGGTAGTAAGATGATCGGATGTGCCGCGCAAGCGGGTAAGTGGGGACATAATGACTCGATTCGGCAGGGTGATCTCGCCGATCTGGATGGGGTCAAATAAGGCAGGCATGGAGTGAGTCCTCGATGAACAGTAAATTGTTGTTTAGGTTGTTCCAGACAAAACGTAGTCAAGGTTTGACTGCCTAGACGCAAATCTCGTGCAATGCCATGAATGCTTTCAGCAAAACTCGTGGATCGTATTGCCCCTTGTATACGGGAGGCGGCTCTTTCTCCAGGCCAAGCAAAGTGTAGACAGCCTTTTGCGCGGATCGAACAGAGTATTCAACAGTGAACACCACATCATCCGGCATTTCGCAATACTGGCCAACGAAGGCGAGGTTTTTCGAGCCTTCAGGTATCACTTGAGGACGATCTCCCTTGCTCCTAGGCAGGAATTGACTGGTGATGAAGGGCATCATGCAGGGAATGCAGATGGCAGTGCCGAGAATTTGGGCGGCTTGCGCTTCTAGGCGCAGATGGCCGAGGATCTCCGTCATGATTTCACGCCCAGTGCATGCCGACATGGGCTTCTTCACGAAGTTGCCAGGTACATCAACGAACAGCCCATAACCCCAGAGAACCTGCACATCTTCAGGCTGCCCGATGAAATGCGGTTGGTGCGGCAACACAATCGATGCGAGCCAACTGGACTCCGGAAAAGTGATCAGACCGCCCTCTCCAGGGACATTGCCGGTTAGATCGTGAATAAGCCGGAAAAATGTTGGGTCGTGAAGCGTAATCGTAAAGGACAACCACTTGGATTGCTCGATGTGGTCAGCGAAGTTCTTCGGATGGCCAAACTGCGGATGATCTTCTGCAATCTTTTCCCACAAAGCCCAGGAACCTGCAACGGGCTTTCCGAGCAATGCCGGCGGCGAATCCATTGAGCCAAGATTGGAAGCTTCTGTCATGGAGCCCAGCGTAACGATGACTCTATCCTGCTTTTCGATAGCTATCTCTTTAAGGCAAGCGCCATCATTGACGATGATCTGGTCAACGTAATAACTCTCATCCTCGTAGTAAAAGCTGAGATCGGTGACGCGTGTCTTCAGCATAAAGTTCACACCGCGTTCTTTTAGCCATCTATAAAGCGGTAGCACCATCGAATCGTACTGGTTGTAGACGGTTCGCATGATGCCCGCAAGCGTATTGAAGCCGGAGACCATGTGGGTGAAACGCACCAGATAACGCTTGAACTCGACCGCGCTATGCCAGGGTTGAAAGGCAAAAGTCGTACACCACATATGCCAGAAATCTGTCTCAAAGAATCCAGGATCAAACTGGTCAGAGATGGCGCTTCGCCCGAGCAATTGTTCAGGTTCGAGCGCCAAGCGCTCAAGCGTCAGAATATGACTCTCGCTCAAGCCAAACGCGGGCGCGTCGATACTGTGTCCATCTCGAAACAGGCGGGACCTCGACGCCGTCTTCATTGTTTTATTCCAGTCGAAGATTTCCCGCGTCACCGTCCGGGTTCCATCGAGAGTGAGAATCGATGAAAAGAGATCGAAGGTACACAGATACTTGCTTTCGATCATGCGGCCGCCCCTCATCACGTAGCCGTCATCCGGATTCCCGGCTGCATCCAGACTGCCGCCAATTCTGGGCGACTCCTCGATGATCGTAATTGTGCTTCCGGGGATAAACCCATCGCGAATCAAAAACACCGCTGCGGCAAGGGAGGCGATACCGCCTCCCACGAGGTAGGTGCTCGGCTCTGGATCAAATTGTGTCTTTGGCATCGCGATATCACTTTCTTTCTACCGATTGCTTCTCGTAGCACCGAGGCATGAGGATTTTGCATGGTGGAATTCTGTCACACAGTGCGATTGTCTATTCGCCAAACTGAAATGACTGTATCCAATTGAACAGATGGTCTGCGCTTGGCGATGGGAGGATCATTTCAGGTATGCGGCGATGGTTGCGCCCTACGGGACGACAGATTACAGGGCGCTTTGCCAGCGTACTTTGGTTACGAAACACAGGATTGGAAGATAAAACACATGGCATATGTGGGACACAACCCAGCAGGCGAGTTGCACTTTGCGGCGCGATCCAGGTCGAACGACAAGCACTCTTATCCATCTTTGGATCTTGCCACTGATGGCTTTAACATCTGGTGGGAGAAGACGTTTGCGCAGCACACGGATATGCTTGCGCAAGCGTCTGCTCTCATGCGAGCGCATCGGCAAGTTGGCGCTGTGGGCGAGACTCATGTCGGACAAGCCCATTGATCTTACCTCTGGTCAAGTTGCGATCAGCGCGCGAATCAGCCTCCATGGCGCCACACATATAACAAAACTCGATGCGCCCACAAACGAGACCCGCTCCTTATGGGTACACGCGTTGATGCTCAATAGAGAACAGTCATTGCGGAGATGAGCAACGACAATATACCCACACTGATTCTCAAAGGAGTGCATCATGTCAGAAGCTCGTGTTTTTCCGTCAATTCCAACTAAGATTCTGTTGCCCATTGACTTCAGTCCATCTTCAAAGGCTGCATTGGAGATGGCAAGTGATTTGGCTCTGCACTTCCACGCCGAGTTGTTTCTCGTAAACGTCATTCCATTCTTTCCGACTACAACCTTACCTGATTTTGTTCCAGAAGAATCGATTCTGGAAGAGGCAAGAACTCACGCTGAAAGGCATTTGGCGAAGTGCCATGCGGTTCTCTCCGGAAAAGGCATTAAGGCGAAAACCATTGTCGAAATTGGAAATGATGTGGCTGGAAACATCATGGAAGTGGTGGACCGAGAGCATATCGACATGGTCGTAATTTCGACGCATGGAATATCTGGCTGGCATCCACTGATCTTTGGCTCGATTGCCGAAAAAGTCGTCAAGCTCGTGCAATGCCCGCTCTTGCTTCTTCGCTCCGCAAAGCCAGACCCGGATCTGAAGACGCCTTCGACACGCTCGATGGAATGGTGGTAGCAAGATTGCACAATTCGGGGACCAACTCTGAATGCGAATCGCGTGGAAACACCAATCTCATCTGAAAAGAACTTAGCCATCCCAAAGGGCCTCACAAGCGAGGAAGCCCGGGGCCGTCTTGAAAAAGACGGTCCCAACGCAATGCCGGACACGTCGGCACATCCACTGCGCAATGCACTGGCTAAATTCTGGGCGCCTGTGCCATGGCTGCTTGAAGCGTCCATTGTGCTTGAGGTCGTCCTTCATAAGTATTACGAGGCTGCAGTCATAACTGCTCTGCTTGTTTTCAACGCGGTCCTTGCATACTTTCAGGAAAGTCGTGCCCAGGCTACTCTTACCGCTCTCAAATCCCGTCTGGCGCTCAACGCCTCCGTCCAGCGAGACGGCGAATGGAAGACTGTGCCCGCAGCGGAACTGGTATGCGGCGATCTGGTGAAGTTGTCGCTTGGCGGCGTGGTTGCAGCAGACGTACATCTGATGAGTGGATCGGTTGAACTCGATCAGTCGATGCTTACAGGTGAATCCCTTCCTATTGAGGCAGGTCCTGGCTTAGATACATTTGCTGGAGCTTTGGTTCGGCGCGGCGAGGCCACTGCCATCGTAACGGCCACCGGTACGCGCACCAAATTTGGCCGCACTGCCGAACTCATTCGTACTGCACGCGTAGTGAGTACACAGCAAAAAGCCGTGCTCAGAATTATCCGCAACCTGGCTGTCTTTAATTCCCTCATTATCGTCGCGATAGGAGCCTACGCCTATCACCATGCGATGCCGTCGAGCGAGATGATTCCGTTGTTGCTGACCTCTGTGCTTGCCATCATCCCAGTCGCATTACCTGCAACATTCACGCTCGCTGCTGCAATTGGAGCCCGTGCTCTCGCCAAGCAAGGTGTATTGCCAATACGGCTTTCTGCCGTGGACGAAGCCGCATCGATCGATGTGTTTTGTTCCGACAAAACCGGCACTCTGACGCGCAATGAACTTTCCGTCACAAGCGTTCGTCCACTGCCTGGATTCGATGAAGCGAACGTTCTCGGGATGGCGGCACTGGCGAGTTCGAAAGGTGGCCTAGACCCAGTTGACGCTGCCATTCGACTCGCTGCGTCGCAGAAAACAGCAATTGGCTTGCCAAAGTTGACTGCATTTGTTCCGTTCGATCCTGTCAAGAAAACGTCGGAGGCAACTGCGACATATCCAGCGGGTACTTCCGAGCGAATCATCAAGGGCGCGTTCACTGCGGTTGTCGCACTTACCGCGCCTTCGCCTGTCGCCGCTGCTATCGTAGATGAACTCGAAAAGCAATGCTTTCGAGTTTTAGCAGTTGCTGCAGGAGCGCCAGCATCTAACCATATCATCGGATTGATTGCCCTCAGCGATCCGCCGCGGACTGACTCGATCTCTCTTATCTCGGAGTTGAATGGTCTCGGCGTACGCACAGTTATGGTGACTGGTGACGCTCCCGCCACAGCCGCAATCGTCGCTTATGCGGTTGGATTGCAGGGAGCAGTCTGCCCGCCCGGCAAGCTACCAGACGGCATTCAACCGCAAGATTACTTAGTCTTTGCAGGCGTTCTTCCTGAAGGCAAATTCGACTTGGTTAAAGCATTCCAGAAGAGCGGACATACAGTTGGGATGTGCGGTGATGGCGCAAATGATGCGCCCGCGCTGCGGCAGGCACAGATAGGAATCGCGGTATCGACAGCAACGGATGTCGCCAAGTCGGCTGCTGGCGTCGTGTTAACCGAAGCTGGGCTGGGCGGCATTGTGGCTGCTGTAAGAGAAGGCAGAGTTACCTTCCAACGCATTCTCACGTACACGCTCAACTCGGTTCAGAAGAAGGTATTTCAGGCGCTCTTGCTGGCGGTTGGCTTGATCATGACAGGTCACGCAGTGCTGACTCCGATGTTGATGGTCATTGTGATGATCACCGGTGACTTCCTTGCCATGTCGCTAACCACGGACAGAGTGCGGCCATCCATGATGCCCAACACCTGGCAGATCGGCCGAATCACGAGTGCAGGAGTGATGCTCGGACTCTGCTTTCTTGCCTTCTCCACGGCAGTCCTGGCAGTTGGCAAATTCAGGTTGCATCTCGGCATTGAGGAACTTCAAACGCTGACCGTGGTCAGTATCGTGTTTGGCGGCCAGGCCACAACGTATGTCATTCGCGGACGACAGCATCTCTGGGGTCTGCGCCCAAGCATTTGGCTCGTACTCTCTTCAGTAGCCGATGTCCTTATCATTTCAACTCTCGCAATCGTTGGAATCGCAATGGCGCCATTGCCCATTGCGGTCATAGCCGCCGAGTTCGTTGCCGCTGTCGCTTTTGGTGCAATTGTGGACGTATTAAAGATCCCGGTTCTTGCCCATCTTAAAATCGACTGAATATTCACAAGAATTGGCGAAAGAAACAGTTGTTCTATCAGGAAGAACCCACGATGTAGATATGTGCCGCCCGCATCAACTTTTAAACCGTCCATTGCAGGCTTCGCATTAACACTGGAGGAGATGATCGGCGATCTGCTGGCCGTGGACGAGGCCAAGCCGAAGGTGCTTTCCGATCTCGGCATTCAGTAGGTCGCGGCTCCCACTCCTATGTTCAATGTTCTTACGGAACCTCAGTGCCCGCTTGTTTCCGAATCGACCTTGCCGCGGAATTTGCCATAGACAAAGACGATATAGCCGATGGCCAGCAGCATTCCGAAGCCCCACCAAACCAGGCCCACCGCGAGAGTGTGCGGGCCTGAGATGGCGCTGTTGAGAGTGATGTCGCGGTCCGCGCCGGTAGTAGCGGGAAGTAGTGTGGGATAGAGTCCCCAACATGCGCCGGCCAACATGAAGAATAGGTAGAGGCAGGAAGAGAGGAAGGCCTTGACTGGCTGCGCCTTGCGGTTGAAGAACCAGATGCCGCCCAGCGAGGCTATTACGCCCATCGGTACCGCAAAGGTTACAGGCAAGTTGAAATAGTTGTTGAGACTCGCCGGACGCACATGGATGGTGGCTACGAGACTGACCACGGTGAGCACTACCAGGACGAGCCAGAGCGGATTTACAATGCGGCGGGCTCGCTCTTCCAACTCTCCAGAGGTCTTGATTGCAAGCCACAACGCACCATGCAGAGTGAGCGCCACGAGCGCCAATAGCCCACCAATCACCGTGTACCAATCCAGGATGCCGGGATGCACTCCGGGCTGCCAATTGGTCCACAAAGGCAGAAAGAAGTATCCGTCCGCCTGGAGCGGAACGCCGCGCAAAACATTGGCCAATGCTGCACCGAAGAAGATGGTCAGCAGAGCGCTCGAAAGGCCGAAGAGGCCGTCGAGCAATGCGCGCCATACGCCCACATCGATGTGGTTGCGCAACTCCAGGCTTATGCCACGCAGGATGAGCAGCCAGAGTACGATCATCAAGGGCAGATAAAAGCCACTGAACGCTGACGCATAAAGCAGTGGAAAGGCAAAGTAGAGCGTACCGCCGCCGGCCAGCAGCCATACTTCGTTTCCATCCCAAACAGGGCCAATACTGGCTAGCGAGGAGCGGCGTTCCTTTTCATTGCGCATCAGGAACAGATGCAAAACACCCACTCCGAGGTCGAAGCCGTCGAGCACCACATAGGCCACGATCATCACAGCGACCAGCCAGAACCAGATGAAACCCATCATGGGAAAGCTCCTTTATTTTTCAAGCCCCAACTGAGAGCGGCAATCGTCAATCTACGTGAACAATGTCGGTCGGGATGACCTTGGGCTCAGGGCCGTTGCTGATCTCGCGGTAGATCAAGACGGTAAATAAGAGGCCCAGAAGTGTGTAGAGGCCCATGAAGCCCAGCAGGGTAAAGAGGCCGTTGCTGGCCGAGACGGTGTTCGAGTAGCCTTCGCTAGTGCGCATCAATCCGTAGATCAACCACGGCTGGCGGCCGAGTTCGGCGGTCATCCAGCCGGCGGTGTTGGCAATGTAGGGCTGCGGAAAGCTGAGCAGGAGCGCCCACAAAGCCCAGCGCGCGGTAAAGAGCTTTGCGCGCCAGAGCAGAAATGCACTGACGATCATCAGCAGCACAAACCAGGTTCCGAGGCCGGCCATGATGTGGTAGGCATAGAAGAGAAGTGGCAGAGCGGTCGGCCACTGGTCGCGGGGGATCTGATCGAGTCCCTTCACCTCAGCCTTGGTTGTTCCGTAGATCAGAAAGCTCAGAGCGTCGTTGACCACGATGGGGTTGTCGATCTGGCCTGTCTCTTCATTGGGCTGGCCCATCAGAACAAGTCCCGCACCTGCCTCGGAGTGGAATAGGCCTTCCATTCCAGCGATGGCGGCGGGTTGGTTACGCGCTACATACTTGCCGTGCAGGTCACCGGTGGGAAATATGATGAGGATCGAAGCGATGACGCCGACGATCACTCCCACCTTGAGAAAGATGCGGGCGTATTCTTCGCGCTGCCTTTCCAGCAGGTAAAAGGCGCCTGTGGCGGCCATGACAAAGGAGCCAGTGATCACAGCGCCAGTCATGTTGTGCGCGTACTGCAACAGCCCCCAAGGGTTCATCAAAAGTTGCCAGAAGCTCAACACTTCGAACTGTCCATTGGGCAGACGATCATACGCCACCGGATGCTGCATCCATGCGTCTGTGACGATGATGAAGAATCCCGAGATCCACGATCCCACGAATACCATCACCGCTGAGAACCAATGCATCCACTTGGAGATGCGCCTCTCACCATACAGGAATAGACCCAGGAACGCCGATTCGAGAAAGAAGCTGAAGACGCCTTCCATCGCCAGTGGCTGGCCAATTACGCCGCCGGAGAGCCGTGAGAAGCGCGCCCAGTTGGTGCCGAACTCGAATTCCATGGGAATGCCTGTAACGACACCGAAGACGAAATTGATGCCAAAGATGCGTCCCCAGAAGCGCGCTGCTCTGTCCCACTGCTCGCTGCCAGTCTTGAGGGCGACCGTCTTGAGGACAACGATCAGCAGGCCAAGGCCCATCGTGAGCTGAGGGAATAAATAGTGAAAGGTAATCGTAAAGGCGAAGTGCAGGCGGTGGATCAGCTCAGCGGTCAATGAAGAACTCCTGTATCAATACGCCGGCACCACGAACAACGCGTTGTTTGGTTGATCTGGCACCGATTTCATACGGTACTAGCCGTGGTGCTGTCCATCGTACAGTCTTTGGGCGTAACGAGACCTTCTCAGCTACAGAGCCAGAAACAAATGGGAGTAGGAAGAAGCGTTGAACACCACAACCATTTTCTCATTTTGTAGGGTCGGCCACTCGTCCCATGAACAAAATGCCGCCTGAGCGATTGTCGCGGATCAGGAAAATGAACGGATGATCCGCGCGGAAAACGGGAGGTGCAGGCTGTTGCATTCTAGCCATCATCGAGCGCATCACTACCGCAGTTGCTGCCGCTGCCTCGGTTCCCTCCTCGTTGACATCGATGTAGGCCTTATGAATCACGGCTGAAATGAAAAAGTCGCGGTTGCCTGTCATCCCGGAAAAGTCTGCGTGCGCATCGAATGCCAGCGTCATCCCCATCGAGCCAAGCGTGCCTTGCAGTTCGAATTGCCGCGTCATCTTGAACTTGGGCAATGTAAGGACAACTTTGGGAATTGGCCGCAACTGGCCGAGCCATTGCCTCGTGTTGGGCGTGGTCAGCGACTGTTCCAAAGCAAACATGCCACCGACTTCCTTGGGCAGCAAGACGATCATGGACAACTCCGCGCTCTTGTACGGAATTTCCAGAATCTGAAGTGTTCCGCCATCGAAGTAGTTGAAGCCTGCTTCGCGGTGCATCATGGGCGCATTCACATTCTGCGTTGCGGATAGATGGAAATCCTCATCCCTGGTTTGCGCTTTGTCGAATTGCGTCTGCCAATCGCCCTTGAAATAGATGGCGTTCGTCAGCACCAGCCTTGTCTTGTTGTTGAGTGTGCCCCGCTGGAGTAGGTCTTTGATCTTGTTGTCGGTTTGCTGCTCCACCCATTGGTTGATGGTTAATCGCGCCGTCTCAGGGGCGTCTTTGAAATCAACCTGCTTCAAGCCTGCGTCATAATCGCTCTTGGTCACCTTCAGGAAATCATCGAGGAATGTATAGCCTTGTTGTGCCCAAAGCGCGTTGGCCATGCAAAGCTTATATTCATCATGCGGAGCGTTGAGGTCGCCAAGCAGACTTCCCATTGCCGAATGCAATCTCAGTGGCGGCAGCGTGAAATGCAGCGTCTTCGCCATCTCGGTGGCTGTGTCGCCACGCGCCCCGGCGTAGGTCATGGCCATGGCTGTGGAAATGCTATCGGGCGAGAAGAAGAGGTTGCCGCTTTGTGTCCGCAACTGGTTGTACAGATCAATGGCGAAGGCGTTGTTGCCCTCGACAACCGCTGCTCGGTCAGACGTGGCTGTGGCTGATGGTGGCGTCTCTGCAGGCAACTTGCTCATCGATAGGATCAGACACATGAGGAATATCCTTAACAAGAATTTCATACGTTTCTCCTAAGAACCAAGCGCGGCGGTGATCGGTTCATGAGTTGTCCGTCTGGTTGTCATAGACCATACTCATTTTGCAGTAGTTAGATTCCGGCATCCAGCGTTACAAATCGCACCGAAATACTGCGCAAGCACACCGCGATCTCCAGTTGGATTCATACTCATCGGCATATAAATCCAAAGTGAGGCAGGAATGCATATTGCCTAGTGTAAAATCTAGCCGGCAGCGGCTTGCCCTTTCTGTTCAAAACCGAACAGTTCCTTCATCCGCCAAGTGTCATAGTCGGGATGTATCGGAGATTTCAGATCCCTGAGAAACGAAGGCTTTGATGATTCCGAGGCTATTCGACCATGGAGGAATATGCTGCACACGCTGAGTGATTTGATGGGGTATTCCGCACAAGCGACAGACGGAGAAATCGGAAACGTCAGAAACTTCATATTCGACGATATAACCTGGGAGATTCGCTATCTGGTCGTCGATGTAGGAAGCTGGCTTGAGCGACGAAATGTGGTTCTGGCAATCTCGACAGTCGAGCAGCCCAATAGCGAGAACAAGACGTTCAGCGTCCGCCTGACGAAAGACCAAGTGCGCGAAAGCCCCGATGTTGACACGGAGAAGCCGGTCTCTCGCCAGCAGGAGATTGCGATGGAAGAATACTTTGGCAAGTTTGCCACTTGGGTACACCGTAACCTGGACTACGGAGTCCCAATTCCGACAGGTAGGAAATATCCAGTTCAGACCAAAGAAGATCCGCATCTTCGCAGTGTTCGCGATATGTATGGTTATGAGGTCCGAGGCACTGACGGTGATATTGGCCGTCTGGAAAGCTTTATTCTGGACGATACTACCTGGCATATCGGTTACCTGGAAGTCAAAGGTGGAAAATGGATTCTCGACCGCACCGTGCTAATTCCCACACTCTGGATAGAGTCTGTCTCTTGGGACAACTGTCGCGTGAACTTGCATCACAGCAGGAGTGGACTCAAGGAAGATTTGCAATCCGGGGTAGGAAGCAGTTAAAGACCGTTGTCTCGTTCACTGTGGACTGACAGCAATAGCACTCAATATCAAAGATAGACGAGATGGAGCAGAGGGTTTTTGAAGATCGAACACGGCCAACTGATTGATAAACAATTGCCTAGCGGCGATCACCTCGGTCACAGACAGATTCTGGCAGCATCCATCCAAAATATTTATTTCTCGACGCGCAACTAATTGATTAGTTGCGCGTCTCAATACAGCAGGGAGGTGAGCAAGCGGACTCCCACAAACAGCAATTCCTATGCCTCCAAAGAGATCCATCACGCTCACGCAGGCCGAACTCCGGCTCATGAAAATCCTTTGGGAGCGGGGCGAAAGTGGTGTTTCCGACATGGTGACGGCGATCTCAGCCGAAACCGAGTTGGCCTATACTTCTGTCCTCACGACCATCCGGATACTTGAGAAGAAGGGCTACGTCTGCCACCGGCAAGAGGGTCGCGCGTTCCTCTACAGTTCATGCGTTGGAGAATCTGAAGCGGGCCGGTCAGAGGTGCGCCATGTATTGCAGCGGTTCTTTGGAAACTCTCGTGAGCGATTGTTGCTCTCGCTGTTGGGTGACGACGAGATCACGCCCGAGGAGCTGAATCGTCTGCGAGTGGCGATTGCGAAGTTGCCAGACGAAGCGATGGAGGAGAAGTAGATGAATCCGCTTCTTCATGCAATCTCAACTCTATCGGCGGCATTGGCAGGTAGCTTGGTTTCCGCGATTTGGGAGGGAGCCATACTAGTCCTTGGCGTTGCCCTCTGCCTGCGTATTCTTCCTGATCTCAGTGCAGCCGCACGATGGGTCGTGTGGACAAATGTCTTTCTGCTGTTGCTGTTTTTGCATTTCTTCTCTTCAATGGACAGCCATCTCCAGAGTGGAAGGGGATTTCAGGCTTCCCCTTTCCACCTCGATCCAATCTGGAGTTTTGCAATTGCAAGCGTGTGGCTGGTACTCACTCTCTGGCGCGGCGCGCAGCTGATTTCGAGCGCCATCTATCTTCGCGGATTGGCGAAACGGGCGACTCGTATTCAGCCCGATGAGTTCATCCAGACGCTTCTCCAGACAGGAAAGAATGGCCGCGCCGCTGAGCTTTGTACATCGGCAGAGGTTGAGCGACCTTGCGTAGTAGGCTTCTTGCAACCGCGAATCCTCATTCCTCAGGCTTTGTTCCGGCAACTCAGTGCAGGTGATTTGGAACAAGTGGTGCTGCATGAGATGGAGCACCTGCATCGCGCTGACAATTGGTTCAATCTGCTGCAGAAGGCCGCCGTTGTGCTCTTCCCGCTGAATCCAGTATTGTTCTGGGTCGAGCGTCGGCTCTGTGTAGAACGGGAATATGCCTGTGACGACAAGGTTCTGCGATCTAGTTGTGGCAAGAAGAGCTACGCGCTTTGCCTCACCCGGCTGGCCGAAATCACGCTCGTCAGTCGCGGCCTTTCTCTGGCGCTCGGCGCCTGGGAGCGAAGACCGGAACTGGCGCGGCGCGTTCTCCGGATCTTGCGACGGCCAAGTGAGTCCATGCAGCACGGGCCTGCGATAGTTGTGACAGGGAGCCTGATTCTCAGCATCTTCGCAGGCGCAATCGCCTTGGCCCGCACTCCGCAGGTTGTGAGCTTCGCTACGTTTGCTCCATCGACCATGCAGGAGACTTCATTGTCAGCATCTTCGATTCAGCCGATCAGCAATCCTGAATCAGGCATTCACCCGACATTCGTCAAGACAGTGATGCCACAAAGGATATCTGCGAAATCGTCTCACATGAATTACCGGCACGGAAGTTCGCTGAAACAGGTTGTTCGGCAGAGCCAGTCTACTCGGAACCTGCCTGAGTTGATCGTGATGACGGAGTGGGAAGTGAATGGACCTCCTCCGCGCTTGATCATCGCCGTCGCCGAGGATCACCATCCTTCGTATGCCGCCGTTGCCGTTGCAAACGGCTGGCTGATCGTTCAGATTTAACCGCAACCTCAACCAGAAAAGGAGTCGTCATGCCTCAATCAACTAATCAATTAGATTGAGTCCTTAAAGTTCTGTAGAAGCGTCTGATTGGTGAGCGTGAGCGAGCCATCGGTTCGATTCCTTAGGATGTTGTTTACCAAGACGACATTTCCAAGGAGGATGAGACAGATGGCTCGCAAT
>Ga0224555_1000430_pt1 | contig 63848 bp, 50 predicted proteins | sample 714S23034metaG_FD_180687 | JGI IMG/M metagenome (GOLD analysis project Ga0224555, IMG submission 180687) | Peat soil microbial communities from Stordalen Mire, Sweden - 717 S2 30-34 | ecosystem: Environmental > Terrestrial > Soil > Wetlands > Peat | place: Sweden: Norrbotten County, Stordalen... | reverse complement strand
TTGGAAAAAGCAGAGAACTTCGAGTGGTGGATCGAAGACAAAAACACATTAATCCTCCAACGCTCCCGCACTAAAACCCTCCGGAAGCTCAAATTCAAAAAAACTTAGGTTGACGCCTATGGGCGACCCGCCGGACGGAATGCGGAAGGGCGTTCCAGGACAGATTCGCATCGAAGTGTCTTCAGTCCTCCGGCTCTTCCGGTCGGCGAGTCGCCGACCGGAACGAGCGGGTCGCGCGTTCCACCCATTTTTCACGCAGGCTCTGAACGCCCCGCTCCGGCCTGTTTGCAATCGAGGGCAGTGTTAAGATTCGCCATTTTTGTGGGGAATATGCCATTATTTGCTTGCGTCATTGGCGGTGAATGGCTTAGTATTTCCCCATATCATATCGGCATGCACGTTCGATCAAAATCTGCATGAATAAGTTTCAACCGACGAGGGTGTCTTGAGCCGCCCCTTTCCTTCACGTAATTTTTCTTCTTCCGGTTCATTCGTCAGGGTCAACGGGAAAATCCGCGCCCGCGAAGTCCGGGTCATCGGCGTCGATGGCAAGCAGGTCGGCGTTCTGTCGCTGGGTGAAGCACTGAACATGGCGCGCGCCAATGGCGTGGATCTGGTGGAAGTTTCGGCGAATGCGGTGCCGCCCGTGTGCCGGCTGGTGGACTATGGAAAGTTCCGTTACGAACAGGCGAAGAAGGAGAAGGAATCCAAAAAGCACCAGCACGCGACGACGGTCAAGGAAGTGCAGCTCAGCCCGCGCATTGATCCGCACGATCTTTCGGTGAAGATCGGGCATGCGGTTGATTTTTTGTGTGAGGACATGAAGGTCAAGATCACGTTAAAGTTCCGGGGCCGTGAGATGGCGCACACAGGATTTGGTTTTGATGTGGTGCGGAAGTTTCTTGCGGAGGCCGCGCCTTTTGGCCATCCCGATTTCGACCCAAAACTGATCGGCAGGGGGATCAACGTGATGATCAGTCCGCTGCCGCGCAACACGCGGGCCAGGAACCCACGCCAGGGCGCCGTCGAGCCGGGCGGGGTTGCCCACCCGCCTCCTTCGCCAGCCTCCCTTCCGCCGCCCGAGCAAGAAGCGAAGCAGCAGTCGCCCTCACCGGCGGGGCAGGCTCAGAACGGGTTCGAGAACAATCCGTTCGCCCAACTCGAGGTCGGGTAGCCGTTGTCCAATAGCCGATAGTCGATCGCCAATAGCCTATAGGCAGGGCAGATGCCAGCAGACCCTGCCGCCGTCGGGCCAAAGTCGGAACGGCTTCGCGAACAATCCGTTCGCCCAACTCGATCCATCGGCTGATCGCCAATAGCCAAAAGTCAATCACCGACAGACAATCGCCGATAGGCGAGGGGGATCTGCCAAGGCCAAGTTGCTGGCGCAGCTTTAGCTATTGGCTCATCGGCTATCGGCTATCGGCTATGGTTGTGTCGGCGCTTCGCCGCGCGCCGCACGGGCGTCCGGGGTTTGATAAAGCGGATGGCTGGGCCCGAGACCGCGCAGGAAGTTGAGACGATATTCCGTTGCTTTCCGTGCTGCCTCGCGCCTTTGCTTCACCTCGCCGGTCAGGTGCCGTTTGCCCTGCACCGGCGAACTCTCGATTGAGACAGTCCAGGCCGTGAGCTGCCGGGCACACGATTCGGCCAGCGAGCGGATTTCCTGCAATCGCGGCACCAGGAGCTTGAGCTTCGGCCGGTCCCTGACCACGGCCATCATCGAGCGAACTTCGCCGGCAGACCCGCGCGCGATGGCCAGGAACGCGTTCAACTCATTGGTGGTCACGCGCTCGAATCCTTCGGCGACGTTATTGGACACGGAAAGCGCCGCGCGGTCGAGTTGGTTGCGGAAGCCGGGTGTGAGCGGCAGGCTCGGTTCCTCGAGCAGATCGAGCACCCGGTTGTAAAGTCGTGCGGCCTCCCGCCAGACCGGCAGGTCCTCGAACTTCTGATACTTTGCCATTGATTCTTCCCTTTCTTGGTTGGTGGTTTGGTTCAAATCGCCAATAGCCGATTGGCAATCGCCAAGACGAATGGCCGATGGTGAGCCGCTTCGTGTTCCTCTCGGGATGCCTTGCGGATCGCACCCATCTCCGATCAAATGGATGACTTTCGAAAATCCCCGACCAGCCGCGGAAACCGGCAGTCCCGGCACACGGCGTCGGAGTGGTCGCAGAAATCCCGGACGATCTGGATGCATCCCTGCTGTTCCGCCGCGCGTCGCAACGTCCGTCGCGGCGCGTCCCCCAGAAGCCGCTGGCGGGCCAGGCGCAACACGGCGTTATCCTCCGCCGCGGGCCAGGCCTGAAAACGGTGTTCGACGGAGCCCTGCAGGCTCTTGTTTTTTCCTTCCAGCGCGCGAACCCAGAGCCAGGGCAGGATGACGTTGACCGCGAGGTCCGTGGCGCGGGCCAGGCCCAGCAGGGGCTGTGGCCGTGCCATTCGCGCCGACCGGAGCGTCCAGTGCCACGACCAGAAATCGTCGCGTGTGACCTGCAAAGTTTCCAGGAGCGATCCGGGTTCCTTTCCCTCCAGGAAATTCGTGGTGCACCAGCGTTCGATGTCGGCGATCAGCCTGCCGGAAGCCAGCCAGTGCGCGGCGAGCGCCAGGCGCCGCTGCGGATGATTGGCCGGCCGCTGGCCGTGAAACCGCCACAGCGAGGCAGGCAGAATGCAATCCTCGAATTCCTCCCGGTCACGCCACCAACAATCCCAAACCCGTCGCAGATAGCCGTCGGCGCCCGTGCGCGAGCGGGTTAATTCCGAAGGCAACAAACCGCCGATGCCCAGCAATCGGGCTTGCAACTCGATCGGAGACATCGACGCAGCGAGCCAGCGCGGGCGTTGTTCGGCCAGGCGGCGCATTGGCCAGGTGTTGTGTTTGTAGCCGAGGGCTCGGAACAGGCCTTCCCAGAGCGATTGTTCCCATCCGACCTGGCGCGCACGGGCCTGAAGTTGCTCCGCCTTGCTTCGGAACCGGATTTCAGCCGCCTCCCTGAGCAACCGGCCTTTCTCCTCCGCCGAAAGCGTTTCGAGAGCGGGACAACATCGACCTCGCAGATTGTCAGGCATGACCGGCTCATCCTCCGAATTCAACCACAAGCCGAGTTCGCCCAGCGTGGCGTCGAGTTTGTCGCAAAGGACAAGGGTGGTCGGGGCCCCGCGCGCCGGGCGGTCTCCCTCCCAGATCACGTGCAGGATGACATCGCGGAACGCGGCGTTGCGGTCATGGCCGTGAGCGATCCAGCCGCCCGCGCGGACGTCCACTTCCACGTCGCCCGAGCGGGGCGGCCCGTTGCCGAACCGAATGACCGCACTCCGGAAATCCGGGCCGCCTTCCCTGCTGATGAATCCGGGATGAAGCACTTGCAGGGTTTCACCGTCTAACGAGACGAGTTGATCGCGCCGGAGGCGCTGATGCAGCCAGACCGCCTGAAGGAGGCGTTCGGGCGGGGCGCCGCTCGGCTCGTGAAGGCGAGGCGCCGCGCCAGCTTCGAGGCGCCACTGCGCATACAAGTTGTTCGGGAACGGCAACACCTTGCCCTCCGTTTTGCGCGCAGTCGCCCGCGATGTCAAGGCGGCAGTGTGTCGGCGTGTTTTTGAGCTTGGACTTTGGCGGGCGGCGCGCAGAATGGGGTGGATCGAAAGGCGGCGCTGACGGTGAACACGAGCATGACTATGTTTTCAGGAAAGCCGAATTCGAATCGATGTCCCGGACGTCTCCTGTTTGGGTGGCTTCTGCTGGCGGCGCCGGCGACTCCCGTGCCGGCGGTGGAGAGCGGTGTGGCCGATATTCGCCGCGACGCCACCGTCATCGCGGTGGAGCAGGTCATGCCGAGCGTGGTGAACATCGCGATCCGGAGCGTGGTGCCCGTCAGGGATCCGATGGAGCGGGCGTACCGGGAATTCTGGCACCAGAAACTTTTCAATGAATACACGAGCCTCGGCTCGGGCGTCGTCATTGACGAAGCCGGATACCTGCTCACGAACGAGCATGTGGTCCGGGGGGCAAACCAGATCGCGGTCCGATTCGGCACCGGCACCAACGATTATTCGGCGACGCTGGTGGCGGTGAACCGGAACATGGATGTTGCCCTGCTGAAATTGAACGGGCGGCCCGGGGAGAAATTTCATGCCATCCGGCTCGCGCGGGAGGATGATTTGCTGCTGGGCGAAACCGTGCTGGCGCTGGGAAACCCGTTCGGGCTTGGCGGTTCGGTGACGCGCGGCATCCTGAGTTCCAAGAGCCGCCGGATGCCGAAGGAAGGGGCGCCGTTGAACATCCCGAACTGGCTGCAAACGGACGCGCCCATCAACCCGGGCAACAGCGGCGGTCCCCTGGTCAACTTGCGCGGCGAACTCATCGGCATCAATGTCGCGGTGCTGAACGAGGATCCCAGCGGCAGCGGCCAGCCTGTCCAGGGCATCGGCTTCGCCATCCCGATCCGGCTGGTGGAAGAGGCGCTCTCGGATATCCCGACGGAATTTGTGCGGTCCTACTGGTTTGGCGCGCGGGTGAAAGTGGGCTCCTATCCGCTGATGATCACCACCGTGCAGCCGGAGAGCCCCGCGGGCCGGGCGGGTTTGAGGATCGGGGACGCCGTTCTGCAGGTGGGCGGCAGGCCGCCGAAGAGCTTCATTGATTTCGGCGAGCTGCTGGCGACCAACGCCGGTTCGGACATCCCGATCACCCTCCGGCGTGGAGACAAGGTGAGTGACGTGACCGTGAGGCTGGTGCCGGCCCGATCCGTGTTCAACGACCGGATGGTGCGGGACAAGCTAGGGTTGAGCCTGGAGAGAACGGCGGATGGCTTCGTGATTTCGGACGTGGAGTCCGGAAGCCCGGGGGCGGCGGCGGGATTGCGGGGCGGCATGCTCATCCGCGCGGTGGACGGGGACGCGCCGCCGGCGGACTCGACAGCGCTGGCAAAACTGATTTATGCCAAAAGAAGCGGCGAGCCACTCCGGCTGGATCTGGCGCTGGTCGAGCGCGTCGGGGATTTCAACGTCGTGCACCAGGGCGCGGTGGAATTGATTCCGCGTTGAACGTATATTTTGTTGGCTGAGCCCGCTGTTTCCTGACTAAACTTGGGTTTAAGACTCATGAGCGACGATCTGATGATCGAGGTTAAGAATTTAACCAAGCGGTACGCGGGGCACACCGCGGTATCGAACCTGTCCTTCACGGTCGGCCGTGGTGAAATCGTGGGTCTGCTGGGGCCCAACGGGGCGGGCAAGAGCACGACGATGCGCATTCTGTCCTGCTTTCTGCCTGCCAGTTCGGGCACCGTGCGCGTGGCGGGGCTGGATGTCTTCACCGAATCCCGCGAGGTGCGGCGCCGCATCGGCTACATGCCGGAGAACAATCCGCTGCACCTGGACATGCGGGTGCGGGAATATCTGAAATTCCGCGCCCGGTTGAAGGGCCTGGGCCGGAAACGGTCGCGCGAGCGCGCGGACGTGGTGATGGAACAATGCGGGCTGAAGGACGTGAGCCGGACGATCATCGGGCATCTCTCGAAAGGCTACCGGCAGCGCGTCGGTCTGGCGGACGCGCTCGTGCACGAACCGGAGCTGATCATTCTGGACGAACCGACGATCGGCCTGGACCCGCGGCAGATCCGGGCGGTGCGTCAGTTGATCAAGGGACTGGCCGCCAGCCACACCGTGCTCATTTCCACCCATATTCTGCCGGAGGCCGAAATGACGTGCAGCCGAATGTTGATCCTGTATGAGGGAAAGATTCTGGCCGCCGACACGCCGGAGAACCTCCAGCGGCTGATGGACAACACGAGCCGGATTGTCGCCGAGATTGCGGCGCCCGAAATCGAGTTGCAGGAATGCTGGGCGCAAATGCCCGAAATCGAGCAGTTTGATGTCTCGCCGACGGACGGCGAATATTTCCGATGCGCGCTCACAGCACGGGACGGGATCGATCTGCGGCCTCGCATTTTCGCCCTGACACGGGAGCGGGGGTGGTGTTTGCGCGAACTGACCCGCAAACGGCATTCGCTCGAAGACATCTACGTTCAGGTCACCCGCCCGGAAGAGGAGGAGGAACCGTGATGAAATCCGGTGGTGTCAAGGATCCGCCTGCGGGGCGCAACCGCGCGGGAACGGAGGAGGCCTGATGCAGGCTTACTGGACGCTCATGCGGCGTGAGCTGGCCGGCTTCTTTCTGTCCATCACGGGCTACGTCCTCCTGGCCGGGACGACATTCCTCGTGGGATTCAGTTTCTGGAGCCTCCTGAGGAACCTGGAGGGCGATTCGATCCCCATGCCGGTCACCGAACTTTTTTACATGACCGCTTTTTTCTGGCTGATCCTGCTGCTGGCGGTCCCGGTGATCACCATGCGGCTGTTTGCGCACGAGAAGTTTTCGGGAACGTATGAGACGCTGATGACGACGCCGGTGAGCGACCTGCAGGTGCTCGCGGCCAAGTTCAGCGCGGCGCTTGCCCTCTACATGATCCTGTGGTTGCCGTTGCTGGCGTGCATCTTCATTCTCCGGCATTACACCAGTGATCCCACGGGATTGGACGCGGGCGTGGTGGGCAGCACCTTTCTGGGCATTTTTCTGGTCGGCTGCCTTTTCATCTCGCTGGGTTGCTTTGCCTCCGCGCTGACACGCAGCCAGATGACGGCGGCGATGATCAGCGTGGTGCTGTGCGTCAGCCTGTTCCTCGTGAGTTTTCTAGCCAAGCAGCTTCCGACATCCGACTGGCAGGCGCAGGTGCTTTCGTTCTTTGCGCTGCGGGACCAGATGCATGATTTCGCGCGCGGTGTGGTGGACACGCGTCCGGTGGTGCTTTACCTGAGCCTGACCTTTTTCTTCCTGTTCCTCACCCTGCGCGTGCTCGGAAGCCGGCGGTGGAAATAACATGGCATCGGACCCTTCATCCAAACCCAGCTTCTCGCGGGGCCGAAAATGGAGCATCGGTTTCAACGTTCTGCTGGCCGTGATCATGGTCTTTGCCGTGACCGTCATGGCGAACTACCTCAGCGGCCGCTATTTTCAACGGTTCTATCTCAGCACCCGCACCCGTGTCGAATTATCCCCCCGAACGGTTCATCTGCTCCAATCCCTGACCAACCAGGTCCGGGTCGTCCTCTATTACGACAAGGACCAGCCGCTCTACAGCGACATCTCCGAACTGCTGAAGGAATTCCATTTCACCGATCCGGCCATCACCGTCGAAACCGTGGATTACGATCGCGATCCGGGCGCGGCGCAGGATCTGAAGATAAAATACAATCTGGGCGCCTCGACCAACAAGGACCTGGTGATTTTCGATTGCGGCGGGAACACCAAGATCATCCCCGGCAACGCGCTGGCGGAATATACCCTCGAGCCCGTGCCGAATCCGACCGAGCGCGAGTTTCGCCGCAGGCCGGTTGCGTTCAAGGGTGAAATGATGTTCATCGGCGCCCTGCTCGCGGTGACCACCCCGAAACCTTTCAAGGCCTGTTTCCTTCAGGGACACGGCGAGCCCAGCCTCGGGGACAGCTCGGAGGCGATGGGCTACGGAAAATTCGCCGGCATCCTGGAGCAGAACCATATCCAGGTGGAACCCCTCACACTGGTCAACAACCCCGTCCCGGCGGACTGCAACCTCCTCATCATCGCCGGACCCAAGGACCCGATCGCGCAGCACGAGTTGGACCAGATCGTTCAGTATGTGACGGAGGGCGGCCGCCTGCTTGTGATGTTCAACGCCTACTCCGTGAACCGCCAGACAGGACTGGAACCCATTCTCGCCAACTGGGGCGTGAAGGTTGCCAGCGGCGTCATTGCGGATACGAACAACAGTTATTCCGGCTCGGATGTCATCGTCTCCGCTTTTGGCAGGAACCCGACCGTCAATCCCCTGACCGGTTCGAGTCTTGAAATGGTTCTGCCCCGGGAAATCAGCAGGATCGATCCCTCCGCGCCGGCCGCGGACGGGTCCAAGGTGGAGGAAATTGCCTTTTCCGGTCCCGAATCATTCCTGCGCGGTCACCAGTCAACGCCGGAGCGACGGCCGCTTCCGCTCATGGTTGCCGTGGAAAAAAGCGGGGTCAAAGGGGTGGTCTCCGAACGGGGTTCCACGCGAATACTGGTCATCGGCGACTCCATTTTCCTTGATAACCAGTTGATCGATGCCGCGGCGAACCGTGATTTTGCGGGTTACGCCGTGAACTGGCTGCTGGATCGCACGCTACTGCTCGAGGGGCTCGGCCCAAAACCGATCACCGAATACCGCATTATGGTCAGCCAAAGCCAGTTGCAGAAACTCGAGTGGATCCTGCTCGGCGCCATGCCCGGTGGAGTGTTGATGCTCGGCGGGCTGGTCTGGCTACGGCGACGCAGGTAAATGAAACAGCAGCGAAGCCATGGGACGCCGGAGCGCCGGAGGATCGAAATGGGACTTCCTCGCCGGAGCGCTGCCTCACTCCGCATCTCCGTCCCTTTTCTCGCATGAACTCCAGAAGCACCTGGTTTTGGGTGGCTCTCGCCGGAGGGTTGTTCGCGTTCATCTTCTTTTTCGAACGGCACCTGCAGAAGCCGGCCATCGGGCCGATGAAGATCCTGCCGCGGTTGACGGCCTCGGCCGTGACGAGCATTCAGATCCTGCCCAAAGGAAAGGTGGAAATCCGGGCCGAACGCACCAACGGCGCGTGGCGGTTGACGAGCCCATTCAGCTACCCCGCCCGGCCGGACCGCGTCCAGGAGCTGCTCGTCGCCCTGGAATCCCTCACACCGGCGACATCCATCACGGCGCAGGAGTTGAAAAATGTTCCAAAGGCGGACGAACGGTATGGCTTCGAACCGCCGCAGAACACCCTCGTCCTGCGGCAGGGCGAGGATCAGACCTTCATCCATCTGGGCTACCGGACGGCTCCCGGCGACCAGTTGTTCGTGCAGGTGGTGGGCATCGGCGAGGTTTACGTGGTGGATGCCGATCTGTTAAAGCTGATACCGGCCAGGGCCGATGACTGGCGCGATCCGCGCCTGGTGGATTTGATGCAGATCGTGTCCGATCGCTTGCTGGTGACCAACGCCGGGAAAGCGTTCGAGCTGCAGCGCAATCCGACGAACCAGCTCTGGCGCATCATTCTCCCCGGATGGGAAACCCGCGCCGACAGCGACAAGGTGAGAGAGGCGCTGACACGGCTTCAAGATCTGCGCGCGATCCAGTTCGTTTCGGACGATCCCAAGGCGGACCTGGACTCGTTGGGTCTGCAGGCCCCCGAACTCAGCCTGGCATTCGCGCAGGGGACGAACGCCGTGCTGCAGCTTCACTTCGGCAAGAGCCCGACGAACGACACCGGCCAGATCTATGCGCGGCGCAGCGACGAAAACTCGGTCATCACGGTCTCGAAGGACGCGCTCGCGCCCTGGCGCGCTTCCTATGATGTGTTTCGCGACCGGCATCTGGTCACGATGACGGGGCCGCTGGACTCGATTGAAGTCCGGGCTCAGGACCATTTCACGATCGAGCGGGGAGCCGACAACACGTGGCGCATCCTGCCCGGCGGGGTTGCTGCCGACCCCGAGCTGGTCGATGCGTTCATCCGGAACCTGGGCGACTTGCAGGTCAGCGAGATTGTCAAGGATGTCGTGACGGCTCCGGATCTGCCCAACGTGGGGCTGGCGTCTCCAAGCCGCCAGTTCACGCTGAGGGCGGCCGTGACCAACGCCGCCGCCGGCATCACCAACCGGATTATCGCGCAGCTCGATTTCGGGACGAACCAGGATGACAGGGTTTACGCGCGCCGGACCGATGAAAGCTCCCTGTACACCGTCACGCAAGCCGATCTGGCGCTGCTGCCTTCGGCGAGCTGGCAATTGCGGGAGCGGCGCATCTGGCATTTCGACGAGAGCGACGTGGCGCGGATTCTCATCCATCAGGATGGCAGGACCCGCGAGGTCGTCCGGAACGGCGTCAACAGCTGGTCGCTCGCGCCGGGTTCGCAGGGGATCATCAACGATCTGGCCATGGACGAAGTGGCGCACCAGTTGGGCGGACTGACCGCCGAAAGCTGGATCGCGCAAGGCGATGAGAACCGCGCCCGATATGGTTTCACGACGAACAGCCTGCGGGTCGAGGTGGAATTGAAAACCGGCCGCAAACTGAGCGTTGAATTCGGCGCCACCGCGCCTTCCGGCTCGACCTATGCGCTGACCGCGCTCGACGATCGACCCTGGATCTTCGAATTCCCCTGGCGGCTCTACCACCAATACGTTCAAACCTATCTCACGATTCCCGCCACTCTCCACTGACGCATGGCCGCGCGAGATACAAGCCGCTTCTGGCGCAAATGCCGAATTGCCTTTCGTCGGGTCCGGATGTGCATGTGGCTGGTAATTCTGGTGCTGCTCGGCGCCCTGCTGTATCTGAACCGGGTCGGCCTGCCCGGGTTTGTGAAGAAGCCCCTGTTGCAAAAACTTCGCACCCGCGGCATCGACCTCCAGTTCACCCGATTGCGCTGGCGCCTGGACCATGGAATCGTGGCTGAAAACGTCCATTTCGGGCGCGCGGACGAATCCTCCAGCCCGAAACTCACACTCGACGAAGTCGAGGTGAATCTCGATTACCGCGCGCTCGCCAGGCTGCAATTCCAGGTGGAGTCGCTCATCTTGCGAAGGGGTTCCCTGGTCTGGCCCATCCGCTCGAGCAACACGCCCCCGCGCAGCCTGTGTGTCAGCAACATCCAAACCGAACTGCATCTTCTCCCGGGCGACCGCTGGCAACTCGATCATTTCGGAGCCCGATTCGCCGGCGGGGACTTCCAGCTCACGGGCACCATCACCAACGCTTCAGCCGTCCGCGACTGGAGGTGGGTTCATCCGCGGACACCCACCACCACCCGCCTCAGCCAGTGGGCGGACGCGCTGGAACAGGTCCGTTTCTCCGCGCCGTCACGACTCAGTATCGACGTGCGCGGCGACGCCCGCAATTTGCCGGGTTTGAGCGTTCAAGCGAAGCTGGATGCCGCCGGCGCCGACACGCCCTGGGGAACGTTTCAACGGGGACTTGCCTCGATCCAGCTCATTCCGGCAACCGGCAATGCACTGTCGTCGGCGGAAATCAGTTTTCAGGCCGAAAATGCGCAGACACCGTGGGTGGCCATCACCAACATGACATTGATACTGCACCTCATTGCGGCGGGACCTGACACCAACGCGGTCCAGGCTGATCTCGACGTGACGGCGGCGCGCGTGGAAACGAAATGGGGCGGAGCGGCACAGGCCCATTTGGAGACCCGATGGGTCCACTCGATCACGAATGCCATCCCGCTTTCCGGCCAGGGCAAACTGGGACTGGCACAATTGGAAACGCGCTGGGGCAGCGCGGGAAGCATGGAATTCACCGCCAATCTTTCCCCTCCCGACCGCTCCCCGCTCTCATCCGGTGAAGCCGTGTCGGGCTGGTGGACGAACCTGGTCCCCTACGCATTCTCCTGGGACTGTCGGCTGGCGGGGCTGCGCTCTTCCCGGCTGGAAGCCGACGAGCTTCTGTGCGCAGGCCGGTGGCGCACACCCGATCTGCACGCCACACGGATCTCCGTCCGGCTTTACAGCGGCACGCTGAATGGCGAGGCGCGCCTCGAAGCGTCCACCCGCCAACTCGAGTTCAGCGGCTCATCCGATTTCGATCTGCAACGGATTTTCCCGCTGCTGACCGAAAAGAGCCGGGATTGGTTGTCGCAATATTCCTGGATCACTCCGCCCCGCGTGCAGGCCGAAGGAACCCTGATGCTGCCCGAGTGGACGAACCGTCACCCGGACTGGCGTGGCGACGTGAAGCCGACCGTCCAGTTGCGCGGCCATTTTCACCTCGAAAACGGCACGTTCCGGAAAGTGCCAGCTTCCACGGCAGACTCGCACTTCGATTACTCGAACGAAGTCTGGCGCCTGCCGGACCTGGTCGTCACGCGCCCGGAGGGACGCCTCGAACTGGCCCTTGAATCCAACGAGCGGACCCGCGACTATTACTTCCGCATCCACAGCACCATCGATGTCCGGGCGCTGCGGCCGTTGCTCGAACCCAACCCGCAGCGGGTTCTCGACCTTATCGCGTTCACACGGCCGCCCACCCTCGATGGCGAGGCCTGGGGACGTTGGTACGAGCCGGGTCGGATGGGGATCAGGGCGCATGCGGCCCTGGACCATTTCACATTGCGCGGGGAGTCCGCCGAGGCTTTCCAGGCCGATCTGGAATACACCAACCGGTATCTGACACTGATCGAACCCAGGCTCGTGCGCGACCAGGGGACCCAGCGGCTTGCCGCGAGCCGGGTGGGTGTGGATTACTCCGAGCGGAAGGTGTACCTGACCAACGGCTTCAGCACTGCGGACCCAGCCGTGGTGGCGCGCGCCATCGGCCCGCACGTCAGCCGTGCCCTGGAACCCTATCGCTTTCTGAAACCTCCCACCGTCCGCGTCGAAGGAATCATCCCGCTTCGCGAGGAGAAGGACGCGGACCTGCATTTCGACGTGGACGGCGGTCCGTTCGAGTGGTTGAAATTCAGGGTGCCGCACATCTCCGGGAGAGTGGACTGGGAGCAGGAGCGGCTGGCGCTCAAACACGTCCGCACGGACTTTTACCATGGGACCGCAATGGGGAACGCGGAATTCGACTTTCACCCGGAACACCGAACGGACTTCCACTTCTTCGCGGCGGCCACGAACGTGGATCTGCACCAGTTGATGGGCGATCTGTCCTCGAAATCCAACCAGCTCGAAGGCAGCCTGACGGCGGAACTGGCCGTGACGCGCGCCAACTCGGGAGACTGGCAGAGCTGGCAGGGCCAGGGGTACGTCAGCCTGCGCGACGGATTGATCTGGGAAATTCCCATCTTCGGCATTCTGTCGGCGCCGCTCGACGCCATGATGCCGGGCCTGGGCAGCAGCCGGGCCAGCGAAGGATCCGCGTCTTTCGCCATCACGAATGGAATCATCTCGACGAGCGACCTGGAGCTCCGGGCCTCGATCATGCGGCTCCAGTACTGGGGGAACATTGATTTCAAAGGCCGTGTGGATGCGCACGCCGAGGCCGAGTTGTTGCGCGACACCTGGGTGGTAGGCCGGGTTCTGAGCATGGCCCTCTGGCCGGTCAGCAAGCTGTTTGAATACCGCATCATGGGAACGCTGCACGAGCCGAAGATCGAGCCGGTTTTTTTTGTCCCGCGACTCGTGTTCCTGCCGTTTCATCCGCTCCGCACCCTGAAGGACCTGGTGCCGGAGGAGCCGGATCTGATGCAAACCAACGCGCCGGTCCCGTGGGCGCCCTGACCGGTGTTGGAATAATCGGATTGAGTTTGCCGGCCCGACCGGATAATTCTCCCCCATGCGCCGGCGCCTGTCTCTGACCCTGCTGTGCTGCCTGCTGGCGGCGCCCTTCCCCGCCGCGGCGGCGACCGGGCGCATCATCAAAGTTCTGCCCCAGTGGCTGGATCTTCACGGCCGTCACTCCCTGACACCGAGTCTTTACGATCGCGACGCCTATCAGGCCAATTTGCGCGCCCATCCCAAGCTGCGCTCGGGGCTCCGTTTCTACATTCAGTGGAAAGCCCGCGGGCCGGCCTTCTCGCCGTTGAAGCTGCGACTCGAACTCCGGGGCATCGCCAAAGGCAATCTGCCGACCCAGCTTGTGCTCGAATACGATGTGAAACCCGGCGGCTGGTTCAGCCACTGGACGTCACTGCCGGTCACAGGCGAGGAATACCGGAAATTTGGCGACCTCTCGGCATGGCGCGCGACCTTGTGGGAGGGCGACCAACTGCTTGGCGAACAGAAATCCTTTTTGTGGTGACCGCGGGAATCCAGTGAGGCGGATACGGAGACGGGAATGGGGCCGTTCGTCCCTGCCCGATCGGGGCGCAATCGTTCAGGAAGCGCGGCGTTTTTCCTGCGTGTGCAAGGCCTGCTCGTAACATGCCAGAGCTTCGCTGAATCGTTCCATGCGATTGTACAAGCCGCCTTTGTACAGGTAGGCGATCGTCATGGAGCTGTCGGCGGCGATGGCCCGATCGTAACACTCCAGCGCTTCCTTCGACTTGCGCAGCCGTTCCAGGGCGGTGCCTTTCTTGACCAACGCCTCCGTATTCCGAGGATCCGAGGCGAGCACTTCGTCGAAGGAGACGATGGCTTCGTCCAGTTTTCCCTGGTTCAAGAAGGACTGACCGCTGGCCAGCAGCGCCGCGGTGGGAGAGGACGCCGCCGCCTCGGCATCCCCCGGAACCGGGGCCGGAGTCCCGTCGGCAGGCTGCAAATCCAGAATGTTGTTCGCCGCCGCGGGGTCGTTCAAGGACGGACGCGAAACGCGTTCGAGTTCCTGGATGCGCTTTTCCAACCGCTCGATCGCGGCGAGCAGACGGACGCCGGACTGCTCGGCCGTCCCGAGTGTCGCCAGGGAGTTTTCACCGGCTTCGAGAGCGGCCATGGTGCGGAACGGGCCCAGGCCGTTTTGCACGGAGAGCGCGGAGGAAAGCGAGGTGAAGCGGTTCACGGCGCGCCACTGAAAATACGCGGTGAGCAGCACCGCCAGACAGCCCAACGCAGCCAATGAACTCACCACGATCACCATCGTCCGGTTCGCGTGCTCCACGGCGTCGAGTTCGTTGGTGCGCTGGGCGTTTAAAGACTGTTCGATGGTCTCCAGCCGCTCCGTCAATACCTTGGAAGTCCGGGCGCTCGCATCCTCGGACTGTTGCCGGTTTCGCTCGATGGCCAGCAGGGCTTCATGAATCTGCTCCTGAAGCTGAAGGTAAGCGCGCAGGGATTCCTCCGAGCCGGCGCTGGAGTCGGCCGTGCCCGCGGCGGACCCCGACGCGGTGTTGGTGGCGTCGTCGAGGCCAAAACAGGAACGCGACAGCGAAAGGCAGAGGCCGACGGCCACGATCAGGATTCGGAACGGCGCTTTTTTCATGATGAAATCGAATCGAGGGTGGGCGGTGGCTCGCGGGTTGTCAAGGAGGGCCTGTTCACAGCCGCGACCCTTCGTTGACATGGCCGGATCGTCCGTTTAGCTTGCCGTTCATGTCTCAGTTGCCGTTCGAACTGCTGCTGGCGCTGCGGTACTTGCGGCCCAGGCGAACCTTTGTCTCGGTCATCACCCTGATTTCCGTGCTCGGAGTTGCCCTGGGCGTTGCCGTGCTCATTATCGTCATCAGCGTCATGAGCGGTTTCGACCAGCAGATGCGCGACACCATCCTCGGGTTCAACGCCCATTTGAAGGTCGTGGAACCGGGCCAGACGATGACGAACTATCCCGCGGTCATGAAGAAGGTCGCGTTGGACCCCGACGTAAAGGCGGTCGCGCCGACGATCATCGAACAGGTGCTGATGAAAACGCAGCCGGCCACCGGTCAACCGATCGCGTTTGCCCCGTCGGTCCGCGGAGTTGACCCGGCGGCCGAAGCCCGGGTCAGCACGCTTCCCTCGAGCATCAGGGAAGGCAAATTCGACGTCAGCGGCCGCGGCATTGTGATCGGCAGCGTGCTCGCGCACAGCCTCGGCCTGGAGGTCGGCGATCGCGTGAACATCTATTCCCCGAGTGAGCTGGCCAAAATGGAAAAAAGCCGCACCCGGGAGGAACAGGAGGCCATTTTGCCGGACGAATACGAAGTGCGCGGGATCTTCGATGTCGGCTATTATGAATACAATGCCATGGTCGTCGTGGTCTCGCTCGAGAACGCCCAGGACCTGTACGACATCGGCGACAGCGTGCAAGGACTGATGGTGATGCTGCGCGATCCCTTCGCGGCCCCAAGGGTCAAGGAGCAACTGGAAAAGTCCCTCGGCCCGCGTTACGCGGTCAGCACCTGGCTGGAGGAAAGTTCGATCCTCGCCGCAGTGCTCGTGGAAAAGAATGTGATGCTGTATATCCTCTTCTTCATCGTGATCGTCGCGGCGTTCGGAATCACGTGCACGCTGATCACCTTCATCGTGATGAAGACGCGCGAAATCGGGCTCATGAAGGCCATCGGCGCCTCGAACCGGCAGGTGATGTGGGTTTTCCTGGGGCAAAGCCTGGTCGTCAGCATGCTCGGCATCGCCGCCGGACTCGGCGCGGGTCTGCTGGCCGTGGCCTACCGCAACGAGTTTCTCCAACTCATGAGGCGGCTGACCGGCTGGCAGCTTTTCCCGGCGGACGTTTATGGCTTCACGCAGTTGCCGGCGAAGCTGATTCCCGGCGACATTGTGATTATCTGCGGGGGTTCGCTGGTGATCTGCCTTCTGGCGGCGGCATTTCCCGCGCGATTTGCCAGCCGGATGGATCCCGTGGAGGCCTTGCGATATGAATGAGGCGCGAGATACGCTGGTTGCCGCGCGGGCGATCAGCAAGACCTACTCGATCGGCAGGCGCTCGCTCACTGTGTTGCGCGAGCTGAGTTTCCAAGTCGCGCGCGGCGAGTTCATCGCGCTCCGGGGTGCGTCCGGCGCCGGCAAGAGCACCCTGCTCCATCTATTGGGAGGCCTGGACTCGCCGGATGGCGGAGACATCGTGTTCGACGGCCAGAACCTGGCAACACTCTCGAGCGCCGAACTGGCCCACGTGCGCAACTTCAAAATCGGCTTTGTTTTCCAGTCCTATCATCTCCTGCCGGAACTCGATGCCCTGGAAAATGTCAGCCTGCCGGCGCGCATCGCCCGCTCCCCCGCCCGCGTCGCCGAGGAGCGCGGACGCGAACTGCTGTCGCGGGTCGGTCTCCAGGAGCGCATGGAACATCGCCCGGCCGAACTCTCCGGCGGCGAACGGCAGCGCGTGGCCATCGCCCGCGCGCTGATCAACCAGCCGGACCTGATCCTCGCCGACGAACCCACTGGCAACCTCGATTCGCGCACCGGCGGTGAGATCATCGAACTCCTCTGCTCGTTGCGCGAGGAACGGCGGGTGACGCTGGTGATCGCCACGCACGACGATCACATCGCGTCGCGCGCGCCGAAGCGGGTCGAACTGGTGGACGGCCGCATCCGCCAGTGAATAAAGCAAGAAGTCGTTTGAAAATCTCCTTTCGCACGACTACTTTCAGCGTGTTATGCTGGAAAACCGCGACTACATGCGACAGGCGCCCGGTCCCACGCGCTGGTCGGCCACGGTGGCGTTGATCGTCATCCTGGTCATCGTCTTTATTCTGCAGATCACAGTCCTGTCACCGCTGTTTACAGACACCTATCTGGCGCTGAGTCTCGAGGGGGTCCATCGCGGGTTTGTGTGGCAATTGCTGACCTTTCAATTCATGCACGCCGGCTGGATCCATCTGCTGCTGAACTGCTGGGCCATTTATGTCTTCGGCCGCGAACTCGAGTGGGTCCTGGGCAAAGCCCGATTCCTCTCTTTGTATTTTTCCAGCGGCGTCGCAGGGGGTCTTCTTCAAATGCTGGGCTCGTGGCTGTGGCCGAGCCATCTCGGCGGCGCCGTCGTCGGCGCGTCGGCGGGCGCTTTCGGGCTGGTGGCCGCATTCACCGCCCTCGACCCGGAACGCCAACTGACGATGCTGCTCTACTTTATTCTTCCCGTCAGAATGCGGGCAAGGACCCTGCTGCTCCTGTGCCTCGCGCTCACCGGACTCGGCATCGCATTTCCGCATTCCTTCTTTGGAGGCGGGGTCGCCCATGCGGCCCACCTCGGCGGCATGATCGCGGGCGTGTCGTGGGTGAAGCTCGGATGGCACCGCGACTACGTGCGCCTGCCGTGGGAGGGGCTGCTGGCCCGGTGGCATCAGTGGCGATCCTCCCAGACCGGCCGGCGCCGGCGTGAACTCGTCAAGGCCGCGTCGGTCAAAATCCCGCGCTGGCCGGGCACCCTGCCGGACAAACCCGCCGACCTGCCGTCGGAAGAATTCATCAGCCGCGAAGTGGATCCCATCCTCGACAAGATCTTCGCGCACGGCATCCAAAGCCTGACCGAGCGGGAACGCCTGATCCTCGAAGCCGCCCGCAACAAAATGGCGAAATGGTAGGATAGACGCTCGCCGCTGGCGCGCAATGCATAGCCCCGTGGAAATCCACGCGCAGGAATTAGAGTGCTGCTGACTAAACGGCACCATCGACCTGCCGACCCGCAGCGACTGGTGCTTGGCACACAGACACAGTCGCCGTCCGTGTCGCTGTGGAGCGCGGCTGTGTCCGCCGAGGACCAGCCGCGGCACGGTCAGACATTGCAAGGGCGCAGGGTTAGTTCCGAGGCGAGGTGACATTGCCGGCGCGCAGCGACTGGTGCTTCGCACACAGTCGCGGTCCGGGAAGCGGCGGTTCGAGCGTGCGGTTTCAATCATGCGCACTCGACACTCGACACCTGTGGATCGCCTTTTTAATCTCACGGCATGATTCAACGCTATTCTCGCGCGGAGATGCGGGGCATCTGGACCGACGAAAACAAGCTCCGCATCTGGCTGCAGATCGAGTTGCTCGCCGGCGAAGCGCTGGCTGCCGAGGGGGTGGTGCCCGCCGCGGATTTCAAAACAATGAAGGCAGGTGCCGAGGCGTGGCTCGCCGATCTCAAGGGCCTGGTGGAACGTCAGAAGGAACTCGAGAAGACGCTGAATCACGACGTCATTGGCTTTACCACCGCCGTCGCCGAAAAAATCAACGGTCCGGCGAGCCGCTGGTTCCACTTCGGCCTGACGAGCAGCGACGTCACCGACACGGCGTTTGCCGTTCAGTTGGTCCAGAGCGCGGACATCCTGATCCGCGACGTGACGGAACTGCGGACGGTGGTCGGCCGCCGCGCGAAAGAGCATCAATTCACTCCCTGCATCGGCCGCAGTCATGGCATTCATGCCGAACCGACCACCTTCGGCCTCAAGCTGGCGCTGATGTTCGACGAATTCGGGCGGGCGCAGGAACGCCTGACGACAGCGCGCCGTTCCGCCGCGGTGGGAAAACTCTCCGGCGCGGTCGGCACCAGCGCCCACGTGTCGCCCGCCGTCGAGGAAACCGTGTGCGAACGCCTCGGTTTGCGCGCCGCGCCCATCGCCACGCAAGTGATCCAGCGCGACATCCACGCCGAGTTCATGAACGCGCTGGCGCTGGTGGGCGCGAGCATCGAACGCTGGGCCGTCGAGTTTCGCCACCTCCAACGCACCGAAGTCCTCGAGACCGAAGAACCGTTCGCCATGGGCCAGAAAGGCAGCAGCGCCATGCCCCACAAGCGCAACCCCATCACCTGGGAACGCCTCACCGGCCTCGCCCGCGTCCTTCGCGGCAACGCCGTCGCCGCCCTCGAAAACGTCGCCCTCTGGCACGAGCGCGACATCAGCCACAGCTCCGTCGAGCGCATCATTTTCCCCGATTCCTGCACGTTGCTGGACTACATGTTCGGCCTGCTGATCCGGCTGATGGACGGGCTGGCGGTTTATCCGGAGAACATGAAGAGGAATCTCGGCCTGAGCCTGGGAATGTGGAACAGCCAGACCGTGCTGCTGGCCCTGATCCGAAAGGGCCTCACGCGCGAGCAGGCCTACGAACTCGTCCAGCGCAACGCGATGAAGACCTGGGAAGTGAAGCACGCCGGCCGCGACGACGCCGATTTTCTTGCTCAACTCAGGTCCGATCCCGAGGTGGCCGGGCATTTCAAGAAGGGCGAGCTGGAAACCCTGTGCTCGCTCGACTTCCATTTCAAGGAAGTGAAGAACCGGTTCAAAAAACTCGGCCTGTAGTCGCGGATGCGAAGAGGCGGGTCTGACGCGGCCCGATCGCAAACAGGCCGGAGCGCGGTTTACGCCGCTTCATCGTTAGGAATCCCAGGAGTCAATTCGTCTCTGCTCGTTCGAGGCCTGAAGCGGCCTGAAGAGCCTGTTTGAAACAATGGAAAGGGTGGCCACTGGCCCGTCCCGTCCGGCGACTCGCCGGACGGAATGGAGAGGGGCGATCCAGCGGGGTTGGGCTCAAAATGTCCTCGGTCGTCAAACTCTTCCGGCCGGCGAGTCGCCGACCGGAACGGGCAGGTTGCCCGCTCCACCCGCTTTACACAGGGCCTCTGAAGGCCGCGCGCCGGGGCAGTGTGCGGATGCGCCCGAGGGAAACGATGGGCTGGAAAAAAGTTGCGTGTTTTTCATGAGGCATCGTGGTAGAGAAGGAACGTGGCTTTTCGGATTCATGACAGCGTGGTGCGCGGCGAGATTGACAACCGCGAGAAGGGGGTTGTGCGGGGGCTCATCTGGGTGCACGGCCGATCCGCCCCGATCCGGATCGAGCTGAAGGGCAACGCGCATTCCGACATCGCCGGCTGCCTGTTGAAGTTCGAGAATCCGCTGCCGACGACCCCGCACCCGGGCCTCGACTCGCTGCATCCGCTCCAGCGCGGCACCATTGGCGACCTCACGGCGTCGCGCAAGGTGCGCGTGTTTGATCTCCCTTTTGAGGAAGCCTGCGCGATGATCAACCGCGGGGAAAAGCCGCCGGAACACACCGCCAATTCGGTCTATCTTGAATGGTTCAGCGAAGCCAACGGGCGGGTGGTGATTGAAAGCACGGATTACACGGTGGACATTTCTCCGCCTCTCTGGGGGCTAACACCCACGGAAAACGAGCAGCGCGCCAAAGAGGCCGCCGGAGGCATGGCCGGCTTCATGCAGAAACTCACCGAAGCCGTCGAGGCGCAACGACACCAGAAGCCGGAAAACATCGAAGACTGGGACGAGTTCGACTACGAAAAGTCCCTGCGCGAGAGCGACGCCATTACGGACAAGTACCTGGAACTGCTTCAAAAATACGGAGACACGCCGGAGGCGGAGGCGCTCATCGCCAAAGAAATGGGTTGGGACGAGGACGAGGAGGATACCGGCGAATCCGGAGAATGGGACGCGGATGAAATCAACCGGATCTGCGCCGAAGTCGAGGCGAATCCGCCCGAACCGGACCCTTTGACCGAGGGAGTGGATTGGTTGCGAACGGACGATGACGGCATCAAGCACCCGCTTTCCCTTCGGGCGCAGGCGAGTGTGATCGTCCTGCTGCGCCGGCTGGACGATCTGGGTTTGTCGGAGGAGGCGGACCGGGACCTCGCCGCTTTCGCCGGCGAGTTCCAGGTCACCGCCGCCAAGCTCGCGGGCGCGCTGGACGGTTTATGCTGCGGCCGCGGCCTGCTTTCCGGAGGGTATGTGGTGGCGTGCCTCAAGCGCGCGCTGGGCCATCTGCACAAAGCGCAGGCCGGCCTGGAGAACACGGCGGCCAGGAGATTGCTCCCGGAGGACTTGCTTGCGTGGAACCGCAGGGAGTTGTTTGAAATTCGCGAGGAAATCCTTCGGCTCATGCAGGAATTCCGGACGAAATAGATGCGGCAGGCGTGCGGTCAAGCCTGTCAACAAAACGGGTTCGTCCTCGCCGGCGCCGTGGTGACGGACATCGGCGGAGGGTTCGTCACGGACGATTTTGTCATCACGAAGGATCTGGACTGATTTCAATCCCCACGGGGCAGTGATCCGAGCCGGGGACGTCGGGGAGGATGAAGGCGCGTCTGAGGCGCGGGCGGAGGGCGGCGCTGATGAGGAAGTAGTCGATGCGCCAGCCGATGTTCCGGGAGCGGGCGCCGGCCATGGGGCTCCACCACGTGTAATGGCCGCCGCCCGGCTCGAATTCGCGGAAGGTGTCGAAGAAACCGGCCTTCAGAAAAGCGCTGAAGCCGGCGCGCTCCTCCGGCGTGAAACCGTGGTTATGGACGTTGGCCTTGGGATTGGCGAGGTCGATTTCGGCATGCGCCACATTCAAGTCGCCGCAGAAGACGACCGGCTTTTGCTGTTCGAGCTTTTTGAGGTAGCGGAGGAAGTCGCGGTCCCATTGGCGGCGGTAGGCCAGGCGCGTGAGTTCGCGCTGCGAGTTGGGCACATAGACGTTCACGAGAAAAAAGTCGCCAAACTCCGAGGTCAGCACGCGCCCTTCGCGGTCGTGCCGCAGAATGCCGATGCCGGTTGTGACCTTCAGTGGACGCGTTTTGGTGAAAAGGGCGGTTCCCGCGTATCCCTTCTTTTGCGCGCAATTCCAGTAGCTCGTGTAGGCCGCGGGCCAGAGTTGTTCGACGTCGTCCGGGCTGCACCGGGTTTCCTGCAGGCAAAGCACGTCCGGTTTCTCGGCGTCGAGGTAATCCAGAAAGTTCCGCCGCAACACGGAGCGCAGGCCGTTGACGTTCCATGAGATGAATTTCACGGCGGCAAGATTAACGAGTGGACCGCTTGCAGCAAAGCACGGAACCCGCAGGCAAAGGCAGGTTGACGATGGGCGCGGGACCGGATAGATTCCCGAGGTTCAACCATGATTGCGAAACCCACCCAAGCGTTTCCGGGGCAGCCCAATTTTCGTGTCAGCGACGAACGATTGATCCGGGTGACCTCGAGCGCCGCGATGCGCGTCAACACCTTGCTCCAGAAGCAAGGCCGTCCGAACGGGGTTCTGCGGGTTTCAGTTGTCGGCGGCGGTTGTTCCGGGCTGCAATACAAGATGGATTTGCAGGACACCCCGGCGAACCGGGATTTCCTGGTCGAGACCGGCGGCGTGCGGGTGGTGGTGGACCCGAAGAGTGCGCTGTATGTCACGGGCAGTGAACTGGACTACCTGGACGCGTTGGACGGCGGCTTCAAGGTGAAGAACCCGAACGCCGCGACGAGCTGCTCTTGCGGCGAAAGTTTCAGCGCCTGATCTTGAAATCAAAGTTGGGAGTTTGAGAGTTTGAGAGTTTGAGAGTTCCAATTTCGAATCCTGCCGTTGGAGGGACATGATGGATTGTTTTGCCCTGCTGGATGAGCCGCGCCGTCCCTGGCTGGATCCGGAAGCGCTCAAGCAGAAGTTCCTGGCCTCGTCCGCGCGGGTGCATCCCGACCGCGTTCACGGGCGGGGCGAAGCCGAACGACAATCGGCACAAGCCCATTACACGGACTTGAATGCGGCGTATCAGCGCCTCCGGGAACCCAGGACCCGGCTGCGGCATTTATTGGAATTGGAGCGGGGAGCAGCCCCCGGTGAAGTTCAGAGCATCCCGCCGGATCTGGCGGACCTGTTCCTGCAGATTGGCCCGCCGAGCCGCGAGGCCGACCAACTTCTGGGCGAAAGAGCGGCGCTCAGTTCGCCCTTGCTCAAAGTGGAATGGTTCCAACGCAGCCTGCATTCGAGAGAGAAACTCCAGCAACTGCGACAGCAACTGGATCACCGGATCGGCCGCCTGTTGGAGGAACTCAAAAAAATCGATCTGGAATGGGAATCCGGAGCCGCGACCGCATCAAATCGAGCGGCGCTGCTCGGGCGATTGGAGGAACTCTACCGGATGTTCGGCTACTTCGAACGGTGGACAGCGCAACTGCGGGACCGGATCGGGCAACTTTCCATTTAGCGGCGGGTGCGCCAAGGATTCCCCTGAAGCCGTCCTCAAACGCGGGCCCGGTCACATTACTGGACAGTGCCGACCGCGAACAGGACACAGGGAGTCATCGAGGCGCCGCCGATGTGGCTGGGGTTCCGAAAAACACAGGTTTGGTATGTCGCCTGCTGAACGTGGAGTCATGCAAAATACAGAAATCCTAAATCATCGTTCTGTATTTTCCCTCGCCCTCACCCTCATGGTGGAGGCACAAAGGCCCTCCTGAAACTGCCGGAACACGCCCGGCTTTAAGCCTGGCGCACTTCTGAATTGGGTTTGGTTCCCGGCGGTCTGCGAAAGCAGACCGCCGGTTTTTTGTCCTTGATTCCTCTATGAATCCGGCTCGAGCACGATCACGCCCAAAGGGGGCAGAGTCAGTTCCGCCGAACAGGATTGCTTGTGCCACTTCTCTTCCCTGGCCATCACACCGCCAAGGTTTCCCACATTACCGCCGCCATAGATCGAGGCGTCGCTGTTCAAAACCTCGCGCCACTTGCCGGGGCGCGGCAGCCCAATGCGGTATTGGTAGCGGGCCACCGGAGTCAGGCTTAGAACGACGGCCAACTCCCGTTTCTGCTCCGGATTCCGGCGGACGAAGGACAGGATGCTGCTTTCCTGGTCCGAACAATCGATCCAGTAAAAGCCGCCGGGGTCGTAGTCGGACAGCCAGAGAGCGGCTGTGGACAGATACAATTTGTTCAGGTCTTCGACGAAGCGTTGCACACCGCGGTGAAAGGGTCCGGCTTCGAGCAACCACCACTGGAGTTCTCCATTCGAATCCCATTCGTCGCTCTGGCCAAATTCGCCGCCCATGAACAGGAGTTTTTTTCCGGGGAACATCCATTGATAAGCCAGCAGGGCGCGGAGGTTTGCGAAACGCTGCCAGTCATCTCCGGGCATGCGGCGCAGCAGCGAGCCCTTGCCGTGAACCACTTCATCGTGGGACAGCGGCAGGATGAAATTTTCGTGGTGATGATACAGCATCGCGAACGTGAGGTCGTTCTGGTGATACTTCCGATGGACCGGGTCGTGGCTGAAATAGCCGAGCGTGTCGTGCATCCATCCCATGTTCCACTTGAACGAAAACCCCAATCCCCCCAGGTAGGGCGGGCGTGTGACGAGCGGCCAGGCGGTGGATTCCTCGGCGATCGTCGCCACGCCGGGAAACTCCACGTGAGTCAGGTAGTTGAACTTCCGGATAAAATCGATGGCCTCGATGTTCTCGCGGCCGCCGAATTGGTTGGGGATCCATTCCCCTTCCTTGCGTGAATAATCGAGGTAAAGCATGGACGCCACCGCGTCCACCCGCAGGCCGTCCACGTGGAACCGGTCGCACCAGAAGAGGGCGTTGGCCGTGAGGAAATTGGAAACCTCGTGGCGGCCGTAGTTGAAGATCAGCGTGCCCCAATCCTGGTGCTCGCCTTTGCGCGGGTCCTGGTGTTCGTAAAGCGCCGTGCCGTCAAACCGCGCCAACGCCCAGTCGTCGCGCGGGAAATGCGCGGGCACCCAGTCGATCAGCACTCCGATCCCGGCCTCGTGGAAGGCATTGACCAGGAATTGAAAATCGGCCGGCGTGCCATAGCGGCTGGTGGGAGCGTAGAAGCCGGTGATCTGGTAACCCCAGGAAGGATAAAAGGCGTGCTCGGCGACGGGCATGAATTCGACGTGCGTGAAGCCCATTTGTTTCACGTATTGGATGAGGGGTCCGGCAAGTTCGCGATAGTTGAAGGATTCGCCCATCGACTTCTTCCGCCAGGAACCGGGATGGACTTCGTAGATGCTCATCGGGGAACGCAAGGGATTGCCCTCGCGCCGACGCTGCATCCAGGCCCCGTCCGTCCATTTGAATTTTTTTGTGTCCCACACGATGGCGGCATTTTTGGGCGGTGTCTCGAAGAAAAAACCGAACGGGTCGGTTTTGAGGACGAGGTGTCCGTGCAGGTTTTGGATTTCGAACTTGTAATGCTCGCCTTCACCGACGCCGGGAACGAATATTTCCCAGACGCCGGAAGCCCCGAGCGTGCGCATGGCGTGGCAGCGGCCGTCCCAGTTGTTGAAATCGCCGACCACACTGACGCGGCGGGCGTTGGGCGCCCAGACGGCAAAGCTGGCGCCGGGCACGCCGTCGATAGTGCGCAATTGGGCGCCAAGTTTCTCGTAGATGCGGCGCTCGTCGCCCTTGCCGAACAGGTAGAGGTCCGACTCGCCCAGCGTCGGCAGGAATGAATAGGGATCGCGCCCGCGGCGCATGTGCCCGGCTCTGTCAGTGACGACAAGGTCGTAGGCGTAGACGCCCTGCGGCGAGGGGATGATTGCCTCGAACAACCCCGATTCGTGCACGCGATTGAGTTTGAGGCCCGGCATGTTTTTCTCGTGAGCCGGCTGGACTTCGACGGACGCCGCGTTGGGGACCAGCGCGCGCACGACGAGGCCGGAGCCATCGCCCAAGGGGTGCATGCCGAGCAGTTCGTGGGGGGAACGGTGTTGCGTCTCGACCAGACTCCGGACTTCTTCCTGGGTCAGTACCATGTTGGCCGCACTCTAACAGAGTCTTTCGGAAACGACACCAGAAAAGAGCGGCGCTAGACCGGGCGGGTGAAGAATCCGGCTCAACTGCATTCCGAGGATGTCCGGATCGCCTTCAGCCCACACCACGAAATCCGCCCTGGCCATTTTCTTCTCGATCGGCCATTGGGCGGCGATGCGCTGCTCGATTTCATCGGCGGTCCAGCCGCGCTCCAGCAATCTTCGGCGCTGGGTGGCCGCAGAACACGCGACACAGATCGTCGCGTCGCACTCCCGCTCGGCTCCCGTCTCAAAGAGCAGCGGGATGACCACGACCGCGCGCGGCCGTTGTTCGGCCCGCCAGCGATCCACCTGGGATTTCCAGCGTTCACGAATGCGCGGATGCGTGATGTCTTCCAGCTTCAGGCGCGAGGCGGTGTCGGAAAAAACAATGCGCGCCAGCTCCTCGCGCCGCAGCCGCCCATCGGCGCCGATGACGCCCGGTCCGAATACGCGCTGGATTTCCTGCAAGGCGGGCCGGCCGGGCTCGACGATGTCCCGGGCCAGGAGGTCGGTGTCCACGACCGGCACCTCGTGCCGGGACAGCCATTGTCCCGCGGCAGACTTGCCCATGCCGATGCCGCCAGTCAATCCGCAGACTTTCATGGGGCAAGCATGCCGGGCCGGCGACCTCAGTGCAACCGATGAAACTGCAACAACGACGCGTCGGCGCCCTGGTTGCAGCCGCGATCTTCACATCGCGATTCCGGACATCATCCCGTCGCGGAAACCCGAACTGAGGTTTGCGACTACGGGCCGAAGTACACTTGCCCGCACAGATTCGTGTTGAGGAAGAATCCGGAACCATAACCCAGGTTCTGCAGAAGCGCGCCGCTGAAACTCACGGTTCTTCCGGAGTTCACATCGAACGCATTACCCCGGAACAGTCCCTGCGACGGCGTCAGTGTCAGGGAGAGCCTGTTGCCTCCGGCCGTCTTGGTGACCATGTTGGCCGCGTTGAGCGTCACCGTGCTGATGATGGGCGCATAGAGGTTTGCGCCTTGCAGCACAAGTCCGTTTTGGGTGAACCCTGTCACGGGCGCCAATGCAGGATCATAAGACGAACCGAGCGAATTGTTTTGAAAGTTGAAGCCGAGCGGGTATCGCTTGGCGTTCGGATTCGGCTGCTTGATCCAACTGAACAGCCCGCTCACGTTGCCGATGTTCGCGAAGGATTGCCAGCCGAGAACCTGGCCGTTCCCATTGGGGAGGCGGAAGAACAGAGGCCACAGTCCGTCTTTGGAAACTTTGGCGCTCAGCGACATCGGAGTGCCGTCTGCGAGCGCGCCGCTGAACTGGAGGGTGCCCGAGGCATTGACCGTCACGAAACCGTAGCCATCGCCCTGCGGATTCTGCGTATCGGTCGGGTCTCCCGATCCCGGCAGGAGGATCGTGTACTTGCCGGCATAGGGGGCCCGGCTCGTGGTGCCGTTGAATACGGCGCGGTTCAGCGCGAAGTCCGCCGACCAGACTGCATTGGACGAAACGGTGCCGGTGATTTGGTCGTCGCTCAACTGCAACTGCACGGTATAGGGACCGGCCGAGTTGGTGCCAGCGCCATTCGAATCGAGATGTCCGCTGAAGGAGTAGTTCCTCGCTCCGGTCTTGAGTGTGCCGGTATAGCCACCTTTTGCCGTTGTGGTCAGGCCAATGGCTCCCGACTTCAGGAACTCAACTCCGTTCGACTCATAGAAGAGGCCGCTGTAGGAGGCGGCGGCCGGATAGGAGAAATTGGCGACCAACTGCAAACCGGCGAAAGGCACCGTGAACGTGAGAGCAGGCGGACTGGAGGTCATGTCCCCCGTCCAGCCCAGGAACTTCGCACCGGCGGCAGACTGCGCGGTCATCTTATAGGTCTCGCCGACGAGCAGTCCCTGGCCGCCGTAATTGGGAGAAACCGTCCCGTTCCCGGTGATCTGGACCGCCACAGGCGCCACCTTGAAGCTGGTTTCGGTGGCGTTGGTAATGCCGTTGCCGTCCGAATCGATGATCTGGCTGTTGCGCAGGGCGCTGTTGATCGAGCCAAAAATGTTCTGGATGGAACTGTTGGAGTTGATCAGCACGGTGGTGGAACTGTTCGCCCCGGCGTAATCGCGGACCCAGCGCAGATGGCCGCCACCCGGCTGGGTTTGATACCCGTCCAGATACTCTTCGGGCTGCATCACCAGGCCATTGGGGTTAGGGAAGAAGATGTTCGTCGGCGAAACCTTCACAGCCGCGTAATAAATGATCATGTTCGGATCAATGCGGAGCTGATGCAGGCCGAGACCCTGGCCGAAGGAACTCACGTCGAGCAGGTCCACATACATAGCATTGGTCACACCGAGTTTGGTGCTGGCGCCTTTGAACTCAAAGACCGCGGCGGAGTTGGACACCAACGTGAGCCGGCCGATGGCGGTGTTGTTGAGGTAACCCGCGGGAGTAGGGCCGCGGTCCTCGCCCGCCCAGGTATGGAGAATGGTGGGTGAGATATTCTGACCGGAATCCGTGATGGTGGTGCCCAGCAAATCTCCGGTTTGCGGTTTGACCAGGAGGTTGAAGCCGTTCTGGACGCTAATGCTGTTGGCCGAGCCGTAGTCGGTGAGCAGGTTGCTGACGCTCAAACTGAGCGCGCCGTTTGCGCTCAACTGATAGTTGCTGATCACGAGAGTGTTCGCCGAGAACCGGCAGTCGCCAACCAAAGTAAATCCCGAAAAGCTGTACCCGGCGGAGCTGTTGCCGTTTTGAAGCAGGCCGGAGCCGCATTGCACGAATATCGGCCCGTAAATTGTCGTCAGGGAGCCCGCATTCTCGAAGTAATCGCTCCTGACCTGGATGCCGGCTGCCGAGAGCGATCCTCCGCTGCCGTTGACGAAGGTCGAGTAGGGGGTTGGCCTGTCATATCCGAACACCCCCTGACTGGGGATGCTCAGGGAGCCGTTGTTGGTGAAGAAAAGAACGCGAGGCGCGTTGGTGCCGACCCAACTTGGGGACGTGTCGCTTCCAAGTGTGTTCAGACTGAGGCTGCCGTTGAGAGTGAAACTCCTCCCATCCAATAACAGCGACTGGTACACCGTGACGCTGTCGTCCATGGTCATCTGTGTGGCGTGCAAGTTCAGGTCATACACGTTTACCGGCACATTGGTTCCGAGCCCGGACGCGTCCAGAACCAGCACGTGATAGCCCACGCCGATGGTGTTGGTGATTGGCGTCAGGACGGCGAGGGTGTTCGAACCAGAGGTGGTGATGACGTAATTGATGGGGATAACGACGATGACTGTATTCGTCCAGAAGGCGCTCCAGGCGGAAATGGTGCCCCTGATTCGTCCCGTGCTGGGGAGGGCCAGATTTTGGAAAGTCAGATTGCCGCTGGCTGCGCCGAGATCGAAGCTGAGATTGTCGCAATCGATGACGGTGTTCGTGCTGGAGATCAGGTTCGACGTTTTGATGGAAACCACACCATTGGCGCGCATTCGCGTGTTGTCCAGGTTCAGGTTCTTCGAGGAGATCAGGATTGAGCCGGCGGTGTTGGTGATTCCGCCAGAGGTAGTGCTGAGAGGCCGCGAAACGGCGCTGTCGATGGAAGCCTGATAGCCTGCATACTGGCCCCACGTGATGGCACTGTTTGTGATCAAATCGAAACTCACGAGCGGATTCGTGTAGTTTCCCGAGTCGGTGAGGAAGTTGATTTCCGGCATCCCCTGGCCTGGGAGGCTGGCGGGAAGGGTGATGATGGTATTGGTCACGAGGACATTGTTGGACACGACAATGCTGACGCTAATGTTGGTATCGAAGAGAGTGGAATGCGGCAGACGATCCAGCCAGTAATTGGTCGGGCGGAAAGTATCGGCCGTGACGACATTCGCCAGCAACATAGAACTTTGCCCGCTGGCCAGGTCGTCCTCGAAATAAACGTAATTGGTCACGGCAACGCCGCCGACCTGGTCCTGTTCAGGCGCGGAGAAACGGACGATGATGTTGTCGTAGTTGCTCAGTCCCGGAGTAAATCTCGCCTGGGTTTTAAAGCCCGTCGGAGGCAAAACAAAAACTGCGCCCTTGTTGATATTCGTGATCAGAATCGTCGTGATGGGGGGAACGTTCGTGTCGGGACTATTGGTGACGACCACCAGGCCTGTGCCCAGAACATTCATGTAAGAATTGGCCACTGCCAGGGAGTTGCTGTTAAACAGAAAGGAAAACGACGGGATGCTCGTTGGCGCCGCCGGTCCAGTCGGCGAAGAGGCGATGGACTGGGAGGCGGCGTTCGTGCCGGTGGGATTTATGGCGTTGGGAGAGGGCGCCCACAGGCCGAAGGGAAACAGTTGATGTAGATCATTATCGAAACCGGCCAGAGCCCAGGTCAGATCGGAGATGGCGATGTCTGGCACGAAGAAATTTGTATTGGCCATCTTGAAGGTTCCCAAGGCTTCCTCCTGGATGGAGAGCACGTTCAACTCCCCTCTCGAAACGTCAACGTTGTTGCCCGCGAGCTCAAGCAATCCATTGGCCCCGACCTGCAACTCTCCCCGGTTGACGATATTGGCCGCCCAGATTCGCACGATGCTTGGTGCGACCACGCCATTGTTAGGCACGCCTATGTCAAAACTCGAATTATTGATGTAGAGATCCAGGTCGTACGCCTGCACGGTGGCGAGGTTGTTGTTGATGAAACTGGCCGCCATGCTGCGCTGACCGCTGCCGGCGGGGACATGAGTCAGCCAGAAGCCTTCCCAACCGTACATCAGGCTGTTGTTTACGAAATTCAACGTGTCGGACGTCTCATAGGGGCGGATGCCACCGACCACGAAGGTGCCGTTGTTGACAAAGTTGACGGCATCGACCGGTTGATTTTCCACGTAACCGTTGTTGGTATAGCCGGCGGCGACGTTTTGGGCTTTTGCCCAGCTCGGAAGGAGCGCCGTGCTCAACAGACCAAAAAGTAACAATCGTCTCATAAAAACCTTCGGAGAAGCAGGTCTCTCATCATTGATTCAAAACCTGTTGCTGCAACACTTGTATGGACGTCCCCTTTCCGTTGGGGCCCGCAGGATAAACAAACGGCACATTTGTGGTGCCATCGAAGGAACCCCAAACCCAACCTTCGCTAGCAGGACTGGCTTCCGTCATGAAATTGGGGAATTGGTTGATGATAAAAGGCCCAATATTGCCGAAGGTGATGCTAACTGTCGGCAGGATTTCGCCCGGCCCAGCCAATAGAGTCCCCGATGTGTTCAAGTCGCTGTTATTGACGGTGGTGAAGGTCCTGGCGCGTTCAAAGGGTACGCCGGAAGGACTGCCAACTCCCAAATCTCCCGCCTTAAACAGGATGTCCGGGCCAACCAACGACACTCTCTGGACATTCTGCCTTAACAGGACGCCGCGAACATCATAGTACGTGCCCGTGTAGGTGTTGGTGATGAGAACCCCGTTGAATATGCCAAAGGGAGCGCTGACTTGTCTGAAGACGATCTTATCCACACCCGGACGCGGCGCGAGATTGACGACGGCATTGCTTGCTCCCGCGGCGCCCGCGGACGACCATGGCGACGACCCGGCCGACGAAGCGCCAACTGTGCCAGGGATCAGGTTTTCCTCGTTAACTTGCGCGTAAGGGCCCCTCGCGGAATAGAGATAGCGCAAACCGCCGATATCGTCACGCGTCAAGCCGGTATAAAACTCCCCGTAAACCAGAGCGCTCAGCAGCAAGGATCCGAAGGGGTCTTCGGCTATCACATTCCCGCTGGCGACCGACGTAAATGAAGCAAACGGGTCGACGGCTTTCTCGATGGCGTCGGAGAAGCTATTCGGGGCCGGGAATTCAACGACCTGGTAAGTGTACAACACGTTGTTAACATACTTTGAGGGAAAGAGGTTGACGGGGTCGAAATTCCGCATGATGACCGTGTAGTTGGTGGCGGTGCCACTGGGTTGAACGATGCGCGACCGCAGACACCAGACGTAACGCTCCGGGCTGGCCAAGCCCATCTGCTCAACCAGTAATTGGAGGGCCTGTGATTTCAAATCCAGCAGATACACGGCATAGGCTTGATAATTGATCCGCTTGCTGTCCGTCGGGAATTCATTGAGGCTGGCGCTCATGCTCGAAAACGGCGGAAGATTATTGAGGATGGCCACCGCCTTGTTCACCTCAGTAACGCCCTTTTGCCCGAAGTAATCCACAAATGATTTGTCGAACCCGTAAGTGATCGTCCGCTCGTTCCAGCGGTATTCTTCACCCCGGTTCATCGGCCCGCCAATGTCCGCGAAGGCGAATGTCCCCGGCGAATTGTAACCAATAGCTGTCGTTTGCCACGTGTCGAACGGCCCCAGCAAACTGAAGCCCGATGCGCCATTCCCAGCCCCGACGATCGCCAGGGCCAGCAGAAACGTTTTCTGAAAAAGTCGGATCATAAAACACTCATGGACTGACGGTCTGCAGAAACTGTTGGGCAAAAAGATCGAAGCTGGTGTCGCCCACAAAAGAGGACCAGACCACGAGGAACCGACTCACGCCGTCGGAGGCTACGGCGGGCTGGATTTGACGGCTGACCGTGGTGGTGTTCACGTGCAAATCGCTGCTTGAAACCAGCGTGCCGCTCGGGGTGATGAACTGGCCGAAGACGCCCTCCCAGGGATCGATGACGTTGCCCTGTGAATCCTGCTGGCTGAGGCTGGTCCACACCGCCAAGTAAGCGGAACCTACCGCGCTCAGCCGGGGGGCGTATTGGTCGCCATAGGTATAGGCGTTCCAACGAAACGGCGCGGGAACAACCGGAACGCCATTGGTGTCGAATACGGTCCCAAACACATCCCAGCCATCCGACGATGGAACGGTCGCAGGAAAGCCTGGACCTAGATCGGTGGGACTGATGCCAGTGGGATCCGACGGATTGCTGGGAACAGCATTCACGGCACCGGCCTGCTGGCTCCAGGCGACGGCGAAACCGCCCTGAGGCGAAGCCGCCACCGACGGATTGGCACAAATGACGTTCGTGTCTGTGTTGACGGGGAATTCGTTTCCGAGCGGGCCTGAAAGCGAGAACTGCCGGGCGTACGCATCCACGCTGGCCGGGCCGCGCTGCAGTTCGGAAATCCAAACAATCACGTAGTTTCCACTAGCCAGAGCGGCCACGCCGGGAGTGCGCTGGTTGAATGAGGTGTACTGATTGACCTGGAATTCGGGACCCAACGCCTTGCCGGCCGGCGAGAAAAGCCGGGCGAACACACCCAGCATGCTGCCGTCCTGCCCATCGCTGGCCCACACAATCACCACCGTGCCATTCGTCAGGGTCACCACCTGGGGATTGATCTGATTGTATTTGGGATAGGCGCTGACGCGAACATCCTGTTTGAGGAGGAATTTGCCACTAGGGCCGATGAAGCGGGCGTAGGTTTTCTGAAAGCCGTGCTTGCCGCCCTGCCAAACGACCACGGCCCCGCCACCGTTCAACAGCGCCACCTGTGGCTTTTCCTGGTCGCCGGTGGTGGTTGCCTTGGCGACGGAGCTGACCAAAAAATTCGAGATGACCGTCAAACCGTCGTTCAGGCGCGCCGCGCGGATCCGCACTCCGGTCTTGGCCACCGAATTGTCCTGCCAGACCAGGTAACCTCCGTTCGCATTGATGGCGGCCGCGGGGTAAACCTGGTCGCCGGGAAGAGAGCCGGCGATGGGATACTCGGGACCGGAGGGGGTGAAGTTGGTTTGACCGAACACGACCGCGGGGGCTGCCACCACGAGCCACCAGCGGATCACCGTCTTCCGCGCGAACAACGACAATGACATAAATAGGTGAAGTGAACTTAACACGCTCCGAAACATTGTCCAAAACATGCTTCTGCCTTTCGGATCAAGGATTCAGCGAATAGGACTTCTGCGACGGAGGGCCGCTCTGCGCAAACGGCAGTTCGTCATCTGTGTGCACCCGATTGCCAGCCGGATCGATAATGGTGGGAGTGACGAAGATGACCAGGTTTTTCTTCGCCGACACACTGGATTCGCTGCGAAAGAGGCGTCCCACCAGGGGCAGGTCGCCGAGGACCGGCACCTTGTCCTTCAAACGGGAGGTATTCTCCGTAATCAGCCCGCCCAACACGATGGTCTGGCCATCCCAGACGATGGCGCTGGTGGTGACCTCGCGCACCCGGAAGTGCGGCAGCGGCAGTACCGCCGTCAGCGGAACGCCGGCGCCGATCTGGGCCTGGATGACGAAATTGCCGGGGGGGTCATAACCCAGGAATTCGACGACCGTCGGGATCAGGGTCATTTGGATGGTGAACCCATCCGCCGAAACGTAGGGGATCACGTCCAGGGTCGGTCCCAGGGGAACCAGGGTGGTGCCCGGAGTGATGGCTTGTTGCGGAGTGGTGGTAACATTGGCGCTGCCGGTGCCACTCACGGCGCCTCCGGTCGAGGCGGTCACGCCGCTGCTGGTGACGATGTCCTGAAGGTCCGAGACCTGTATCTGAGCCTGACGTCCGCTGAGCGTGGTGACCTGGCCTTCATTAAGAAGGTCCACACCATCCCTTTGTTCCAGGGCGTTAATTACCACCCGGAATTGAGGATCCGTGAGAATTCCAGAGAGGGTGGCGATGGCGGGTGCGGCCGAGATAGCCCCGGCTCCGTTTCGCAAGCCGCCGGTCAGTAATCCGTCGGTTGCAGAAGGCGCAATAGTGGTGCCGTTCACAGCGCTGCCAGGGAAGGTGCCTTCGGAGTTGGCCAGCGTGGATTGACCGGAGTAACTCGGAGCGGTTCCGCCTTGGGCTCCGATGGCGCCGCCAGCCATCAGGAAATTGCCGAGATACCAGTCGAACCCGAGTGCCTTGCTGTCGTTTTGGTTCACTTCCACAAATTTCACCTTAATGTTCACCTCCGGCGGAGCGATATTGAGGATTTGAACCGCTGCTTCAACAAGGTCCAGTTCCTGTTGGGTGGCGCGCACCATCAAGGTTCCTTCCCGGTCGTTGAAGAAAACGTTCTTCCCGTTCTGGGGGCTCAGATCCACGCCGACGGTCCGGAAGAAATTGATGACCGCATTTTGGACGGAGTCCATCGAATTGGTCTGGGTAACAAACCTCAGCCCGCCGCCACCGCCGCTATTGCCACCACCACCGCCACTGGCCCCGCCGCCGCCGCCCGATGATCCTCCGGCAACCTGGACCTGGGGGACCAGGCCGCCACTCCCCTGACCGCCGCCGCTGCCGCCGCTGCCGCCGCCGCTGCTGCTGCTGCTGCTCCCGCCACCGCCGCCGCCGCCGCCACCGCCACCGCCGCCACCGCCACCGGAGGACGTCGAGATCTGACTGGAAAAATTCAATGCGCCCACGCTTTGCAGGCCTTGCTCAAATGTATTCGGATCGATTTTGAACGTCCTGATCCGCAACTCCGGTGTCGCCGGTCCCTTCAACGAAAAGACCACCGCATAATCCTCCAACGAATAGCGAATGGGATGATCCGCCACGGTGACAATGGCATCCAGCACATCGGCGAGGCGGAGATCTGTCAGCGCCGGATTTATTTTGATCGTGACCGCGTTGATATCCACCACTTCGCCACCGGAAGGAGCGGCGGCGATCGGCAAACCTGTCGTGGGATCAATCGCCGGCGCCCCGGCCGAAAAAGGCATCCTGGCGGACGCCGGAATGCCGGGCCCGCCGAAACCGCCGGTCGGAGCCGACACCGGCGTGGCCGCGACGGTTTCCTGGTTGGGATTGATAAGAATATTGATGCCCCTCTTTTCCGGGTCGCGCTTCTTGACTTCCTCGCTCAAGCTGCGAATCACTTCGCTCAAGGGCAAGCCGTCGTAAAACACCGAATCCAGGTAGATGCGGTCCAATTTGCCCAGGATTCGCTGCCGGCCTCTGCCGGTATAGACGAGGTTGGTGCGCGCCATGGGATTCGGCACCGGCAACAACTCGCGTTCGACGGGGTCCGACCAGGCCTGCTCGACCTTCACCAGTTTCTTCTGGTCATCGATGCTCTGGTGGCCGAGCGCCTCCCGGGCCCGCGCCTGCTCGACGAGTTCGGAGTAGTGAACCGCGTTCAAATTGGCAGGATCAAGCTTCAACGCTTCCTTCAATTGGGCGTCCGCCTCGTTCAGATTCCCCATCTCATAAAACAACCTGGCGTTTTGCACCAGTGTGGCCGCCTGCCGTTTTTCATTCTCCAGCACCGGCACCTCCCCCTGCACCGCCTGGCTCGGCACCATGCCGCGTTGCGCTTCCATCATCCGGGTGTTGGCGTTCTCGAACGCAACCGCGGCGTAATCGCGCGGGTTCACCCGCAGCACGTCCTGGACTTGCGCTTCGGCGTCCCGCAAGTCGCCGCGACGCTGCGAGGCATGCGCCAGGGCCATTCGCACCTTGGTCAATCCGGCGACCGTCACTTGCGCTTCAGCATCGGAAGACGCCAGCCCGATGCTCTCCACCAGCGACCAAGCTCCGTCATAATGCTTGGCCGCGGACGGAAGATCGCCCCGCTGCTCGGCGGCGCGGCCCTGTTCCAGCTCCTGCCGAAGGGTGATCCGGTCGGCCTGTCGTCGAACGGCTTCCTGAACCGCAGCGTCGGTCGAGCTGCTGGACTGGGCGGATGACAGCGAAGTCGCGGCTGCGAAAAGAAGGATACAAAGTGGGGTGGTAACTGCTTTGCTCATGGTTCGGTGGCGTTCACTAAGGCGTCGGGTCGGTTCCAGGACCGGCGCCGTATCTGACTGTATATTTCTTACCGTTCGAGGCTGACAATACAACTTCGTTCTGAGTGATGGCAACGATATTATACTCCTCGCCGCCGATTCGGATCCTGTCGCCAATCCGGCGGTTGAGGAAGGACCGGGTGTCCGGCTTGTAGAGAAGATCGGCCATATAGCCATCCACTCGCGCGAAGGGTTTGGTCTTGTTGATCGAGATCTGCTCCCCGGAATCGCTCAACTCCAGAATCAGGGACGTCGGATTGTCGGGAGGACCCTTGACTTCCCGCAAAGCGAACATGTCCTTCTTGTCGCCCGGGGACACGTAATACGGTTTCCTGCCGCGCTGGCTGGGTTTGGGAGCCGCCTGCTGCTCCACCACGATCACATAGCGCGCTCCGGACTCGGACACGCTTGCTGAGTCCAGGCTGATGTTCAGGTATAGCGGCGCGATCCTGGAGACTTCGAGCTGCTTCAATTCGTCCCCGACCGGCATCTTGATCGGTCCATTCGGGCCTTTCAGCCACCGGACCGGATTCAGAAGTTTATTGCTGCTCGACAAATCCAGTTCCAGGGGCGTCGCCGCACGGTGGAGCGCCGCCTCGTATCGGTTCGTCGCCAGCGGCGGCAATGGTTTGACGGGATAGTCAAATTTCATTCTGCGCCGCTCTTCCTGCGCCCGCCTTTCATTCTCGATCAGGAACGGCAGGAAGGCCACGGCCACCACCAGCCCCAACAAGACCAGGCCCAGCAAAATCTTTTCGTAGTTTTTCTTCAGAAATTGCATGGCGCGTTATCTCTTGGGCAGCAATTTGATCAGGTCGATCGCCAGAGTCACTTTGAGCTGCTTCTCATCCAGCATCACAGGCAGGCCGCCCTTCGAGGTCGGCGGCGGCGGGGGGGCCATCATCATACCCGGGTAGCCCGGAGCCCCGCCGGAGCCCGAATCGGTCCCGGTCGGGAGGACTCCCGGCTCGACGTTGATCGCCTTGACCACGAATCCGTGTGAGTCGCCGGCAAAACCGGCGAGCACCGACGCCAGATCCGTGCTGAAGCAATGGAACGTCACTTCATAAGGCGTCAACACCACCGTCGAGTTGGTGACAGAACCGTATTCGAGGTAATCCGATTGCGGGCCCCGCATATCGTCACCGGAAATCCGCTCGCGGCGCAGGTTGTCGAGGGAATTGATCTTGGCCTGGTAGAGAACGTTGCAGATGGCCCTGACCTCGCCGAGCCGCGCGGACAGCGGCTCGAGACTGCCGCGGGCGAAGATCGTCAGCGACCGCTCCGCCTCGAACGAAAAACTGTACTTGGGAGGCAGGAGGACGCTGGCCGTGCCCGCCAAATGTTCCAGATCATCCATCGTCCGCCGCAGGGCCGAGGCGAATTCATCCTTGGTCACCACGTTGTTGGTCGGGTTCGGAATGGGCGGGATAGGCAGGAAATACCGCTGTTCCTGTTGCAGGATCTCGCGGATCTGGGCCTCCTGCTGCCGCGCGATTTGAATGTTATCGACCTCTTTGTTGCCCGGGTTGGGTTCGGCCTTGGCCAATTGGTCCAGTTCGCCGTAGGCGGCATTGAGCTTGTCCAGGTTGTCGTTGTTGAGTTTCCAATTGGAATAGAAATAGAAACCGGCAAGTCCCAACAACACGAGCGCCACCGTGCTGCCGATCAGGAAATACAAATTTCGTTTGACCCAGGACATACTATAATTTCAGCGGATGCTTCAGCATTACCACCACCCCGAACGTAAACGTGCCGGTGGTGTCATCGACATAAATGGACCCCTGAAGCTGGGTCCCTTTCTCGTCGAAGAGAGGACTGGCTTTCAACTGGCTTTCCAGTGTGTAAATGATGGTCGTGTTGGCGTCGGACACAACGTTTTGCAGATTGACCGCGCGACATACGAGGGTGATGTAGGAGATCTGGTTTGGAATGGCGCCCGACGATGGCGCCGCCGCGACACCTTCGTCCACTCCCGCTCCCGGCCGTCCCGGCGTCGCCTCCACGCGCGGGGTCATGGTCAGGAATTGCTCGATCCACACCCCGGTGTCGGTCTTGAGCTTGTTCTGGGTGATGTCCTCGGTGCGGATAAAAACACGGCGCAGTTCCGCGCACACATCAGCCCAGTAGTAACGGTCCTCCATCCACGTGGTCGCCCGGTCCAGTCCGGCGAGGGCCGCGTTCCGTTGACCATAAGCCTGGTTGAACTCGGCTGCCTTCGCGCGCCGCGGATCGAGACCGGGGAGCACGTTGGCCACCAGTTCCTTGTCCTTCACGTCGGCCAGCTTCTGGAACAGCAATCCCATGGCCCCCACCACCGCCACCAGGCTGAAGACGGTGAAAATCAAATAAGGCTTCTTCTCGTTAAACGTCTGCCATCGCCGCGTCGTCTCCGGAATCAGATTCAGTTCCACCGGACAATGGGCGAGGTTGCGCAACCCCAACCCCACCACTTCGCCGAGCGAATGGGCCACCAGCGCCAGCTCCTCCAGGTTCACCGACGGATCAATCTGCACGTTCCGGAACGGATTGAAGTACTCCACCGGCACATTCAGTTTCTCCGCAAAAAACTGCGCCGTATAGGGCATGATCGACGCCCCCCCGGACAGAAACAGCCGTTGCGGCGCCGATCCGCCCTGTTGTCCGCGATAAAACTGCATGGTCTGGTTGACCTGAATGTGCAGGCGCGTCATGAATTGACGCGCAATTTTCGAGATCGCGGCCTGGTGCGGATTCTCCGGCTCTTCATATGCGCCGCCCAGGCTGACGAAACCCTCCGCGATCTTGATTTTCTCGGCGTCATCGAACTTCAATTTCGCCTCATTGGCGAAATCCTGGGTGATGGAATTGGCCCCGAGGTTGATGCTGCGCGAGTAAACCTTGCCTTTGTCGAAAAAGAGCAGATTGCTGGTCTTGGCCCCGATGTCCAGCAGCATCGTGCAGTCTTCCAGATCCCCGTAATTGTAACGGAAGGCGTTGCACAGGGCCGCGGGCGAAACATCGGCCAGATTCAGCCGCAGCTTGGCGGAATCGGTCACGCGAAACAGGCCCTCCACGATGTCCGCCTTGATGGCCACGAGCAGCACCTCCAGCTCGCCTCCCGCGGCGGAACCCATGATCTGATAGTCCCACACCACTTCCTGGAGCGGGAACGGCACGTTCTGCTGCGCTTCGTACTGGATGATCTGCGTCACCTTGCTGGCGTCCACCGGCGGCAACTTGACGAACTTGGAAAATACATGGAAGCCCGGCGCGCAGACGTTCACTTCCCTGGCTTTAACCCCCTTCTCGGCCAGCAACTCCTGGAGCGCCTTGAGGATCGTCGCTTCGCGGGTGGATTCCTGCGCGCCCTCGGCGCCGAGCGACTTGGTTCCGTGTCGTTTCAGGCGCAACCCACCCGATTCATTAACCTCAAACTCAGCGAGTTTGAGACTCCCTGCCCCAAAGTCCACCGCCAGAAATGATTTGGATTTCAGCATCGGCTGTCGTCGCTTGCACCCCAATCCTGCGCCGGTTCCGAGCTGACCAGCATCGAGGCAGCCTGTGCTGGTTATCGGAAATCGCCGTACGGGTCAAATAGAAAAAAATTTAAGGATGTCTTATCGCAACGCTGCGCGCGGTTCGACCGCCACTACACCCTCGCGCGAAAGTACTCGATGGTCTTCGCCAGACCCGCGTCCAGTTGTATCCAGGGACGCCACTTCAGCCGCGTCCGCGCGAGCGTGATGTCCGGCCGGCGCTGCTTGGGATCATCCTGAGGCAACGGTTTGAAAACGATTCTGCTGCGCGAGCCGGTCGCACGGATAATCTGTCTGGCGAATTCGAGGACGGTCATTTCCGTGGGGTTGCCAATGTTCATCGGCAGGCCGTAACTGCCCATCATCAGACGGTAAATGCCTTCGATGAGGTCGGACACAAAACAAAAGCTGCGGGTCTGTTTGCCGTCGCCGAAGACGGTCAGGGGCTGGTTCTTCAGCGCCTGGCTCAGGAACGCCGGCACCACGCGCCCGTCATGCAGCCGCATGCGCGGGCCGTACGTGTTGAAGATGCGCACGATCCGCGTCTCCACACCGTGTTCCTTCCGATAGGCCATCGTCAGCGCCTCCGCGAATCGCTTGGCTTCATCATAACAGCCGCGCGGCCCCACCGGGTTGACGTTGCCCCAGTAATCCTCCGTTTGCGGATGCACAAGCGGGTCGCCGTAAATCTCCGAAGTCGAGGCGAGAAGAAAGCGCGCCTTCTTGATTTTCGCCAGCCCAAGGGCCTTGTGCGTGCCGAGCGACCCGACCTTCAATGTCTGGATCGGCAGCTCCAGGTAATCGATGGGACTGGCCGGCGACGCAAAATGCCACACGTAGTCCACCGGCACGTCCAGGAAGATGAATTCGGTCACGTCCTGCTGGATGAACTTGAAATGCGGATGACCTCCCAGATGCGCAATGTTGTCCACGCTGCCGGTGACAAAATTGTCGATGCCGATCACCTTGTGTCCCCGCGACAGCAGCAGATCCACCAGGTTCGAGCCCAGGAAACCCGCGGCGCCCGTCACCACGGAGGTGGGGCGCGATTGCTTTGAGTTTGTTTTTTGCTTTTTTGACATGGTCAGTTCCTGTTTGGCAGCACCGGGGAGGTTCAGCCCTTCCTCCGGTTCGCGGCGCCTGCCGCGGCCCCCACCCCGGATGGCGCAATATCCCTGGATGCCGGCAACAATCCCTATCACACCCGGGGCGCTGAAGGCCAGCGCGATTCCCAATCGCAAACAAGTCGGCCGACAGTCCAAAAGCACGGTTTGCGCCCCGGCTGGAATCCGGATCCAAATGTAGTCGCCGCCTGTGGCGGCCATTTTTGGAGTTGATGTCCTTGGGCAGCTCGTTGAGTTGGGAGAGACGAGGGGCACAACCTTGCTTGTCGAGGGTGACCGTCACTCAGGAGAAAAATCTGTATTTCAGGATGCAGCGGATCGCGCTGATTCCATCGCGCCACCCGATTTTCTTCCCCTCGGCATACGTACGGCCGTGATAGGAGATGGGGACCTCATAAATCCGCATGCGCAGCCGGCTGACCTTGGCGACGATCTCGGGTTCGAATCCAAAGCGGTTTTCTGCAATGGTGATTTTCTCCAACACTTCGCGGCGGAAGAGCTTGTAGCAGGCTTCCAGGTCCGTCAGGTTGAGGTCCGTGACCATGTTCGACATCGTGGTGAGAAACCGGTTCCCCAGCGAATGCCAGAAGTACAGGACCCGGTGTGCTCCCGCCCCTTGAAAGCGCGAACCAAACACCACGTCCGCCACCCCCGCCAGCACCGGCTCGAGCAGCAGATGATACTCGCTGGGATCATATTCCAGGTCGGCATCCTGCACGAGGACGTAGGGAGCGGTGGCCCTGGCAAACCCGGTGCGCAATGCCGCGCCTTTGCCCTGGTTCCTGCCATGCCGGAACAGCTTCACGCGTCCCTTCCCCGCGAACCGCTGCATCACCTTCCAACTGTTGTCCCTCGAGGCGTCATCCACCACCACCACTTCAAGGACCGGCCGCTGCTCCAGCACCTGCTCCAGCACCTGGGCGATCGTGGCGCCCTCATTGAAAACCGGCACCACCACCGAAAGGCATGGAGGAACCTCCGCGTTGGAATTGAACCGGATCATCCGTGGTCATGGCCGGGCGGGCGCCCCATTTTCATTTCGCTCCAGCCCCCGTCAGGACAATGGGCACCGTCCACCACAAGATCTTGAAGTCGAGCCAAAGAGACCAGTTGTCGATGTATTCCAGGTCGAGCCGCACCCAGTCCTTGAAATCCTTCACGTTGTTGCGTCCGCTGATCTGCCAGAGGCAGGTCAAGCCCGGCTTGACGCTCAACCGCCGTCGGTGCGCCAGGTCGTTGAACTGTTTCACCTCGTCCACCGGCAGCGGGCGCGGCCCGACCAGGCTCATCTCGCCCCGCAGCACGTTGAACAATTGCGGAAATTCGTCCAGACTGAACTTGCGCAGGATTCTGCCGATGGGCGTGACACGCGGGTCCTGGGTCATTTTGAAGACCGGCCCGCTCATTTCGTTCATGGCCGCCAGTTCATGCTTGCGCTGCTCGGCGTCCGTCACCATGGTGCGAAATTTATAAATCGTGAAGGGCCGGCCGTTCAACCCGGATCGCTGCTGCCGGAACAACACCGGGCCGGGCGAGGTCAGTTTGATGACCAGCGCCACCAGGGCGAACAGCCAGGAGAACAGAATGATCAGCACAAACGACCCGACGCGATCGATCAGGTGTTTCAGGACGCTCTCCCAGGATGCCTCCGGCGTGGAGCGGAAGACCAGGATCGGACGGCCGTAAAAATCGTCGAAACTCGTCCGCGATATCTGGGTCTTGAAGAAATCCGCGATGAGCCACGCCTCCACCCCTTCCAGTTCACACGCACGGACGGCAGCTTCCACCTGGTCGAAGTAGGAGCCCTGGGCGTTCAGGATCACCCCGTTCACCGAATGTTCGTGCAGCAGCCGAACCAGTTGTTCGATGGTACTCGTGTTCAGATCCAACTCGGCCAGGATTTCAACGTCGCTCTCTCCGTGGGCCACCATCTCCGCCCGCATCCGGGCCGTTTCCTCGCTGGTTCCCACCAGGATGAACCGGCGTTTGTACTGTTGCCGCGCCAACTCGCTCCTGAACACGGTCTGGAGCACCTCCTCCTTCGCGAAAATGAGCAGAAAACTGATGCCGCCAAACCAGACAACGATCCAGCGCGCGATGAGCATCAGCAGCATCTTGAACACGAACAGAAGAAGGATCAGCCCCAGTGTCGTGAATGCGCACCCCTTGAAAAGCTGCCAGGCCGTCATCCGCCGCGAACACAACAGCGGACGCGCGTAAAACCCCTGCGCCTCGAGGATCAACGGCCCGGCGGGTATAAGGATGACGTAAAGCCAGAAAAAATTCTCGAACGGGGCGCCGAACGCCTGCAAATGGAACAGGTCGATGACCAGCGGATTGGACCGCAGCTCGTACGCCAGCCAGAAGCTGACGGCAAACAACAGCGCATCCACCAGTTGATGGACCTGCATTCGCATTTGCCGATCACGCCTCAGCATAATTCAGCCTGCTTCATTCGCGCAGACGCAGATCCTACCAAATCCCCCTTTCCATCGCAATTCCATCCCGTTTGGATTATCAAGGACATGGCTTCCGTACAACTCCCGACTACTGCCTCGCAATCGAGGACTCGCCCGCAGTCCTTGGAGGCAGTTGGAAATCCGGCACCGACCCGGCGATCAGCTTGCTGACACGATCGAATGCAGCGTCCTCCTGGCCGGGTGCGCACCCTGTGAAATAACTTATATAGGCCCAGCGTTGCAGCACGCCCGTGCGCATCAGGTCGCGAACCAGCCACCACAGGCGCTGGTCGTTGTCCACCGTCTGCTCGTTGTCGGCCACAAACCAGAACACATACAGCGCGTGCTGCTCGACCTGCCGTCCGTCCTGAGTCCGAACCAGCCGGCTAACCGTCCACTTGGCCACCGGCATTCGGTACGGCTGCGGCCCCTCGATTGCGATATCGGGCGCAGCCTTGTCGATGATCTGCCACCCCTGCCCGGGCAGACAGAGATCCGCCTTATGGATGCTCGTCCTGTCCGCCCCCATCAAAATCACGTTCGCATCGACACGAATTCCGTCGGACCCGGTATAGAGCCGTTGCGCGTAGCTGGTGTCCTTCGGCAGCCACCCCAGGACAATCGCGTCCTCCGGCAGATTCGTCGAGGTGAAGTCCAGGACCCGCTCCGGCAGGGCGATGTTCATGACCACGCTCCCTGGAATGGGCACGGCCCGGATTCCGGGTTTGCCAAGCCTTTTGTTCGCCTTCAACCACGTGATGGCCCCCGCCGTGCAGGCAATCAATCCCAGCACAATCACCAGAACAAGCCACTTCTGATTCTTCATGGACGCTTTCCTTCGGGCCGCGCAGCCGCAGCCTGCCGGTTCTCCATCATCCGTCCGATGACCAGCAGGCCGACGATCGCAGGAACATAGGGAATGAGACTGCAAATCGTGTTTTCATGGACAAAATTGCCGGCTTCCTGCCCCCCGAGCTCCGCCGCCAGGACAATCAACAGCATCCGTACCAGGTTTCCCAGCACCGCGAATGGAAACGCCAGCGCCATGAAAAATGCCCGTTTCCACAACGCCCGGAATGTGACGAAACCATAAACCGTGGCGAGCAACAGAATGGCGAAGAGACTCCGAATTCCGCTGCAGGCAGGAGCCACCTCATATTGGTAGGCGCCGGACGGATTGAACAGTTGGGTGCCCATCCGGATGACATTGATCCCCAGGACCGTGTGCGCAATGGTCTCGACCAACTGGCAGACGAGCAATCGCAACCGTGTGGTGATGATGTCCGCATGCGTCCCCAACGGAACGCAAAAAACAAACAGGAAAAACGGAAAGAAACTCTTCCGCAGCCACGCCGGCCCCCAGGCCAATCCCATCAACCCGTAAATACCGACAAAAAGTGCCAGGATCGACAGATGCGGTTCCTGGATCAAGTACCCGAAAACGTCCAGCGCCACGCCCGCCAGGAAAATCACCAGCCCCGGCGCCCACATCCTCAACGGAAGCGCCAGCAACTCCTCGCGCCTCCACCAGAACAGACCCAACACCAGGAATGGAATGAAATTGCCGATCACATCGTCCGCCGCCGGGTTCGGGCTGTTATAAGCGTCGTACATCCATGAAAACAGCGAGGACGTGTGGACGTAGCCCATGATGGGATTGCCCAGAAACTGAAACAGCGCCAGCCAGCCAGCCAGCAATACGAGGAAAAAAGCCTTGTTCGGCAGCCGATGCCAGCACCCGACCAGATCGGTCTGGAACTGGTCGAGGACTCCGACTGTTGCCTGGTCATTCATGAACGTGCCGATTCAATCCTATTAGATGCCGAAGAGCCGCGCCTTGCTCAAACAAAATTGGGCGCGCGGGAAAGAGACGGATCGATAACACACCGGAATCGGCGTCACTTTTTCGCCGTCATCTCGTCGTAAATCCAGCGATAGGTCTTTTCCATCCCGACGCGCAGGCGGGTGTCGGGCTCCCAGTGGAGAAGCTTTTTGATGAGGGTGTTGTCGCTGTTGCGGCCATTCACGCCTTTCGGCGCCTTCAAATTGTAACTGCGCTTGAGCTTGATCCCCGCGATGTCCTCCACCAGGTCCACCAGTTGGTTGATGGACACCAGCTCGCTGCTGCCCAGGTTGAGCGGCTCCACAATCTCGCTGTGCATGATCGCCTGAACCCCTTTCAGACAATCGTCGATATACATGAAGCTCCGCGTCTGGTGGCCGTCACCCCAGATCTCAATCTCATGTTTCCCCGACTCTTTGGCCTCGATCACCTTGCGGCTGATCGCCGCCGGCGCCTTCTCGCGGCCGCCGTCATACGTGCCGTGCGGCCCGTAAACGTTGTGAAAACGCGCCACTCGCGTGACGATGCCGAAGTCCTCGCGAAAATGCCGGCACATCCGCTCGCTGAACAGTTTCTCCCACCCGTAACCATCCTCCGGCATCCCGGGGTAGGCGTCCTCTTCCTTCAAGGCCGTGACGTTTGTGTCCCGTTGCTTGTCCGCGTTGTACACGCACGCGGAGGATGAATAAAAAAAGCGCTTCACACCGAATTGCTTCGCGGCCATGAGCAGGTGCGTGTTGATGAGCACGGACAGCATGCAGAGGCAACGGTTGTTCTCGATGAACCCCATCCCGCCCATGTCGGCCGCCAGATTGTAAACCTGCTCCGCGCCGCGCACGGACTGTTCACATGCCCCCTTCTCCTGCAAATCGAGCTGGAGATTCTCGACGTCCGGAAACCGCTGATACCATTCACCGAACGGCTTGATGTCCACAGCGCGAATGTCCCGGTGGCCCTGCCTGCGCAGATCCGACACCAGATGGCCGCCGATGAATCCGCCTGCGCCACAAACCAGAATTTTGCCTGAACTCATAATTTAATTTGTCCCGAAGCGAGCGGAGGGAGGGTAGCAGGAGGAGGTCGTTGTTCAAGTGCGTACTTCTTCAGACCCGTGAGCTGGCAAAAAACACGGAAGGCAAACAGCGGATTGTTCCTGAGATACCGGCGCCACAGCCGTCGCGGCTCGCAGCAGAGCCGGAAAAGCCATTCCAGACCGCCGCGCTGCATCCACCGCGGCGCCTGCCGAACCCGCCCTGCATGGAAGTCGAAGGCCGCGCCCACACCAAACATCAGGGTGACCTCCAGCTTCTCGACGTACTGCGCCATGAATTTCTCCTGCTTCGGAGTGCTCAAACCCACCCAGAGAATGTCCGGCTTCAGCGAATTGACCGTGCGCACAAACTCCGCCTCCTCCTCCGCATTCAGCGGACGAAAAGGCGGCGTGTAAGTGCCGACGATCTTCAGTCCCGGAAATTTTTCCTCCAATCGCTGTCTCAATTCCTGGGCCACACCCTCCGCGCCACCGTAAAGAAAATGCGTGTACCCTTTGTCCGGCGCCAGCCCGCAAATCAGATACATCAAATCCGGCCCGTAAACACGATCCATGTGGCTGAACCCCTGCAACTGCCCCACCCACACCATCGGCATGCCGTCCGGCGTGTTCAGAAAAGCGCCGTTCAAAATCCCCCGCAACCGCTCGTCTCTCTGCGCCTCCATCACACCGTGAACGCCGCTCACGCAGACGTAGCCCCTGACCTTCCGCTCCAGTGCCCGCAGAACCGCCTCGCGCGCCAAATCCAGGTTGATCGCACTGATGCCGATGCCCAGCACGTTCGCCCGCCGGATCGATGCCGGATCGGACCTCGAATGCCCGGCTTCCCCCGCCCGCCCCAACGCAACCCCGGGTATGTTTTCACGCAGATTCACTTCTCTCCCTATTTCTTGGGCCAAGCGCAACCGCTTTTCAAGGGGAATCCCGGGCCGCGCCCGCGACGGGCGCCTCTTGACGCTACTACCGGGGCACGGACGGTCCCCGTCCGCAGCGGGCGTGAAAGGGATCACCGGCTGTGAATTTCCCGCGTGTTTGTGTTGCCCAGGCTGCTGCGAGCCGGCACGGCTCGCGCTCCGTTGGTGACAGTGTCAAGCTGCGCTCCGGTCCTTTCAATCCTTTAGTCGTTGGCCATTCGTCGGATTGCAATGTGGCACTTGGGAATCATCCCGAGCATGCGCCCGGTGACAATCTCGCAGTCGGGAAACAGCCGGCGCATCTCCGACTTCCGCAGCAGGCGCGTGGTCTCCACCATCGAGTTGATCTGGTCAGCATTCGGGCGCGTAACCCATCCCCACATTGTGCACCATCGAAGTGTCAACTTCTGAAAAGAACGCGGGAGGTAGTGCATGAAAGGTGTCAAGTAATGCGGCTCGATCGGGCACTCGTATGCAGGAGTCTGCACCCACAAAGCCTTCGCAACACGACGAATCTCGGAAGCGAACTGCTGCTGGCGCTCCCATGATCCAACGTGCTCGATGGCACTGTTTGAAAACCCGATGTCGTAGCTTTTGTCGGGCATGGCGAGAAAGCAACCATCGCCAACGAGAGTCCGAATGAGATGGTTCGGAGCAGACCTGGGGTTCCAGAACACCTCATGGACGTTGAGTGAATCGATTTGCTTCACAGGCTGTGGATACGACGTCCAAAACCCGGGATAGCCGCCAACGTCGAGCAAGGTGTCCGAGAGCTTAGGCCTCATGAGGTCCAGGAAGAGCTGAAATCGCCGCCTCCGCCAGATCTTGAAGATCTGAGCGTAAATACTGTGAATGTTGAGCGGCATTGCGCGAGTGCTTCGTGCGGCCTGTTTAATTACGCTGACGGCTTCCGCAGTACGTTGATATCGGGAGCGAGAAACAGTGAATCACTATTGAGGTTGGATGGCAAGATAATCCGCGACCACATCGGTCCGCTGACACTGGCCCAATACGAAGACGGCGCTCCTCAAGCCATCTTGCGTCCATCTGTGGTTTCGATTCCTTTTCCTCCGGTCCGCAGCCAAATGATCACTGAGGCCTGCTTGCGGGTTCTGCTCCCGCTCTTCAAAATCACGATTGTTCCCCACATCGGTCTTTGATACACCACCGGATGCTGCAGCCATGTGACATCGACCGATTCAACCCAAAAACCGCGAAGCGCATTTTCCCGGCTCGAAACCCTGTCCTCCCTGATGAAGATTGCCCTGACCATTCTCACCGAAAGCCCCCTGCGCAAAACAGGCCTGACCTCGCTCTTCCATGAATTCTTGTCGCGCGGCCTCACAAAGTCCGTATGTTACCTGTTCAGCCGCGAGCGATTTTGCGATGGGTTTGCGCTTACTCTCAGGAGGTCTCCGCACTATGAACGGCTTCAGCCAGCGTGGCGAGATGATGTTCTAACGTGAAACGACGGACGAACGTTTCGCGCAACGGTTGGGACAAATCCATCGTAGCCAAACGCCGCAGAGCGTCGGCGATTTGCTCTGGCGATTCAGGATCAACGAAGCCGGGATAATTGGGAGGCAGAATTTCAGGAATGGAACGCCAACGCGTCGTAATTACCGGAAGACCAAAGGCCATTCCTTCCACTATAACCGCCCCAAAACTTTCCGCATGGTAATAGGTCGGAAAGCAAAAAAGGTCGGCGTTTGCGAACGCGCTCGCCTTGCGTTCTTCGGAAACGAAGCCCAGACATTCAACGGCCTGTTGAAGCTCGCGTCGTTGGATCAATTCCCGCAATTCTTTCTCTTCCACGCTGGAGGCAAAGGCGCCAATCAATGTCAACTTGAAATGCAGTGGAGACTTTTCGGCAGTGAGTTTTTCGTTGGCTAACGCTACGCCTTCGACGGTGTCAAAGACGCCTTTCTCCCGGGTGCAAAGGGCAAGATACAGGACGCGGACAATTTTGTCGTCCACGCTTGTCTCTATGACATTGCCAGACAAAATGTTCTTTCGCGCCGCAATTCTTTCGCGTCGACGTTTTAAAATATCTTGTTCAAACTGCGGACACGGATCAGCGACACCCGCGCTAACGACGGCAATGCGCCGAGCATTGAACTTTTCGGCATCGCGACGGTTGAATTCCGAGAGCACAATGCTCAGGTCGGCGTTTTTCATCAGCAAATAAGTGACGTTTCGCAGGAAGGCGGGGGTAATGGTTTCCAGCCATTCGGGCAATCCAGCGGCGTGCCAGTGCAGAATGATTTTTTTGAAAAACGGCCGGCATAAGAGCATCACCAGCCAGTCGCGATATAGCGGCGGGCGCTTGCCGGGCGCAGGAACGTAGTAGAAACTTGTCACCCCATAACGAAACCGGCACCAAATGGCTTGAAGACAAAATCCAAAAAGCGCGAATAACTTCCCTCCGCGAAACCCGCCAATGTCCTGCATATCCCGTGAAAGCCGTGCATTGACGTGATAACATTCGATACCGAAATGGTTCGCCGATTTAGCGATTGCCTTTGCCGCTTTTTTGCGGTGGTCGCCACCGAAGCCATCCAACATATTCTGCACCGCATAACTCTGCCCGTGATAAGGCGGGGGGGTGTGCGCGAAGACAAGCAGCTTCATCATCACGCTCAGACACTTGTGAAACTGCTTCTAAGCAATCGCTTGATTGTTTTCATTCGTCGTCTGCTTCCGCTTGGATCGCCCAACAGGTAGTCCGAGCCCCGTCATCCACCCTTTGCTTCGAGGCAGGAGAGGTTGGTAAATCCTTGGTCCGTTGTAAAGAATGTTTTGCTTGGAGGTCCGTGAAGTCGCCCCAATTCATGAATGATTCACGAATGACATTGCCATCTCCAAAGACTTCGAGCATCTTTGCCCCAACTCGAAGTCACAGCCAACCTCGCCGTGCAATTCTCAATCATCACTCCCAGCTTCCGGAACTCCAAATGGCTGAAACTGTGCATCGCTTCCGTCGCCGACCAGGAAGGCGTCCAGCTCGAGCACATCGTCCAGGACGCCGGTTCCGATGACGGCACCCTGGACTGGCTGCCGCACGACGAGCGGGTCAAGGCCTTCGTTGAAAAGGACAATGGGATGTACGACGCCGTCAATCGCGGGTACCGCCGCGCGCAGGGCGACATTCTGGCCTATCTCAATTGCGACGAACAATACCTGCCCGGCGCGCTCAAGTCGGTCCACGAGTTCTTCGAGCGGCACCCGCAGGTGGACGTCGCCCTGACCGGCACCATCGTCGTGGATGGCGCCGGAAACTATGTCTGCCACCGGCACTCGCTGGTCCCCCACCCCCGCCATATATGGTTCCGGTTCTCGATTCTCACCAGCTCGCTGTTCATCCGGAGCCGTGTGATCCGCGAGCGCGGGATTTTCTTTGACACGAAATGGCGCGATCTCGGTGATTTCCATTGGATCCTCGCGCTCATGAAAAGCCACGTGCCCATGGCCGTGTTCGACCCATTCACTTCCGTTTTTGCGGACACGGGCGAAAACATGAATTTAAAGCCCAACGCCATCCGCGAGAAGGCCGCCACCATGGCCCTGTCGCCACGGTGGGTCCGCCTGTTGAAACCGCTGTGGGTCGTCCAGCACCGGATGCGCCGTGTGGCAGGCGGCCACTTCTCCCTGCAGCCAACGAGCTATTCCATTTACACCCTGCATTCCCCCGGCCAACGCGTGACGTTCGACGTCCCGAAGCCGACCGCAGTCTGGTGGAACCGCCTCTGAGCCGGCGGATACGGCTAATCCTACCGGCCCATGGCCGTTCGTGGACGCGGCAGCAGGTCCGGAAGGCTGGCGGCCTGCGCCGGCTCGGGAACCAGCTTGGCCACCCCGCCATTCAGGCTGATACTCAGACCAACGTAACCGGCGAACATCTGCACATCCCCGGCAAACCCGCCGAAGATGAAAAAGAACACGAGCACCTTTGCCACGAATAGAGCCAGCAGAAACGTGTTGATGATCCGCAACTCCGGATCCCCATAGCGCCAATTCCTGTAGATCACCCGGCCGGCCGCCCCCAGCAGCCATAGAAAGATGACGGTCCCCCAAATGCCAAATGGAATGATGACCGACAGCGGCCCGCTGTGATAATCCCCGGACAAAGCCAATCCCTCCTGATCTGACGAGGCGGCTCTCATGCTGCCACTCTGCTGCTCGAGGGAATAATCAAGTTCCTCATGCGTCATCGCCAGTCCCTTCCCCAGGAGGAGATATTGCGGCACCTGGGGCAGCACCGCCTGCCAAATTTTAATCCGCCACTCGAGGGAATTTTCGGCCTCCGCACGCACCGAGGCATCGATCTGGACCGGAAGAAAAGCCAGGGAGCGTTGAATACTGAGCGGAAACCGTTGCGAGAAAGGCAGCGACACGATGCCGACCAGAAGCAGCCCGCCCAGCAGAACGGGCAGCAACCTCGTCCGATGCGCTCCCTCCAGGTAGAACTGGATGCAGAACACCAGGATGAACGTGATCAAAAACGACCGGAATCCTCCGAGAAGGCTCATGACTGCTAACAGGGCAAACAGGGCAAAACGCCAGGGCCGGTGCGGGGTGAAAATGCCTCGAATCCCCAGCTTCGCCATCATGAAGTACGCGATCCACTGGCACGCGATGCCGATGCCCATAAACCGGGTCGCCCCTCCCCCGATCGTGTCCGAACCGCCGCCCAGCAAACTCATTGTCGGAGGGAAAAACCAGTAAATGAACTCCAAAGCGCGGCTTTGAAAGTAAAGCGTGTCGCCAATCACGGCCGTAACGCCTCCCAGCAAAAACAGGGCGATATACAGGCCCGCCTGCTCGCGTGGAATCCGCTGCGCCGTCAATGCAAAATATCCCAGGATTCCTCCCAGCAAAAAAATGTAGCGTTTGCCGCCATAGACTGCTCCACCAAACGACCGCAACCCGATACCGCCGGTCATTTCCGCGGTTACCAGCACCACCACCGCCAGCGCCAGCAGCGGCCATGTCATCGAAGGCACGGAGATAAACCGGTAGCGCGAGTCGATCGTCCGGCGAACGACGGACAGCGTCAGACTGACGGCCATCAGCGGCAGCCACACCCCGGGCGTGCCGGGAAGAAAAAACACGATCATTGTGCAGTTCCACCCGAGCACCAGCAGAGCATAATGATACCGCAGCAGCAGCGGCGCGATCAGGATCAGGACCACCGTCCCCACCACCCCGACGAAAGTATAATCGAACGGCCCGGCGATGATGTACCCGAGAAAAATCGCCACCGGCAGGCAAATGGCGAACACAACGATGGTGCGAAGCAACGCCGAAGGGTTCATGATGTCTCAAATCGCATTCGCAACCGACGATATCTTATCTCGTCCGCCGGGGCTGCCGGGATCGGTTGATTGATCTTGCCGTTATACAACCAGATTAGAGTGGATCCCCACCGCATCCGCAATTCTTTTCTGCAATTCACCTCCGCCCGCTTCACCTTGACACCGCGCGAAGCGTTCCAACAGTATTGATACTCATTACCGCACGCTTATGAAGATTGGCATCCTCGGCGCCGGCCTGAGCGGCATTTCACTCGCCTACCTCCTCCAGGAAAACGAGAAAATCGACCGCATCGATCTGCTGGAAAAAGCCGACAACCCGGGCGGCCTCTGCCGGTCCCATCCCTTCGCCGGCATCGGATGCGACGTGGGCCCCCATATCATGTTCTCCAAGAACGCAGGCGTCCTCGATCTCATGGTGCAACTCCTGGGGGATAACGTCCACAAACTCCACCGATCCAACCGGATCTTCCACGACGGCCGATTCATCAAGTACCCGTTCGAGAATGAATTGTCGGCCCTCTCGGCGCCGGAACGCGATTACTGCCTCAACAGCTTCCTCAACAATCCCTACGCGCCCTATCCGCCGCAAAGCATGCTCCAGTTCTTCCTCGCCACGTTCGGCGAAGGAATCACCAACCTCTACCTCCGGCCCTATAACGAAAAGATCTGGAAATTCGATCCCGCCTTCATGGACACCCAGATGGTCGAGCGCATTCCCAAGCCGCCGCCCGAAGACATCATCAAAAGCGCGCAGGGAGTTTCCACCGAAGGCTACGTCCACCAGCTTCACTTCTTCTACCCCAAACGCGGCGGAATCCAATCGCTCCTGGATGCCTTTCACCGGAAGCTCGGCAACAAGGTCGCACTCCATACCGGCGCCCACGTCCAAAAAATCACCCGGTCCGGCTCTGCCTGGCAGGTCCTCGATTCCGCCGGACCCGCGCGAACGTTCGACCGGCTGATCTCCAGCATCCCCATCCCCGAATTGATCGCCCGCCTCGACACCGGCGTTCCACCCGAGGTCCGGAAGGCCGCGGAAAACCTGCGGTTCAACTCGATCGCGATCTGCCTCATCCACGTCGAGCGCGAGCGGATGGGTGATAACTTCGCCATCATGGTGGCCGACAAAGACATCCTTTTTCACCGGATTTCCAAGCTCGACTTTCTTGTGCCCGAAGAGGATCGCGACGGCACCACCCGGATCATGGCGGAGGTGACGTACCGGGCAGGCGATCGGATCTCGCGCCTGAGCGACCAGGAAATGCTGCATCAGGTCGTCGAGGATCTGGCGCGACTCGGTTTCATCGAGGGCCGCGAAGTGGTCCGGGCACAGGACATGTTCCGCCAACAGTATGCCTATGTGATCTACGACCTCGACCACCGCCGGAACATGCGAACCCTCCGCGACTATTGCGAGGGTCAACTGGGACTCCTCCTGCACGGCCGCTTCGGCGAGTTCGAATACATCAACATGGACGCCGTCATCGAAAAGTCCATGAAGCGGTCGCGCGAAATCCTCGGCGCCGTCAACGCCTGACCCGGGCCGCCCTGGATTAGTGCTGCGCCGCCGGGTCCGGCACAGACTGCGGCGCATGGACCGCGCTGCTCGCGCCCGAACCGCCGGCGGGCGCGGTTTCCCTCAGGAAATCCTCCAGGATGGACACGTAACCATCGAGCTCTGAGTCGCCATCCCCGCCCTGCTCGCGCTTGAGCGCCCGCAATTGGTCCGCGGCGGATTTCGCCTCCGCGCGAAGCTCGTTGATGCCGAGCTTGCCGGTGCTCAAGCCGCCGAGCAACTCGGTGAACTTGCCGTTTGCCTCCGGCCCGGCACCCGCAAGGAATTGAGCCTGCACCTGCTGGATCAAATTCGTGTTGCTCCCCAGTTGGCGGAGCGTCACGGCAAGATCGGGATCCGCACCGGCGGGCGGCGTGGGGATTCTCGACAGAGTGGTGTTCGTTGCCGGCGCGGCATTCGCTTGCGCCGGATGCGCCGGCACGCTCATGCCGAGGGCGATCAGGGCCACCTTGCTGCGCGGCAGATGCATTGTCCCCAATACATCGCTGTGCAACGTGACGGTGTCCGCGTTCAGCGACAGAACCTTGCCGTTGTATCGGTCCCCGTTCTGCATCTCCACCTGGTCGGCTGAGACCGCGACAACCATCGAAAAAAGGGAAACCCATAGTGCACACAATTCGGGCAACGTCTTCCTCGGAATCGTCATGACCAACATTAACGCCTTTCCGCGTCCCACGCAAATTTTGGAAAATCAGGGGGTGCGATTGGAAGCGAGGGTCAACACGCACACCGGACCGCGGCTGTGTCCGCTGAGGACCAGCCGCAGCGCGCCAAGCCATTTCACACCCGGTAATAGACTCCCGGGCGCCATCAACCTGCTTACCCGCTGCGGCTGATGCTTCGCATACAGCCGCGCTGCCGACCCTCACTTCCAATTGCACCCAAAATCAACTCACCCGCAGTTCCTGGATCAACATCTTGGGCGAGACGATTTTCACGCCTTGAATCCTTTTGCCCCAATATTTCCAAAAATCATTTTCATCACCCGTGAGCCGATGTGTGGCGCGACCGGCAATCGCTCCGCCCAGGATCGGCACGTCTTTGAGAGGGAGTTCAACCTCCAGGTCGGTCATCCATTGTGACACCCTTTCACACTGTCTGGCCAATCGTTCCAGCGCCTTCAAGCCTTCGGGAAATTTCAATTCCAAGTTGCGCCGGGCTTCCTCGATGGCACAGGCATACTTTCAGCTTTTATGCAAGGAGACACCGCCGGCGCCCCGGACCAGCTTTTCCAACCGCCTGTAAGCCGAATCCCACGGTCGCGTGGATTGCGGTTCAATGATTTCGAGCGGGGTTGAACGGCGGACCATGTCCCGGGCTGCGGCCAGCGACGGCAGCCGGCCCAGGGCGATCGCCTGGATGAGAATGTTGCCGGCGGCGCTCGCCTCGACCGGTCCGGCAATGACCGGGATGCCCAGCGCACCGGCAATGAATTGGTTCAGCAATTGATTCCGGCTCCCGCCACCCACGATGTGTAGCCGGCGAATTTTCCGGCCGATGAGCTGTTCGATCTGGCCAAGGGTGCGGCGATAAAACAACGCCAGACTCTCGAGTATGCATCGGACAAACGCTCCGGGATCCGTCGGCGGCGGCTGGCTCGTCTCGCGACAGAACGAGGCGATTTTGCCGGGCATGTCCCCCGGACCCATGAACCGGGGATCGGACGGATCAATCAGCGACACGAATGGCTCCGAATCCGCGGCCATCCGGGTCAGCGTGGCATAGTCGTGCTCCCGCCCGGCCCCGGCCCAATGGCGGCGGCATTCCTGAACAATCCACAGGCCGATGATGTTTTTCAGCAGCCGGATGGAACCGCCGTAACCGATTTCGTTGGTGAAACCCAGCTCGCGGCTCGCGTCGGTGATGACCGGGTCCGCCGACTCCACGCCCATCAGCGACCAGGTGCCCGAACTCAAATACGCCCAGTCGTCTCCCGAAACCGGAACCGCGGCCACCGCGGCCCCCGTGTCATGGGAACACGTCGCGATGACTTCGAGCGGCGGCAACCCGGTCTCACGGACAATCCCAGGCAGCAACGGTCCCAATCGCGTCCCGGACGGAACCACCGGCGGAAAGAGCCGTGCCGGAAATCCGAGCGTCTCGATCAGGGACCCCGACCATGTTTTGGTGCGGGGATTGAACAGTTGGGTGGTGCTGGCAAGCGATTGTTCGGCTCTCGCGATGCCCGAGAACAGATAATTGAACCCGTCGCCGATGTTTAGCAGCCGCTGCGCCCTCGCCAGCCGTTCCGGGCTTTCGGCGGCGAGCTGGAAGATCGTGTTGATCGGCATGAATTGGATCCCGGTTTCCGAATAAACCGTCTTCCAGTCCGTCTTCGCGTACGCCCTTTTGACTCCGTCCGCGGTGCGCGGATCGCGATAGTGAAACGTGGGCGGAAGGACCGACCCCTGGCTGTTCAATAGCATATAATCCACACCCCACGAATCGGCGCTGAGGCTGGCGATGGGCAGCTTCCGGACCGCCGCCTTCATCAACCCCGCTTTCAACCCTTCGAACAACGCGGCAATGTCCCAGTGCAGGGCGCCGCCGTCATGAAGCGGCGTGTTTGGAAAACGATGGATCTCCTCGACGGTGAGGACGCCGTCGGCGAGCGTGCCGAGCATGACCCGGCCGCTTTCGGCGCCAAGGTCGCAGGCAAGATGATGGGACGTCATTTCCGCAACCATTTTAACCCCGTATGAACAAGATGCAGAAAAGAGAATTCATCCGCTCATGACGCGAACGATCGCGAATGGACTTGTCTTGGTTCTAATTCGCGGGAATTCGTGAAATTAGCGGATGTGTTTTTTATCCGTGTGAGCCCGTGGTTTTCATTGAAGTGTTCTGGCTTATGGCTCAGCCGAGGTGCACGTTTCCGCAGAAATGCACTTCCAGGCCCAGTTCGGCCAGCATCGCCGCTTTCACCCTGCAGGCGCGGTGCGCTTGTCCGGCATTGGGCGCGTAAACGACCTGGATGTGGTTCGATTTGTGGCGGGCCATCATCTGGTCCCGCGTGATGCCGTCCAGAACCGCGTGCATGATCGGCCATTGCGGCGTGGTTTTATGCCAGCGACGCTCGGTTTCCTTTCCCGGCAGCGAGATCACTTCCGCCACACCCAAGTCGCAGTGCAGCCGGCCGGCCATGACGAATACCCGGCTCCAGACGATGTGCCCGGGTTTGCATACGCCCTTGATCGTGCCACCGCCGAGCCGGAAGTACATGGGCGGCTGGCGTTCGCTGGTGACGCCTCTCCAGTCTCCGATCAGGTGGGCCGGCGGAACGGCGCCGGATATCTCGAGGACCCACACGTATTCATCCGTCGTGCCGGATTGGTCCCAATCGGCCCAGCGCAGATCGTGCAACGTGTTCTCCGGGGCGAACCCCAGCTCGCGCCACAGCCGATAAGTGACCAGACCGTCCAGCCCGGCGCACTCGTCCACCTCGTTGAAGTGCGGCAGCGCTTCGCCGTCGAAAAGCACGCGCCCGGTCTTCGGGCATTTCACCGGGGGACGGTCCACATTGTTCAGCGTGCCCTCAACCAGGTCGCTCGCCGGCGCGAGATCCTTCAGACCCTGTTGATACTGGATGCCGATCGTGGCGCAGCCGAACCCATCGGCGATCCGCACGGCGGCAATATACATCCGGCATTGCTGCAGCGTCTGGCGTTCCGTCAGATCGGATTCCTCGTTGGCACCCCAGCAAAACTTGACGCCCCTTTTCCGGTACCAGTCCAGGACGGCGCGGGCTTCGGCGTCGCCCACCTCCAGCATCGCGGCGTAGAGCGAAGACTGGCTGAGGCGCTCCTTGAAAATGCCGGTCGGATGCAGCAACTCATCCGGAATAATCGCGTTGAACATGCCCATGCATCCCTCGTCAAACACGCCCAGGATCGCCTTCTGCCCGCGCAGGCGACGCCCCGCGTTCCGCCCCAGCTCCTCATCCGCCGCCGGCAGTTTGACGAGATTCAAGTCCCGCACGTGGCTCTGGTCGTGGGTGACCGAGCCGGACGCCAGCCATTGGCGCAAGCCTCTCTTGAAAAAGCCGTCGGTGAATTTTTCACTCCACAACGTGCTGTAACGAACGCCGGCCTTCGTCATCGACCCGTTCAGGTTCAACATGCCGACCAGTCCCGGCCAGGTGCCGCTCCAGTTGGCGACCGTGAGAATTGGGCCGCGATGGGTGAACAGGCCGTGCAGGACGTGATGGCTGTATTGCCAGACGCTCTCGGCGACGATGAGCGGGGTGTCGGGATCCAGGCGCCGGAACACTTCCATGCCCATCTTTTGGGAATCAATGAACCCGTGCTTCTTGATGGGGTCATACCGGTGCGCGCGGACGGCGGTCCAGCCTTCGGCTTTGAGGGCTTTGATGAGAATGCCTTCCATCTTTGCCTGGGCGGGCCAGCACTTCTGGTTGGCGCTGGTGCGCAGATCGCCGCTGGCCATGAGATAAACGTGTTTCGGTTTTAATGGCATAAGTGGGTTTGGTGGATGCTCACCGTGTGGCTCAGAGGTTCAATAGTCGACGGCGCAGCTTCTCGTCCGGTCGTCCTGCGATCCGTTCCACCTGCCCGGACTTCAGGAAAACCGGTCCGCCCAGGGCGGCGGCGCCCAGCCAGATGCCTGCGGCCTTTTCCGCCATGAGCATCGCCGCCAATACGGCGTCGGTCGTGCGGCCCAGCGTGATCAGGCCATGGTTCTCGAGCAATACCACGCGCGGCGGCCGCTGATGCTTTTGGATGAACGCTTTGGTCTGCTCGCGAATCTTCTGCGCCAGGCGCAACCCCGGGTCCGTGAAGGGCACAAAAACCGACGCGACGTCACAGCAAACAATCTCATCCGGGAAAATGCGTTTTTCGGCAAACTCCCGCGCCCGCGGCGAGCATAGGATGCTGTTGACTGCCGGCGGGTGGGTGTGACCCACGAACTCCACTTCCGGCAGCGTCAGAAGCCAGGCATGAAACAGCGCTTCAACCGAAGGCTTTTTGGCGTTCGGATCCGCTCGCGATGCCATGAGAGCCGCTTCGGTGTCGGCGTCCGACACTCCGCTTTGATCCAGCAAGGGAAGCAAGACGGCGGTTTTGCACTCAACCACGTCCTGCTCGCGCAGGGTTCCGAGGTTGCTGCCGCTGGCTTTCACCAGGAACGAATCGCCGCCGAGGCGTGTCGACGTGTTGCCTTCGGCGAGAATGGCCAGCGGATGCTGCGGGTTGCCCAGGTCGTGTGAGAGCCTCAGGAGGGCGGCGAGTTTGTCGGTTCGAGTATTCATTCGTTGCTTCCACAGAGATCAATGGCCGCCGGCCGCGCCCACTCCGTGCAACGACTCCGCATTGCTGAACTTCGGCCAGTTGAGCGCGTAAAAGGCCACAAAGACGAAACAGAACATGGGTACGATGAACCCGCGGGACATGTCGAACTTGTCGGCGATGTAACCCATCAATTTGGGCAGGATGGCGCCGCCCATGATGGCCATGACGATGAAGGAGGATGCCTTTTTCGTTAGGGCACCGAGGCCGAAAATGCCGAGGGCGAAGATGGTCGGGAACATGATGGACATGAAGAAATAACTCAGGAAGACGCAAACTACAGACAGCCAGCCCAGATTGCAGAAGATCAGGAGAGTGATGATCACATTGCAGACCGCAAAGAGGCCGAGGATTTTGTGCGCGGAGAATTTCTTCAATAACCAGGAACCCGTGAGACGCCCCAGCAGGAAACAGGCAAAGGCGACGGTTCCCAGGTTGGCAGCACCTTTGTCGCTGATACAAAGAATGCCGAACTTATTGGTTTCGAACCAGCCAAGGAGCCAACTGTGCAAGAAGCCAGAGTGCGCGGCGAGGCTTGTCATGGTCGAGTCCCAGGAAGCGGGAATAGTCGGAACCATTCTAAACCCAGTTTGTTTGTCGGACGTCATGCAGTTGATGAAAAAGCTGAAAATGCCGGCTTGGGCCGCCACGTAGAAAAACTGGGCGGCGACGGCCATCACAAAGTGCTTGTGCGACCAGATGGAGCGCAAACCGTGCTTGGATTCGTCCAGATGGTAATCATCCTCGTTCTTGATGTCTGGAACATAAGCAAAATAGAAAATGGCTGCGAGAACGACGACGACGACGGCGATGGTGGCGTAAGGAATGTAGAGAGTCTGACTGCCAGTGCTTTGGCCTTGGGCGTCTTTGGAATAGAAAAAAATGCTGCCGATGATTGGACTTACAAGCCAGCCGATGCCGTTGGCGGATTGGGCGAGATTGATGCGGGTGGCCGCGTATTCCGGCGGTCCCAGAACGGTCGTGTAGGGATTTGCGACCGTTTCCAGAAATGTGAGTCCTGTAGCGATTGCGCAAACACCACAGAGGTAGGCGATAAACGCGGTGGTTGCTGACACGTGTCCAGCCTGCACGGCCGCCTGGATATGAGTGGCCGGGATGAACCAGAAACCCCCGACTGCGACAATGAGGAGGCCTGCAATAATACCGCCTTTCCAACCCAGCTTGCTTGCCAGCACCCCTGCCGGTAGTGACATCAAAAAGTAGCCTAGATAGTGTGCAAATTGCACGTTGGCGGATTGGGATTTGGTTAGACCCAATTCGTTCTGGAAGTGCTTGTCCATTGTGTCAATCAGCCCGTTGCAGACTCCCCAAAGGAGAAACAGCGAACTGACGAGAATGAACGTGAACATCAGGTTCTTCCCGTCAGGCGTTGTGAAGAGACTTTTCTTGTTCGTGCTCATGGCGGTCAGGGAGCGATTTCGACGGGCCGGAATATTGTGCAATCGTCCGCCAGTGGCAAGCTTTCTCGCCCTCCCTCCCGCGTCCGCACACTGCTCCCGGCGCGCGGCCTTCAGGGTCCGAACGGGAAGAGACGAAATGATTGACCTGTGGGTTTCCGAACGATCAAGCGACATAACCGCGCTCCGGCCTGTTTGCAGCCGGCGGCGGCGGCTTCAAAACCCGCGCAGTTCGGTGCTGCTGCGCCGGGGCAACCCGGGCGCCGGCGCGCGCTTCAGCACGAGGTACTCGATGCCGTGCTGCGTGCAGAACTCCCGCTTGCCACCCCGGTCCCCGTCCTCGTTCACCGCGTAGATGTCCGGACGCAACCGTTCGATTTCCGGCTCGGCATCAAGCCAGCCCTCCCCGGTCGAAACCAGCGCCTGCGCCACGAAACGAATCGCCCCCACCAAATAACGCCGCTCGTCCTGCGAATGCATCGGATGCGGCGCGCCTTTCAACTGCCGCACGTTCGCGTCGTGGCCCACGACCACGTATAGGTCGCCGTAACCGCTGACTTCCTCGAAAAACCGCACATGACCGGAGTGGAACCAGTCGTAACAGCCGGTGGCAATGACTTTTTTGCGATTTGCCGCGAGTGCTGGCGGCGGTGCTTCAGGGAAACCCAGCAGGTTTTCGTCGGGAATGACCTGGTAGCCAATGCGGTGCGCGGTGCAAAACGATTTCTTGGCGGAAGTGTCCTGCGCCACCTCCACAACCCAGCAATCCGGCCGAGGCCCGGGAATTTCCGGCAGCGAATCCGGGTCCGCGGGACGCTCGACCAACTCGACGCGGCTCACGAAACGAACGGCATTTAGAACATAGGCGCGCTCGGCTTCGGGAAATTTGGGTTCAGCGCCGGTAAGCCTGCGCAGCGAGGCGTCGCTCCACAGCAACACGGTCAGCGAACCGAGCCTGGCGGACTCTTCCAGAAAGCGAATATGCCGCGAACGCAAGTCGTCGAAGCCGCCTGTGATGACAATTTGTTTGGGCATGGGTCTAATCACGGATGGACACCGACAGACGGGGATTGAAAGAATTCAGGAGGAAACATCGAACATTCAACATCGAACATCCAATTGAAGAGCATCTGCGTTTTCGTGATTGGATGTTGGGAGTTGGATGTTGAATGTTGAATGTTCGATGTCCTGGCTGCGGCTTCGCCGCGCTGAACTCATCCGTGTTCATCTGTGGTTTCACTTCTCCGCAGTTCTCACATTGACTTTGAACGCTCCGGGCACCGCTTCGTCCGATGCCACGAGGAGGTAGCCCCCGCCGCAGCCCGAATACATCGCGCCCGCATAGCGCTCCCGATACACCCGATGCAACGCCTTGAGATCCACCTTGAGCGCCGGGTGGCGCACCACGCTCGGCAGGATCGCCTCCCAACACGCCATGCACTCGTTGAAGGAAGCGCCCAGCGCCGTCACATCCATCCCGCGGATGGCGTCGAAGCAGTCACGGCCGGTCCGACCCAGGCGCGCGATCCATTCCGGGTCGAGATGTTTCTCCCCGAGCGGACTGTAGCCCTCCGGCCGCGGTTCGATCGGCAGGACTTGAAGCACGCGCTCGAGCCAGCGCACGCGACGGGAGTCGTTGAGCGACTCGATCCGCGCCGGGAACAAGCCCCCACCGACGCGGAAATCGTAATCCAGACGGCTGATCCCCGGATAGACCAGGCCGATCATGTCCTGCGATCCGCTCGGCTCGGTCTTGCCCGCGTTCTCGGCGGCGTAAAGCTCGCGGACCAGCGCGGCGGAAGCGCGGCGAGGCAGGCGTCCTTTCCAGAGCTTCACCGCCACTGCCCGGGTGCCGCTGGCGCAACCGGAGCGGTCCATGACGCGAAAAGTCGGTTCAAGTGAGACGACGACCATGGAACCTGGCGGCCGGAGATTGTGACGGGAGACAAACGGCTGATCGATCCATCCTCCGGCCAGCGCCAGGCGGTTGGGGATCCGGCCGATGATTCGGGTGATTGGCGGCGTGCCGGTTCGTTTCACTGCAGTTCAAAGGAATGCTCGGCGCGTTTCGTTTGCATCAGCGTGTTCTGCGGGCGCTTCACGGCACCGTCAGCCGGACACCAGAATCATGTTGGCGTACGGTGTCGTGTCGCCGGTGCGGATGAGCCCGATGGCGGCGGGGACGCGCTTTTTGAACGCCACGTGCGGTTCATAAGCCGTCGGAATGCCCGTCAGCGCCTTCGTGAATTCCGCCCGGACAGCGGCGGGGTTGTGGGTTCGAAACTCGCGCGCCATGCAGGCTTGGGCCGCATGAAAGACCGGGCGGATGGCCGCGAGCACCTGCAGCACCGTCGGCACGTCGTCCACGAGCGACAGATCGACGGTTTCGATCTGCGGCCAGAACGGAAAGCCGCGGTCGGCGATGACCAACGCGTTGGTGTGGCGCACGCGCGCCAGGAGCGAAAGCAGTTGCGGGTTGAGGATTCCGGACTTCAGCATATCTCGTTCTTCGGCGGTGGTTCGAACGCCTCTTGAGCATCGAAAATCGCCACGCCCAGATCAATCTCTTTTGTCGGCAGGTGGAGGGCGCATCTTGAGGGCGTGTTGCCCAAAGACTCGGAGCGCGGGTCTGCGGCACGGTGACAGGACATCGAGGACAGAAAAGTGACAAGACATCGAGGACAGTTTTATAGCGGGGATTGTCGACCGCAGCGGGGCGCGAGCTTGGGCTCGCAAGCCGCCCCGCTGCT